>OGRF01000607.1_pt1 | contig 29406 bp, 19 predicted proteins | sample 1553381 | NCBI WGS metagenome assembly OGRF01 (sample SAMEA2580060, study PRJEB22360) | human gut metagenome | biome: human gut; feature: human-associated habitat; material: faeces | place: Denmark | collected 2008/2010
CGCGTCCGTGGCGTTGGCCTTCCTCGCGGAAGCGAGCTGCCACACCAGCCACTCGCTGGGGGCGTCGTTGGGGACGCCCTTGAGCGCCTCGGCCTTACTGATGGCGGCGTCGAGACTGTCCAGCAGCTTCGGCTCCTTGAGCTGATCCGCCTTGTATGTGGTGGCGGTGGCCTCGTCCACGGCCTTCGAGAGCGCCTTGTCGGCGTTCTCGGCTTGGGCTACCGCCTCATGGTAGGCGTTGCCCTCGTGGTGCGTCCAGTAGGCGTAGCCGCCGCCGATACCCGCCAGCGCCACGATGATGACAGCGACGATGATGGCGGTGAGTTTGGCGGGCTTGATACCCTTGGGCTTGCTCTCCTCTGGGGTGGCGTCATCCATGGTTTCCACTTCCTCTGATGGCTTCGTCATTGCTCTTCCCTATGTCCTTATGCGCTGGCACGTCGATTCGCCCATCGACATGGATGTAACGGCGCGGAGGCCGTCAGGCCGAAGCTCCTTATCCTGCGGGGGCATGGGAGACGGTCGCGCTTCCTTATCATGCGAATTCAATACTACATTGTAGCGAAAGCCACAACTTTGTGGCCTAGTGAGATGCGAACGCCACATATTTTTGGCGCGTGGCCGTTAAAGACGATTCGAAGGAATGGGCGAGGTACGCCAAGGAGCTGGGCGTCAACCTCCAGCGCCTCCGCGTCGAGCGTGGCCTCACCCAAGAGCGCGTGGCCTATGACGCAGGCCTGTCGAGATACCAGTACCAGCGAATGGAATGGGGCAAGATAGGCAAGGACACCCCCGCCAATCCCACGTTGAAGACCATCATGGCCGTGGCCCAAGTGCTTGGCGTCACCCTCGACGAACTCCTGCCGCCGTCATGGCCCGACCTGCACGCCAGGTAGGCTCTCCGCCGTCGCGGCCCTTGGCCCCGTTGGGTAGGCGGTGGCAAGAATCTTGGGTAGCCCGCCTGCCCCGTTTTTCCGCCCTACGTCCTTTTGGAGCCCGATATGCGTTCCGCCGACTGGGTTTTTCCTTTGGGGTCGGATACGACGCCCCCGTTTCTTTGGGTGGCTCGGCGCGGGGCGCCTCCGCCTCTGCCGCCGCCTCGACCGCTTTCGCGAATCCGCCATCCCCTTGTTCAATATATAGGGAATCTCAACCCGCCTCTTCACTACACCCACTTTCATTTCAACCGGTCTTCCTATATTTATAAGAACCTGTAATGGTAGTGCCCGAAGGTTTGCGCACTTAGGGTCGTGCCCGTCCATGGGACGATGATCAGTTCGCTTCCTGCAGGTTGTCATCGAGCCGGGACATGTCGAGGTAGCGGCGCGTGCTCCATTCGTTCGCGGTGACGTACCTGATTCTGGCGCAGATGAGCATCAACGCGCTGTTGCCGTCCGGGAAACTGCCGACGACGCGCGTGCGACGCCGGATCTCCCGGTTCAGCCGTTCGATCATGTTGTTCGTGCGGATCCTCCTGCGGTGCTCCGTCGGGAATTCCGGCAAAAGGTAGGCGGTCGTCTCCCCGATGCCCTCGCGCAGGCAGCCGGCCGCCGCCTTGAGCTTCCTGGACTCCATCTCCGCGGCGACCGTCCCGGCCTTGGCGAGGGCGGATTCGCGGGACTCCATGGCGAATATCGCCTTCAGGGCCGCGGACGCCCAATCCCGGTGGTTGGGCGGCACCTTCGAGAGCACGTTGCGCATGAAGTGCACCATGCACCGCTGGTACTTCGCCCGGGGAAGCATCGAGTTCACCGTGGAGACGAGTCCCGCGCACCGGTCGCCGACCACGAGGCGCACGCCCTTCAAACCGCGTTCGATCATGCTTCGTATGAACTGCTCCCAGCTGGCAGCGTCCTCCCTCATGCCCTCCGTCACGCCGATGACCTCGCGGTGGCCCTCCGCGTTGACGCCGATGGCGACGAGGACGCTGACGTTCTCCACGCTTCCGCCCCAGGAGCGCTTGTGCCACACGCCGTCCATGAACACGTACGGGTATTCGGATTCCAATGGCCGGGTGCGCCATCGGTCGATGTCGTCATACACGCGCTTGAGCTTGTCGGAAAGGGTCTGGGATGGCATCCTGTCACCCCACAGCAGTTTGCTGATGTCGTCGACCTGACGGGTGCTCACTCCCGCCAGGTACATCTCCATCAACGCCTCCTCGACGCTGGACTCCCGCCTGCGGTAGCGTTCGATGACCGCGGATTCGAAGACCGCGCCCTTGAGTTTCGGCACCCTGAGCTCGAGCCTGCCCGCCTTTGCCGTGAGCGTGCGTTCGTAGTGGCCGGCCCTGTACGCCTTGCGCCCCTCCTTGCGTTCGTATCTGGCGGCCCCGGTGATCTCGTCGGCCTCGGCGTCGAGCATGGCGTTGAGGATCTGGGTCATCTTCTCGGTGACCAGCCGGTCGAGTTTGGTCTCGAACAGGTTCTGGTCGATCTGTATGATGTTGCTGTCGGGCATGGCTGCGCGTCCTGCTTTCCAATTGCGATTCTTTGTTTGGCGACTGAAAATCGTACACAGGACGCGGGCCATGCCCGCTTCAACATCTCAACGAAGAACAAAACCGAAAGTGCGCAGGAATTCGGACGTTATCCCTGTAATTCCAGTGATTCAGGAAAACGAAGTTTTCTTCAACTGCCCTCTTGGCCACAAGAAGAGGAGGCACAGTGCGGATGGTTCGGTTCCCGCACTGTGCCGCAATACTTACTCGCAGCGGATTTCGACACCGCCAGCGTCGACCTTTATCCGCAGAGTGATCTCGACAGGGCCGTTATCGGCATTTAAATCGAGCCGAATGCACTGGTCTCCTTCCTCGGCGCCGATATCATCGGACCCGTTTCCCGCAGTCGATCGGGGGACGGTCTCGGCCTCAGGGGCCGATTCGTTATCCTGCGCCCCCCTGTCTGGGGTCGCATCATTGCCCGCTTCGGCGAAACGGTCCCGACGTTCCTTCTTGAGCCCGGTCATGGTCAGCTCGCACCAGTTACGTGAGCCGCCCCACAATCGTGCGCCGAGGCCGTAATTCCATTTGTGTCTTCTGGTGACTTTCGGCTGGATTCGCTCGCATATACAACGTTCGCTCCACACCACCGCGCCACGTTCCCATGCTTTCCCTTGATGGGCAACGGTTCGCGGCTCCGGCTTGGCGGATCCATCGGCGTTCCCGCCATATGAGGAGTCGGCCATCATCAGTCTCAGACAAGCCACTCGCCTCAGCCGTTCCCTCTTACGCTGCCGTTCTTTTTCGGAAGGCCGGAACACCTCGAAGGGTTCGACAAACCGCATATCGGCGATTGCGCCATGAACCGGGCAGCATTCCGAGGGATTGACCTCGTCGAAGAGCGGAAGCCCGTCAACCGTCCGCTGCACCCACATCCGGTATAATCCGACCGTTTTCCGTTCGCTTTCGGTCAGACCGTCGATGTCCGCGACATCCTGCACCAAGCCATCGCGGATGCTTTTGGTCATGTAGCGCAGCAGCCGTTCGCCATCACAAAGCGGGGCGACCTTGCTGGTCGGCAGGTCGACGATCTGCCTGTTCATATCGTCGCCGACCTGTTGGATATCGATGACTGGGCCCCATTGCACAAGCGAGCCCTTCAGACGAGTGCCGCCGATGAGCTTGGCAAGATTGTCGGTGTTGACGTAGGTCTTTTCGTCGGGGAATCGCAGCAGCAAATGCACGTGCGCAGCCATCCGGGATTGCAATTCGATTGTATAAAAGTACGCCGAGCGCGGGTACTTCTTCCTCAGCTTGGTCATGGTCGCGTTCAGCAAACTCCCCAGTTGCACGTTGAATGTCGCCATCGCGGCGAAGTTCACATCACGGTCGAAGTTCTGGGGTACACCGCTCAGGGGATACCCTTCCCCATGTTCCCTGCCGCATAACGGGCAACTCTTCCCCACTGTATGCACGGGTACACCGGGTCGACTGAATGAGGGTGCAGTCAGGGTTACGAACACAAACGTGCCGGATTTTTCCAGACCCGCCTTGCCTATGCTCAACACGTCAAGCTGTCTGCGCAATCGGCAGCCGCTGCAATGACCGCAGCGCACCTTCATGCCATTGGAACGGCGGTGGGGATGCAGGCACTGGGTCGGGTATTCCGCGTCCGCGGATGCCGTCACTTTCGTCGTATCAGGCTCAGGATTGCCGAATAGCGGCACATCGACGTACGTGCCCTTCTTCGGCTCGGCGGCCTCGGTTTGATGTTTCGGGAAAACTGCCACCATCGCCGATCACCGCCCCTCGTTCACGACGGCGTCGATGCCAGCGTCGGCCCGGCGCAGGAACCGCCGTGAAGGATTTCGCGGAAAATCGCCATCGTGATTCCGATGAGGCCAATCCGTCGCCGGCGCGGCCGCAGACCTACCGGCACCGGCCAAAGCGCCAGCACCCCTTTCCGTTCCGGAATCGAAACCGTCCGCCGCCGCATACGCGCCCATTCGCGGCTCATCGGAATCCGGGTGCTCGATTTTCCGCGAGATTCCCTGCCCCGTCCGCACCAACTGGTCGCGTCGCGGCCAGCGGCTGGCGATTTCCTCGCGTCGCACCAGCAAGGTGCGCCTGATACGTATGGAGCTGAGGCCACCCAGCTCGAAACCGCTCTCAACGGTTTTCTTGCTGAGTGTTCTCGCACCGACCCGGTATTCGCGTCCGGCATCGGCGGCCTTCATCCACGTGGGCTGTCCGGACGCGGCCCGCCGCAACTCCTCCGCATCGTCCACGAGATCGGGGGCGAACGCGCGGAAGAACATCCGAACGTCCACACAGCCGCGTCCGGCCGGATGCCGGAGCCGCGCCTTGTACTTGGCGCACTCCTTGCGCCAGTCCGCACCGGCTTCCTGCGCGTTGCAGCGCACAAGATGAAGGAGAAGCTCCTCGTTCTTCAGGATTCGGCGGATTCCGTCGGCGGTTAGTCCCAGGTAGGCGGCAAGGCAGACATAAGTCGTAAGCCATTTTCCCATGGCAGGTCTCGCAATCCGAGCCACTGCGCGTTCCACGGTGGAACGTCGTGCGCTCGGTGTCCTACCGATCAGTTCATGCAAAACTGGTGATCGAAAGCCTCCGCTTCGGACTGGTTTTCAATCAATTTCGACGTTTCTCGGCACTTTCAGCGACGACTATTGAAGGGAAGCAAATGTGCAAATTTTGTGAAGAGCAGGGTTTGGGAACTGACCCACTATCTGAGAACCGGGAATGCTCGTTTAAACATGAAAAAGCCCCGTACGGCATCACGCCATACGGGGCCGATTGTCTTTTTCCGTCTGCTATTTTTTGGTTCCGTACCTTTCCGTAACGAGCTGCATCAGCTCGTTGTTTTTCTTATTGGCTTCCTCAAGTTGGCTGCGCAGTGATTCAAGCTCGCTTGCGGCTCCGGCGCTGTTGTCGCTTCCGGTCTCATGGACAGTATTCGCAGCGCTCATTTCCTTGGTCAGCTGCCTCAACCGGTCTTGGGAGCTGTGCATGTAGTGGGCGGCCATCGAGGAGGTGGACCAGCCGCCGCGCGCTTGCAGGTCGGCGATGGTGGCATCGGTGTTCTGCGCGAAGTAGGTGTTGCCGCTGTGCCTCAGGCCATGCAGCACCACGTCCTCGCAGCCGGCCTTCCTGCGCGCCTTGATGAACGCCTTCTCGACCTCCGAATGATGGACGTAGTTGCCGGTGGCGGTGTGGAACAGCTTGCCGTCATCGCCGGGGTCGGCGTATTCGTCGATGTGCTTCCTGATCTCGGCCACGAGGCCGTCCGGAATGGGTATCGAGCGTACGCCGGCCTCGGTTTTGGGATCGCCGTCGACGAAACCGTATTCCTTGGAATAGGTCACGGCGTGCGTGATGCGGACCACCTTGCCGTCAAGGTCTATGTCCCTGCGCCGCAGGGCGAGGATCTCGCCTATACGCAGCGACAGCCAGAATCCCAGAAGCACCACCAGCCGGTATTTGCCCGGCATGTTGTCGGCGATCTCCCGCGCCTTCTCCGGCCCTATGACCGCGCGTTCCCTGCCCTTGTGGGCGGAGCCGCCCTTGATCTGGCAGGGATTGAAGTCCAGTATCGCGTTGGGCGCGGTGCAGGCCGACTGCATGATCTGCCTGAGCAGACCGTAGGCGTTGCCACGGGTGCTCAGACGCGGCCTCTCCTTGGTCGACGGCCTGCCGTCCACCCTGCGCGGCCTGCCCATCTCCTCGTACCAGCGCTCGACGTCCTCCACGGTGATGTCACGCATGGCCTTGTCCCCGAACGCGGGATACAGCACGCTGTCCAACCGCTGCCGGTACGTGCGCACGGTGGAGGGACGGATCTCCCCACGGGCGATCTTGCCGCCGAACCAGCGTTCGGCATAATCACGGAAGGACTCCGAACGCCGCTCCTCGGCCTTCCTCGCGGAAGCCGAATCCTCATACTCATCGCGGGGGTCGACCCAGATGCCGCCGTCGATGCGGTTCCTCTGCTGGGCGAGCCACCCCTCGGCGGCCTGCCTGCTGCTGAACGCGAAGGGCGCACGGATGCGCTTGCGCCTTCCGTCATCGCCCTTCCTGTCGGGTCTGGGATCGGGATATTCGGCGTAATAGGAGGTGCCGCCACGCACCTTCTTCACCCTGATCTTGCCCCAGCTCCTGCGCGATCCACTCGTTCCACTCATCGCCTGCGACCTTTCATGAAATTCCGGACGGCCGTCCGTTCTCCGGCTCCCGCCGTTGTCGACAACAGCATATCGCGGTTCCCTCCTAGTACCCTCCGTTGGGTACGTTCCGACAGGAAAACTACGCAGCATCCGCTTTCGCACAACGCCCGGAACCGTTGGAATCACACTGTTTTCCCCGGCGTGTCGCCGTTTCTCCCGATTTATCGAGAATCCGGTACTATGTAATTCGAATCTCGTATTCTCCGCCCGGATTGGAACCCCGGAAACCGTTGAAATCATTCGGTTTCTGGGGTTCCTTCTTTTCCACTCCGTTTTCCGGTTCCTTCCAGATTCCCTCCGAATGCTTCTTTCGTTGGCCTCGGTTTTTTGAATCGTCCCGTATCGCAAGTCTCGCGTGTACGGGCCGGCATCCAGGAAAGTCCCTGATTGTCATGCTGCGGCTTATTGGTGCCAGTCTGTGGTCTCAATAATGGGATTGTTTGCCCTCATATGTCGATATTTGATTGCGATTCGGTGGGGGAGTTGCGTACATCGTCGTTTTACGCGCACTTTTGCGCTGCGCTACGTTACGCTCGAAATCGTGACGTTGAGAGAAAGAAGCACGACGATGGTTGACAAGACGGCTGCCGGCAGCCAGCAGACTGACCAACGCGATGCTGATACTCGTGACTCTCTGGCGGCGCTTGCCCGACGCCGTTCGAATTCATCGCCAATCGTATTGCAGAGTGATGTGCAGGCCGCTCCGCAGGAAAAGCAGGAAAAACAAGAAAAGCAGAGCGAAGCTGGGTCTGCCTTGCAAACGGGCGAGGATGCGAATGATGACGCGAATCGTGCGGAAGAATCGCAAACCGTGAAAGAAAAAGACGCTGCGGATGGTCCTGATAATACGCAGCAGCCGCAAATGGCATCCATAAGCGCCATCACAACGCAGGTTTTGCCACCAAGCTTTATTCCGACCGCAACCGGTCGTATTCGTCCCGTAACGGGCGCTTTTCCCGCAATTCAGTCCGCTTCGCAGACGGAACAGGCGCAGCGCAGGCGATCCATCCGCTCGTTGGCCGCGGGGTCGTTGCGTAGAACCAACATCGGCAATGCTGAAAAGGCCGGCGATGTGGGGAGCGCGGGTAGTACCGGACGGACGGCGGGGAATGGCGATACGCCGTCGCCGCGAATCGCCAGCAGTGCTCCCCATTATGCGAATTGACCAGTGGACTGATCAGAACGGCCAACGTAACAAATCAGTGGGAATACTGGACATACACGCGGTTCACGCACGGTACGCGCGCTTCGCGCTGCATTGTACGTCGCTATACTACGTCATTCCAATTGAATCGCAACAATGCGTATAGCAGATGAAAAGCACATACGAAAAACGCGCATGAAAAAACGGTCCCGATATATTCGAGACCGTTTTTCATGAGTCGATGAAGCAAACGCTGTCCGGCAGCGAGCCGGCTCAGTCTTCGCTGGTTTCGCGCTTATACTGCACGAACGTCTTCATGGCGTAGGCAAGGCCGGCAAGCAGCAGAATGGCTGCGCAGGCAAGGGAAATGCCGATGCCGGTTTGTGCAAGCTGTCCATATTCCGACTTGGTCAGCGCGCCGGTGGACGCGGCGGTTTGATCGCCGGAAGCTGTGACGGATCCAGTTGCAGCACCATTCGCGCCAGTGTCGGCAGCCGTGCGCACAGTGCCAGTGGTGCCGTTGACTCCAGTAACGGTCGTACCGGCATTCGTTCCAGCCGTGATGCCATGCGTGCCGGTAGCAACGGATGAGCCGCCCTGCTGACCCGTCTTGGAGTTCGCGTCCTTCAACGCCGCGATGAACGACTGATGCCACTGGTGGCTGCTCGCCGCAAACGCGTCATGCCTCGTCTTGAGTTCGTCGTGGGTCTCCTTCATATCGGCATGCATCTGGTTGAGGTGGGCCTGCGTGTCCTGCATATCCTGATGCAGAGCGTCGTGACGCTCCTGACCGCGCTTGACCGCGCCGTCAATCGCATTCTTTATATCCTCGCGGTCCTCCTGGTAGTTCTTCCAGGCCTGCTCGCCGTACTGGCGAAGCGCGTCGGCGTCCTCGTGCGCGTTCTGATGCAGCTGCTCGGCGTGCTGCTTGGCGGTTTCCATATCCGACTTGATCTGCTGATTCGTCTTGTTCAAGTGCTGCACGGCCTCGCACGCCTGATCGGTGCACACGGCCATATCCTGGTCGATCTGCCCGCTGATGGTGGTGCTGCCGGCCAATCCGTCCGTAGACGGTGCGACTTCACTGGCCGAAGCCGCGGAAGGCAGGACGGCCATGCCGATGGTTAATATTCCCGCCGCTGCAGCTGCTGCAATACGATTCCTCATGGTGATTCCTCTCCTGCGCACGTTTGCATTCGATCTGTGATTGTGCGCTCGCGTTCGTTCCGTATGCCATAGTAGGAGGGGAATGTGCCTAAATAAACCGGTGGAAAAATGACATTTGTCTAGTTTCTGCGATGCTGCAGCAGTCTTCATAGTTTAAGCGGGAAACCAGAATCCAAACCAGAAGCCGGAACAGCCTGCTCAAAACATGACCAAGCAGGCCAAGCAACGGCTCAGACCGCCCGTACTTATCCCGCCCGTATTGGTTTATCTAGCGGCGGCCCCCAACAAAGATCACTCAACAATAGTGATGAATGGGCTAGCCGGCAGATTAAAGTCGTTGTACAGCATGCTCGCGCACTTCGGATTGCCACTGAACAGGTAACGTACCTGGCTCATGGCGTTGAGATCGTTCAGTATTGAACCATCGGCTGCGGTGAGCAACACCTGATTGCCCCTGATAGTGGCATTGACCGCCTGCCATTGACCGGAATAATTGGCGACCTCAAACCCCTGCAATGCCGTAGTGGTGGGAGCGGCGATATTGCTGATACCGCTTAACGGGGTCGCTTTCGGAGCGCTCTTATAGTTTGGTGCGATTGCGCTCGCGGTTTTCGAATAGTTCGGCTGCATGGCTTTCAGCCTGCTTGCGGTGCCGTTCCGGAAAGACAAGGCGATTGCGCCGTTCGCAGTGTGCCGGGCATGTTCGATAAGCGGTCCGTTGGGTACGGTGGTGCCGTCTTCCATGGCGAGATATTGCGCGGCCATGCGCGCCCCGAGAATATCTTTGCCGAGCGGATGGATTAGCGCGGATGTGCCCTTGTCTGTGTCAAGGGAAACCGTCATCGCCACGTTTGACGAATCGTGCAGGTTGGTGTTGCCAAGCGTGGTCCGCTGCGCTTCACGTATGTTTTGCGTGTACTGGTAGTTTGGCCAGCGCGCGAGCTGTACGTACAGGAACGGCAGGTCCTTGCGTCCGAACGCGTTACGGTACTGGTTGATGAGCGTGGTCATTTGCGATTCGTATTGCAAAGCAGTTCCGTAATTATTGGCGTCATCGCAACCTTGATACCACAGCACGCCCGCCACATGGAATCCCTTCAACGGCGCGATATGGTTCGCATAAATATCGCCGCCTTGTACATGCCGGCGAATAGGCGTGCCACCCCACGCGGTCTGGATGATGCCAATCGGCACATTGGGGTGCTTGGCGCGCAACTGCATGGCGAATTGCTGAGCCAGATAGCTGAGGTGCAGTGAATTCGTGGAATCTGCAGTCAGCCATGCATCGGCGCTCTGATTAACAGCGGACAGTGGAAAATCAGTGTCTTCAACATCATGATTTGCGATGACAAATTTCACGTTGTCATCTACGAGCGGTTTCGGCAAATCGCCTGTCGTGATTAGTCCATTGCCAAAATTGTAAGTAGCGTTTTCGTAATACTGCACATAGTTGAGTTCCATATTCGACTGGCCAGCGGCTACGAAGACGTCTCCCACATACACTTTGGCCAGTTTCAGCACGGTTTTGCCGGCGTACTGCACTTGCAGCGAATACGGATTGAGACTTGCCTTTTGCGCGCTCAGCGTGCAGGTGAAACTGCCGTTTTTCGCTGCCTTTGCCTTGACGCTCTCGGAGGTTTTGCCTTGCGTAAGTGTCGCTGACAGTTTCGAAACGTCGATGGGGTTGCTTTCCGTGGAGCTGACGTTGCCTTTGACTACGATTGGCTGATTGCGCTGGAACACCATATTGTCCATGTAGTATGAGGGCAGCTGCACATCAACAGTGGCCGCAGTATGGGCGGTGGCGGTGGATTGCGATCCGGTTTTACCGGTTGCCGTTCCGTTGCCCCATTTGGGGCCGCACCCGACGATGATGGCAACGACTATTCCTACGGTTACGATAACGGCAAGTGCCGTTCTTGCCAATCGTTTCGTATTCAATTCTGATTTGCCTCGTTCTTTGTCAACGCCCGCTCGAAGGTTCTGGCCTGTTTGTCATATGCGGCTCGTTCGGTGTTGGCCTTGCTGGTGGTCCCGGACGGGTCGGCTTTGCAGTCAAGCGCCTTCGGCGATTTGACTTCTTCCTGATACAAGGTGCTGAGCTTTTCCAGATCATATGAGGAATCCATGCTGGAAAATGCGTCGACAATCTTTCCCTTGAGCTGGAAATCCTTGGAATATGAAGCGTTCATGGCGGCAACCGCGTCTCTGCAGTCGTTAATGGCATTCAGTTCGCGCATTTTCTGCGATGTTCTCACGCCCATGACGCCGAAGACCACAATGCATACCGCAACGACGATAACGGCTACGATGATGGAACGGCGAATCAAGTTCTTGACATGGTTGTGCACCCAAGTGTCGCCATCTTGCACGCCTTGCGATATGGCGATTTGGAACGGATCTTCGGGAGCCGTTCGGTAGGAAGTCCCCGGTGCTTTTGTTCTAAGCTTTTCGTCACGATTGGTGGCATTGACGGAATTGTTGGATTTGCTGGTCCCGACGGTCGCGGTACTGCTGAACGTTCGGGGCTTACGGACGCTATTTGTTTGACCGTCAGCTTTGTCCGGCTGCTTTTCGTGCCGTGCCATGCTTTCCTCCAGGAGTCCGCGATACCGTTTTGATGTTGTCTATTGGAGGTGGTCCGACAAGGTCCTCTGTTCCCAAATGACAATACATAAGGTATGTTACCCGTTCCACTTCCGAATGCCAGCACTTCATGTTGTGGCATATTCGGTAAATGTGAAGTTTGGTTTGGAATCCATCTGCTTTATTTTGAGTGGGGACATCTCAGAATACACTTAAGTTTTGCGTGTGCAATTGCGTCAACGAGTGAAAATGCGTTTTGTGAGAGAGGCTGACGATGATATCGCCGAAAAGCTTGATGAAGATTGCGACCACCGCTTCCGTGGTTGCAATGACGGTTTCCGTTGCCGTGGTGCCGGCTTACGCCATGCAGGATATTGCGATTGAGGATACGCCAAGTTCTTTTGCCGCAACTGTGGATGATGCGCAGAATTCGTCAAACAGCATGCCGGACAATCCGAACGCGACGCTGCCGGAAACGGTAAGCGAAAACATTTCGGACGATTCCACTGTGGTTTCGGAGAACCTTGCGGTTACGCCGGAAGGTGATGTGCAGAACATTGAGACCGGCGAAACCGTGACGGACGCTCAGCTGGTCGGCACGCAATCGCAGCAACCTGATCCACTGGCCAAAACGGATGGCGAATCATTCATTCCGGTGAGTGCCTCGGATGTGAAAGATGCTGTGGAACAACCTGTGAAACAGTCTGCGGAGCAGTCGTCCTTGAAGGGTGGCTCGACTGTCCGGCTCACTAAATTCGAGAGCAACGAATACGGAGCACACTGGGGAACCTACAACGGAACAAAGGCATTTTTCGACTATAAGAACAACCTCTTCGCACAGCAGGCCAAGGGTGTGATCGATGTTTCCCAATGGCAGTATGACATTGACTGGGCCAAGGCGAAGGCCGATGGTGTGGAGGGTGCGATCATCCGTTTGGGTTATGGCTGGGGCAACTATGCCGATGCCAAGGCGCAGCGCAACATCAATGAATGCAAACGTCTCGGTATTCCTTTTGGCATCTACTGGTATTCGTATGCATACGATGCGAACTGCGCACGTGCGGAAGGCAATGATGTGGCTGCCAAACTCCGCCAGATGGGCGTGAGCCCGAACGATCTGAAATACCCTGTGTATTATGACCTGGAGAAGTGGACGTGGGCTGGTCATACCCCGCCGACCAATCCGAATGTTTATAGCGGTATGGCCGACGCCTGGTATGGCGCACTGCAGTCCGCCGGATACAAGAATCTCGGTGTGTATTCGTATACGAGCTACCTGCAAGGCCCGTTGAACAATTCGAACATCTACGCAAAGACCCGTTGGGTGGCCCAGTATGGTGCTCAAATGGGATACAACGCCTTCGGTGCCAACGACCGCGGCTGGCAATACACCAGTTCCGGCCATATCAACGGCATCAGCGGTTCCGTGGACATGAATGCTTTTGGCAGCAAGAATTATGCCCAGGACTCGTCCGTCATTGATGTGCGCAAGATGCCTGTGGTGAGTGTTCCTGATGGGAATTATTTCATCAATTTACATTCCAAGGTGTCTTCCAGCGTGGATATTCCAGGAGCCAACGCGTCTGATTCCATAGCTATTCAGCTATATTCTGGTAATGGCTCTAAAGCGCAACAATTTAAATTCTCTAAACAATCAGATGGCAGCTATGTGATTACCAATGTGAATTCCGATAAAGCCTTGGATGTTCGAGGAGCGGCAGCGGGTAATAATTCTGTGGTGCAACAGTATGCAATTAATGGAACGAATGCACAGCGGTGGTTCATTCGTGATTCCGGTGCGGGATATTATCTGCAGTCGGCTTTGGGTAATTGGGTGCTTGATTTGAGCGGTGGCAACACCTCTAACGGTACTGCGATTCGTCTTTATGCGCCAAACGGTACTCAGGCTCAACGATTCGTTGTTTCCTCTAGCGAAGTTAGTGTACCGGTAAATGCTGCGGTGAACATCAAATCCGCAGGGAAATCCAATCTTGTATTTGATGTGCCAGGAGCTTCTACCGCAAACAGCGCTAGAATTCAGCTGTATGCGGCTAATGGAACGAACGCACAGAAATTCCATTTCCAGCAGATTGGCAATGGAACCTACAACATTGTCAATGTGAATTCCGGCAAGGTACTGGATGTTTATGGCGCTTCTGCGTCCAATGGTGCGGTTCTACAGCAATATGACAGTAACGGTACGGTTGCTCAACAATGGACTGTTCGCAACTATGGCGATGGGAAAATCTCATTGATGTCAGTGAACGCGAATAAAGCTATTGATGTACCGGGCGCGAATTATTCGTCCAACGTCGCATTGCAGCTGTATTCGCCAAATGATACCGCTGCGCAGCAATGGATCATCGAGAAGTCTAAAACCATGCGCGACCGTTTGAATGAGCAGGCGGCAAAGCATAGGCAGGATTTGCCTGATGGCACATATTCTTTCGGTTCAAAGCTAAAGACGAACATGAAGATGGACGTATATGGTGCGTCCCGTTCGGACTGCGCCAATGTGCAACTTTGGACTGGGAATGGCACGAATGCTCAAAGATGGAGAGTATCGCACGATGACAACGGTTATGTGACACTAACCAGTGCGAATTCAGACAAAGCTCTGGACGTTTATGGTGCGAGCACTGCCAACGGTGCCAACGCGCAGCAATATGCCTCGAACGGCACATACGCCCAGAAGTGGATCGCCATCAAAAACTCCGATGGCTCATACACGTTCCAGTCGGCGCTCGCGGAAAACAAAGTCCTTGATGTTTCGGGTGCTTCTACCTCGAATGGTGCCAATGTGCAGCTGTATACCGCAAATGGCACGAATGCCCAAAAGTGGGTGAAATAGCAGACAGATTAACCAATAAAATATGGCTGAGGACAAGTATCTTTTTGCTCTCAGCCATATTTGGAATCTGTGCTATTTCTGGCGCCGCATCATGGCGAATTGATTGGCGTCAATAATGAATGCTTTGCGGTCGTTCTTGGCCATGACATCGAGGATGATGCCGGTGATGAACAATAGCAGTCCGGCAATGACGAGCATGACCGCGCCGATAAGCGTGGGGAATCGCGCCACCACGCCAGTGTGCCAGAAGTCCACGGTCACGCTGCCGCACAGCACGATGCCGATGATACCGAGGATGACGCCAAGTCCGCCGAAGAACGGCAGTGGCTTGTATTCGCGAATCATGCGGAAGATGGTGCTCATCACCTTGATGCCGTCGCCCACGGTGTCAAGCTTGCTGACGGAACCTTCCGGACGGTCGCGGTACTGAATCGGCATCTCGAACAGACGTAGATTGTTGTTTAACGAGTGAATGGTCATCTCGGTTTCTACTTCGAAGCCGCGTGACAATACCGGATAGGTTTTGACGAACGTGAACGAGAAGGCGCGGTAGCCGGTCATGATATCGGTGACGTTCGCGTGGAACAAGCCATTGATGGAATCACGCACGAGACGGTTGCCGGAGTTGTGGAACGGACGCTTGTTCTCTTGGAAGTAGGTGGAGCTCAGTCGATCGCCGATCACCATGTCGTAGCCTTCGAGAACCTTATCCACCATGGCGGGGGCTGCGTCCGCGGGATAGGTGTCGTCACCATCCGCCATGACGTACACGTCGGCGTCGATGTCTTCGAACATGGCGCGAATCACGTTGCCTTTGCCCTGGCGCGGTTCCTTGCGGACGATTGCGCCCTCGCTGGCCGCGATTTCCGCCGTGCGGTCGGTGGAGTTGTTGTCATACACGTAAATGTCGGCGCTCGGCAATGCTGTCTTGAAATCACGCACTACCTTGCCGATGGTGACTTCCTCGTTATAGCAAGGCAGCAGTACGGCAACGGAGGGGCTTGTATTCTTCTCGAGCATGTAGAACACTATAGCCTTTGCTGTGGTCGGAGCGAGGCGTCCTGCGGATTCAATTATGATTGCTGTCTTCTTGGCAAAGGTTATGAGAGAATGGCGTGAGACGTGATATAAGCTAGGATGATAAATTGCGCGGATACGACAGGGGCGTTCTGTGAAGAACAAGATCTTTGCGTTCGAATTCGTTGGTTTGTGTCTGGTGAATGAGTTTAATAAGGAGTAAGTGTGGATTGTAAAAGGCAAGTCAGATTAAAGTTTTTTATTCCGTTAGCGGTGGTTTTTCTCCTTGAAACTTTTCTTTTCAATTTCGCTTTTTGGGAGGCTCTGACATTTCCTGAGCAGCAGCAGATTTCGGTATCCTCTCTGAACAATATTGTAAGAGAGGGAAATGAGTATAGGGTTACTGGTTCCGACACTCCGTACATTGAGTATGCTGTAGATGGGCCTACAGAGATAGACAATTTGGATATTGATCTGGTCGCTAGTGATTCCGATGCCGTAGTTGGCGGGACGTATAGTTTGAGTCCATATGTGCTTGACGAAGGTAATACTAACGGGTATATATCTCTTGGCACGGCACATGTTTCCGAGAACTTAACTGAATCGCATTATATCCGGATTCATCCTGCGGGAAAAGTTACGGGTCTTAGACTAAAGCTGAATATGCAAGAAGGCGACAAGATTGTTATTGACTCTGTTTCCATAAATGCTCAGAGACCTTTTTCGTTCTCTTTTTTGAGGTTCCTCATAATGCTGCTTGTCTCCTATTTGGTGTTCTGCTTTTGGACATCTCGTGACATGTATCAGTGGAATCTAGATTTGAAAGTACGGCGGCAGAAAATTCTTTTATCCATCTTTGTCTTCATACAAATCATGGTTTTACTTGCTGTGACACAGCTTATTCATCCCGCTCAGTATTTTGATTCAACTCGTGAATTAAACGGCGGAGCTTTTATAGGCGATGAGAATCAGTATAATTACTTAGCTAATGCCATCATAAATGGCCATACTTATTTGGATCTCCCTGTTCCGGAATGGATGCAGAAGATGACAAATCCTTATGATGCATCTGCGAGAGCGCAATTATCTTTCAAAACCGGCGAGCCTACGTACTGGGATTATGCTTTTTATAATGGAAAATATTATTGCTATTTTGGAGCATTGCCTGCATTGTCGCTCTTCGTCCCCTTTAAACTCATAACTGGACATGATTTGAGGACTGATTATGCTGTCGCTTTGATGACAGTATTTTTAGTGCTTGCGGCGGTATTCTTTTTGTACTCATTCATGAAAAAATACATCAAGCCATCCTTCGGGCTATTCCTAGTGTCCTTGCTCTTGCTCGTGACTGGAAGCGGTGTCCTGACACAAGCGTTTTATCCGATGATCTATTCTTTACCAATCCTTTTTTCTTTGGTTTTAACTTTAACAGGACTTGGCTTATGGATTAATGCAAGAAAAGATACTGGTGAGCTGTCTAAGCTACATCTTTTGATTGGTGCGATTTGTATAGCATTAAATCTTGGATGTAGACCTCAATTTGTTCTGGTGGTCTTCGTCGCTTTTCCGATATTCTGGTCTGAAATCAGAGAGAGGTTTTTCTTCTCTGTGAGAGGTATTTGGAACACGCTTGCCGTTATAGTGCCTTTTCTTCTTGTGGGTGGGGTAACTATGGCGTATAATTATGTCCGGTTTGATTCTTTCTTTGATTTTGGCGCTACGTATAATCTAACTGGTTTTGATATGGTTCATCGATCCTATGCCTTGTCGAGGATTCCATGGGGATTGTGGATGTATCTTTTTCAGCCAATTAACATAAGCCCAAATTATCCATTTATGAAACAGTTAGATGTGCCGTCTGGCTTCATGGGGCAAACCATTATGGAACCTAACTTTGGTGGTTTTTTTGCCTTTGTTCCGGCAGCCTTGTTTGCATTTTTGCTTTGCACAGTAAGAAAAGAGGCTAAAGCAAGTGGTATTTGGGGAATTAACCTCTTTTTCGTTGGCTTTGCTGCTGTTCTTTTGGTGGTTGATACTGAGATTGTCGGTATCTCGACAAGATATTACAGTGAATTCGGCTGGTTGTTGATAATTGGTGCGATATCCACAGTGACTCTTTATGCAAAGAAATATTCGAGCGAAAGGATTTCGAATCTCTGCCTCAACGTATTTGTCCTACTGACGTTAGTGGGTGTATTCCTGAGCTATCTGAATCTCCTATCAGATGGGAGATATGGATGTTTAAGCAGCTCCAATGATGCTCTATATCGTGTGATTGAATCTTGGTTCAGTTTTCTAAGCTGATTTTTAGGAGAGATTTTTAGGAGAGGTGAGCAACCACCTCTCCTAAAAATCATTTTATAAAGTATGAGAGTATCTTGTCCGTGAGGGGATGGACGAATAGAGTATCTATTATTTTTGCAATGCAGCTCAGAACTAAGAACGCGATGATGACGATGAAGAATGCTGAGACAATTCTGAGTAGCAAACTGTCGGGCGCATAGCAAAATTTAGACACATATTCCCACAAGATCCTGAATCCGAAGATGTTCTCATGAAGAAGATAGATTCCAAACGTCGTGGAAGAAATTCCTACTATCGTTTTACTGATAAGTTTTGGGATTTTGTCGAAATTAATGCGTGAGATGATGATGAAGACGAATGCTCCTATCGCTACTGGGAATAGTACTATTCCGTTGTGAATTTGGTTTGTCCAGCCGAGTGCACTGCTAATGGGTGATGATGACGATGCGAAATAATTAAATAGCAGCATTAACAGTGTCATGAAGACGATGCCTGCAAGCATGGGGGCTGTGCGCATTCGCTTCGAAATCTCTGTATTGTTCTTTTTGATAAAAGCGCCAATCAGATAACCGAAAATGGCATATGTCAAATTGTTCCAGTTGGAAACTCGTCCAAAGATGAGGATCTGGATGCTTAAAAAAGAAAAAAGAACGAGCAGACTTAGATTAGCGCGCTTGGAAAGTGATTGACATAAGGAATTGATGAACGGCGCACATAGAAGCATGAGTATGTATGCACTGATGAACCAGTAGCTCCCATAGAAGAATGGGAAAAAGCTAGCGGCTATAGTTCGGAATAGCTCGCTCCCTTGCATTAGCGGTTGTATGACTGTCGGGTATTTATAGAATACCCCAATGATTAAAAGTGTTATAAAAAACCCGCTTGAGTAACAAAACATCTGAAACCATGTTTTGAAAATACGTCTTCTTTTAAAAGTCTTATCTACTAGGAAATAGCCGGAGATTATAAAGAAGATAGATACGCCAACTTGTCCATATTGCACAATCAAGAACTTGAGAGCGTTCGTCCATCCTGGTTCCTGGATGAGCATTAAATCATAATGATGTGTATTCCAGTTGAAATGAATGATGAAATGGCATGCGACAATCAGCAGCATGGCGATTATCCGAAGAAGCTCAATTGATACATTTCTCTTATTGGATGATGTGTTCACTTTTTATCAGGTCCTGTGTCTTGTGTGGTGTATTTATCGTAGCAAGACAAGCGGATGGTTGATTGTGTGCTGAGGATTTTGCGAAGAAAACGGTAGGGGCATTATCTTGGGGTCGTAAGTCGATAGACTTGTCAGTCGTGAATACATTTGTGAAGAGGATTCAAGAGCGCTACCACTATTCGCTGGTAGTGTTGAAAGAGCTTGTCAAGACGGATTTTAAGCTCCGCTATCAGGGGTCGTTTCTTGGAGTTGCATGGTCCGTTCTGCGTCCATTGATGCTTTTTTGCGTGATGTACGTAGTGTTTGCGAAGTTCTTACGCATGTCGGACGGAACACCGACGTATCCAGTTGTTCTGCTGCTTGGAATTAGTACGTGGCAGTTTTTCGGAGAAGCCACAGCAACTGGTTTGAGAGCGGTTGTGGATCGTGGTGACTTGCTTCGGAAGATACATTTCCCGAACTATATTGTGGTTGTCTCTGCCACTATTGGTGCATTGATTAGTTTGGGTATCAATCTTTTAGTGGTTGTGATTTTTGCTATCTTCTCCAAGATCCAGTTCACTTGGAGAGTTTTGCTGTTGCCCTTAAATTTCATTGAATTGTATGTGTTGGCACTGGGCGCAGCTTTATTGATGGCGACGATGTATGTCTATTTCCGCGATATCGCTCACCTATGGGAAGTTCTGCAGCAGGTACTGTTCTATTCGATTCCGGTTATTTATCCACTTTCCATGGTGATGGATAACGATTCTTTGGGCAAATGGGGCTTGATTATTGCGAAAATACAGCTCCTCAATCCGATTGCGCAGACTATTCAAGATATTCGACACAATCTGATTGCTCCAGAAACGCAGCCTACCGTGTGGACGCTTGTAGGGAATCCTTTGATTGCGGTCATTCCTGTTATTCTTGCGTTCCTGTTGCTTGCGCTGGGCGTGCATGTGTTCCGGAAGCATAATCGTAAATTCGCGGAGGTCATGTGATGCTTGATACACAGTCTCAATCTGCTTCCATCAAGGAAGTGAATCGTCCGGTTGTCCTTTCAGTTGAGCATGTTGGCAAATACTTCAAACTTCCAACAGAGCAAGCGAGCGGTTTGAAGCAGGCTTTCATTAATTGGACCAGAGGCATCAAAGGCTACAAAGAACAGCATGTGCTTCGAGACATCAATTTTGAAGTCCACCAAGGTGACTTCTTTGGAATTGTAGGCCGTAACGGCAGTGGCAAGTCAACGTTGTTGAAACTGATTTCCGGCATATATGTTCCGGATTCCGGAAGGATTGAGGTAAAAGGTAAGCTCGTTCCTTTCATCGAGCTTGGGGTCGGCTTTAATCCTGAGCTGACCGGTCGAGAGAATGTTTTCCTCAACGGAGCTTTGCTTGGTTTTACCCGTGAAGAAATCGAGGACATGTACGACGACATCGTCGAATTTGCTGAGCTTGAGGAATTCATGGATCAGAAGCTAAAGAACTATTCATCTGGTATGCAAGTTCGTTTAGCGTTTTCTGTTGCTATCCAAGCCAAGGGCGACATTCTGGTTCTGGATGAGGTTCTTGCTGTCGGTGATGAAGCATTCCAGCGTAAGTGCGATAACTATTTCGCGAAGGTGAAAAAAGATCCGACAAAGACCGTTATTTTAGTGACGCATGATATGGGCGCAGTGAAAAAGTACTGCAATAAGGCGGTTCTTATTAAAGATGGCGAAGTCATCGTTAACGGGAACAAAGATGATGTTGCTAACCGCTATACCTTGGAAAATATGCGTGCTGATAAACGCGACACGGATAATGACAAAGCGGATGAATATCCAACAGGTTTAAACGCCAGAGTCCCAATGTTGCGGATTAATGCGCTTAGTAAGCAGATTCTGACATGCGATGATACGTTCCAGTTTGAAGTGGAATACCAGTATGACGAGCCAAATTCGTATTATCTTGCAATTGCTATGCACGACATAAAGCGTGGCGGAGTTACTTACGATACTGGAGCCAATGTGATTAAGCTGAATCAGCATGGTCATTGTAAGGTGAAGTTTGAAGTGCCGTTGACCCTTTTTAACAACGGAGAATTCAAACTTGTTGCGTCCCTGCGTACCCAAAACGTAGAGAATCCTAAACTCACGGATATGGTTGCCTTCACGAATGACGATAACTCTTGTATTTTTGCAGTGCGAGACGAAAACAATCGTGAATATGCATTATTGAATGATAATGCATTACAGATAAAACGGATTAGATAAGTCGATAGGGGTGTGAATAAATGCATATTTTGCTCACACCCCTCATTCGTCTATTTGCCGAGATAGTGATGCATGGAATTCTGCACTGCCTCTGAATTCAAATAATCATTGGCAATATGTTCGTGTGAATTGATGTCTTTTGGAATTTTAAAGTAGTTGCCATAATGACGAGTGAGATATGTGTTCCATGCAGAGCACGCCATCACAGAGAAGTCTCGATACTTCATGTCCTGCGTCGGTATCCAATCATTGATTGGGTAGGGTCCAGTGGAATGTAGCTCATCTATGTTCTCTATGCCGCGGGTCAGTCCTGTGGCATCTTCGAAGGATGAAACGTAGTTAATGTCGTCATGCAATGAAGCTACATGTTCACGATAGAGTCTTTCTATGTTCTTGGTAATCGGATGAGTTGCCGGTAGGTAAGGTATGCTTTCCCATTCGGTACCTTGGAATTCGTTCCGAATATCTTTGACGAAAGACGCTCTTTCCTCTAAAACGCGATTCCATGCGTATTCTGGATCGGAATTAGTCAGATCCAGCGGAAATAAGTCGATGAATGCAGGATTGTTCGTGTCTTGAAGACAGAATCGAATTTGCTTACAGGGAACATACCAATCCCAGAGTGTGGTTATCCTGTATGTGCAATCGGATTCGAGAAGTTCCTGTAGCTGTGCTATCTGACTGCGTGTCATAAAAACATCTATGTCGTCATCCCACGGGATGATGTCTTCATAAAGATATGCTCCAAGAAGGGTCCCAGATCCTACCCAATATATAATCCCGTTGTTGCGGCAGATGCTATCAAATTCCCTGAATAGTTTAATTTGGTTATCTTGGAGAAGCTGAAGATTGCCCTTTGCCTTGGGAAGGGATCGGAAGAATCTTTTCTTAGCTGCGATGGGCGATTCAGAAGGTTTTTGGTATTCTGCCCAGAACAACATCATGTCACGTTGCTGTTCATAAGTATGCTCAGCTTGTATCTGGTTGACTTGTTCTGTAATCTGGGTGAGCTGATCGGACATGTAGGCAAGTTGTTGCATGAGTGAGGCATTCTCGAGACGTAATTGGTGCATCTCGGAATTGGCGTTCGTCTCAAATGCGTGGAAGGAACGTGACGACGGCGGCAAAAGATGCTGTTTGATTCTTTGTAATAGGGACATACTTCTCCTTACCGAACGTTTTAGCTAGAAAGAATCATACGTCTTCTGAAAGTATGGCATGCTGATTTCTTCGACCAAGGGGCAGACTCGGACATTATGTGTTGAAGCGAGCTGAAATGATCTTTAATAGTGAAAATGGACTACGCTGTTATTTATGCGACATTTTTTTCAGGTTGATGAGAAGGACGCTGCGCAGATAGAAAATCTTAGCAAGCGTATGCAAAGGCTGGTTTATGGTGCGGTGGATTATAATTCACTGATCCAACCGGGGAGAACTTTGACATATAAGCTGTATATGGGCGAAAAATGGCAGTATCCGCGTTTAACAGATACCTCTACTCTTAGTGGGGACATTACCGAACAAATGGGGCTTGTTCCATTTATGGTTTTTAAGGCTACTTCTGTCAGCAGAAATCAAACTGATTTCTCTCCCCACTATTTTGCAGGTGATGACCAGATTCTTGATCATAATGTCCGTCATATCTTGTTGACGCCGGATGATGCGACGGACAGAGATGTCGAGCTAAATCATCCAGTCAACAGTAAGGCTGTCAAACTTTATAATACTTTGGAATTATCCGTGCCTACGGCCTTCGACGTATTCCGAGATGCTAAACGTACGATACGTGAGCATGTTGGGAAAAAGCCAATCCCAATGGCCATGGCTCGAAGTGCGGATAACGTTAATAAAGCCGGAAAAGTTCAACATCCGTGGGTTGAAGTTACACCGGGGAGGGCTCCAAAAGGAAGTCCTCGAGCGGTAGTTGTTGCTATGCATTGGTTCCAAGCTGGCGGGGCGGAACGTTGGGCTCTGGAGACAGTGAAGCTTGTTCGTGATGCAGGCTTCATCCCAATTGTTATCACTGATCGTGATGGGCACCAGCCATGGATTGCTGATCCGGCATTTGATGATGCTATTTTGTTGCCTATGACTATGCCGGTACAAGAGCGTCCGGGGGATTCTCCAGTATTGCGTGCTTTGTTCGAACAGTTTGATATTGCTGGTATTTTGATTCATCATTGCCAGTGGATGTACGACAACGCATGGTGGGTTAAGACGCATTTCCCTCAGACTAGAATCGTCGATTCATTGCATATTGTGGAGTATTACTTCCACGGTGGGTTCCCCAAAGAATCCGTAGCTCATGATGAGTGGATTGACCTGCACCATGTCATTTCCCCCCAACTCGAACATTGGTTAATCAACGATCATCAGATTGCTCCAGAGAAAGTCGTAGATGCTCCTTTGGTCGGCCTGACTGCTGATGCTAAGACTCCAAGTTTTAAAGAGCGGGATAAGACGAAGCCTTTTACTGTGGCTTACATTGGTCGCATGGTTCGTCAGAAACGACCTGAGGCGTTCATTCTTGCGGCTAAAGCTGTGAATGCGGCTTATCCTGGAAAAGTTCGTTTCATCATGCAAGGAAATGGAGATATGGATGCTTTTTCCGACATGATGATCAAACGATATGGGTTGGAAGAAGTCATAGAGCGCCGAGCGCTGGATGCTCCTGTCGCTCAGACATATCGGGATGCGGATGCGTTACTCATCTCGTCAATTAACGAAGGCATCACCTTAACGAGTATTGAAGCCATCAGTGCTGGAGTGCCCGTTCTCTCAGCTAATGTTGGTTCTCAAGAAACATTAATTCCTCCAAAGGGTTTGTGCCGTCGTATGACTTCAAACTTTGTACATGACGCAAAATCCGCACTATCTCATATTTTGAATAATGAAGAAGATCGCAGGAAGCTTTGGGAGAGTGAACTTGCTCGTCTTCAGAAGTTCTCTGAGCTTGAATCTGCTGAGGCATATTTCAAGAAGATGTTGAAGGAGTGGCACGACTGATGTCAACAGACGTGAGAAAAGTAGCGGCCGTTGTCGTAACATATAACCGTCTTGAGAAGTTGAAAAAAGTTTTGGCTTCGCTTGAATCGCAGACGAGACTTCCGCAGATGTTGGTCATTGTTAACAATGCTGCAACGGATGGAACTGCGGAGTATTTGCAGGAGTATGCTCAGCGATTTGCCTTGTCGGATTCCATGCAGTTGGATATTGTCACGCTTGAGAAAAATGAGGGTGGTGCAGGCGGCTTTTCTGCTGGCATGCGTCGCTCCTATGAGCTGGGCGCTGATTACGCTTGGATTTTTGATGATGACGGTTATCCGGAACCTGATGCTCTAGATAAGTTGGTGCTCGGGTACGATAGCGCAGTAGCGGAGCTGGGGCCTGACGTACCTTTTGCCTGTTCCATGGTGAAGTTTATTGACGGAACTATCTCGGAAATGAATAATCCGATTCCGACATGGGATTGGGGAAGGTTGAAAGCTAAAGGACTTGACATTGTCATGGTTTCCCGATGCTCCTTCGTTTCTGTCTTAATCCCACGTTGGGTGATGGAAGCTTTTGGCTTGCCGTATAAGGAATACTTCATTTGGTTCGATGATGCTGAGTACACGCTTCGTATAACGAAGTCTTGCCCTGGCGTGCAGGTACTTGACAGTGTCGTTCTCCATGATATGGGTGTTAATCGGGGAGTTAACTTCTCCATGATTGATGAGAAAAACGCTTGGAAGTTCTCTTACGGAGTTCGTAATGAGGCTTCCTATCACTTGCATCATGAAGGTTTTTATCAGTATTTGCGTTTTTGCGCGCTGGTCTGGAACGGTATGCGACATGGAAATGTTGCAAAGCCGTTGAGAAAAAAGATGTACAAAAAGATGATTGAAGCGTGGAAGTTCAATCCGAGAGTTGATTATCCACAAGTAGCTGCAAAGTAAAAACAGCGAGTGGCGGTACACGTCGAGAACCGACTCTGATGTACCGCCACTCACTGCTTTTATTTACTTGAGTGATTGAAAATTCGTTGCCAAGTATTTATGCTGCAGAAATCGCTCTCTCGATAAAGGCGAGAAAGCTTGTTCCACTGCTTCAAGATATTGGCCGCTAGATGTACGCAGCGGAAAAGCTCCTTGCGGTACAACTTGCTGTCTCGCTTGAACCAGGCCGCTCCGTTTCCGTCAGCAGTAGTTACAAGTGCCGACGATATTTTGTTAAAAGCCGGCCAGATTGCATCCTTGGACATGATGGACACTTGAGGGTGAGCGTCTTTTATTCCGCTCGATTGAGAAAAGAATGCAGAAATAACGGATTTGAGCCCTATCTTCGTGACGGTTTTGGGATCCGACGGAATGAATGTCGGTTCATAGTCTGCAAGTGCCGCTGGAAAATCGTCGAGATTATGCAGAACAAGACTATCTGTGAAACCTTCTCTTGCTTTACGAACTTCTGCTAGTTTCTGCGGGAGGCATCTGACGATATATTCCGGCCCCTCGGTCAAATCGCGAAGTGCCATATGGTTTAACTTCATGGCAGAATAAAGAAGCTTTGTTCCTAGATGAGCATCTTCATAAAGCATTCGGAAAGCAAACTTTTTGCTTGGTACGGGGAAATGCATAAGAGTGCAGAGCCAACGATTCCTTTGAGCGAAATACTCCTCCCAAGTTCTGGAAATATCCTTATCATGCCATGCTTGGTGCCATACGGCGACACCGGGAAGACATATAGTCGGAATGTTGTTTTCTTTGGCACGCAAGCCGAATTCCACATCGTCATATTTAATGAAAACCGGCATGGAAAGACCAATTTTCTTCAAGACTTCCGTGGGGATGAGGCATAACCACCAGCCGTTGAAGTCAGGATTGATTCTCTTATGCAGTTCAGGAGTATCCCTTAGCGGATTTACAGCAAAATCATGATTGTAATGTGTGCCGGTGGCTGGTGCTGGCATTGCAGAGCTTGCGTCAAAGCGCTCGCCGGAAGAGTACAGTACAGTCCTATTGTCCAGATGCAGCATTCCACCACCAACGAGAACTGGTCTGGTAGCGTAATCGGAAAACTGAAGAGCTCTTAATATAGCTTCAGGTTCGGTGATTGCGTCATCATCAAGAAGTAAAACATATGCACTTTTCTGGGCTTTGACTGTTTCATACATCCCTCGTGAGAAACCGCCAGATCCGCCTAAATTGTCTTGCAGGATATATGTTAGCTGTTGCCCTAGGAGTTCTCTCGTTTGCTGAAAATCGGGTTGATCTTGTACTCGATCTGTTCCTTGATCGACGCAATAAATTGTATCTAAATGATCTCGTAAGTTTTTTTCGGCGGCAATGGTTTGAAGTTGATTCAAACAGTATGACGGTCTATTGAATGTGGTGATCGCAATTGAAAGAGACGAGTTGTGAGGGGCGCGCCTTTCTTGGGTGGGGACCTGCCATTGGGCGTCAGTAACGGTCAAAGAGTCATTCGAAGCAGATTCCATATCAGCCCAAATGAATCCGCCATCCATGAAGCCAGATAAGCTAATGTCGGCTTCGACGAATTCATCTTCTTGTGCCACAGGAATTGTGGTAACAGTAGAGGGGATTCCTCGGGCTGATGATTTCATGACGACGATACGTCCGACGCCGCCAACTTTCGCAATAAAACGTACATTGGTAACTTTGGTCCAGCGTTGCCAGTAACTTGCCGGAAATGCGTTAAAGAAAGTGCACAATGAGACGTGCTGACCTGCTGCCAACTCAATTGAAGTTCGAGACTTAATTAAAACTGATCCCGCGGGAAGCTCTGTTTTACTTGCTTCTTGTGCTGAAAAGATCCCATTCCTGAGGGTCCCCGAGAGCTGTCGTTTACTTAAACTTGAGAAAGCGACTTTTTCCAGAGATTCTCGGGCATCAAATAGAGCTGGATCTGGGTGCGACGGTGTCCAATTGACAACGTAGAGAGGAAGCGTGCTTTCCGCGTCTGTAGTTGGGAAAACAATTCTATTAACTGCTTCCCATTCTTGGTTTTCTTCTAGTGCAGACATAACATTAGTATACGTTCTTGTTTTTCCTCCAGAGCATTCTGGCTGCCGTTTCCTTTTTATGGCACTCGATTAAACCAGTTTTCGCTGAGATATCCTTTTCCTGCGGTCTGGTCATACTGGACCAGACGATAATCCTCCAGTAGATGTTTTGCTTCTGATGATAGAGTCTTCTTTTTTATTAACTGTCCAGAAGAATCCAGATAGCTAGTTGACCCAGTACCCCAATCGGCATCGGTCGAGGCGAATCTGCTGACTGCTGGTACAGATTGATGTACTTCTGTAAGCAGAGCTAGGAAAGGCGTGACTTTCGCATCCATGTGTTCTGCGGCGCTAGCCATAAAGAAGTTCGAAGACGAGTAATCGCTTTCTTCGGGCGATAGCTTTGAACCAGCGCTCGAAGAAGAAGAGTTAGACCATATGAAATAATCGCTTTCGTGTAAAGTGAGTTGATTTTCTTTGTACTTTGCTGCTGGTGCGTAGATGCCTGGAAGATGGTCTCCGTAGAAAATGACAGTAATTGGCTGTTCTATCATATTTAGTTGATCGAGGAATGTGGTCGTGGCCTGATCGGTATAACTGATGCCTTTTGCATAAGTATCAATCTGAACTTCTTCGTTTTCATCGAGACCTGTTGAAGTATCTGCCTCTTTAAATTCATTGTTGGTGTAGTAGTCCCCGTATGGCAAATGGTTTTGCATGGTTACCAACTGAATAAACTGGGATTCTCCGTCAGATTGATTAAGCTGGTCGATCACATTTTGATATGCCGATGCGTCGCTAACATAGCCAGCGTCAATGTGATCCTGATATTTCAACGCCGGTTTGCTGTCGATTGTACGGAAGTATTTGAAACCGAATTTTTTATAATTCGAATCTCGAAGATAAAAATTCTTCAAATAGGGATGAAAAGCGTATGAGCATTGCACCTGGCATGCATCATTCCAAATTTGATTGAAGGTGTATACGTTTTTTTGACTGGGCACAAGTTGTTGATAAGGAGAAATAAGCTGATCGTTAAAATTAGCGAGATTCATTCCAGTTAGAGACTGGTACTCGATGTTAGCTGTGCCGCCACCATAGCCTGGCGATAGCATAAGTCCTGAGGTGGTGACATCTTTCAAAGCTCGAATGTTAGGCATCGGATCGATATCAAAGGAGATGCCAGGAACACGCAGGGGATCAGAAAAAGACTCGGATAAAATGAGAATCACAGTGCTATCTGTGAGGATGTTTGCCCGTGATGTATTAATTTTATTTGCTTCTTTAGTATAGCGAGCGGCTATCTCTTCCATAGTTTTTTTACTGTACCCGCTCGGCTTATCCATTGCCTTAACTCTTACGAGACTTTGAAATGTAGTGGCTGGGCCGTTTGATTTGGCATCTTCATAGGTATTCCACGGGACAGGCTTGTATCCTAAGTTGGTTGCCAGAGTATAGGACCAAGCTCCAGGAATATTGAGATTCCATGTGTAGGAAACCAGAAGAACGACGCTGAGAATTGCAGCAAGTGCGCGAGATGATGTCCCAATTATATTTTTAGCATTCGAAGAGGGGTGTTTCCAAGAGCAGTGAATAAAGCGGCGTCTTCCATCAAGAACGAAAAGAAGAAGACAAGCACAGGAGAACCAGATTAATACGGTGATTGCTCCATTAACGAGAGCTTGCTGGTCTTTCGGTATGAAAGAAAGGAGGTTTCCGCCATTGCCATTTGATACAAAGCTAAGATCTGAAGGGAGAATAGGTTCGTTACGAAGTCCCATCTTGATGCTGTTCGCTACGCCGTAGGCAGTCATAGCGGCACCGAAAATAACGGTCGCTATCCAAAAGCGATTTAATACAAAAACTAATGCAAGGTAAATAAGCCCTATGCCAATGAAATTAAGGAGAAACTGATACTTTTGTTCAAGCCAAATCTGGCTGACAAATTTGGTGACTTGCCCTGCGACACTGTTCAGGATTTTAGTTGTCTGATCAACTTCATCGCCTTTATCGTACGTTGGTTCGCTATACACTCCCCACTGAAGGAAGATGACTTCGGCGGAAGTCAATAGGGTGAACACGATGGCGTAGAACGCGTATGAGAACCTCATGCGTTTCTTCCACAGGGCATGCGTTCTCTGGAAGAACTTGATGATGAGTTGAATAGCTTTGAAATTGGTGAAAGTTTGCCAGGCGGTCTTTACCGTTGTGGCGGCGGTATGGATGGCGTGGCCGGTGGCGT
>OGRF01000612.1_pt1 | contig 29253 bp, 39 predicted proteins | sample 1553381 | NCBI WGS metagenome assembly OGRF01 (sample SAMEA2580060, study PRJEB22360) | human gut metagenome | biome: human gut; feature: human-associated habitat; material: faeces | place: Denmark | collected 2008/2010
GCATAAAGTGTAAAGGATGTCCTTGCACAAAATGTAAACGATGTTATTCTTGACAGCCCTTAGGACCCTACTGAAAGAGGCTGTTTCTTTGCCACTGAGCGATCTACCAGAGGACCTCAAAGCAGGAATCATGAAGGCCGCACAAATCAAAGATGACAGCCTGCTGGTAAGTGATGCTGTTCTTGGATCTTTGATACGTACGGCTTGCAAAGGGAATAGTCAGATGATGCGCCTGTTGTTGGATACACTGGGCGAATCAGCTGATATACGCATGAAAGAACGCGAAATTAAACTCAAGGAAAAAGTCGCCCAATCGGGAACTATCAATAACGGCAGCCAGACAGACCAGTCAGCGATGGAACAACTGATTGAATCCATCCAAACCGCGTCTAAAGAATATAATCATACGGACGGAGGTGGCAGTACCTGATGGAATTTCAGAAGTGGGGGCGTAAGGCCATCGATTTTATTTGTACACCGCCCGCTGAAGATGCGTTTATCACGATTCTGGAAGGCTCTGTCCGTTCTGGTAAGACAGTCAGTATGATACCGAAATGGATCAACTATATCATGACCGGCCCACTAGGACTATTACTGATGACCGGCGTCTCCAAAGACACGGTATACGACAATGTGCTGAATGATTTGTTCGATACCCTGGGCGACAACCATTATAAATATAATCGTCAGTCTGGCGAACTGGATGTATTCTGGGAATTCAAAGGACAGCCCTGTTCACGGCGCATCAAGGTTGTTGGGGCAAAGGACGAAGGATCAGAAAAGTTCATTCGTGGCAAGACGCTGGCCGGAGCCTATTGCGACGAGCTGACGCTAATGCCGGAACATTTCTTTAAACAGCTCTTGAACCGTCTCAGCATAAAAGGGGCCAAGCTGTATGGGACAACGAACCCCGATTCTCCCATGCACTATCTGTACAAGGAATACATCACGAATGATGCGATGCTGCGCGACGGAGTTGTCAAAGACATACACTTCATGCTGGATGACAACCCCAATCTACCTGATGAATACAAAGCCAATATCCGCCGGTCCTATTCCGGTATGTGGTATAAGCGCATGATCCTCGGGATGTGGGTGTTGGCCGAAGGGCTCATCTACGATATGGTATCCGATGCGATGCTTTATACGGACGATGAGCTGAACAAGACTATGCGGTCACGCTGCCGGCGTTATATCGCCGTTGACTATGGGACAAAGAACCCGATGGTATTCCTGGATATATTAGATGACGGTGAAACCGTATGGGTGGACCGAGAGTATTACTGGGACAGCCGGGCGATGCAGCGGCAAAAGACCGATGCCCAGTATGCAGATGACCTGGTCGATTTCATCGGCGATGAATATCCTGATTTCATTATCATTGATCCGTCAGCTGCGTCGTTTAAACTCGTCTGCCAGGGCAAAGGATTCCGCGTAAAGGATGCCGATAACAGCGTCAACGACGGTATCCGGGTCACGGCCATGCTGATTAGCCAGGGGCGGCTCAAGGTCAACCGCAAATGTACCAGCACCCTGGCCGAATTCCAGACTTACGTGTGGGATGAAAAAGCGGCGGCCAATGGGAAGGAGCAGCCGCTCAAGGTGAATGACCATAGCATGGACGCTCTTCGGTATTACTGCAAAACCATGGTGGCCAAATGGAGGCTGAGAGAATGACAAGAAAAAGACGAAAGAAAACCATACGTCGGCAGACGAATGATGCGTTCCAGAATCCACTGACCCGAAGCGGGCTGTTCATGCCGAACGTCCTGGAATCGACGCAGTATCCGCTGACCCGGTTCACCTGGGATTGGCAGACGATAAACAGCCTGTACCGGTCACACTGGATCGTACGCCGCGTCATTGATACGATTCCCGAAGACATGTGTAAGAACGGATATAAGATTCTGTCGCAGATTGCCCCGGACGCTATCCGGAAAGTCATGCAGACCGACCGCAAGACGCGGACGACGGCACGTATCCTGGAAGGATTGAAGCTCGGACGACTGTATGGCGGAGCCGGGGCACTGATTATGCTCAAGGGGCAGGAAGATGAATTAGATCAACCGCTGAACCTCGACGAAATCATGCCGGGCGATTATAAAGGCCTTTTGGTATTGGACCGATGGAGTGGCATTTCCCCGGATGAAACGCTGGTCGATGATATCGACGATCCGGAATTCGGGTTGCCGGATACCTATACCGTGACCAGTGACAGTATCGAGCGCGGCGTCCGCGTCCATCACAGCCGCATATTGCGATTCATGGGCCGGCCGCTTCCGTACATTGAACGGCTGGCGGAAAACTACTGGGGTGCATCGGAAATCGAACACATCTTCGATGAACTCAAGAAACGCGATAATGTATCGTGGAACATCGCCATGCTGACCTTCATGGCCAACCTGCGTGTCATGAAGGTTGAAGGCCTGAGCCAGGTACTGGCTACAGGCAGCCAGAAAGCCCAGCAGGACTTGTACAACACGATTCAGGGCATGAATGCTATGATGAATAATAACAGCATCCAGGTGCTCGGCGAGAATGACAGCTACGAAACGCACCAATACACCTTCGGGGGCATCGCGGATGCCTACGACCGGTTTATGATGGACGTGGCTGGTGCCGCAGAAACACCGGTGACAAAACTTTTTGGGCGGTCGCCAAGCGGCATGAATGCCACGGGCGAGTCGGACATGCAGAACTACTACGATACTATCGAAGAAAAGCAGGAATCCGAACTTCGTCCGGTTTTAGACAAGCTGTTGCCTATCATCATGACATCGACGCTTGGCGCTGTTCCTGACGACTTCGATTACGACTTCAACGCCGTACGCCGCCCGGATGAAAACGAAATGTCTGACCTGGCCAGTAAAAACACCGACTCTGTGACGAAAGCCTTCCAGGCTGGCATGATATCCCAGCGCACGGCGCTGAAAGAGTTACGCCAACAGAGCGAGATTACGGGTATGTGGTCGAACATCACCGACGAAGATATCGAAAATGCCGACGATACGATTCAAAACCCGAACGAAGGTATGAATGGTATGGCTGGACTATTTGGCGGCGCAGAAGGGCAAAGCGAGCCGAAAAACAGCGAATCTGAACATAGCGCTCCCAACGTATCTTCTTCGGATAAATGATAGAAAGGGCGTGGCCATATGCAGCACCTGTGGGAACCGAAACGCAGAATTGAACTGGCTTTCCGCCGCAGCCTGATGGAACTGGCCCGGCGTATGATCCGGCGGGTCGGACACACATCGGACCCGGATAAGATACGTAAGACGCTCCTGCAGATTGCCGAAACCAGGACGTTCCAGCGCGTCTGCCAGGCGGCGGCCATGAAAATGGTCACGGGCCTATTTGATGACCAGGGCCGCACATGGCGCCAGGCGGCCACCAGGAATGGCCGGAGCCGTGAGCTATATACTTTATTGCGACGTGAATTGCAAGGCCCGACAGGGCGGAAATTGCGCGATTTGGTGGAAGAGAATGTGGCGCTCATACGGACACTGCCGGCGGATATTGCGGACGATGTGGCGGCCTACACAACACGGGAAGCGATGAAGGGGCGCAGGGCTTCGGATATCGCTGAGGAAATCCGGAAGATGTTCCCGGAGCATACCCTGGCACGGGCTGAACTGATTGCCAGGACACAAACGTCTATGGCCCAGACAGAACTGACCCAGGCCCGCTGCCAGAATTTTGGCATACATTGGTATATTTGGCGGCCCGTAGGCGGTATGGGTGGTGATGGGCGCACACGTACCAGCCACCGCATGATGAGCGGCGTCATCGTAAACTGGAATGACCCGCCGGCGCCGGAAGACTTATTTCCGACTATCGGGAAAAACGGCAAACCCTATCGCAACTCACTCGGGCATTACCATGCTGGGTGCTGCCCAAACTGCAGGTGCTACCCAGAACCAATCATTGATTTGGATTTGGTGAATTGGCCGGCGCGCATTTATCGTCATGGATCTATCCGAACTATCAGCCGCCTCAACTTTGAAAGGATTCAGTAATTATGAAAAGTATACAGAATAGGATACTCCTGAAACTGATGGTCACGAAGCTGCACCTTGCCCGGCTGACCTTAGATAAAGAGTGGGATGAATCTAAGCATCCCAGAGGGCCGGACGGGAAGTTTGGCAAAGGTGGCGGACAGCCCTCGACAAATACGAAAAAGAATGGTAATGTAAGGGCGAGCCCGAATGGAGCGAACATATTCAGCGTAAAAGGGTTCAAGAATAAGCAGGCGTTGAACAATCATTGGAATAATCATGGAAATCAATATCCTGGGTTCACAAAAGAGCAGTACAAAGCAAGAGCCTTAGAATTGATAGAGTCACCAGTTTCCGACACTGTTTTAGGGCATATTGATGGGAGTGGTATTGTTGTTCGTTATGATAAAAAAACCAATGATTTTGTGAAAGGGCGACCTTCCAGGGGAATTTACACGATGTTCAAACCGGATGAAGGCCTTAAATATTATCTAGAACGAAAACGGGAGGATATAGAACATGGCGGAAGTGAATGATGATGAATTAGTACCATGCCCGTGTTGCGGAAAAGGAATGGTTGCGGCAAACCATGAATTTGATATTTGTGAGATTTGCGGCTGGGAAGATGATGATTTCCAGTTCAGACATCCCGATTATCGTGGCGGAGCAAATTCGATGTCGCTGAACGAGGCACGCAAGGCATATAAAGAAGGCAAGCCAATTGACTGATTGTGTATTGCAAGTAAGGAGAGCGGTATCATGGATAATATCCGCATCATTTATCGCATATTGAAAATGCTGGAAGTCAGCATGGATAATGAAGAATTTGATGAACGCTGCATTTCTCCTGAAACCTTACATATTACGGAACAACGGCTGTTATCCATTTTACGTATGCTATTGATGGCCGGGTTAATTGAGGGAATCGCTGTGGACGTGGACAGCGCAGGTCATTTCATGGTCAGTAAAGGACGTCCGCGGCTGACGCTCAAAGGGTTGGAGTATTTAAACGAAAACAGCTTGATGCAGCGGGCCATGAAAATGGCTAAAGGCATTAAAGATAGTGTCCCAGGATTATAATCACATATATTTTTTACCATCTCATTTATGAGGTGGTTTTTTTATACCCATTTTTAGGAGGTGGTGCCTTTTGAAAGCTTTTTATGGTTCCCGGTTTTCGCCACATATGACGAAGACACCGGAAGGGTATCTGGTATGTCATACAGTGCCTATCTGCCGGACTGGCGCACAGGAATATCTGCCAAGGGAGCTGGGAATTGACTCCGCGCAACCAATTATTACGGTATTCCGGACGCCGGACGAGGTGTTCAAGCCTTCGGCTATTGCCTCATTTGAAGGCAAACCACTGACCGACGACCATCCACCTGTCGGGATTGATTCGTCAAACTACAGCACCTATGTGAAAGGCGTGGTGCAGAATGTCCGCCGCGGCAACGGAGAGGACAATGACAAATTGGTTTGTGACATAGTCATTTATGATGCAGCGCTGGCGGCTAAGGTCGAGGCCGGGAAGCGCGAAATATCATGTGGCTATGATTGCAAATATATCGCCAACGACGACGGTACATATCATCAGGCCGACATCATTGGCAATCACGTGGCCATCGTAACCAATGACCGCGCAGGGCACGATGTGTCCATTAAAGACTCAAAACCTAAAGGAGGAAAATCAATGAGCAGAAAGAAAAGTGTATTGCATCGTATGTTTGCGGCCTTCGTAAAAGATGCCGATCCGGATGAAGTCCGCGAAGCGGCCCAGGTCGTAAATGACGTCGAAAACTGCGGCGATGATGAAAAAGATGAGAAAGGGGACAATAACCTCAAGGATGTCATGGACGCCATTGACGCGTTAAATGAACGCGTTGCCGCATTGGCTTCCCAGCAAGGCGAGCAGCCAACGGACGATGAAGACGACCTGGAAGACAAAGATGATAAGGGTACTGAAGCCATGGATTCCCTGGAAGAGGAATTAGATCCGGGGCAGAAAAACGATGCGACCGAAGACGAAGGCGACGGTGAAGAATCCGTTACGGTTCCGCCGGAAGACATCGAAACCGACGAAGATACGCCGGCAGAAGAGGAAGGGAAGGACACGCCACAGAACCGTGAGGCCCAGGACAGAGCGATTGCTTTGAGCATTATTCGGTCCATCAAACCGATTGTGGCGACGATGCCGAACCCGCAGCGCCGCCGCGTATCTGACGCCATGAGCAGAGCTGTCCGTAAAGCACTGCGCAGAGGGGGGACACAACGCCTCACGGCCGGCGCCGGATCTAATCGGCGCAGAGGCGGTACACAGCCCCTCACGGGCGGCTATGGCGCGTTGAACCGCCGCCGCAAAGTAAACGATTCGGCCCTTAATAAACAGGGTGACCCGCGGGCGTTTGGCGAAAACTGCCGCAAACGGAACCCGCATTACAAAGGAGGTAACTAATTATGCCAGGCACGACAATTGGAATTAATATGAACTATGGCTATCCCGGCCAGGCGTCCCGTCATGGGGATGAAGTATCCCGCACCCGCCCGGTGGCTTCCGATTCGGAAGAAATCAAATTCGGCGCTCCTGTGGCCATGGGAGACGACGGCACGGTCCATGCATGGACGGCGACCGATACAGCCACGGGATTTGCTGGGATTGCTATGCGTAAGGTAAAAGGCGCAATTGTATGGCCCTACCAGAACTGGGGTGCATATCGTGCCTCCGAACCTTGCGATATTCTGCAGCGCGGCGGCGTATCGGCCCTCTGCGCATGGGGCACTCCTGCCGTCAATGGCAAGGTATACGTCCGCACGAAAGTTGTCGATGGCACCAGCCCGGCCGGTGCGGCTATCGGTGACCTCGGCGCCAGTGATGAAACAGGCAACTGCATCGAACTGACTGGGGTAAAATGGTCGTCTGATGCCGATGAACGTAATGTGGCTGAACTTACGATTCTGACCCGTCAGGGCGTTTAATGAAGGAGGAGAATCAGCATGAACAAGCAGTATAAATTAGCGACAGCTCCACAGATGGGCGTGTCTGGCCAGATTACGATGGACGCCTCGGCGATTGCCAGCGGCCTGGCATTCCTGGAAAGCGAACTCGAAAAAGTTGACCCGTCCCTGCGTGAGCCTTTAACCAATACTACTTACCCCCGTGATATCACCATCGAAAGTGGCGGCGGCTGGGTAGAAGCTACGTCGGCGATGAACGTGGACTATAGCGTCACCGGCGGCGAACGGGACGGCATCGGCGGCGTCCAGAATGCCATCAGACGTATCCAGGCTGACCTGAGCAAAGACCTGTACAAGGTTATGCCGTATGAAGTGTCCATGTCCATCAAAATCCAGGACCAGCTTCGCGGGGCAGTAACTGGCCGGTCCATCGAACAGATCTATGACGATGGCATCCGCCTCGACTATGACAAATACATGGACATCAATACTTATCTCGGTCAGTCCGCCTATGGCACGACCGGCCTGATGAATGATGCCAATATTACAGCGGCAGCGGTTGCTACAGGTGCCTCGGGCAAAACCACCTGGAAGAATAAGACGCCGCAGGAAATCCTGGACGACATCGATGATGCCATTGTCGCAGGCTGGGCGGCTGCACAGTATGATAACTCGGCCATTCCGAATCACATTCTGATTGACCCGGAAAACTTTGCTTATCTCAACCGCACGCCCTTTACTGCCAATGGGGCCACGGCGCCGGTATCCCTGCTCAAATACCTGATGGACAACAACATTGCCAAGGCCAAAGGCGTCGATTTAGTCATTGCTGAATGCCGGTTCTGCACAGGACGCGGCGAAGGCAGTACCAATCGTATGATTGCCTATGTCAATGAAACACGATTCGTCGGCATGGATGTCCCGGTTCCGCTGTCCCGTGTCATGACCCAGCCGAATATCAACACGGCTTCCTACGATTCCTTGTACATGTCGAACGTAGGCCAGGTCAAGATTCATTATTACGAACCGTTTATCTATCGTGACGGAATTTAGGAGGTAACCTATGAGTGTTCGTTTGATTTCAAAGAAAAAGATCGCGTTTCGCAATCCGGCGCCGACCGGTGAAAAGGACAAGCTCCTGACAGTAGAACCGTATAAATTCGAAACGCTGCCGGACTGGGTTGTCAATGACCCGATGTACGCATGGGCGAAAACCGATGGCACGATTAACGTAGCTGATGACCTGGCGGAAAATAAGAAAGATGATTCGGCGGAAGATAAAAAAGCCGCCAAAGCGGATACGAAGACTGCAAAATAGTCCGGAAAGGAGTGCGGTGTGATGCTCTATTCTACATTGGATGTGATGGGAATCATCTCGGCAGCCTCGAATATCCGCTGTGGAGATAACCCCGAATACACAGAAGACACCTTTTATGCTGCATATCCTCAATTCAATAAAGTAGATGCGGACGGAAATCAGGTGATTCCGTCCGTTGTCGTTTCCGGATGGGTGAAGTTGGCCAATGCGGCACTTTCCTATCGTCGTTACCGGGACTATTGGGAAATGGCCATGGGGTTGTTTATCGCTCACTGGCTGACGCTCTATATGCAGTCTGCGGCGGACCCTAATGATGCGACGTCGAAGATTATCAGCGCCGGCCTTGCTAAAGGCGTACAGACGTCGAAAAGTGCCGGTGACTTGTCGGTTTCTTATGATTTCAGTATGATGACGGGCGACTTCGATGGCTGGGGAACTTATAAATACACCGCCTTCGGCCAGCAGTTCATCACGATCGCCCGCTTGGTATCGGCAGGGGGGATGTGCGTATGGTAATGGATGTATCCCTGCAGAAATTCAATCACCTGCGGGAGCTGCGCAAACAGCTGAAGGCCCTGGCGAAAAAAGAGGTCCTTGTAGGCATCCCGGCAGAGAATTCGACACGTGAACACAGCAGCGAAATCAATAATGCTGAACTGCTCTACATCCAGTCTCATGGCGTCCGCAGTGCCTCCATGAGAAAGGAAATGCAGGGTAATCTTGATGCCGGCATGAAGTACAGCAAGGCTCATGAGCTGTATCTCCAATCTCACGGAAGTCCGATGTATCACGTGCCGCCCAGACCCGTCCTGGAACCGGCTATAGCGAGCCAGAAAGAGACTATAGGTAAACTTATTGGCGTGGCTAGTAAAAACGCCTTAGAAGGGAAACCAGCGCAATGTGAGGCCAACCTGAACAAAGCAGGGATGGTGGCTGTATCGGCCGCCCGCGGATGGTTCGAAAACCCGGCGAACGGATGGCCGCCCAATGCGCCATATACCATCAAGAAGAAAGGATCTTCGCAGCCTCTGATTGATACCGGTGAAATGCGGAAGGCCATTACCTATGTAGTGAGGGATAAAACATGATCAATTTAGGAGAACTGATACATGACCCGGATTTCTGCGATACCTTCACGATTATCCGGAATACTGGGAGCACCTGGTCTAAAGGCGTGCAGACGTCAACGACTTCGACGATTGAATTCGAAGGCATCGTTTCTCCCGCATCCTCTAAAGACATCGAGATGCTGCCGGAAGGCGACCGCCAGGGCGGCCTGAAGACGTTTTATGCAGACCAGCCTTTCCATATCACGGATACCGACACGGTGTCCGACATATGCGTATACCGGAATCAGAAATATAAATTGTTGCAGGTATTCGATTACCAGAGCAATGGCTATTACAAAGCCATTGGTACGTTGGCAGGTGAAAGCGCATGAAATACAGCGAGTTGATGAATCAGTTCTGGGATGCCATCGATGCTATAGCCGGAAGTGACGTCAATAAGCCATCTGACCGCTTTATCCGGTGGAAATATCCATCGAAAGGCGGCCCGGACTGGGAGATGGATGATAATATCATTTTTCTCAACCTGTCCGAGATGGACGACGAATATGGTAAGCAGAACGATAGCATCTATGTAACGGAAAATGATACGGTCATCCGGAAACGTGCCCGGACGCGGGTATGGGAACTACTATGCACGATATACGGTCCCAACGCCTGCGACATTGCCAATGAAATCAAGGATGGCGTTTTTACTGATAGCATCCGCCGGATGCTCAGCAAGAACGAAGTATTTTTGATTCCGGATATGCCGGTGTGCCGCTATGTGCCCGAGGTTTACGACGGACAATGGTGGAACCGGTATGATGTCGCGCTGCACTTTAACGAGTGGTACGAAGCGCCAGACGAAGACGTCGGACACATCGAATCGCTTACTGTCAATACTTCAGTACATAATTGATAAGGAGGAATTTCCATGGCAAATTACACACTGCCGCTGGACCCGATTGCGAATATTATGGTCAACCTGTCGGCCCGGTCGGCGGTCCGCAAAGCCTTTAACCTGGCATTGCTTATGGGTGATGTTGGCGACAAAGTCGATTTTGGGTCGGCCAGAATTAAAACCTATGAAAACACGACCGAAATGCTGCAAGATGGCTTTACCACAAGCGACCGATTGTATAAAGCAGCAGCTCTTATTTTTGGGCAGGCGAAGACCCCGCCGAAGGTCGCCATTGGCAAGGCCATGAAGACAGACAGTGCTTTAGAAACGCCGCTGGCTACGTTGCAGGCCTGCCGCGAAGACGACGGCGAATGGTACATCGGCATTTATTGTGGAGCCATTTCCAACGACCAAATCCTTGAGTGTGCGCAGTACGTCGAATCGGTATCTCCGGACACTGTATTTGCGTACACGACGAACGACACCAAAGTCATGGACACAGAAGATGGCGGCATTTTCAAGAAGCTCAAGGACCTGAGCTATCGGCACAGCTTTGGGCAGTACAGCTCGAAGAACGACGACGCCGTTTGCGCCATCATTGGCTGGGCCATGGGCGCCATGACGGGGACTATCAATAGTGCTTTCACACTGGCATATAAGACAGAAGTCGGCGTTGAAACAGAAAACTCTTCTGCGCTGTTCTCGTCGGCCAAGGTCAACGCCATCAAGGGAAACTATGGCAATGTCTACATTAACCGCGGCAGCTATTACAACGTGTTCGAAGAAGGCACGATGGCAGATGGTACCTGGTTCGACGAAGTCATTTATCTGGATAAGTATAAAAACGACATGCAGCTGGCCGTCATGGACCTGCTGTACCAGAACAACAAGATTGCTCAGACTGAAGCCGGGATGACCCGAATCAAAGACGCCATCAAGGTTGTATGCGAGGACATGAACCGCATCGGATTCATTGCGACGGGGGTATGGAAGTCGAATGACATTTTGAACCTGGCTTATGGGGCCACCCTGCCGAGCGGCTATATGATTCAGTCCGAGCCTATCGACGAACAGTCCCAGGCCGACCGGGACGCTCGTAAAGCCCCGCCGATTTACGTCAGCTTGAAGCTGGCCGGTGCCATCCACCACGTTACTATCCAGGTGGACGTTAATAGATAGGAGGGAACCAAATGGCACATTCTACTTATAGTTTCACGGATATTACGGCGACGATTTCCCACCCGTCGTATGGGTCGTACTCGCTCGAAGGCGAAGGCATCGGCGATATGACTATCTCCAAGGTTACGGATCGCACGGCACACGATGTGGCTGCTGATGGACATATCATGGTGTCCAAGATTGCCGGGAATAATGGGAATATCACGATTAACGCTCAGCAGACATCGGGCCTTCATAACTGGCTTCAGGGCCTGTTCAACTATCTCGTCGGCGCGCCTACCGATGAATGGGCACAGATGAGCATGACCATCACAGCCCCGAAGATGAACAAAACTTACTATGGCACTGGCGGGGCTTTCGTGAAAGAACCGGATGAACCCTTCCAGGCACAGGGGCAGCGTGTATCCTGGGGCATTTTATTTGCAGACCTGCAGCGTTTGCCGGTCTGATAGGAGGTTATTATGGAGAGAGCAAAAGAAAAGACGGTTGAGCTCTTCGGCCGCAAGTTCAAAATTAAAAAGTTTGACGCCTTCACAGGCAGTTACATCCTTTTCACCATCATGCAGAAGGTCCTTCCAGGTGGCATGGAAAACCAGATTCCGGGCGAGAATGCGGGCAATCTGTCGGACACACTGCCTCAGAATCGCACCAGCATGACGAAGCAGGAATTTACCAAACTCCTGAAGGATTGCCTGTCGGTAGTATACGAAACGTTGCCGGCCGGTGATCGCCCGGTATTCAATGAGAATGGCACCTGGGGGCTGAATGATATGCAGGATAATACTCCGCTTGTATTGCTGCTGGCGGTCAACGTACTGATCTTTAACATTGGCGATTTTTTCGCCGCAAACGGCTTGTCGGAATTGCGCAAGAGCCTCAGCGGTTTGTCCCTTGCGAATATCAAAATGTAAATGGGTGGGTGTACGCGCCGGTTATCGCCGGTATGTGGCAACAGCACGAGTTGTGGGATGGCACGTACACATTGACCGATTTGTTGGATGCCCATGAAATGATGCTCGTCAAGCAGGAAAACCAGAGACGTTTTGATGAGTGGCAGAGCCGGCAGGCCGGGGAGGAACACTAATGGCAGGAAATCTTATTCAGGAATATCTCGTCGGCCTGGGCGTCAAAATCGACCGGCCGGGGTTCAATGAGCTCAACAATACCATAAACACAACGACCCGGACCATCGAATCTGCAACCAGTGGCTGGCGGCGTGAATTTACAGCGGCCGCCGGTGTAGTAACGGCCTCATTGGCAGGTATCACGACTGCAGTCGGCGGGCTGATGAAAAACGTAGCCGACCAGGACTTGGCCATGGAAAAGCTGGCCCGGAATATGATGGTCAGCAAGGATGCAGCCTGGGAAATGAAGAAAGCCACAGACGCACTTGGGGAATCCATCAACGACATTGCCATTACGCCGGAGCTCATGGAGCGGTATCAGAAGCTGATTGCAGACGGTAAGAACATGAAAGTAGGCGGAGATTTTGCGCAGACAATGCGCAGTTTCCGCGACCTCATGTTTGAATTCACTCGACTGAAGCAGGAAGTGTCTTATGCCATGACCTGGGTGGGGTATTATCTGCTGAAGTACCTGAACCGGCCGCTGTCTGAAGCACAGGCCAAGTTCCGGTCCTTTAACGATATGTTCATCCGGAACATGAGCGTCTGGACGGAAAAGGCCGCCAGAGCGCTGGTTTATATTATCAATATTGGCCTTCATTTTGCGACCTTCATCAAGGAACTCACCACGAATATTTACGATATGTGGATGGCGTTCCCACGGGGCATCAAAATCGCAACGGCAGCCGTGACGGCATTTTTCGCGCTAATCAAAATGTCCCCCATGGGGCGCATGATTACGGTAGTCAGCACACTGCTCTTACTCCTCGACGATTATTTCGGCTATTTCGAGGGGAAGGACGCGCTTCTCGGGAAATATTGGGAAAAGTTGCATTATTTCATCGAGATGGCTAAAGAGAAAATCATCGAATTTGCTGATGCAGCTGAACCAATCCTTGACACGTTTGTCGAGTATGTCAAGAAAGGCGCAGATGCCATGGCGGACCTGGGAATGTGGATTCTTAGTGTCGCCGACGAAGTCCGTAATTCTGTGGCCTTTGAAGAATTTTGCCAGACCTTTGAACGCCTGGGCAGAGCTTTGTACAGCCTGGCTAATGGCATCTTTGACTTCCTTGTTGGCAATATCCATGCACTGGAAGACGCGTTTTCGCACAACGAAAGCGGGGAGCGATTCACAGAAGTCATGGACACCTTATACCACATCTTTTTAGGATTGGTGGACGCGATTTCCTATTGCATAGAGGTACTGGCCGGCTGGCTTGAGGAAGCGGCACAGTCCGAAACGGTCCGCGATTTAGCCGATGCCGTTGCTGAGCTGGTCAATGCGCAGCTTGAGCTCATAGATGCTATTGCAACCTTGGTAAAAACTGTCATGGTCGAATTTTTCCATGACATGGATGACACAGAGCCGGTATACGCCTTTCGCGATGCAATACGATTCGTTGTGAAAATCATTACGGCCATGATTCGCGCTGTGGCATGGGTCATCAAAAAATTGGCCCAGTTCCTCAAGATGATGACTCGGAGCGAAACCTTTAAAAACTTCTGGCGGGACCTCGGGCACGCGGTCAAAGAATTCGGGAAAGGATTTGGTTATGTTATCGACCAAGCCATCGACAAGCTCGGCCGTTTTGGCCGAGCGTTAAAAGCCTTAATGGCAGGCGATGTCAAAGGCGCCATTGCAGCCTTATTTACATCCAGCGGCAAAGGCGGAGGCGGGCCCGTAGCAAAACAGGCCTGGGCTTTGGCACAGCAAATAGGGGCCGAACGAGGCGTTGACCCAGAAATTATATACGGGCAGTGGTATCACGAAACGGGCGGATTCACCAGCCGATTGACGAAAGAGAACAACAACCTGGCCGGTCTGAAGGGAACAGATGGCGAATATATGTCATTCAGCTCCATTGATGAATTCGCTAATTACTTCAACCGGATCTGGGGCCCATACATCGCGGGCGCTACCTCTCCTGAAGATTATGCCTCGAAATTAAAGCGAGAGGGATACTTCACAGATGGTTATGAAAACTATGTGGCCGGGATAAAGGGCGGCATGCAGCATATCCCGTCGAGTGATTCTGATAGCTCAGGCGGTGAATCCGGGGAACGGAGCGGCGACTTCGGGAAGAGCAATCTACGTAAATGGTCCTCGGCTCATGGCGATACCGACTGGGATGACGATTCCGGTGGAAGTTCTGGGACCGATACGAACCATTTTCAGGAATATATGGTCGCATTTCTGGACACGCTGAATGCGGCGGCGAGAGAGGCTGGCATTGCCTTTACCATCACCGGCGGGTCAGAACCTGGACACGCATCTGGGACATATTCCCATGGAAATGGGTATAAGGTGGATATCTCCGATGAAATCAGTCCACAAGCTGAACAGGTGCTATTTAAAGTTGCAGAGCAGTTCGGAGCAACGGTGTCACATGAAATCAGCAAGGGACATTACGACATTACAGTCAAACCCGAAGGTGAGGGGACGTTTGAAGTCTACAATTCTCTCGTCGGCGCAAGAAACTCTCTGCGGCATCTGCGCCATTACTCTCGCGGGGTGGCCATGGGAATGAATCGCCTGATGGGCGATGTGGACCCAGTGGTGATGAATGGTATGATGGGCTCCCAGGGAGCCGTCACTAACTACGGCGCGACAAATAACACATATAACACGTATCACGTCAACGTCGGCGACGTCAACGTAGTCCAGACAAATGCCAGCCCTGCAGAAATCGGGAGGGCCGTGGCCGACCAGTCCATTGACGCTCTGCAACGGCGCGGGCAGTACATCTACAAGAACCGCGTATTGACAGGCGGGCAAAATCTAGTGTAGGAGGCGAGACTTTATGGGCGTCGTAGGAAAGGGGCTTTCGGTTGACGGAGCCTTGTATTTTCGAGATATTATCCGCGGCGATGAGCCGTTTGAAATCACGGAATTCGGGCGGCAGATAGCCAAGCTGACCGGCCATTATAAGATTCTGGACTTCACGACGGGCATGGGCGGCCTGCAGGAATTCCTGTTCCGGACGCCTAAATGGCCGATTGGTGGCGTCTACTTTGACGGCATCATGCAGACCGAACACGTGCGCCGGGTCAAACCGACGCAGTACCCGGTACAGACGGGGGTCCAGATGACCGACCACGCTATCATCGAGCCGGCAGAGCTGACCATTGACGTGATGATGTCCGATGCTGAAACGCATACCTATACGTCGATGAACCCGCTGCTGAATGCGATTTACCAAGCGGCGCAATCCGTTATGATGTATAAGAATTTGTCTAACCTCTGCACAATGCCTCCGGCAATTTTGGGCGATGGCCGAGCGGCGATGACTTGGCGGACCCTTGAGGCCATGCTCATATCACGCGTACCGATTCATGTTGATACCCGCCTCGAGCAGTACGACAATATGATCATCACGGAGATAAACGCTCCGGACGACGTAAAGACACTCAATGCCTTCCGTTGTACGGTCCGTATGCAAGAAATTTTCTATGCCGAGGCTGCGGAAACCCAAACGAGCGCACGGGCGGCGGCTACGAATTCTAAGACGAGTGGTGGCCAGACCCCGGTACAGACCGGCGATGGCGTGAATAAGACTGCGGCCAAGGCCGGAGCTGAGAAGATAGGAGTGGTGTAATTTATGTATTCAGCAATTCCGTTAGTAGCTGTGCCGAACTACTCCTTCTCCTCGACAATCCCTGTGGACGGGGCCAACATCACGTTACTGTTTCGCATTATGTACAACGAGCTGGCTAAATATTGGCTCATAGACATCAGCGACGACGAAGGAAATATGCTGATCAGCGCCTTACCTTTGGTCCCCGCACAGAATATCCTGGAGCAATTCGCTTATATGGGAATTGGGAGCGCTTATGTGCTGCCCAGGACGCAAGTCAAAGAACAATGGCCGTCGGCAGAAACGCTTACAGCCGACTGGTATCTGATTTGGAGTGATACGAATGCCTGATAATCAACAGGTCACAGTGACTACCACATCCTCGACGGGGAAGAGCACCACGACGAAGACTGATGCCAATACCCGCCGCGGACGTCTATACGGGCGGAAATGGAAGATTACAATTTTTAAACCTGCATATAAAAAAGACGACAAGGGGAATACGGTCCGGGACACTGAACATGATACGGCCGTCGATGTATCCCCCTTCCGCTGCGTATTTCGGACAGAGCAGAAGCTGGAGTCGGCGCATACCATACTATGTACACTGGCTGTATATAACCTCAACGCCATTACTGAAGGCGATATTTTAACCGAGGGATTTCAAATTAGCATCGAAGGCGGATATTCCGAAGGGCAATATGGCGAAATCTTTACCGGGGACATCGTTCAAGCGTACCGGAACCGAGAGAACGGCGTTGACTACAAGCTGGAAATCGTCGCCTTACGAAGCAGCTCCGTCTTTGACGTCAATCACATCCGGTCCACGGTTGCCGCCGGCAGCAGCCCGCGTGATGTAATCTGGACCATCGCCAATGATTCGGAAAAGACCGTGGGCGTAGGGGAAATCAGCAAGGAACTTGAAAACGGATCCCTCCCACGCGGGAAAGTACTTTTCGGTACGCCGACAAAATACCTGCGCGACCTGTGCGTCGGGAATGGCGCCAACTTCTGGACAGATGATGCCGGGAAACTAACCGTAAAGAAAGTAGACGACGAAATCCCGGCCGACCGCTGCCTGGTACTGACCCCGCTCACAGGGCTGGTTGGTACGCCCGTATATAGCGATAACGGCATCCACATAAAAACGCTGTTAGATCCACGCCTGAAAATCGGCGTGCTCGTAAAAATCGACAATGAAATTATTCAGCGTCAGGCCATCAAACTGGACGCCAGCATGAGTGGCAAAAACAACCAACTGCCTCAGCAATATCAGTTTGATAAAGATGGCGAATACCAGGTGGCCTCGGTCGCACACCAGGGAGATACCTGGGGGAACACGTGGACTACGGATATCGTCGGCCTTGGCCGTAATGGCCGTCAGGGCCTGTTGACGGCGACGAAGACAAAAGGCCAGTCCATCCGATAGAAAAGGGGGAATCGTGATGATCCATTCGAACGAACGGACCATGGATGAAATAGAAATAGCCAGGCGCACGCTTGATGCGGCCAGTATTGACTTGCGGGTGGCGGCCCCGGGAATTATACAATCCGTGGACTATGGCCGCCAAACTTGCACTGTTCAGCTGGCCATCCGCGAGCGGCTGAATCACGAAGGGGACTTGGAATGGGTGGATATTCCTACACTGCCAGACGTCCCTTTCTTCGTGTATTCCGGTGGCGGGTACTGCCTGACTCTACCCGTGGCCCCGGGGGATGAATGCCTGGTCGTTTTCGGGGACTCTTGCATGGATGCCTGGTGGCAGAATGGCGGCGTACAGAATCAGGCAGACCACAGACGACATGATTTGTCCGACGGATTCGCCATCGTCGGCTTCCGGAGCCAGCCGAATATAGTCAGAGGGTTCTCCTCCGGGTCGGCCATGCTGCGGAATAATTCTGGGAGCGCCTACATCGAGATTGCTGGAGATGCCATCCACATCCAGAGTGGTGGCACCACCATCGATGGCGTGCCTTTTATGGGGCATACCCATAGCGGCGTAGAGTCAGGCGGCAGCAGCACCGGAGGTGTTAATGGATGATATACCGAAAATTAGACGCGAATGGTGACTATACATTTGGGGCCAATGGGACCTGCTATTTATCTGGCGTGGATGCTGTTGCGCAGGCTATATCGACACGGCTCAAATTGCTCAAATATGAGTGGTGGGAAGACTTGGAGGATGGCTTGCCGCTATGGCAGCAAATCATCGCTCAGCGCGATAAAGCGACGGCAGAGCGGGAAATCCAAGACCGCATATCCCAGACACCCTATGTTACGGGTATCCTCGCCTGGAATACGGATTGGAATAATGAAACACGGTCCTTATCCATTTATGCCGCCGTGAATACCGAGTATGGAACACTAGAAGTAAACGAGGTGATGAACTAAATGGCATATACTGCACCTTATATAGACGACGCCGGACTGCATATCCCTACATATGCCGATATTCGGGACGACTTGGTCGAGCAATTCAAAAGCATTTACGGACAGGACATCTACCTGGAAAATGACAGCCAGGATTATCAGATGATATCGGTATTCGCGCTAAAAACGTATGATACGATGCAACTCCTGCAGATTGTATACAACAACCACAGCCCGAAGACTGCAGTCGGAACGGGGCTGGATTCTCTTGTGAAGCTGAACGGGATCCGGCGGAAAGAAGCCAGCCACAGCACTTGCGAAGTCACTTTGACGGGGACAGCCGGCACATCCATTGCTGCAGGTGTCGTAGAAGACGAATCCGGTAATCAATGGACATTGCCGGAAAACATCGTGCTTCCCGATAGCACGATGCGGGTAACGGCTACCTGCGTGCCTTTAGGGGCCATCGAAGCCGCTGTCGGGACCATCAATAAAATAGTCAACCCGCAAAAAGGATGGACGGCCGTTACAAACAACGACGCGGCCATCCCTGGGCAACCCGTGGAAACAGATGAACAACTGCGCTATCGGCAGATGCTGAGTGTGGCTATTCCGAGCCAAAATCTGCTGGATGGGACTATTGCCGGGGTTGCCAGCGTTGTTGGAGTGACGCGGTATAAAGTTTATGACAACGACACGAATGAAACGGATGCTAACGGCATTCCTGGGCATTCCATTGCGGCTATTGTTGAGGGTGGTACGGATGCCGAAATTGCTGAACAAATCTACTTACGGAAAGGACCGGGCTGCGGAACCTTTGGAACCCTTGCGATAACTTACATCAATAGCGATGGTCTGCAAACCATCGTCCGATTTTCGCGTCCAGCGTATGTGCCCATTAATGTAAATGTCAAGCTGAAAACTGGCAAGAGTTATACTACATCCGTGGCGGATACACTTAAAAGCAACATTGAAAAATATATCAACTCTTTGGATATTGGTTATAACGTTACGGTTACTGGTATGCTGACTGCAGTGTCAGCAGCCATCACTAATGCTGCATTGCCAAGTTTTTCGCTTTCTGGTATCGCTATTAGTAAAGATGGTGAAACGGCCGGAATTACAGATGTAGCGATTGCATATAATGAAGTCGCGTCTGTTGGCAGCATTGTAATAACAGAGGCGGAGTGATAGGTATGGAATTTGTCGATAACTACTTGAAGCTCATCACCGGCGAACATCGAGATAAACCCAAATACATAAGCATGGTACGGGCACTCCTTTCACACGGCAGCGATATTTTTTCAGTAGGAGTTGAACTCGATGATGACTTTGATCTAGATTATGCTGATGGGGTGCAAGAAGATGTTCTCGGTGATATCGTCGGCACTTCACGAGAGTTGGGATGGCAGCCTGAATTCAATTTAAATCCTATATTGGATAATGCGAATTTTCGCACATTACTGATGGCTAAAATATCAAAAAATATGTGGAAAGGCGGCATTCGTGACCTGGCAACAACGTGGAAGTTGTTATTTGGCAATCCAATTTTAATTGAAGATAATCAAGATATGACCATTGATGTGGTGATTATATCCAACGGGATTGATAAGCTGACTCAGATGATGATTCGTAATGGAGACATTATCCCTAAGCCACAGTCGGTCCTCGTAAACGCATACTTTGCAAATAGCAATGTTTTCGGATACGATATCGAAAATGACGTCATTTCTGGATACGATAAAGGAAATTGGATTGAACAAGGCGACGAAATGTCATTTGCTTATGATACTGATACGCCCAGATTATCCGGATATGACTCGGGGATGTGGGGATAATAGGAGGAAATATATATGGCATCTACAAATTTCAAGATTTTTAACGAAGATCATTCCGATGAACGTACTTTTAATGACAGCGAATACGCTAACGCTACCCAGCGGCAAAGCGGCGTTATCCCGGGAATTGCACTGTCCCGGTTGCATAATAAGCTTTACTTCCAGGTCAGTTCCATGTGTAAAGCTATCGCTGACTTTATCGTTGGTAAAGGATATGACTGCAATGATGATGATGTAAAAACAATTACAGAAAACCTTGGTAAAGCTATTGTGGCTAATGGCGAAGAAGTAGTAAAATCCCATAATGAATCTACCGATGCGCACGGTGCCATGACGTCCACTATAAAAGATACACTAGTCCCAACCTCAGACACTGATACACTTAGAAATCAAGTGTCTGAACTGGCCAACAGAATTAAGGCTGCTACCGGGGCTAGTGGTTGGAAAGAAGCACCGGCGGCGACTCTTGCAAGCCTGAGTAAAATGTTTGCAAATCTCGCGACGGGGGCAGACGTAACCTGGGACGGGAAAAAGTTTACAAATCATCGTCTTGGAATCACGGGTCTGATGGATCAGAATGGATATATTTGTTTTGGCCCGAATTGTGGGGGCCTAATTATACAGTGGGGAATTGCAGTATCTTCTAAATGGGAAGGTGTTCTGGATTTTACATACCCCATCGCACTATCTAGTGAAGCATTGTATGCCATAGCGCAAGAAAGCAACCCATTGGCGTGGCGAGATAACGCGTCTGTATCAATATCATCTGCATTTTATAGTCAAACACTGACATCTTGCCAAGTTATAACAAAAACTATTACAAACGGCGGCAACGTGCTAGATGTCAGCTCATCAACAAGGGTACTTATCATCGGTTATTAATAACCGACGCTTATCCAATGAATCGTTGTTGATGTTGATATATCTATAGCAGCTTCCCCGGGCTTGCGAATATGAAAAGCAAACCACGTTAAATCACAAGTATCAATGTCAATATTACACCCGGTTGCGATTGCTGTTAACTGGTTCATCGTATTAAACGCAATCGGATAGGTCGCATATCTATTTGTTCCTGTATAATTTCCCCACTGTCTATCTTGATTATTTAATTGCAATCCAGTCAAAAGATGCTGGATAGGGCGAGTAGGTTTTATCCAAATATATGCCCACATATACTTTATCCTTCGATTTATCGCCTATATTAGCTTTATAATTCAATTTGTTTATTGTATCTTCGATTTCTGTAATCAATACTTTATAATCTGCATCCAGAAAAGCAACCGGAAATGTTATATACCCAGTTCCCGTTATTGTCCCTGTTCCCCACTGTTAACATCCTACGGCAATCCATTTATATCCGCATGAGTAATTTTCAGCGGAAAAATAAAAGCTATCGTTCCCCTGGTGTAGGACGGATACTTTTCTAATCGTTTCCCCTTTGCTACTAGCTCCGTGTACAGCTATCGTAGCAAAAACTGCATTGGGAAATTCTATGGGATAGTTAATTGTCGTGGCTTTTGATGTTGACCCAGTTCCCCACTGTTTAAACCCCGATAATAAGGACACGGATCGTTTGACCGCCTTGTTTAATCGTACCGCCATTTAACACCCATTTGGATAAAATATTCGCTTGTGTGGTGGAGGCGGTTTCAATGTCGGCACCGGCTATAGCAATTCCATTTGAAATGTTCCATCCAGCTGGATCTCCTTCAGTCGTGATGATTGCCCAGGGCTTACTAGACAGTGCAATCGGATAGGTGATGGTAAATAATCCATTTTGATTGTAAAATAATCCCCACTGTAAAATTAAGAAAGGATGATTTTTATGTATTTATGCAAATTTGATTTTGACGGTAAGCGCATTGCGACCGTCTCAGCAGGCATTCATTTTTCTACAGAAGAAGAAAAGCAGAAGTATCTCGATGACGGATACATCGAGACGTCGGATGATGATTATGCGTACTATGTCGGCAATCGCGGCGCCGGTGCTAATGGTACGGGCTATGTCCGTGGCGCGGATGGCAAACCGACCGATGCGCCCGCAATCGTTGTGACGACGGAGCAGAAGCAGGCGTCGATTGCGACGGATTATGAGTCGCAGATTAGCGAGCTCAAAGATGCACTTGCGACTGCCACGCTGGCTGGCGATGAGTCTTTGATTGCCGAGCTGAAATCAGAGTATGCAGAAGTTAAGGCCGAGTATGAAACTGCATTGAAAGGAGCTGAATGATTATGGCAAGAGCAAAACGTTGCCCATTCTGCGGGCATAAATTGGATGCTGAAGGCTGGTGCCGAAATGAAAAATGTGCGGATTATATCCGGACGCAGACGCATAACGCCGAAAAAGCCGCCGAGGCAGGCAAGGCAACGGCTGACGGGGATTCTGGTCAGTCGGACACTGACAAGTAAAATCGTGCGAGAATCGTGCGCTGCATCTGATGCAAAAAGCCGCTAACCCCTTGTGGTATAAGGGTTAGCGGCTCTTGTAAATCGTGTGGAATTGCAATGACAGGTTAAGTGCATGGCGATGCAGGCCTGTCAAGGGATAGCCTGGATTTGCATGTACACGTTAAGTACACGTTAAGTACAAACTTTGTCAATGGCTCTCAGTAATTCGCGCACACTCTTATGTGTGTAGACGCGCTCGGTCACTCCTTCGAGACTGTGGCCGAGGATGAGCTTGATTACAGTGCGGTTGACGTCGGCAGAGTCGAGCATTGATGCAAGCGTATGGCGGCATTCATGCGGCGTGTGTATCATGCCGAAATGCCGCATTACAGGGTCAAAGATTGCCCGTCTGAAAGAGTCGTAGCTGTGTCGGCTGCCATCTGCTCGTCCGCAGATGTAGAGCCCTGGCGTCTGCATGGCGTTCTCGTACCACGGTATGAGCCGCTTGGGGATAGGGACAAGTCGACCAGCTCCGGCGTCTGTCTTGCTGTGCCGGATTACGATGATGCGGCGGCGTAGCTTGACATCAGTCTTGCGGATATGCCGGTACTCACCGACTCGGCATCCAGAGTAGATGAGCATGAGCACGTGGCGCGTCTCGGGAATTTCACTGACACCGCGCCAGAGCTTATTTCGCTGTCGGAGGGTAAAGGGCTTCTTCTTGTGCAGCTTCTTCGGACGGTCGATGTCGAGGTAGCGCGCGTAGTCTTTGACGACAATATCGTACCGTAGGGCATACTTGTAGAGCTGCTCGAGTAGGGAGCGGACCTTTTTCTGGGTCGGGTATCCGCAGCCACTGCGGCGCACGTCGTCGATGACTAAATCGAGATGTCCCAGCCGGATGTCGACAAAAATCATTTGATGGAGGCGGGAGCAATGCCGATAAGAATTTCTGTAGCTGATGCGTGCGGCTTCACTGCGGAGCCGTGGGAAATGCTGAGCTTTCCACAATGCATAGACTTCCGAGAATGTGGTCTTGCTCGGGCTCAGTAGGGCAGGGTCGCGGTTGTACTCGACCAAGTACGCCATCGCGTCCGCGAAGGTCTCGAAGTACCCCAGGGCTTTCTGCTTATGCTGGATAGTCTTCTTGACGACATACGGCCTCCGCCGGTTGCCTTGCAGACGATACACGGTCCCGAATCCATTTGGTAGTTTCATGAAAAATCACCTCAATGAAAGGATACCATATGATTAAGACTGCAAGGCCACCGCCTATCACAACAATAACTTAGTAACTAATAAGGAGGTATCTATGAATGACAATGAATTAATGTCCCGACTGGACCGAATTGAGTTGCAGCTGACAAATCTCAACCGCGAAGTTGTTCAAGCAATCGAGTCTGGCAAATCGGCCCATCATCGAATTGATGATCTCAAACACGACATTTGCTGGACTCTCGGTACGAGTGTGACTGTAGTCGGCATTTTCGCGTCAGTGCTGACGTCGGTGCTGTCGCATATGTAGGTGATACTATGTTTGAAAAAGTAAATATTCCGGATTGTTTGGTCATCATCGGGCTTGTAGTGGCACTGATTATGGCCATTTTTTATGGCCTGAACGAGCTTGCAATGAGCATCGCATCAGGGCTGCTTGGGTACATAGGCGGCACCGTAAAGTCCGCCACCCAGACGAAAGGGGAAGAGAAAAGATGAGAGTATTTTTGAATCCAGGCCATGCGCCTGGCGGAGAACCGGATCCTGGCGCAGTAAATAATGCAACTGGTCTCCGTGAATGTGATGTTGCCATTTCCGTCGGCAAATCCGCAGCAAGCTACTTGAATGCGGCAGGAGTAGAAACAGAACTGCTTCAGTCCGACAGTCTGGAAGAAATCTGCGAAGCCGCCAATTCTAGCGATGCCGACATCTTCGTGTCCATCCACTGCAATGCTGCCGACGCAGAAGAGGCCAGTGGCACTGAAACATGGGCCTGCGCCGGAAGCTATCGCGGCAGTATGCTTGCAGACTGCATCCAGAACCAGCTGGTCGATGCCCTTGATACCACTGATCGAGGCGTAAAAATTGCGACCCCTGGTGTTAATGGGGTGTATGTTTTGACCAATACAGATATGCCAGCCGTCCTAGTTGAGCTTGCATTTATTTCTAACCCCGGTGACGAAGAGATTTTGGCAAACAATCAGGATGATTTGGCCCGCGCTGTAGCTCGCGGAATTACTGATTACGAACAGAAAATTTTAGGAGTGAACTAGCTATGAGTAAATGGACAGATATCAGAGATAGCATTGTAGATGCTTTGGATGTAGATGTTGTTACGGAAGACATGAAGAACGACCTGACACGGAACATCTTAACCAATGCATTGCCGGCAGTTGAAGCTGTCGCTGATAAATTCACAGCACAGATTCAGGAGCAGAGCAAGTCGGAGACAGGCTGGAATATGCTCCGCGACAAAATCGTCCTGCCGCTTGTTATTAATGGAGCTATCTGGGCCGTGAAATTCGCATTGTCTAAAACAATGCCGGCTCAAAACCAATAAAACATTAATAAGAATAAAAGTCGGCGTCCATTCCATTGTGAGTGGACGCCGCTTTTTTTATGTCACATCAGCCTGCCGTCAAAAATTCGTCAAAAAAAAGAAATGAAACTACGTGAAAATAAATCAATCAACTTTTGCCAGATTCGATAAAAACCGCTAGTTTGCTTAATTTGTAGCAGAACATTGCAAAGCAAGCCATGTTTAGGTTATAATGTGGTATTGAAGGCATTTATACATATATGAAAGGGAGTTACATCGATGGATAACGAAACGACCAAGAATTTTATTGAAAATATTATCGATGAAGACAACGAAAAGAATACATATGGCAAGCGGGTCCATACCCGTTTCCCGCCGGAACCGAATGGCTATCTCCACCTCGGCCACGCCAAGTCGATTTGCCTGAATTTCGGCATTGCCAAGAAATATGGCGGACTGACGAATCTCCGTTTTGATGATACCAATCCGTCCAAGGAAAATACGGAATATGTCGAATCGATCAAGCGCGATGTCAATTGGCTCGGCTTCGATTGGGATGACCGCATGTTCTATGCTTCGGATTATTTCGATAAGCTCTATGAATATGCCAAGAAATTGATCCGCCTGGGCAAGGCTTATGTCGATGACCTGTCGGGCGATGAAATCCGCGAATACCGCGGCACGTTCAATACGCCGGGGAAGGAAAGCCCGTACCGCAACCGCAGTGTCGAAGAAAATCTCCAGCTCTTTGAAGAAATGAAGGACGGCAAGTATGCCGATGGGGAAAAGGTCCTGCGCGCCAAGATCGATATGGCCAGCCCGAACCTCAATATGCGCGACCCCGTCATTTACCGTATCGTCCATGCTTCGCATCACCGGACGGGCGACAAGTGGTGCATCTATCCGATGTACGACTTCGCTCATCCTGTATCGGACGCCATCGAACGCATTACACATTCTATCTGCACGCTGGAATTTGAAGCCCATCGTCCGCTGTACAACTGGGTCCTCGAAGACTGGGACGATCCGGAAGGCCAGAAACCGCGGCAGATCGAATTTGCCCGCCTGAATGTCACCAACATGATCACGAGCAAGCGCAAACTGCGTCTCCTCGTCGAAAAGGGCATCGTCAGCGGCTGGGATGACCCGCGTATGCCGACCATTTCCGGTATCCGCCGCCGCGGCTACACGCCGGAATCGATCCGTGATTTCTGCGAACGCATCGGCGTCGCCAAGGCTGACAGCCTGGTCGATATTTCTCTCTTGGAATACTGCATCCGCGAAGACTTGAAGCTGAAAGCACCGCGCCTGATGACGGTCATCGACCCGATCAAGGTCGTCCTCACCAACTATCCCGACGGCAAGACGGAAACGATGACAGCCGACAACAACCAGGAAAATGAAGCCATGGGCACGCGTGAAATGACGTTCAGCAAGAACCTTTATATTGAACGCAATGACTTCATGGAAGAACCGGTCAAGAAATTCTTCCGCTTGGCTCCGGGCAAGGAAGTCCGCCTCAAATATGCGTACATCATCAAGTGCGAAGAAGTCATCAAGGACGAAGACGGCAACATCGTCGAACTGCACTGCACGTATGATCCGGAAAGCAAGAGCGGCAGTGGTGCCAACGCCAACCGCAAGGTCAAAGGGACGCTGCACTGGGTCAACGCCGAAGATGCTGTCGATGTCGAAACCCGCGTCTATGATTATCTCCTCAAGGACGATGGCAGCGAAGAAGAAGGGGAAAGCAAGGATTTCCTCGACCAGATTAATCCCCACAGCCTCGATGTATACCACAGCAAGGCTGAAAAGGCATTGGCAACGTACCACGTAGGTGATAAGTTCCAGTTCCTGCGCCAGGGCTATTTTGTCATTGATCCCGATACGACGGCAGACCATTTCGTCGTCAACCGCATCGTCGGCCTCCGCGATACGTGGGCTAAAATGCAGAAAAAGAAAAATCAATAAGGTCATTTATTAAAAAAGGGGCTGCCTTTCTCAGAATGGATTAGAATTTCATGAGAAAGGGCGGCCCCTTCGTATCTTTCGTGTATAATGGAGGTAGTCCATGAAAACCCCTGGTTCACACAGCCTGCTGTTCTTTTTTATCTTTCTCATCGTCGGCGGCATCCTCGGTGGTATCGTCGGGGAAGCTCTGTATGCGGTCCCGGCCCTGAAGGGCATCCTGCCGGCGCTGACGCAGCATTATGAAATCTTGAATATCCAGAATATTCACCTCAATCTTTATCTCATGGAATTACAGTTTGGCATCCACCTGGCTCCGAACATGCTCAGCATCATCGGCGTCATCCTGGCAGCCATCCTCTTCCGTCATCTTCAGTAATTTAGGAGGGATTACATGCTTATCTTAGCTTCTGGTTCGCCCCGTCGCCGCGAACTGTTGACGCAAATCGGCGTCGCCTATATGGTCAATCCGAGTACGTATAATGAAGAATCGCCGAAAAAGAAGGACCCGGAAAAATACGTCCAGGCCCAGGCTCTGGGGAAAGCCCGCGATGTAGCCGAGAAATTCCCGGGCCAGTGGGTCCTGGGGGCCGATACGATCGTCGCCATCGATGGGGAAATGCTGGGCAAGCCCAAGAATGAAGCAGCGGCCATCGAGATGCTCCGCGAATTATCGGGCAGGAAACATTCCGTCTATACGGGCATCGCTCTGATCAATGGCCACAAGGAATACACGAAGGTCGTCGAAACGAAGGTCTGGTTCCGACGGCTCAGTGAAAAGGAAATCAAAGCCTATGTCGCTTCCGGGGAACCGCTGGACAAAGCCGGTGCTTATGGCATACAGGGCCGGGCTGCGGCTTTCGTCGATAAAATCAACGGTTCCTATACCAATGTCGTCGGCCTGCCCTTGTCCCAGGTATGCAAGTTGTTCCACAAGGCCAAGGTCCATGTATGAGCGATCCTTTCCGCAGCCTCGCTGTTTGTGAGAAACCGCGGGAAAAATTCCTCCGTCACGGCCCGGCCGCTGTGACCGATCAGGATTTGCTGGCGATTTTATTGCGGACGGGTACGAAGGGACAATCCGTCCTCGATGTGTCGCGGCAGGTCCTCCATTCCCTGCCAGGGGAAAATATTTGTTATCTCAGCGATACCAGTATCGGTGACCTCTGCCAGATTCCCGGTATCGGGACGGACAAGGCCGTCACGGTCTGTGCCGCTGTCGAGCTGGGACGGCGCATTTCCCGGCAGCATGTCAAGGAAGCGGCACCCGATTTCAGTACGCCCCAGGCCATTGCCGGCTATGTCATGGAAGACCTGCGCTTTTTGCCGCAGGAACAGTTCGGCGCCGTCTATTTATCGACGAAGAACCAGCTCATCGCCTATCGGACTTTGACCATCGGTACGATCAACGCCAGCCTGGCCAAGTCGCGGGAGGTTTTCCGTTATGCTTTGCGCTACAATGCGGCGGCGGTCGTCCTGGTTCACAACCACCCGTCGGGGAACCCTGAACCGAGCCACGAGGACATCGTCGTCACCCAGCGCATTGCCGATGCCGGCCAGATCATGGAAATCCCCGTCCTCGACCATATCATCATCGGCGACGGGACTTTCGTCAGCCTTTGTGAACGCGGATACGTGTAAAGACAAATGTATCAAGACAAATGACAGGGTTTCATGCTATAATGGATGTAAAATACCGTCCGTCTGCAAAAGGGAAATTTGTAGTGCGGTCTCTGAGGTGAGCCTTATGATTCTTTACTTTTCAGGAACGGGAAATTCATTATATGTGGCCAAGAAACTGGCTGAACTGACCGGTGATACGGCGGGGCCCATTTCGGCTATCCACCAACGGTGCCAGCGCATCCAGGACCGCATCATCGGCTTCGTCTTTCCCGTCTATTTCGGGGACCTTCCTGACCCCGTACAGGATTTCATCAGACAAGTCCGGTTCCAGAAATCGACGTATTTCTATGGCATCGCCACCTGCGGCAGTACGGCCGGCCGGGCGCTCAAGACGATGGACCGGATTTTGCAGCGCCAGCAGTGTGCCTTG
>OGRF01000618.1_pt1 | contig 29139 bp, 25 predicted proteins | sample 1553381 | NCBI WGS metagenome assembly OGRF01 (sample SAMEA2580060, study PRJEB22360) | human gut metagenome | biome: human gut; feature: human-associated habitat; material: faeces | place: Denmark | collected 2008/2010
GGCGGCAAGACCGGCCGCGACGGCTGCGGCGGTGCTACGGGTTCGTCCAAGAAGCACACCGTCGAATCCCTGGAAACATGCGGCGCCGAAGTCCAGAAGGGCAATGCCCTGACGGAACGCAAGATCCAGCGCCTCTTCCGCCGCCATGAAGTTACGGTCCTCATCAAACGCTGCAACGACTTCGGTGCCGGCGGTGTCTCCGTCGCTATCGGTGAATTGACGGACGGCCTGGACATCAATCTCGACAAAGTCCCGAAGAAGTACGAAGGCCTGGACGGTACGGAACTGGCTATTTCCGAATCGCAGGAACGTATGGCCGTCGTCGTCGCTCCGGAACACGTCGATGAATTTATGAAATACGCAGCTGAAGAAAACCTGGAAGCGACGATCGTCGCCGTCGCTACCGATACGAAACGCCTGGTCATGCATTGGCGCGACCAGAACGTCGTTAATATTACCCGCGCTTTCCTCGATACCAACGGCGTCACCCAGCATCGCAAAGCCGTCGTCGTCGCTCCGGAAGATAAAGATTTCTTCAAAGCGCCGGAAGTCAAAGATGTCGCCAAGACCTGGCTCGATACGATGGGGACCTTGAATATCGCCTCGGAACAGGGCCTGGCTGAACGCTTCGACAGCACCATCGGTGCCCGCACGGTCTTCATGCCCTTTGGCGGCAAGTACCAGAAGACACCTGTCGAAGGCATGGTTGCCAAGATTCCCGTGGAACACGGCAACACGACGACAGCCAGCATCTTTACGCACGGCTATGATCCGGACCTGGCTATTTGGAGCCCCTTCCACGGTGCCCTCTATGCTGTCATCCAGTCCATTGCCAAACTCGTTGCCCTCGGCGGCGACCGCAAGAAAGTCTACCTGACCATGCAGGAATTTTTCCAGAGCCTGGGCACGAATGAAAAAGCCTGGGGCCAGCCGGTCAGCGCCCTCCTCGGTGCTTTCACGGCCCAGCAGGTCATGGAAGTCGCTGCTATCGGCGGGAAAGACAGCATGAGCGGTACCTTTGAAAACCTCACCGTTCCGCCGACGCTCGTTTCTTTCGCCATTGCACCGGAACATACGGAAAATATCATCTCGCCGGAATTTAAAGCTGCCGATGACGCAGTCCTCCTCTTCGACCTGCCTCGTGACGGCGAAGAAATGCCGGACTTCGATACCTTCAAAGCCCATTGCGATTTCCTCCATCAGGCTGTCCTCGATGGCAAAGTCAAAGCGATGCATGCTGTCGGTCAGGGTGGTATCGCAGCGGCTGTGGCTCAGATGGCCTTCGGCAATGGCATTGGCTTTGCCGTTGATAATTCCTTTGCTACACAGGAATTATTCAATCTCCGCTATGGTTCGATTCTCGTCGAAACCGACGCCGCTACGGCTGCTGAATGGAGCAAACGGATTCATGTCTCCCTCGTCGGCAAGACGACGACGGCTGCTGATGTGACCGTCGATGGCGTGACAATTTCCCTGAAAGATCTTCAGGCTGCCTGGGAAAAACCGCTCAGTCATGTCTTCCCCATCAAGAGTGAAAGCGGTACAGGCGATGCCGAACTGCCCTTATTCACGACGTATGGTCCGCGCCGCAGCGAAGCTTTCGGTACTCCGCGGGTCTTCATCCCCGTCTGCCCGGGTACGAACTGCGAATACGATTCGGCTGCTGCCTTTGAACGGGCCGGCGCTACGACGGATGTCATGGTACTGCGCAACAACACGCCGCAGGATCTGGCAGAATCCATCGATGAAATGGCCAAACGCATTGCCAAGGCACAGATCATCATGTTCCCCGGCGGCTTCAGTGCCGGTGACGAACCGGAAGGCTCGGGCAAGTTCATTGCCACCTTGTTCCGCAACCCCGTCCTGTCGGAAGCTCTGGAAACGCTGCTCTATCAGCGCGATGGCCTGGCTCTCGGCATCTGCAACGGCTTCCAGGCTCTGATTAAACTGGGCCTCCTGCCGTATGGCCATGTACAGCCTTTGAAGGCTGACAGCCCGACTTTGACGTACAACACCATTGGCCGCCATCTGTCGCGCATGGTCGAAACGAAAGTCGTCTCCGTCATGAGCCCGTGGTTCAGCGGCTGCAAGGCCGGTGACGTCCATACCGTGGCTATCTCCCACGGCGAAGGTCGTTTCGTGGCTACGCCGGAACAGATCCGTGAATTGGCTGCCAAAGGCCAGATTGCGACACAGTACGTCGACCTCTCTGGCAAAGCTACCTATGATAGCGAATACAACCCGAACCAGTCCGTCCTGGCTGTCGAAGGCATTACCAGTCCCGATGGCCGCGTCCTCGGTAAGATGGCACACACAGAACGCTTCAGCGCTGAAGACGTCTTCCAGAACATTGCTGGCAACAAACTCCAGCCGATCTTCAAATCGGGCGTCGAATATTTTAAGTAAAAGCCGTTTGCCGTGGGTCGTTCATCGTTTGCCGTTGAATGCGTGAATTTTTCGGCAAACGCCAAACGCCAAACGAACCACAAAAGTGATGCTGCGGAAGCAGCATCACTTTTTTCTTGCTTTTCTCCGCCACTTATGATATACTTAATAAGCTTGAACTGTGTCAAGCTCCTAACCCTTCTGCGGGAAGGGTCATATGTCCAAAAGAGGAGGTGATTTCGTGAACAAGTACGAAGTCATGTTTATTGCAAAACCGCTCGAAGAAGCTGAAGTAGATCCGATCGTTGAATTGGTATCCAACCTTCTCACCAAGAACGGCTGCACTATCGAAAAAGTAGATCGCTGGGGTAAACGTCATCTCGCATACCCTGTTAAAAAACAGGCTGATGGCTACTACGTTTTGATCAACTTTGAAGGCGAACCTGACGTCATCAAAGAAATCGACCGTGTCATCAAGATCCACGATACTATTCTGAAACACTTGATCGTCAAGATCGACGAATAACCGGAGGCGCAAAGGTATGAATTCAGTCCAATTATTAGGGAATTTGGCTCGTGACCCGGAAATCCGTTTTACGAAGACCGGACGGGCAGTCGCTATGTTTACCGTCGCCTGCACGCGGTCGTATATTCCGGCCGGCAGTTCAGAACCGCGGGAGTTAACTGATTTTATTCCTTGTGTTGCTTGGGGTAATTTGGCGGAAAACTGTGGCAATAACTTGTCCAAAGGCAGCCGTGTATTCGTCCAGGGCCGTATCTCCGTTCGTTCTTATGAAACGCAGGATGGCCAGAAACGCTACCGCACGGAAGTTGTATGCGACTTCGTTGCCCAGACAATGGGATCAGAACACCAGCAGGCTGCTCCGGCACCGCGTGCTAGTGCGCCGCAGCCGAAACCGGCTGCACCGGGAACCGGCTTTGACAGCATGGGTTCCAGCACAGACGAAGAAATCCCATTCTAAAAGGTCAGACACACCCCTTCTAATTCTTGAAGGAGGAAACTATACATGAGAAGAGATCGCTCGAGAAAACCGAGAAGAAAAGTATGCAGCTTCTGCGTAGATCATGCTGAACAGATCGATTACAAAGACGTTGCAAAACTTCGCCGTTTCACAACAGAACGCGGTAAAATCTTGCCGCGCCGCATTTCCGGCGTTTGCGCTAAACATCAGCGTAAACTGACTGTTGCCATCAAACGCGCACGTGCTATCGCACTCTTGCCGTATACGGCTGAATAATAAAAAAGGGCTTGTCGCATGACGACAAGCCCTTTTTAAGTTTTAAGTTTGAAGTTGAAAGTTTGATGTGGAGGGGACAAAATTTAAAAGCCATCGCCTCAAACGTCATACATCAAACCTCAAACATTTAAGAAAAAGGGACCTCGCATTATGGTATAAACCTTCGTGTGACGTCCCTTTTTTTGTAGAGGCACCACGTGGGGCGCCCGCACCGGAATATGTACGATTTCCCTGTCAGGGTGCTAGGCGAATCATACAAAGGCCCAACGGGCCGCCCTTTGGGACGGCCCCTACGAACAGCTGTCAGCTGACTGCTGACTACGAGCCACGAACCACGAACCACTAATCACGAGCCACTAACTACTAACCACGAACCACTAACTCCCCATCTACATAGCGGGCGATGATGTTGCGGTCGTCGCCGTCGTAGATGAATTGCTGGAGTTTTTCGAAGGGCGTCCGTTCCAGGCCTTCCATGTCGTCCATGTGGATGACCAAGGCGTCAAAGGCATAGCCCGTTTCAAAGCTGCCTGTCCGGCCGTAGAAGCGGCCCGGTCCTTTGGTGGCCAAGTACAGGCCTTCACCGATGGTGAGGGCTTTTTCTGTATCGTGCTGCAGGGCATGGAGCTTCGATATTTCGATGGTCAGGGCAATCTGTTTGTTCATGGCCGGTGTATGGCCGGCGGCGACGTCGCTGGCAATGGTGCAGGTCAAGCCTTGTTCCAGGTTGCGCCGCAAAGGCATGATGCCGCTGGTCAGGTTAGCATTGGACTGAGCGCAATGGGCCAAGTAAACGCCTTTATTGCCAAGTAAACTTTTTTCTTCGTCAGACAGATAGATGGCATGGGCCATGATCGTCTTATCTTGCCGCAAGAGGCCGAAAGCGTCGTAAACGTCAGTATACGACGGCAGGCCCGGATGGAGTTCTTTGACCCAGGCGACTTCATTCCGATTTTCCGACAGATGGGACTGGACGGGCAAGTCGTACTTTTCACAGAGACGCCCAAGGCCGGTCATCAGTTTTTCCGTTGTCGACGGGACGAAGCGCGGCGTGGCGATGAAGCGGACGCGGTGCAGTTCCTCCTGGCAGCGGACGGTCAATTCTTCCGTGTCGGCCAGGGACTGGTCTGTATCTTCTAAAAGATAATCCGGTGCATTGCGGTCCATGTTTACTTTGCCGATATAGGCCTTGAAGCCCATGGTTTCTGCCAGTTCCATGAGCTGCCATGTCGCCTCTTTATGGATGGTCGCAAAGGCAGAGAAACACAAGGTCCCTTCGGCTTTGAGCCGTTCCAGGAACGCTGTGTAAACGCGGCGGGCAAAGACAGGGTCGGCAAATTTCCCTTCAGCCGGGAAGGTGTAGTGCTCCAGCCAGGGCAGGAGTTCTTCATCGAAGCCGAGGCCGCGGTTGATATACTGCGGGGCATGGATGTGCAAGTCGACAAAGGCCGGGATGATGATGTCCTGGCCGTAGTCAATGACTTTTTCCGCCCCCGCCGATTCGGGCAGGGACGTCGTGAAGCCCGTTACGATGCCGTTTTCGATATGGGCATATTGATTTTCGCGGATCGTCAATTCCGTCCGCGACGGCGTATAGAGAAAATTTCCTTTAAGGAACATATAAACGTCACCTTCTTTTTATGTTTACGCAGGTACGTAAACGGATAGGAATGAGGGCAGTACTTTGATTTCCAAGGGGAAGTCCGGTCCTTCGTCACCATCCATATTGGTGGAAAGATGGCTGTTATCCAACAGCTCGATGCGGACCTGGTCCATGGTCTTTAAGGTCATCAATTCAGACGTCAGGGGCTGGCCGGCTAAAAATTCCGGGATGACCTTGATGAGATCCAGGTAGTTGAAATCCTTGAAGATGCCCAGCCATATCTTTCCATCGTCGACGCGGGCCTGCGGGGCCAGATTGCGGAAACTGCCGACGGAACTGGTCAGCATGGCGACGATGAGGGGGGAGCGGTGGACCGTCGATCCTTGGGCCGTCGTAATCTTGAATAACGATGTCTGGTGGGCCTGCATGGCCTTGATGCCGGTCAGGAAATAAGCTAGCGGACCGAGACGTGTCTTCTGTTCAATCGATACGTGGCCGACGGCATCGGGCATGATACCGGCAGCAATGGTGTTTACGAAGTAGCGGTCATTGGCCTTGGCAATGTCGACTTTGACGGTCTTGCAATGCTGTAGCATGGCGATGGCTGCTTCTGGATGAAGGGGGATGTTCAAGGCCCGGGCCAGGTCGTTGATCGTACCCAAGGGGATGAAGCCGAAATGGATCGTGCTGTGGTCCTGGGCCTGAGCCAGGCCGTTGATTGTTTCATTCAGCGTCCCGTCACCGCCCATGGAAAATACCGAGTCAAAACCAGTCAGGGCGGCTTCTTTGGCCCATTCCGTCGCATCGCCGGCTTTCTGCGTTTCCCGCAATTCGACTTCATCGAACATCGTTTCCAGCTGTCGCCTTAAATTATCCTTGTGATATTTCGCCCGTTCACGCCCTGCTGTAGGGTTGACGATTAACATACACCGTTTCAACTTGCTCTACTCCTTACTTGTAAATTAGTCCTTGAAATGACTGATTATTACTATTATAGCGGTAAAAAAGTCGTTCGTGAAGGTGTAAACAAGGATTTCTCTGATTTTCGTCGAACTCTTTCTATAAAGGTTTCCTTGTCATTTTTAGAAAAGGGGAGGATGAAATGAATTTTGATGCATCTGTGTATCCTTATGGATCTCATCGGGAAGTCGTCTATGGCCGCAGGGGCATGGTCTGTACATCTCAGACCTTAGCTTCCCAGGCCGGACTGGATATGCTGAAAAAGGGCGGCAATGCTATCGACGCCGCCGTGGCCACGGCCATTTGTCTGACTGTCCTGGAACCGACCAGCAATGGCCTGGGCAGCGATGCCTTTGCCCTGATATGGACGCAGGGCAAGCTGCATGGCATCAACGGCAGCGGCTGGTCGCCAGCCGGACTGACGCGGGACGAATTGTTGAAACGAGGATATGACCAGGTTCCGCTCCGGGGCTGGGAACCGGTCATGGTCCCTGGCGCACCGGCGACGTGGGCCGAAGTCCATCGCCGTTTTGGCCGCCTGCCCTTTGAAGACCTCTTTGAACCGGCCATTGCCTATGCCCGCGACGGCTATGCCATCATGCCGAACCTGGCGGCCATGCTGGCTGATAGCGCGAAGGCTTTTGTGCCCTATAAGGGGAAGAAGCTTTTTCAGGAATTGTTCGATACCTTTTTCCCGCACGGCAGGGCGCCCAAAGCCGGCGATATCCTCAAGCTGCCCGACTTAGCGAAGTCCCTGGAACTTTTGCGGGACAGTCACTGCCAGGCTCTGTATGACGGAGAATTGGCTGATGCCATTGATGCCTGGTCGAGGGAGACGGGCGGCTTGATCCGCAAAGATGATTTAGCCGTCTACCGGCCGCAGTGGGTCGACCCGATTCATACGAGTTACCGAGGCTATGATGTCTGGGAAATGCCGCCCAACGGCCATGGCCTGGTCGTCCTCATGGCCCTGGATATTGCCAGCGGGTTTACCTTTAGTAAACGAGATGAGGCTGAAGCGCTCCACCGGCAGATTGAAGCCATGAAGCTGGCTTTTTGCGATGGCAAGCAGTATATCGCCGACCCGTGCTTCATGAAGACGTCTGTCGATGAGTGGCTGTCCCCTGAATATGCCGACCGGCGGCGGGCCCTCATTGCCGATGAGGCCTTGTTGCCGGAGCCCATCGATGTAAACTGTGGCGGTACCGTTTACTTGTGCAGCGCCGATGGCGAAGGCAATATGGTTTCTTTCATCCAGAGCAACTACAATGGTTTCGGGTCGGGTATCGTCGTGCCGGGGTATGGCATTTCCCTCAGCGACCGGGGACACAACTTCTCCATGGATCTGGCCAGTGATAACTGCGTCGGGCCGCGAAAGAAATCGTACCATACCATCATTCCCGGCTTCCTGACGAAAGACGGCAGCCCTGTAGGGCCCTTTGGCGTCATGGGGGCTTTCATGCAGCCCCAGGGGCAGTTCCAGGTCCTCTTGAATACGATCGACTATCACCTCAATCCCCAGGCCGCCCTGGATGCGCCGCGCTGGCAGTGGGTCGGCGGCAAGACGATTGAAATGGAACGGGCCTTCCCAACCGCTGTCGTTGAAGAATTGCGCCGCCGCGGTCACGACGTCGTCTTCAAGGATGACATCCAGACCTACGGCCGGGGGCAGATTATCTGGCGTGATGAACAGGGGACGCTCATCGGCGGGACCGAACCCCGGGCCGATGGCGGCGTCGCCGCCTGGTAAACTTCGTTTACTTTTCTTCTCCCGTAAAATGTGATAGGATGGAGAAAACTAAAGGAGGATTATCCCGATGAAACCGAAACTTTCTATTTTAGACCCCAATCCGACGCCGCTTCAGTACCTGTCCGGCTTGTCGCAGGAATTATTCCGTGAAATCTACATCAAGCGCGATGACCTGACGCCTTTCGGCGGCGGTGGCAATAAACTGCGTAAATTAGAGTATTTGATGATCGAAGCCCTCAATTCTCAGGCGACGACCATTGTCACCGTCGGCGGACCGCAGACCAATCATGGCCGCCTGACCGCTGCCGTTGCCGCTAAATTCGGCTTGAAATGCATCATCGTCGCCGTTGGCGATACGGACGGCGAATTGAGCGGCAATCTGCTCCTCGACGGCATCTTCGGCGCCCGCGTCGTCCTCAAGCATGATGATGGCCGCGACCAGGACGTCCAGCTCGAAGAAACGGTCAAGAAAGTCATGGCTGCCGAATTGAAGAAGGGGGAACAAGTTTACTTCATTCCCATGGGCGGCAGCGATACGACGGGCATGCTGGGCTATATGGACTGTGCCCGCGAACTCGATGCCCAGGCCAAGGAACAGCAGATCGACGGAGCGACGGTCTATGTCGCCGTCGGCAGCATGGGCACGTATCTCGGCTTATACTGCGGCCTGAAAGCCATTCAGTCGAACTTGAAGCTGGTAGGGATTGCCGTCATGCCCTTCGATATGGAAAAACTGAAGGCGTACTTCCAGCAGGCTAAAGAAGAATACGGCTTTGATTTTGACGGCGACTTCCACGTCGAAACGGGCTATATCGGCAAGGGCTACAATGAACCGGAACCGCGGGTCCGCGAAGCCATTTACACCATGGCCCGCCACGAAGGCATCCTCCTCGACCCGTGCTACACGGGCAAGATGTTTGCCGGCGTCCTGTCGATGATCAAAGAAAAGAAAATCAAACTGGGCCGCCAGGTCATCCTCCTGCACACTGGCGGTATGCCCGGCCTGTACACCAAAGCTCACCGCATCAAATTTGAAAACGAACTCAAAGACCAGATCGAGATTGTGAAGTAAGGGGTTAGCAGTCAGCAGTTAGTGAAATAAAAAAACGTGTCCCAAGGGACACGTTTTTTTCGTAGGGGACGCCCAAAGGGCGTCCCGCCTGATTCCTTAGTTAAAAGAACACTTGTGTCAATATGACATACGACAAGGCGCCCATGACGGCCGTGCAGGGAATGGTCATGACCCAGGCCGTGACCATTTGCCGGGCGACGCTCCAATGGACAGCTTTGACGCGCTGCGCCGAGCCGACACCCATGATGGAGCCGGAAACGACATGTGTCGTCGAGACGGGCAGGTGCAGCAGCGTAGCCGAGAAGATGACGACAGCCGAGTTGAGGTCGGCTGCGAAGCCATGGACGGGGTGCATCTTGAATATTTTGCCTCCGACGGTACGGATGATTTTCCAGCCGCCGACGCTGGTCCCCAAGGCCATGGACAGGGCACAGAGGAATTTGACCAGGTCCGGTACTTCCAGGCTGTTAATGAAACCGCCCGATACCAATGCCAGGGTGATGATACCCATGGATTTCTGGGCGTCATTGGAGCCGTGGGAAAAGGCCATGAGGGCTGCCGATACGACTTGCAGCCTGTTGGCGGTCAGGTTGACTTTGGCCGGCTTGAAGGAATGACAGACGGCAAAGATGATCTTCATGATGATGAAGCCCGTAATGATGGCCGAGACGGGTGAGATGATGAGGGATAAAACGATTTTCAAGATCCCCCAGCCGTTGAGGGCGGCCACCCCGGCAGATACGATGATGGCACCAATCATGCCGCCAATCAGAGCATGCGATGAACTGGAAGGCATGCCGACCCACCAGGTCAGGAGGTTCCAGATGATAGCCCCGACGAGGCCGGCGATGATGATCATTTCATTGACTAAGGTCGGCGAGATGACGATGTCGCCGCCAATTGTTTTGGCGACGCCTGTCGAAATCATGGCGCCGAGGAAATTGAGGATAGCCGTGCCGACGATGGCGACACCAGGGCGGATGGCCCGCGTCGATACGCAGGTGGCGATGGCATTGGCCGTGTCGTGGAAGCCATTGATGAAGTCGAAGACCAGGGCTAGGATGACGACCATGACGATGAGTGACGTATCAAGCATATTTCATGGTCACCTCTTTGATGGTATTTCCCAGGGTTTCGACGTGATCCGCCGCTTCTTCCAAGGTCCCCAGGATGTCTTTCCAGCGGATGACATTGAGCAGGTCCGCCTCATCTCCGCTGAACAGCCGGGAAATTTCCTGACGGTAAATATGGTCTACTTCTGATTCCATCCGGTTCAGTCGTTCGGCATGGCGCATGAGCCGGGCTTCGTTATGGTCGATGTCCTTTAAAAGGGAGAAAATGTTCTTCAGTTCTTCTCCCATAGCGACGATTTGTGCCGTCATGGCTACGGCTGCCTTCGGGGCTTCCGTGACGTGATACATGCTGGTGCGCATGAGGGCACCCTGCAGGGAGTCGATGCAGTCTTCGAGCTGGCACGTCAGCTTATAGAAATCTTCCCGGTCGATGGGCGTGATGAAGACCCGGGACAATTTGAAGATAACCTCCTGGTTGGTCTTGGCTGATGTATGTTCCAGCTTGACGATTTCTTTGAGATGCAGTGAAATGGTCGAAACGTCCTCCATGACTTCATGGGCGATAATGGCACCGCGGTGGAAGTTTTCGGCATTGGTCATGAGATAATCGAAAAATTCTTCATGTTTGTTGCTGATACTGAACATTTTATTTCCTCCTCTATGTACTTAAATCAGTATATGAGAGCCATATCAGTGTTTTGAAAAGAATATGTAAGGATTGAGTAAAATTTAACTACATATTTTATTTTCTTTGAGGCAATGGTATAATAAAAATGATATTGCTATTTTTACAGGTATGTATATTGTTAAAGAAAAATCGCTTGCCATGATGCAGGCTTTTTTTGAACATGAGGTGACTTTTACGAAATGAATGAAAACCTGACTAAACGGATTCATCCCGTTGACGAAATGCTGCCGGCTGGCCGGCTCTTTGCCTACGGTCTGCAGCACGTCCTGGCTATGTACGCCGGGGCTGTAGCCGTACCGATCATCATTGCCCAGGCCTTGCACTTGTCGCCGGCTGAACTGGTCCATCTGATTAATGCCGACTTATTTTCCTGCGGCATTGCCACGCTGATACAGACTTTAGGGTTCTGGAAAATCGGTGCCCGGATCCCGATGATTCAAGGTGTTACTTTCGCTTCCGTTACGCCGATGATCCTCATCGGGGCAGAGCACGGGATTACGGCTATTTACGGAGCGATTCTCGTTGCCGGGCTGTTTACGTTCTTCATTGCGCCTTTCTTCAGCCGGTTCATCCGCTTTTTCCCGCCTGTTGTCACAGGGACGATCATCACCATCATTGGTATCACCCTCTTGCCAGTAGCCGTCAATTGGATGGGCGGAGGCAATCCCAAGGCTCAAGATTTTGCATCACCGATGAACTTGTTCCTGGCCTTCATCACCTTGGTCATCATCATCGCTATTTACCGTTGCGGCAAAGGGTTCTTGAGCAATGTTTCTGTTCTGCTTGGACTCATCGGTGGGACGATTATTGCCATGATTTTAGGGCAGACGAATTTCTCAGAAGTCGGCAATGCGGCTTGGATTGGGTTGGTCACGCCTTTTTCCTTCGGCTTTCCGACTTTTGACATCGGATCGATCTTGTCGATGATTGTCGTCATGATCGTTACTATGGTAGAAACGACAGGGGACTGTATCGCCATCGGTTCCATTGTCGGCCGTCCGATTGGCCGCAGCCGCTTGGCACGCTGCCTCCGGGCTGATGGGTTATCGACCTTTATCGGTGGGATTCTCAACAGTTTCCCCTATACCGCCTTTGCGCAGAATGTCGGCCTTATCGCTGTTACCCGCGTCAAGAGCCGCTTCGTCGTCGCTGCATCGGGTATCATCCTCATCGCCCTAGGCTTGTTCCCGAAGATGGCAGCCGTCGTCGCCTCTATCCCAAATTCTGTTTTAGGCGGTGCGGGTGTCGCCATGTTCGGCATGGTCATTGCCAGCGGTATCCGGGCTTTGAGTAAAGTCAAATTCGACGGGACGTATAATTTGATGATTGTCGCCGTCAGTATCGGCGTCAGCATGATCACCTTGACGGCGCCGAACTTTTTCCACAGCTTCCCATCGTGGGCTAATATCGTCTTGCACAGCGGCATTACCTTGGGCAGTATTACGGCTGTCGTCCTCAATTTGATCTTGAATGGCAGTGCTCAGAAAGATGATGTAAACGAAGATTAAACAAATATAAATTAAAAATAAAGGCGCATGAGCGCCATGAAAGTGGGGAGATTTTTTTGCTAAAACGAATGATGGCGCTGACCTGTGTCCTGGCCTTGACGGCCGGGGCTGCTTGGGCAGATACGCCAGAATTGAAGACTGGGCCGGCTCCTTTTTCGGTCAAAGTGGAAATCAAGCCGACAGCGGCGCCGCAGGAAGAAATGAAACCAGCCCAGCCAGCCGTAACGGCGGAAAAGGATGCGAAAAGCCAGACGCCCGCCAAGGAAGGACAGCAGGCCAAAGCAGCTGAATCGGAAAAGAAAATAGGCATCAACTTGGCTAGCCGCATCTTAACCTTATATGAAGGCGATACGAAGGTCAAGATGTATCACGTCGGTGTCGGTAAGACGTCGACGCCGACGCCGACCGGTTACTATGCCGTCCAGTACAAGGAAGTCAATCCGACCTGGGTCGATCCGGATGATACGAGCGTCCAGATCGGGCCCGGCCCGAGTAACCCCATCGGTTACCGCTGGATCGGCTTTTACGGTAACTATGGGATCCATGGGACGAATCACCCCGAATCTATCGGTGGCTACGTATCCAATGGCTGTGTACGCATGAACGAAGCCGATGTAGAAGACCTGTATCAGTATGTGTCCGTCGGGACGCCGGTCACGGTCTACTATGACCGGTTAGTCATCGATGTCGATCCGGACCATACTGTGTCGTATTATGTCTATCCCGATGGCTACGGCTGGCAGTCTCTGAGTGTAGCTCAGGTCAAGAAGGCTTTGGCCGGGTACGGAGTAGAAGATTTTGCGGAATTCCAAGATATTTCCGATAAAATAAACGCTTCCGACGGCAATGTAACCTACGTTGCCAAAGCCTACGACTTGGTCGTAAACGGAAATAAACTGGCGAAACGGGCGCTGGGCAAAAATGGACAGATTTATCTGCCTTCCGTCGCCGTTGCGACGGCCTTGAAACTGGACTTGCAATGGAACTCCCAGCAGGGCATCCTGACCAGTCCCTATGGCATCGCTCCGGGCTACGTCAAGAGCGACGTCGTTTACATGAACGCTGTCGATGCCTATTCCCTGTTCCATCTCAGAGGCGAACTGACGCCGGACTACGTCTATAACATGTATTCCGTAAAAGGCAATAATACACCGACCGTCGTCATCTCGCCGGGAAGCGGAAATGATTGACGTTTGATGTTTGATGCGATGGTTTTTTAGCCCGTCAGGTATATGCAAGATGCTCGTGCACCGATTGGCGTGAACGGGCGCCCCACGTGGGCGCCCCTACGACAAACGATGAACGACCTACAATCAACGTAAAAATGACATATGTCATATACTATAACCAAGTTAATGACATATGTCGGAAAAAAGACGGGCTATGGAGACCCGTCAGGTTATTGCAGATTGGAGGAGAAATTGTTATGATGAGAATAGCAGTTACGTATGAAAATGGGAATGTGTTCCAGCACTTCGGTCATTCGTCGCAGTTCAAGATTTATGATGTCGAAGACGGGAATATCGTCAAGGCTGAAGTCGTCGATACGAACGGCCAGGGCCACGGCGCGTTAGTCGGATTCCTGCAGGCCCAGGAAGTCAATGCTGTCATTGCCGGCGGTATCGGCGGCGGAGCCAAACAGGGCCTGGCAGAAGCCTCTATCGACCTCTATGGCGGTGTCACGGGCAGTGCTGATGATGCCGTCAAAGAATTGCTCAACGGAACGCTGAAATTCAATCCTGACGTAGCTTGCAGCCACCACGACCACCAGCATGACCATGGTGAACACCACTGTGGTACACATGGCTGCGGGGGTCATCAGTAACCTTTGTCTATTCCCCGAAAGGAGACGATTCTCTTGAAGAATATTACTGCTTTTTATCTCAATGGCTGCCCCTATTGCAAGGGCGCTAAAGAAGCCTTGGCTGAACTGATCGAAGAAAATCCGGCATACCGCCAGGTAGCCGTCGACTGGTACGAAGAATCGGAACATCCCGAAGTCGTACAAGGCCATTCTTACTACTATGTCCCGTCCATGTTCATCGGTACGGAAAAGCTCTATGAAGCCCAGCCGGGCCAGTCTTATGACGCCATCAAGGCTCATGTCAAAGCAGCTCTGGATGCGGCTTTGAAGGCTTAATCATTTCCTAAGACGGCATGAACGGCATCTCGGCAACGGCGGACGGCTTCATCCATAGTAGGCTCGTCGATGGTGAGGGGCGGATTGAAGTAAATGACGTCGCCAATGGGGCGCAGGACTAGACCCAGATCCATGGCTTTTCGGAAAATGTGCCAGCCAATCCGTTTTTCCGGATCAAAGGCGCGTTTACTCTTTTTATCTTCTACTAATTCAATCGCATTGATCAGGCCGATGTGGCGGATTTCGCCGACATGGCTATGGCTGCCGAGAGCAGCGTCTAACTTTTCATGAAGGTAGATGCTCTTTTCGGCAGCTTTTTTTAAGATGTCATCGCGCTTCATGATGTGCAAGACGGCCAGGGCGGCCCGGCAGGCCAGGGGATTGCCGGCATAGGTATGGCTGTGGACGAAGGCTTTATGCGTCTTGAAATCGTCGTAGAAGGCCTGGTAGATGGCCTCGGTCGTAATCGTCAGGGACATGGGCAGGTAGCCGCCGGTCAGGCCTTTTGATGTACAGAGGATGTCCGGGCTGACGCCGGCGTGTTCGATGGCGAACATCTTGCCTGTCCGGCCGAAACCGGCGGCAACTTCGTCGTCGATGAGGAGGACGCCGTAGTCATCGCAGAGCCGGCGCAGGCGGCGCAGGTATTCCGGCGGGTAGATACGCATGCCCGCCGCGCCTTGCAGGATCGGTTCGACGATGAGGGCGGCCGTTTCTTTGCCGTAAGCGGCGAAGGCCTTCTCGGCGCCGACGAAACATTCACAGTCGCACGTTTTCCGCGTCCTTCCATAGGGACAGCGGTAGCAGTCGAGGCCATCGAAATGGATATTGTTCATCATCATGGGCTTGTAGATGCGGGCGTAGAGGTCCATGCTGCCGACGGACAGGGCGCCGATGGTCTCGCCGTGATACGACTCGGACAGGCACATGAAGCGCTGCCGTTCGGGATGACCGGACTGGTATTGGTATTGGAAAGCCATCTTCAGAGCACATTCGACGGATGAAGAGCCATTGTCGGTGAAGTTGAAATGTTTCAATCCTTCCGGCAGCAGGGGCAGGAGTTCCTGACAGAGCTCGATGGCCGGGCGGTGAGAAAAGTTGGCGAAAATGACGTGTTCCAATTTGTCGAGCTGGTCTTTGATGGCGGCGTTGATTTCATCGTTGCAGTGGCCGAGGAGATTGCACCACCAGGAACTGATGATATCGATGTATTCTTTCCCGTCTATGTCATAGAGATAACAGCCTTTGCCGTGGTCGATGACGACTGGCGGGAAGACTTCGGCATCTTTCATCTGCTGGGCGGGATGCCAGATGTATTTTAAATCGGCTTCAAGTAAACTCATGTAAATCCCATTTCCTTATTGGTACAATGAAATGAGCGAGGCTGCATCGGCATGGAGCAACGTGTCATCCTCGGCGACGACGGCTAAGACCGGCTTTTGGCTCAGCTTTTCGATCATGCGGATATTATCTTTTTCCATGGGACTGCCCGTATAATGGTTGACGATGAAACCTTGGACGGGCAGTCCTTTTTCTTTCATATAAAAGGCGGTCAATACGGCGCCGTTGATCGTCCCCAAACCGGCCGGACAGACGATGAGCGAGGGCAGATGGAGCCAGGAGATGACATCTTCTAATTGGAAGAAGGCCTGGTCGTCATCGCGGAGGGGACAGATGATGCCGCCGCTGCCTTCGACTGTGACATACGGGTAGGCCGCTGTGACGCGCTGCCAATCCCGGAGGATGACGTCTTTTTCGATAGGTTTATGTTCCCAGCGGGCTGCCAGATGAGGCGAGACGGCGTGGTCGTAGAGATAAGACAAGAGCAGGTCCGGCGCTTCACCGATTCCCGCCGTAGCGTTTATATAGCCGGCATCGCTGGCCGCGACCGTCGGGGCGCCGCTGATAGCTGCCTTGTAATAGCCAATGTCGTAGCCATGCTGGCGCAAGGTCTTGATGAGCAGGGCTGTGACATAGGTCTTGCCGATGTCTGTCCCCGTTCCGGTGATGAATAATCCTTTACTCATAGTAAACGAACTCCTTTCTAAGCGGCTATGGTCCGTTGGACACGACGGGCCAGGAAAGCGGCGACGATACACAAGAAGATGTCGCCAGGGATGGGCAGGACGAAGCAGTAGACGAAGAGCGTCCACAAACTGATCGGCGTGCCCAGGTACACGTTGTTGATCAAGGCCAAATAGACCATGCCGCAGGCGTAAACGATGACGAGGCCGGCGAAATCAGCGGCCAGCAGCCGGCGAAGGGACGGGACCGGAACTTGGTGGGCAATATATCCCGTCAGGCCGGCGCCGCCGATGAAGCCGAGGAGATACCCGAAAGTCGGCTGGAAGATGTATGACGGGCCGCCGCCAGAGGTGAAGACCGGCAGGCCGATCAGGCCCAAGAAGACGTAGACCGCGACGGATGCGGCGCCGCGGCGGCTTCCCAGCAGCAGACCGGCTAGCGTCGTGAACAATAACTGCAGCGTGAAGGGACAGAAGGGAACGGGGATGCGGATGAAAGCCCCGATGGCGATGAGCGCTGTGAACAGGGCGAATAAGACGAGGTCCCGTGTATCCCAGCGATGAGATGAGAGGGTAGAAGAAACCATGAAATCACTCCTTTGAGAAAATGTAAACCTATATCTACCCATGAATTAGTTTACGATAATCTGGATTATACCCGACAATTTGCTTATTGTCAATTTTGATAAAAATAAATAAGTTGACAATAAGCAAATAAAAAAATCTCCCATTGACAAAGGAGATAGAAGTGATTAATCTATAAGTACAAAATATTTAGAAATTTATTTTGTACATAAAAGAAATGGAGGGATTGTTATGTCAAATGTTAATATTAACTGGTCGGCATTAGGCTTTGAATATCAGCCGATTGCAAAGCGTTATGTTGCCAATTATAAAGACGGTAAATGGGGCAAAGGAGAATTGACGGATGATCCGAATGTCGTCCTCAATGAATGTGCCGGCATTTTGCAGTACTGCCAGCAAGTCTTTGAAGGCCTGAAAGCGTACAAGACCAAAGACGGCCGTACCGTTACCTTCCGTCCGGACCAGAATGCAAAACGCTTGATGGACTCGGCAAAACGGCTTGAAATGCCGCCGGTTCCTGAAGATATGTTCATGGAAGCTGTCGACGAAGTCGTCCGTGCCAACAAGGATTATATTCCTCCCTTTGAAAGCGGCGGTGCTCTCTATCTGCGCCCGTATATCTTTGGGACCAACCCGGTCATCGGCGTTAAACCGGCTGACGAATATCAGTTCCGCCTCTTCGGCACACCGGTTGGCTCTTACTTCAAAAACGGTGTAAAACCGATTACAATTTGCATTTCTGACTTCGACCGTGCAGCTCCGCGTGGTACAGGCCATATCAAAGCCGGCTTGAACTACGCCATGAGCATGTATCCTTACATTTTAGCTCATCAGAACGGTTTTGATGAAAACATGTTCCTCGACCCGGCTACGCGCACGTACGTAGAAGAAACGGGCGGCGCTAACTTCCTCTTTGTCAAGAAAGACGGTACCTTGGTTACGCCGAAATCGGACTCCATCCTGCCTTCCATTACCCGCCGTTCCCTCATCACCATTGCAACGGATATGTTGGGCATGAAAGTCGAACATCGTCCGGTTAAATTCTCGGAAGTCAGCGAATTTGCTGAAGCCGGCCTTTGCGGCACAGCTGCCGTCATCTGCCCGGTAGGCAAAGTCGTCGACCACGGCAAAGAAGTCTGCATCCCCAGCGGTATGGATGAAATGGGTCCTGTCCTGACAAAACTCTACAAAACCTTGCGTGGCATCCAGATGGGAGAAATCGAAGGCCCCGAAGGCTGGATCCACGAAGTTAAATAATTTATATTTCGTAGGGGCTCGCACGTGGCGAGCCCGCGGGGATATGTAAGATGCCCGTGAACCGATTTGCGCGAACGGGCGCCCCACGTGGCGCCCCTACAGAAAAAAGGCTGTCGCCAATGCGACAGCCTTTTTTTACAACACGCCCAAGCCTTCCAGCAATATCTTCAGGCCAATCAGGATGAGAACGATGCCGCCGATACATTCGGCCTTATTTTTATAGCGCGTCCCGAAGAGACTGCCGACTTTGACGCCAGCTGCCGAGAATAAGAAGGTCGTTATCCCAATGAGCGTGACCGAGGGGAGCAGGTCGATGTCCATAAAGGCAAAGGTAACGCCGACGGCCAGGGCATCGATACTGGTGGCAATAGCCAGCATGAGCATGGTATAAGGCCGCATAGAGGCATCGTAGTGCTCTTGGTCTTCAAAGGATTCTTTGATCATGTTGAGGCCGATGGCGCCGAGCAGGATGAACGTGACCCAGTGGTCATAGGCGTCGATCATATCGGCAAAGAAACTGCCCAGACCGTAACCGATAGCCGGCATCAGGGCCTGGAAGATGCCGAACCACAGGCCGGCCAGGACCATATGGCGCCAGCTGATTTTACCGAGTGACAAGCCTTTGCAGATGGAAACGGCAAAAGCATCCATGGACAGGCCGACGGCCAATAATAGTAAATCGAGTGTATTCATCTTATTCTCCCCTCGCGATGTAAACAAATATACAATTTACTCATTATAAGAGATGCGGAAATTGATGTCAACAAAAAGATTGCCAAATCAAGGGATTGTGCTACAATACATTTTGTGACAAGAAAGGACGTGAAAATACATGAAGTATAAAAAGAGCCATCTCGTTGCGGCTCTCCTCAGTGCGTTTACTTTATTTTCCAGCCAGGCCCTGGCCATGTCAGTGGATAATCTGATGCAGATCGTCGCCAAGGACAGCGCCACGGGCAAGACGATTTCCTGGCAGTCGGACAGCAACCGTAATGACTACAGCGTAGAATACCGCCATAAGGACCAGGGGGATGTCCAGCTGGCTTATGTAACCGAAGGGAAACGGCCGCCCATTTACGACGCCGATAATCCCGCGCCCTATACGTACGGTGCGTATATGCAGAAATTGACGCCGGCGACGGAATATGAATACCGTATCGTCAATGCCGACAGCGCAACGGATTGGATCACGTTTTCGACGACCAAAGAAGATTTAAATCAATATAAAGTCCTTATTTTCGGTGATTCCCAGTCTACCGATTACAGCGTTTGGGGGCAGACGGCACAGATTGCCTGGCAGCAGAACGATGATGCGGCTTTCTTCATCAATATGGGGGACATTACCGACAACGGCCAGGCCTATTTCCAATGGCGTGAATGGTTTGAAAACGCCGATGTCCTGACCAGCCATATCCCCTTTGCGCCGGTCTTGGGGAATCACGAAGCCTACAGCATGGATTGGCAGTTTGCCGAACCGTATACCTATAAAGGCCTCTTTGCCGTACCGTATGGCGGCCCGAAGGACCAGAACCGCCTGGCCTACTCCTTCGATTATGGCGACGTCCACTACGTATCTCTCAACACGGATTACGAAGAATTGAACGGCTGGCGGCCGACGATGATGGAAGATGAAGCGGCCTGGCTCGATAAGGACTTGGCAGCTGCCCAGAAAGCGGGTAAACGAGTGGTCGTCCTCATGCATCGTCCGCCCTGGGATAGTCCTTACGATGGGCAACTCGATGTAAACGGGAAATACTTCATGCCCCTCTTCGATAAATATAACGTCCCCTTAGTGTTCACAGCGCATGAACATTGCTATGAACGGACGGTTCCCATCAAAAACGACCAGGCTGCAACGGAAGGAACTGTCTATATTGCCACCGGCCGCTCCGGGACGGAATCGTGGGATGGCTCCGTAAAGAAGCCGACAGATGTCGTCTATTACAATCCGACGGATATGCCGATGTACCTGACGCTCCAGGTCGAACCGGATGAATTTCGTGTCAGTGCCCTGAAGAATGATGGCACGCTGATCGACACCGTATCGGTTCCGGCCAAGGCACCTGTCGTCAAAACTACGGAAGCGGTGAAAGATACAGGAGCTGTACAATCTGGCCAGAAGCAGAAAAAAGATAAAAAAGCGGTCAAGAAATCGAAGAAACAGAAGGTAAACAAAAATAAATAGATGAGCCTTCTTCGTTTACGATGGAGTTGTTTTCTCGAGCAAATCCGTGTATAATAGACAATTAAAAGAAGTAAACTCAAGAGGAGCGAATTAAAATGAAAAAAATAGCAAGAAATATGATACTTTGTGCGCTCATGACCATGAGCCTGTCCGCTGTCTGCTTAGCCGAAGATACGACGGCAACGACGACGGCTGCTGAACCGCAGGCTACGGCTACGGTTACGGCAACGACCCAGGCGGCACCGGACCAGAATGTCGTCGACTGGCTCGACCCGGCTGCCGGCGAATGGTACAGCACCAAGGGCAACCTGGTCATGACCATCGAAGGCAACACCATCAACGGCTGTGCCGTTACGGACCCCAAGGATTGCACCTATGACTATCCGCGGACCGGGACCTTTACCATTCATGAACAGACTGGCGACCGGACCATCAAGATGGATCTCATGGGCCATAAATCCCATCAGTACCTCATCGTCGACAATAAAATGCCTCTGCGCCGTTCCCTCAATGCCGACCGCTATGAATCTATCGGCGGCGTATACCTGGGCATGACCGAAGCCGACTTAACTGCCGCTTATGGCCAGCCGAGCAGCACTGCAGAAGACCAGGGGACGGACCGCTGGATCTATGACAGCCATCATATGGATGCCTACCTCCAGGGCGGTATCGTCATCGGCATCCGCATTTACGATGGCAGCGATTTGAAATTCGATAAATCCGGCCTGACTGCCGGCGATACGACTGGCGCCTATGCCAAAGCTTATGAATTAGAAACGACACCGGAAGCGCCGACAGAAGCCAACGCCATTTCCAAGGCCTATAAACTGCCGCAAGGGGAATACCTGCGCTTCGGCCAGAATTTCGTCCAGCTTTCCATCTAAGCCGGTATCCGGAACTGCACATAGGAATGGGGCCTCGCATGCGAGCTGTTTTCATGCGACAGCCCCCTTTTCGTTGCATTATCCTTTGAAATAATGTAAACTAAAGGAAATATATTTATACGAGTTGCTGTTATGCTGGATGGCATGGTTAAGCCTTTTTTTTGGTTAGAGAAATGGGCCAGGTAAATGCTGAAACAGATAGAGTAAATATAAGGAGAGAAAACACGTGATCACGACAAGAGACTTAATGGACCGTTATAATATCAAAACCCGCCAGGGCATTATCCAGTTCGTCAAGAAGCATCTGGATGAAATCAACCATGATGGCGAAGAACACGCTACCATGCAGAAGGGCGAATGGGCCTTCGACACCGAAGCCGTTCGCATCCTCGACCAGCTGCGCGGCCTCCACGACCAGGCGACGATTACCGAACTTGAAAGCGAAAAAGTATCCAATGCCCAGCAAGAATCGCACAACCTGCGTATTTTACTGCTCAAAGCCCAGCAGGACCTCAACACGGCCCAGCAGCAGGTCATCACGCTGCAGCAGAACCTCATTGCCAAACAGAACGAATTGTCCGAAGTCAAAGTCAAAGCCCTGGAAGCCCAGCAGAACAAAGACCAGGCCGACGCCCTGCAGAGCGAAGTCGACCGCTTGAAAAAAGAAGGCAGCCTCATCGAAGACGAACACAAACAACTCCAGGAAACACTGGCCACCGTCCAGGCCGAACGGGACAAACTGCGCCAGCAGCTGGCTGAAAAAGCCAACCATCATTGGTGGGAATTTTGGAAATAATCACATACTGAGAACAGGGACTATGGCATGGAATTTCTGAGAACATGCCATAGTCTTTTTTTAAGGCTCCCATGGTAGGGGAGCTGGCTGCCGGAGGCAGTCTGAGAGGTTCAAGAATCCTCTGAGAAGGGGAGCTGGCTGTCAAAGGCAGTCTGAGAGGTTAAGGCTCCCATGGTAGGGGAGCTGGCTGCCGGAGGCAGTCTGAGAGGTTAAGGCTCCCATGATAGGGGAGCTGGCTGCCGAAGGCAGTCTGAGAGGTTCTTAAAAAGGAGTGATGCAGATGAACAGTAGCATTTTGATTCGGCAAGCCTGCGGAGATGATACAGGGGCTTTGGCTCGGATTTACGCCTATTACGTAAATCAGACGGCCATTACCTTCGAGTACACCGCGCCGGATGCTGTAGAAATGGAACGGCGGCGCCAAGAAATTTTGCAGCACTATCCCTATTTAGTGGCCGAATTAGACGGCCAGGTCGTCGGCTATGCCTATGCCCATGCCTTTTACGGTCGTGAAGCCTATGCCTGGTCGGTCGAATCGAGCATTTACGTTGATGTAAATGTCCGTAAACACGGCATTGGCCGTACACTCTATAAAGCCTTGGAAGAAGCGTTGAAATCTATGGGAATCCTAAACATCAATGCCTGCATTGCTATACCCCGCGATGAAGATGATCCTTATGTTACCTATGACAGCCTGAATTTCCATAAGTACCTGGGCTATATCCTGGCAGGTCATCTTCACCACAGCGGCTACAAATTCGACCGCTGGTACGACATTGTCTGGATGGAAAAAATGCTTGGCCCCCATACCATTCATCCGAAATTCCCAGCAAAAAAATGAGGCCCTTACGACGAGTCACTGCTTTTTCCTCGGACTCAGATGCGGCTGCCAAAACGGACAGCTGTAGTTGGGCAGACCGCTGTGATATTCAACCACAGCCAATTCTGGCATACTGCAGGCTTTTACAAGCTATCGTTGTCCATGATTCAAGAACTTGCTAAACAGAATAAATTGATTTAGGCGTAAATACAAAGAAAAAAGGCTTCCGATTTCTCGGAAGCCTTGATTTTATTGGAGCCACTAATAGGATTCGAACCTACGACCCTCTCATTACGAACGCATACACCACTTTTAAAAGGGCCATTGTGATGTGAAGGAAATAACCGATTTACATATGATTTAATCAAAATTGCGTCTATTTGAGCTTGTAACGAGCTTTTATATTTTTCATGATAAAGAACATGGACGATGATATAAAAATTGATTACAGGGGCAAATAGAAAGTTTTCTTTTTGAGAAGACACACGGAAAAGAGAATAGACACCATGGAACAGGGGCGTAAGTCATGAGTATATATGAATGACCACCTTTAGGATTCCATTTTGTAGAAAATTTCCGTGAGGGCTTATGTGCAGGAGTTTTTGCGCCGCTATCCCCCATAGGGCCGTTGTGACTGTTCTGATTCATTGAGGAGCAGACACGAGAGTGTTTAGGGGGTCTTCTGCTCTTTGATGTAATAACGACGGTAACATATAGGAGCCATTTTAAGGCCCGTTACGCTCATCCATGGCCGCTTCCCTTGCAGAATATTACTACCGATAAGCTTTGATTATCGGAATTAATGTTGATATGAGGGCCTATAAACCGTATGGTTAAGCCATTTGTAGTTGGTGCTGTTGACCTGCTCCTACTACCTTTTTGGCTGTTTTGCATAATAATTGGATGATAATTCATAAAACATGCATAAATCTATCAGAAAAGTGTATATGCTTTCTCATCTGTTTGTTTTGGGCCGCTTCCTTGTCGCTTGTCCTACATGGCGTCCTACACGGTTCTATGAGGGCCGTTAAAGGTGGCACTTAGATACCATGGGAGATATTGTGGCACTTACCGAAGAAAAGAGCCACCTATATACGCTTTGGAAATTGTTCTACCATTTGAAGAAAACAATAGTGCCATATATGAATGGTTGTCTAATTGTTCCACATACTGATAGAAGAGGATACGCATGATGATTTCATGGGATGTATGGGATTCTCTTAGAGCCTATGTGGTTCTATTGTCCTGCCTATTTTGGGGATTTAGGATAATCATTAACAATCATCATCAAGGTCTTTCATAGGGCCTTGTGGTGGCTATGAGCTTACAAAAATGAGGGGGCTAGAAGAGCTTATAAATGGCTTAATAGAGCCGATGAGGGGACTTTATGGTACACAAATAGTAAAGGGAAAGAAAGGAAGGATGATAATGATGATGGAATTTATGGAGCAGGAAGATACACAGGATAACTATAATATTACAGTGTTTGACCTGCCTTGTGGTTCTCTCGTGCGGTTTAGGTCGATGGATGAAGACACAGAGGAAAAGACACCAGATACCCATGAATGGACAGAAGCAGACAGAAGATACATCAAGAGAGTGAACAGAGAGAGGAAGAAGCAGAATGAAGCACTTTTAAAGCTCTCAGAAGCATTAACGGATGAAGAGTTGATTCATCGCTTTGCAGAACGTAGCAGGGGATTGCAGACACACTTTGCATACTTTAGTGCGATTGCAGATACCGCTATACGCAACCAATGGTTTATTGGTTATGCTACATACAGGAAGCGGATGAAGAAAGAAGATATTCATAAAGAGCATAGAAGCTTGAAAAACTGGCTACACAAGAATGGAAAAGACACCATGGCCGCTGTATCCATTGGATGGGGAAAGAATGGATATGCCTATGTATTCTTTGTGTCTACATGTGCGGATGGGGTCGCCGTTGGTGATATTGGTACAGCCTTCTACCAGAACAGGCGCAAAAAGGGCTATACACCTATTGCGTGTCGCCCATTTGAAAAGAATCCGTATTCGTTTTTGGAGAGCCATTACTGTACTCCATTGCGGTGTGATATGGAGCTTACACCATTGAAGAGCCGCGAATGTGCTTGTATGATTCGGAGCAGTTTTGCGCTGTATGGAAAGAATAAGACACTACGAACGCAAGAAGCTATAGAGAATCTTTACAGCTATATGCACGTAGAGGATGTGAATGAACTGCTTTTTGATATGAAGAAAAAGGGAATCTTTGACGCAACAGGCAGTCTTTTTGTGGATTGGAGAGCGGATGAAGAGCAGGAAGAAGACACAGAGGAAATTAATTGGTGCACAATAAGGAGAAAAGAGAGATGAAGAGCAGGAAGAAGACACAGAGGGGGGGTTAAGGCTTCTCTATTTTCTTGAATGTCAAGGTATAGCCTAAGACATTAAGAAGGCTCTCAAGGTCACGTACAGTAATTGAACCTCGATTGAATTTGTTATGAAGGCCGTTGTAAGACATATGCGCCGCTTCTGCTACGTCTTTCAATGTATAGCCTTGTTCAGACGCAAGGGCCTTTATTTGCTCTTTCAGATTCATAATAGACACTCCTTAATGGTTTGATATTATCATGATTATAGCATATAAGGCCTTTTATGTCTTGACAACACACGTATATGTGTGCTAGGCTACAGATAAATAACACACGTATTCGTGTGACCAAAGAAGGGAGAAGACACCATGAACAAAGATTTTACTAGACTCGAATCAACCCGTAACTATGCTTATTTACAGGCTTTACGCCTTCACCTTGTGCGACAACTCATTGAGAAACACACGACAGAGGCGACAGGAAAAGACGCCTTTGTAGAACTGTATGAACAGAGGCAGGAAGTGCTAGAGGCTTCTTTAGATGCCGCTTCCCTTGAAAAGATTAAGAGCATGGATGAACAGTTGTTGTCTATCCTTGCAAAGGCTGTCTATGCAGGCGCTTATGATGACTTTAAAGCCTATGAGGAAACATTGCAAATCGTTGAGGACTATGGGGATATTGGAGAAATGTTAGACAATGACCATATTCCGCTTGACTTATTACTTTATTAAATGCGCTGAGAGCCGTTTTAAGGCCCGTTACAGATGCCGTTAAGGTAATTACACTAGGGAAGACACAAATATAGATAAAACGCCTTGAGTGGCGAATAAAGACAAACAAGAGCTATTGTGATATGATGAAGTTGGTTATGAACTTCACGTCATAATAGCTCTTTTTCTTTTCAGAAGGGAGAGCATATATTATGACGATGGACAACAATAACACAGTGAACCTTGATAACGATACAATCATGAAACTTGCTATAACACTTGCGGATGTACAGCAGGAGCAACAGAAGGCACGGTTTAAGGGTAGCTCTATCACATTGATAGACTATATGCAGGATTGGCTACAGATGAAGAAGCAGACAAACATAGATGTAAAAACCTATGAAAGCTATGAAAGCCGATACCGCAACCATATCAAGCCATTCTTTGAGGCGGATGACCCTAAACTTACAGATATAGACACGAACGCTGTATCTGCCTTTGTAGGGGCGTTAAGGGAGAAGGTTGATAATACTTCTATACGCTTCTCTATGCGAACGTTGCACGATGTCTTTACCGTGTTGTCTATTGCACTCAACGAGGCCGTAAGGGGGAACTATATCCCTAGGAACCCTTGTGATAACGTACGCCTTCCCAAGGTGAAGAAGACACAGAAAAGAGCAATCACAAAGGAAGAAGTAAAGGAGCTCTATGACTATGCACGAGAGGCTAACCACTTTAATTGGATTGCTATACCGCTTCTCTTTGAAACAGGGATGCGGCGGGGTGAACTGCTGGCCCTCACGTGGAAAGATGTCCGCTATGATATTGAACAGAGAACACACTACATCAATATCACAAAGGCTATAGGGGCTGAAAAGAAGGCTACTATTCACGAATACACAAAGACACAGAGCGGCGTAAGGCGGTGTTATATTTCCGCTAAGCTGTATAATCTCATGATGGAGTATCGGGAAAAGACACAACACAACAAGCGTACTTATGTGATTGCGCAAAAGACAAAGGACGGATGGAGAGAGCCGAGAAACTTTAATCGGACTATGAAACAATGGTGCGATAAGACTGGGGTTGATGCTGATACTAGCCCCCATTCGTTCCGTCATGCCTATGCTACTTATATGATGATGGCAGGACAGCCCATGGATGCCGTCATGAGGCAGGCAGGTTGGAGCAATGAACGAATGATTCACTACTATACCGACGACGCTGTAATGAGCCAGAAGCAACCAGAAGTAGCCGAGGCTATGGGAAGACTTACAGAGGGCATGTTTTAGGAAGACACACAATCAATAATTATCCGTGTTTGTGGCATAAAAAAAGAACCCTGCTATTCTCAATAACAGGATTCCTCTAATGTTTTGGAGCCACTAATAGGATTCGAACCTACGACCCTCTCATTACGAATGAGATGCTCTGCCAGCTGAGCTATAGTGGCAAGTACTCTTATATTATATTCACGAGCCCTATAGTTGTCAACACTTTTTTTAAACTTTTCTGATTTTTTTTTTTGAAGAGACACTTATGGCGTGCGGAAACAGCCCTGCCGGGGAAGGAGAACCTGGCAGGGCTGTTTCCGTGATGATTGTGAAAGGGTTTCAGGTTGTAGTTGTGAGGTGGTTCTACTGGCCTGTTTATATTATATAATAACATTATAGGGATTTTCTCGAATTGGGGGACTAACTACGGATTTCTTGTTACTAACATCGATATACAGGGACGAATGGAAATTATTTCAAGTTTTTTTGGAAAATGTGTTGACAAGATGGAAGAGGTCTGGTAAGATATACAAGTCGTCGCGATGAGGCGATGACACGATGACCTTTGAAAACTGAACAATGAACTGAATGAACGCCAGAGTGCGAGGTTCTATTTCAATAGAACGTCAAACAATGAGTAATACCAATCAATAAACAAGAGCCAAACAGCTCTTCCATATATCATGGAGAGTTTGATCCTGGCTCAGGACGAACGCTGGCGGCGTGCTTAACACATGCAAGTCGAACGAGAAGAGATGAGAAGCTTGCTTCTTATCGATTCGAGTGGCAAACGGGTGAGTAACGCGTAAGCAACCTGCCCTTCAGATGGGGACAACAGCTGGAAACGGCTGCTAATACCGAATACGTTCTTTTTGTCGCATGGCAGAGGGAAGAAAGGGAGGCTCTTCGGAGCTTTCGCTGAAGGAGGGGCTTGCGTCTGATTAGCTAGTTGGAGGGGTAACGGCCCACCAAGGCGACGATCAGTAGCCGGTCTGAGAGGATGAACGGCCACATTGGGACTGAGACACGGCCCAGACTCCTACGGGAGGCAGCAGTGGGGAATCTTCCGCAATGGACGAAAGTCTGACGGAGCAACGCCGCGTGAACGATGACGGCCTTCGGGTTGTAAAGTTCTGTTATACGGGACGAATGGCGTAGCGGTCAATACCCGTTACGAGTGACGGTACCGTAAGAGAAAGCCACGGCTAACTACGTGCCAGCAGCCGCGGTAATACGTAGGTGGCAAGCGTTGTCCGGAATTATTGGGCGTAAAGGGCGCGCAGGCGGCGTCGTAAGTCGGTCTTAAAAGTGCGGGGCTTAACCCCGTGAGGGGACCGAAACTGCGATGCTAGAGTATCGGAGAGGAAAGCGGAATTCCTAGTGTAGCGGTGAAATGCGTAGATATTAGGAGGAACACCAGTGGCGAAGGCGGCTTTCTGGACGACAACTGACGCTGAGGCGCGAAAGCCAGGGGAGCAAACGGGATTAGATACCCCGGTAGTCCTGGCCGTAAACGATGGATACTAGGTGTAGGAGGTATCGACCCCTTCTGTGCCGGAGTTAACGCAATAAGTATCCCGCCTGGGGAGTACGGCCGCAAGGCTGAAACTCAAAGGAATTGACGGGGGCCCGCACAAGCGGTGGAGTATGTGGTTTAATTCGACGCAACGCGAAGAACCTTACCAAGCCTTGACATTGATTGCTATGGATAGAGATATCCAGTTCCTCTTCGGAGGACAAGAAAACAGGTGGTGCACGGCTGTCGTCAGCTCGTGTCGTGAGATGTTGGGTTAAGTCCCGCAACGAGCGCAA
>OGRF01000625.1_pt1 | contig 29039 bp, 56 predicted proteins | sample 1553381 | NCBI WGS metagenome assembly OGRF01 (sample SAMEA2580060, study PRJEB22360) | human gut metagenome | biome: human gut; feature: human-associated habitat; material: faeces | place: Denmark | collected 2008/2010
AGCAATTGTAGTAGATATATCTCTTGCCGTTAAAATCAAACTTAACATATCCACCATCGTTTGTATCAATATCAATCTTACCTTCATATGTTGCAAGTTCTTTACCATCTGCCGTGTATACAGTAATCGTTCTCTGCATACCTCCATTTACATCGCTTTTCATATCTGTTATCATTCTGTCCCATGACGCACATCCAGTCATTCCAAAACACAATGTTAATCCTAATACGACTGCTAAAATTTTCTTCTTCATATGATTTATTCTCCTTTAAATTTGATGTCATTGCTTTTCATTGTACTTAATTAAGATATTATTCAAATCGTCTATAATGTCATCACATATTGCAATTTTCCCACGCAGATATCCTTTATCCCAAAATCCATACTCTGATAGTTCACTATCATCTGACATTTGAGAAAGTTGCTTCTCATATCTTAGCTTTCTTTTTTCATATTTTTCAATTAATCCCATTCCAACCTCCAAAAGAAATCTATGTTTCTTGGTAAAAATATTACTATATATAGTGTCTATATTTTGCGCAAACACTATATATAGTATTTCATTTACGCCTGATACACAAAACTTGGCATTAGCTGTAATTTAAACAAATTTTTCTCATGCATTGAATCAATCTTAGCTTTCACTTCCTCACTTGGCTCAACTCCATCTCTGATGTATGCATCTAATTCAGCATAAGTAAATCCAAGGTTATCTTCATCAGTCTTTCCACAAAGACCATCGGTAGGTGTCTTATCAACTAATTCTGATGGAAGCCCTAATTCACGACCAATAGCTTTAACCTCTGTTACTGTAAGCTGAGATAGCGGACTGAAATCACCAGCAGCGTCACCATATCTTGTGGCATAACCCACCCAATCTTCTGAAAGATTGCATGTATTAGCGACACGACCATTCATAGACTGACTGACTGCATATAAAGTTGTCATTCTGATACGTGCAGGAAGATTTGTGGCAGTCTGTTCAGAAATATCATATCCATTAAAAGGAAGATTATTTAATACACCACATACTGCATCTTTGATATTCACCTCAAAATTTCTGATATCTAAAAATTCAACAAGTTTTCTAGCCATGTCAATATCCGACTGTTCTCCATTCGGCATAAGTACACCAATTACTCTATCTTTTCCAAGAGCTTCTACACACAGAGCAGCTACAACACTTGAGTCCTTGCCGCCTGAAATCCCAACTACTGCATTACAACCTTTCCCATTTTCTTCAAACCAATTTCTGATCCATTCTACGATCTCATTCTTTACTTTCTTAGCATCAAAATTACTCATCCTTTGTCAAGTCTCCATAATTCAACATTGCAATCATAAAAAATATTCTCTATCATTTGATGTACTTCCTTCCAATTTGCACCGCCACGAACACATCCAATTTTATATGGCATTGCAATACTCATATTTTCCAAAACTGCATATGATTTCAAATTTTCAAAACATTTTCTTAAAGCATTAATATCTGTATACTGTTTTCCGTCATAGCCATATGATTTTTGTGCAAATAAATTTGCGTATATTCTTGCGTCAATATTAGACTGAAAATATCTAACAGAACCCAATAATTGTTCAGGTGTATTAATCGAACAAAAACTATGATAATCTTTATATACTTGCACATCATAATCACGGATTGCTTTTGCAACACCAGAATTAAAAGCACCTTTGCAATTAACCTGGTGCGCAATAATATCAGTGTTCGAAGTGAGCAAGTCTCCATCAATATTTTTAATCATTACTTACCTCCGTACATTCTGTTCCTGATATCCGCAAATGTGTCTTCTCTTACTAATTCTCCATCTTTAAATATGGTAGTAAGTAAACTGTTATCACTCATTTCAAGTAACTGATCTTGACACTTTAATTCACCGTTATCATCGTATACTCTACAACATCCTTTATGAGATCTCTTTAAGTGACTTGTATCTGTCTTAGGATCTTTGAAAATCATTAACTTCTTGCCATCAATTACTCCATATGTAGCTTTCATTGCAATACCAAAAGTATCTCTTGTAACAACAATCATCTTGCCATTTTCAACGATTGCAGTGAAGCAAAAAGCTCCTACACCATAAGCAATATTATTAGCTGCGAAACCACGCTTTTCTAATTCTTTCCAAATAGTTTCTACATTAGAAAGTGTGCAGCCATCACCATAAATAATACCGATATGCGGATCTAATACCTTATAACCTTTGCCATTTACAGAACCACCAAAAATCTCCCATAACCTTTCAACTGTCTTAACTGAAATCTCTACAATATCACCGCTATCAGGACGAACCAAGAGCTTTCCATTATGATTCATAATTTCTTCTTTACACTGTGGAAGAATATTATTTACCATATTCCAATAATCATAAGTATCTGAAACCATACTAAATGATGTATTTGGATATAACTCTGTTAAAAGTCTCTTAACGAACGTAATCTCATCTCCATCAATTGAGAAATTAGCACCCATTACAGAATGCTCGGTTGAGACAGCACCGATTCCAATACCATTATTCTTACAATCGGCATTGTAATATCTATCAATATAATTAATTGCTGGAATTGTAGATGTCTTATTAAATGAAAGCAACCATGATGCTGAACATCTTGCAGCTTCATCCATACAAGACATTCCTCTCATTCCAAAATCTGCACAAGCCATATTTCCAGGCAATCCGTCTGTTGTCTTGTTATACCAATAATCTGCAATCTCACGATACATATGACCAATAGTTGCATGACAACAAGGTTTCCACAATTCTACCTGAAGAATACATTCGATCCACTGAACAAGCCAAGCAAATTTATCATCCGTATTTGTAATCTCAATACAAGGAACACCCATAGGAACAAGTGTGCCTTCTGGCAATGCTCTAATCTCAAGTGGTAAATATCCTAATCTGTGAAGCTCTACAATTTTATCTAAATCATAGTTGTCTCTACCAATCTGTACGTCCATCGAATCTGTATAAAGAGTTAGCATCTCATCTTCCGATAAATCGAAGAAATTTTTCTGAAAATATTCCATTAAATATTCTTTGATAAATGCCTGTAATCCAAAGAAAACCATTTCATTTTGATTCTCTAACATTGATTTTCGAGGCACCCAATACGATACTAACTTAGTTAATCCATTTGGATACATGCGATCATGACACTGTTTATAAGTATCTGATAATAATAAAGCCATTGTGTTATCCATAATTTTAAACCTCCATAACTGTAATTTTTTCATGGCTACCATTAAATAAACTGTTTGTCGTAAATAATCTGTTCACAGTATTATTCTCCAAAGATTTGATTAATGTTCCTTTTTCTTTATCAAGAATTGAATTCTCTGTATGAGTGGCATATGCATAAATCTCAGTTACACCATGTTTCTTCAATTCTTCTGCACTATAATAAAGTGAACCGCCATATGCGATAATATCATCAATCATTAATACTAATTTATCAGTTAAATCAATGCCATTTGTTTTAATATCTAACCCAAGAATCTTTCCAGTTTTCCAGTCCCTTTTCTTCTCACCATAACAATATGGAAGTTCTGGAAATAAATCTGAATATCTCTTAGCTGCACCTGCATCTGGAAAATAAAGAACAGTTTCTGGTGACGCATTTTCATCCTCTTCAACAATTTCGTCTTCAGCCCATTCAATTGCCTTTTCAATGTATTGTTTTGGAGTTACAAAATTGGCATTATTTATAAGTGCCTTTCCAACATTACTATGGACATCTAAAATTTCAATGTAATCAAAATCTAACCAATTAATAACATCAGCAAAACTTTTTAATGTAAATACCTCAGAATCTTCATGAATTCTATCCATTCTAGCATTTGGTAAATAATACATATAAAGATTTAATAATCCAACATAAGGAAGATTTTTAATATGTCTTGTGATGTATATTAATGTTGACAACTCTTCCTCTTTTTCATAAAACCATTTAATATTATTATCAGAATAATCTGCTTCATATATATTTTTTATATTTAATCTTTGTGTTCCGTCTGGAAAATGCTCAATTTTTACTTCATCGCCATTAATTTTAATCATATTCTACTCTCCAATCACTTCAATCTGACACATCTTCATAGTTACTAATGCAGCCTTGTGAGTATTAGGTGTGACACCTGCACAGCAACTTGCATCTACTGTAATATCAATCTCAGGATAATTTGCTCTGATAATAAGTGCATTTGAAACCACACAGATATCGGTGCATAATCCGCAAATCTCAACGCTTTCAAATCCAAAATCCTTCCAGTTTAACCAACCAAATGTAGGCTTATCAATCATAATATCGTTCTCAATATCAAAATCTAGCTTATCTGAAATCTGCCAACCAAAAGTATTCTTTACACAATGAGTAACAGGAAGATGCTTACCCTCATATGTTTCTAAGTAATTCTCAGGATGTGTATCTCTTGTAAAAATTACCTGCTTACCAGCATCCTTATACTCCTTAATTTTCTTTGCTACATTTGATACAATCGCTTGTGCTTCCTTTGTGCCAAGTGTTCCATCAATAAAATCATTCTGCATGTCTACTACAATTAATGTTTCTCTCATTTTGTTACCTCTTTTCTTTGTCTTTCATTACCAAATGGGTAAGATTATCCACTTTTCCCTTTAATTCTTTATTCTCCTTTTCAAGTGCAATTATTCTATTTATCAATACATCTTCTGTTGAAAATTTCTGAATTCCAATCTGTTTATAATCAGACGAAACAGTTTTAACAGAATAATTGCTAATGTAATCTGTTGTTCCATCGGAATATGTAATAGTTGGTTCAAAGAATCCACGCTTCTTGCACTCATCACAATGACAAATGGATGAAATATATCCAATTTTGCCATCATTATTTTCTACAAAATCGCCTTCATGGAATTGGATATCTGTTATATTATTCTCTTTGGTAGTAATAGGATCTATGAACCTAAGAGTTACACCATCAATATTTGGAATTGTTCCTATCATTTACTTATCCTCCTCATCTTCGCCTAAAATTTTCTTTCTTAATGAGTTCCAACCATCATCATAGCCATCACAATATTCGTCTAAATATTCCTTATTGTGTGTCTCTTCTGGCAATTCTTTTAATGGACACCATCTTTGTCTAAAATCTTTCGGATAAGGATAATTAATTGTACGGTTATTTAAAGCCATACAACACATATCAGAATAATGACCACAAAAACATGGACATTTATCACAACTACTTGGCATGTCCATCACTAAAACAGCTTTACTCATTGTTTTATCCTCCTATCGTCTTAACAACTTATCTTTCTTCAATAAAATTATCTGGGATTATATCTTTATTGACAGTTACATATGGAACTTCACTTCTGTCAAAAAAGTTACAAGTTAAACATAAATTAGCAATATATTTTTCTTCTCCAAGGATTGTTTCGGCGTTGTCCACTATATATTGTCCACAATATTTAATTCTCTGAATAAGTTCATTACGAATAGACTGCTTTACGTCTTTTACATCTCTAGTTATTCCTTCCATATTCTCTCCTATCTTCAGCCGCAGCAATCAATATATGTCCCATCTTATTAGCTCGATCGTTACCATAATCATATATAATTGCCTTTGATATGTTTAAATCTTCATTCTTAAAATACAAATAAGTTTCATCATCTTTTTCTAATGGCTCAGATTTATATATCAAATTACATTCTTTGTAAATATGGTCAAAAAGATGTGGTCTTGTTTTCATGAAAATTTCCAACATCTGATCCGCTGACATGCTATTATTATCTTTATCCTTGTTCATACCTCTTCTCCTTTCACCACATATCAATTCCATGTTTAAGAGCATATTCGTATAACTGAATTGCCTTATAAAATGTAACATACGTCTTTACTGATTCATTTGTCATTTTACATTCAGCCTCACTTGTTTGAGTGTCGTATGTTATAACTTGAAAATCTAAAGTTATATGGTCAACTTTAACACCATAGCGTTTTAACCACTTTTTAAATATTCTCTTTTTCTTATGTGATTTCACTGGAATTGCATATGAAAGTTCAGATGAAAATAATGTATTTTGATATGTAGGGCGAAAATACTGATTGAATAAATTTTCGTTTATTTCACAGTTCTCTAATGTGATTTCTCCACTTAAACCATTATGAAATGTATTAACAACCTTTAGTTCTTCTTTATCTAAAGATTCATATCTAACGTCCATAGATTCAATTCCCTGTATATCCATAAATTTTGTTCCATCAGATAGAAATAAACCTCCACCTGTAATCTCTTTTATTGGCATTTATTTAGCTCCTTTCGCCCATGAAATTCCGCTTTACTTGTAACTTCATATTATGTTATTCTCTTAACCCACTCAAGATCCATTCAACAGTAGGTTCATTCCATCCATTCCCCATCATTGAATATCTTTTTGTATCACTCATCTTTCTACCATTAAAAGTTACATCAGTATAGCCATCTGGCAAACCTTGTAATCTCTCATATTCAACTGGTGTCAATTTTCTTGGTCTTCCATGATCCATAACAGACTTGATATGATATCCACCATTTACACAAGTCAATGTGCAGCACTTAAAATCTGGATTATAAATTCTTCTATTCATTTCCATAGAATTGACTTTTAACTCTGCACATACACGTTTGCTCATATCCAAGATTTCAAAATCTTTCTTATAGAAATATTTCTCATCTACACTATTCTCCATAATATCTTTCAAAACTAATGGAGATTCATCAGGTAATTTACCTAATGGTATGTTTGTCCAATAATATCTTTCACGACTCTGAGAACCAAATAGAGAAGAGTCTATCAATCTTACTGAAAAAGTTTGAATTTCACCTGTCTTTCTATTTCGAAATTTTATAATTCTTTGTTGTCTCATATAACCTCCTTATATATATCAAAAATTTATCATATGGGGTATTGTTTTTTACAAAATTACATTTACTACAACACGGAACACAATTTTCATAAATATAACCTATGTCACTATTTTTTCTATCTATTCCATTACCTCTGCTATTTTTATTCCACTCTGATGAAAATCCTCCACAATAATGACAAGGTTGTTTTACTATATTTTTAAACTCTTCAACTGACAGTTTAAACTCTATTCCCCTATTCCGTGCGTTACTTCTATATTCAGAATACCTTTGCTCTCCATGTTTATATTGAGGATTATTTTGTCCAGAATTTCTATGATTAGAACAATAAATACATAACGTTTCACCATTTTTCTTAAAACGACTATTTTTTCTATATGCTAAATCGGAATAATGTACTGTATGTATTGAACCGCAATCATCACATTGATATTCAACTATTGCGTTGCTCCCTTTTGGTAAATCCTCTATTTTAACCATGATGGTAGCATTAGGAACTACACGAGTTCTTCCTCGATCATCTTTGTCTCTTGGAATCTTATACCCCAAACTCTCGAATAATTTTGTATTTCTACTTCTTGCTTTTACTTTAACTTCTTTAGTAAGTAATATCTTCCACCATCTCCCATTCATCATCATTGTAATAATTATGTATAATTTCATCTGTCATTGTCTTCAGATCTTCATCACTACTTGGTATTACATTTTCAAACATGAAATATTTGGGCTGAATTGCCCTAAGACACTCAATTGCTTTAAAGAAAATTCCTGACTTACCATCAAGACCATTATTGACCTCTTTACTTTCAATTCGTACTCTTGAAAGTGACTGGCAGCAAGTTCCTGCCAACAGTAAATCAAATCCTTTGAACTGTTCAAAATCCGCTTCATATAAATCGCCATGATGTACCACAAACGGAAAATGGTACTGAGAAACTGCTATGGCTTCTGGCAAAATTTCATATGTATGATATTCTCTTATAGGTATTCCGAGCTGCTGTAACGCATACAATCCTGTTTCAACGCCACCACATAAACTTAACACTCGTAGCCCTTGAGAATTATTTTTTTCATTATTCTCTGTCAAAATACACTATTTTACAGAGGTTACGTAACCATAATTACCTAGAATTTACTGCTTAATTCCTTTCTTCTTAATTATTTTGTTATAAAATCCTATGGAATTAACACGTCTGCTAAAACCATAGAAAAAATATTTCTTGTTACTTTTAATTGGAAATTTTGGCTGAATCGCCAAGATAGAAATTTCTATATATGATTATTCTTCGTTTTGAAATGATTTAATTCGATTTTCTAAATAATCAATCTCATCATTCCAATGGTCTATTAGCATGTATTCGATTTGATGTTTTGCATCTTCTATACTATTTGCAAACAATGTATCATATTCAACATTTAGTTCTTTTGATACATATATAAATATGTTTTCGTCTGTCTCATCTTGTACAAAACCAGCTACTACATTTTTTTCATCATCTTCTTCATAAAATTGACTAAAATGTAATTTATAACATTCCTTACCAAATTTATTCTTTTCACCTGTTTTCCAATATTTCTTCACTTTATCACCTCGCTTAATTTGGCTGACCAACCTTTGAATAGAATTACTTCTATATTAGATTATTCTCTACTTTACAAATGGATTATCCATAATATGGTCATTAATCATATTTTTAAATCCAAAAGGTGAATCAATCACCCTATCTGAATATTTGAATTGTTGTAAAAATCTGATTACATCACGAGCATCACCAGATGATAATGGCATAAATGATACGTACTCTGGGTGACCTTTAATACATACAACAGCCCAAGAATGGTCGCTATGTAAATGAATATCAGTTCCGACATCCATCATTGAATTTATTAATTGATGACAATCATTGACTAATCTATATGCGTCTGAATATTGGTTTCGTGCCATTTGCATCTGTATAGTAGATTTTTGCAAGTCCTTTAATTCAGTCTCAAAGAACCAAGTTCTTAATTTATTTCGTATTTTATCTTTTATTTTCACGTTCTCACCTCACTTTACAATATCCTAACAATCTGTTCATACAAACAAATATCTCTGTCATTGATTGCCTTATTTAAATGCATATGACCAAACAGATGTTTTTTGTATTCAGTTGTAGCTTTCACTTCTTCCAAATAATTAGTCAATATATCTGATTCATATAATCCTTTACCACCCATAAGATACAAATCTGATGTAGAAGGGCTATGTGTAATAATATAATCAACTATATTGTTATTTTCTTTTAAAACCTCTAGTCCATACTGCATTTCTTCATCTGTTGGCAATTCCTCTTTCCACCAAGATAAATCCTTGATACGATACATATACTTACCTTGCTTATCAAGCTTCTTGGCTTCTTCTCTCCAATCCTCATCATTATAATCAAGAATGCCATCTTGAATATCATGACTTGATGCTCCACCAAAAGCAAAAAATTTCTTATCTTCGATAGTGAAAACCTCACCACGCATTAAGTGAAGTACATTGGATCTTATTTCATGAACCTTACCTCCATGCCATTCTTTTACAGGATAAGTCACAAGCCTTTTATGATTCTCGTGATTTCCGTCAACAAATATAGTTGTGAATGGTTTCTGATTTAACCAATCCAACCAATATTTTTCCTGTTTGCTTTCACCATCTCTGTTCCATACAAGACCAAAATCGCCAAGAATAATTACAATGTTCTCATCTTTATTTCCAGAGAAATCTTTCTGTTCATAGAAACTATCTTTACTTAATCTTACAGGATTTCCATGTATATCGCCTGTTACAAATACTGCCATAATTTACCTCTTACACACTAAAATCTCAACATCCATATCTGCAAAAACATCTTTAATCTGTTCTGAGACATCATTCCAGTTCAACCTATCTAACCCACAACCAATTACAGGCATTGCAATCTTTTTGATATTATTCTCTAAACAAATCTGTTTCATCTTTTCGAGTGCGAATTTCATTGTGATAATTGTTGGCTTGTGAAAATATCTCTCTTTTGTAATAAGATTAAATACTATACCCTCTAATAGACAGTCACCACCAATTCTCTTATGAGTATACTGGTTAAGATAATCTGGATATTTTGTCTGCAATTTTCGTTTCATATCAAATCTTTTATTGAATTCAACTACAATTCCTTTACCCATTCCAAAATCTGCACTAATACAATGTGCTAAATAATAATCTTCTGGTACTTTAAATAAGTCTTTGCGATCTTCTCTGTATGTCATTTATTTCACCTCACATCCACTTATCAATTTCACTAAACACATTACCCAACGAATCAACAATCATCATATCTGTATCTTCATTCATTAACACTTGGATTTTCTCCCTATTGATAACAATTAAATGATTACCACTAAAATATGAAATATAATTCGCTGCTGGATAAACTTTTAATGAAGTGCCACCGATAATCAACATATCAGCATTGCTAATTGCTTCAACAGCACCATTTACAGCTTCATTAGGAAGATTCTCTCCATATAAGGTTACATCAGGTCTAATCAATCCACCACATTCGCATTTTGGAATTGTCTCTTTAGTGTCAAATAAGAAATCAGAATGATATTCCATTTTACACTTACTACAATAATTCTTCTGAGTAGTTCCATGAATTTCAAAGACATTCTTACTGCCAGCTTTCTGACGAAGCCCATCAATATTCTGTGTTACAATAGCACTTAGCTTACCCATTTCTTCCATTTTTGCAAGCACCTTATGAGTAATATTTGGCTCAATATTCCTTGTATCCATCTTCTGCCGATAAAACTCATAGAATACCTTTGGATTGTTATATAAGCATTCTCGACTCAAAAGATATTCTGGTTCGTATTTATCAAACTGAACGTCATGCTGATTATATAATCCATCCTTGGAACGAAAATCTGGAATACCACTTTCAGTAGATACGCCTGCACCACCAAAGAATACAATATTATTTGACTCTTCTATATATTCTCTTAATTTTTCGTACATACTCACTCTCCATTCGTTATCATATCCAGAAACAATAGTTCATCTTTCTTCAATGTAATATCATAATTTTTCCACTTTTCCATCAACTCTCTTATATCAAATCCATGAGGAATTACAATTGCATATCCGTGTGGAGTTTTATACTTTTCAATAAGTTTAATTGGAATAGTAACTGAATAACTATGAATCGCATGTATAAACTTATCTGCTAATTTTTCATCATCTATATCAAAATCAAATAGCCATTTACTCTCATCACGATTTTGTACCTGTTGTGCAACAGATGCTAATGTACGATTAAGTTGTGTCATACTTGGTTTATCTCTCAGCAGACGAATAATCAACTCTTCTCTGATTTTCTCTTCATTCCTTGAATTAACTGACCTATATAATCTTGTCTGTTCGCCAGGAACTCCTTTACCTGCAAAACTCTTAAAAGCTTCAATCACTTTATCTTCGTTTTCTCTGTATTCAAGAATTGTTTTGGCTCGTTCCTTGAAGTTTGGAATATTCTTATTATCCTTGTTACGAGAACGAATTAAATATACATATAAGTTTGACATTGTATTTATTCTCCTAAAAACTACCACAAATTGTTATACTCTTCTTTTAACCAATTAATTTCGTGATTGACTGCTTCATTTTTCGTTTCAAATCTTTCACTATCACTTGCAATAAATTCTCCATAACTGTCATCATATGTTATTAAATAATTTGCAAGTCCTTCAGTTGTGGATATTTTTTCTCTTATTTTTTGTTCATTTGTCATTGTCTTAACCTCCTAAAATTTTATATATTTGTTTTTACTCGTTCCTTAAAATTTGGGATATCCCTGTTTCGAGAACACATTAAGTATACATATAAATTTGATATTGTATTATTCTCCTTCTAAATAACAGATTGGTACTTCTTTTGTAAGCCATACACCATTTTGAGATAAAAAGAATTTATATCCGTCATTATACATATCTTTTGCTCGAACCTTATAAATAAATGGTTCTCCATGTCTACTGCCAACATCTGTTGCTGTTTCAATATCTTTTGATAGATGAACATATAAACGGCTCTTAGAGATTAGTCCTTGCTTGTTGATTGAAGAACAATATTTGACACCCGTTCCATGATATAAAATATCTGGTGGCAGACACTCTTTCAATTCTACATCAACTTTTATAGAATGACCTTGATTTGCTCTTATAAGTGTTTTTTCTCGATTAAATGAATATCTCTGTTTAGAATCTTCTTCTACAATTTTTTCAAGCATTTTCATTGTAATCGTCTGAGTTTTATTGATTCCTTTTAATAGATCTGACACATTAGCCCAGCCATGTTCGTCTAATGTGATGCCAACAACATCAGGTCTATGCCTAAGAATTAATGCTATGTATTTGCTTAAATTATTTTGCTCTTTATTCGTCATAATGTTATCTCCATTCTCCAATATATTCAGAACATTCTTTTTTGAATTTTTCCAATATATCTATCAAGTTATCTATTTCATAAGAATCTTTAAATATTATCTCAATTGTTTCATGTTTAGATATATCAATATTATAATCGTAAGGCAATGGTTTGATAAAACAATTAAATCTTACGTTTAAACCTTTATGTGCCAATGTTATTTGATTAACATTTTCTTTACTTCCAATAATCTTCAAAAGATATTTCACCTCCAAAATTCCGCAAGAAATGTGCGTTTCATTCTAATGCAAAATATATACCATATATAGTATGTATTATTTATTTTCAATACTATATATGGTATATTTGTAACAATTACTTGCTTAACTCGGCAAGTGCCTTATCCAGATCCTCATCAGACATGTTCTCAAGTGCTGCATCCTGTCTCTTAGCCTTGATTTCAAGCAATCTCTGTCTCATCTCAGCATTTTTCTTAGCGTCTTCTCTCTTCTTCTTCTCATCCAGTTTCACACTTACAATATACTTGACAATTTCAATTTTGTTAGAAATCTCCTCGTCTTCCTTTGACTTAGTATTCAGAAGACTCTCTTCCTCAGACTTCTTTACTTCCGCATTGAGTGTCTTAAATACTGAGTCCAGATTTGTGAGAGATAAATCCCACAAATCAATTACGTTAATCATTCCTCTGAATGGGAACTGATAGTTTGCTCTTGTTGCATTGATAAATAATTCGTTGTTTGTCATAATAATAATCTCCTTTTCTAATTAAAACTTAATCTTCATTACACGCTCTGTTGCGCCCTTAACCTTAACAACTAAATCTGCTCTCTTTGTCATAGAGAATCCAATTCCTGAAAGCTGATCATCAGTATCTTCTACATGACACTTAGCACCTAAAGCCTCAAATACTCTCTTATGTTTTTCAAGGTCACTCTTTAAGAACTCGTTGTAATAGCCATTAGGACTTTCGTTGTTCACACAATCCTTCAGGAAGAAGAATAAATGTCTATGACCAATTCCATCCTGCTCATCAAAATAGTTTGGACTGTAACTAATTACTGACACAGGAACAAATTGATTAGTATTTACACCCCAAATCTCACGGCTTGAAATAGACGAACTTCCAGACAGCTTTTCCTTAATTGAGAAGTTGCCATTCTCGTCAAGTGTAACTTCTGCCACCTGAACATTCTCACCAGTTCTCATAGGATTGCTATAATCAAATGAATAAATCTCTCCGTTAAACTCAACTTCCGCTCTGAATCCATGTCTTACTGCACCTGAATACTGATGTACAAAGAATCTATATGTTCCTGGTTTCATTCTTGCTAAATCCTGCCATGTAATATTCTCTACTGCGACTTTTCCATCTGGATTTACAATATCTACATCTAACTGACCACCCAATCTTGACGACTCAGGTTTTCTACAATTACTGAAATAAATCTCATTTCCGCTAGGCTCAATGCAATGAGCATCAAGATCGTAATTATCATGTCCATCTTCATTCCACTGAATTGAAAATCTGAGTACACCGTCAACATTACCGCCAGCAGCTTTTACATTCTGCTTCATATCAGAGTCAGTAATGTTTCCTGAATAAGCCCAAGACAATCCATTATTCCACTTGAACATTGTCTTAGCGTCTGGATTAACAGGTGCAATCATAGAAACAAAGTTCTTCTCATGTTTATTCTCTACAAAAGCTTCAATCTCTTTTGCAGTTGGAAGTACCTTATCAATGAAATCCTGTGCTGAAATCTCTTCAACTTTAGAAAACTTCTTAGGACTTACAGCAACATCTTTTTCCATCTGCCCAAAAATATCATCTGCACCAACCATTCTTCTTGCAGCACTTTTATTTGAAAACAGTACATTATTTACAGTAATATCATTCAGATTAGCAAATCTTCTCTGTAATGAATCCATATATCCAAGTTCTGTAATGGTCTTCTTTGCATCCTCAAGCATCTTCTTTGTAAAAATAGCCTTTGGACGCTTATAATTACTTGGAGCGACAATCTGTTCATATTTCTTAACTGCTGTGTCAAGATCCATATCCTCACTTACATTAATAAGAAGTGTTCCAATAGAATGATTTCTAATTCTACCAATAGCCATACCTGCTGTTACTGACTTCTCCCAAGCATATAAATCCTTTTCAGTATCAGAAGTCAGCTTGTCATATTCCTTTTTATACTTCTTGAACTCTGTGAGTACGCCTTTCCATTCTTCACCCTTGTAAAGTGTATTTGAGTTGATAAGTTCAAGAATTGTATCGAGTGCATCCATAGTAATCTCATCAAGAGAACGCTTAAATACGTTTCTTGTATCTCTGAACTGTCCTTTGACTTCTTCATTAGAACGACTACTTCTATTTACGAACTTACTTGGAAGCTCTAAGAAGAAGTGATCCCACTGATGAGACTTTCCATTGATTTCCTCAAAGTTAAAGTCTGTACCAATCTTAGGAAACTTAGTTGTATAAATATCTGTAACTGTATGAGCCTTTACAAAAGCGTCAAGTGCATCGCATACTGGCTGATATGTTGTATCACCAAGATTCAGTTCCCAGATTGTGTGAATCTGATTATCCTTAATGGTGACAGCAGAGCCAATATTCTTGATAAACTGTCTACAACAACTGCAATCATGTTCTCTACGTTCTCTGAAAATCTCATTAGTACCAGCAGGAAAGCTATCAAGATATGTATTCCATAACTCATCCTTATCTACATTTACCTCAAATAAATGTGTAGCCTCTTTCTGCATTTCATCGAAGTGCTTCTGTAAAGCCTTCTTAAAGTTCATAAATCCATCCATATTTTGTACCTCTTCTTTCTTATATTTATTTTTGTTAATTGTTTCTAATGTTATATTCTCCGTTTATATTAATCCAGTTACCTTATCTGGATTTTCATTAGCCAATTTTATCCATCCTTCAGCATAAGATTCAGTCATATCATTTAATCCAAACACTTCTCTTACAATGATATATCCTTTACCAACCGACTCTTCCATATCTTTTGTATTGTTATCTACGTCATCTGCGTCTAATGGGCGAAACACTGTCTTGGTAAAATATCTTCTACCATATTTCTTTGTTGTGGTGATTTTATTTATCTTATCTTTATACAGCTTCCATATGCCAGATGAATCTTTGTCGATCTGCCCTACATAATCTCCTACATTTAACATGTTACTTTCCCCCATTTTCTATAAACTCATACCCTACTAATCTAACTGACACAAGCATAGCCATGAAATCAGAAGCACTTTCTACTTCAATATCGCAATTCACACCAATCTCATCAAACATTGTAATTTCATAATATCCATCACCATCTCTAAAAATATCATTAAATGGGTTTGACTCATCTGATTCTTCATCAAGAACTTCTTCTATCATATCTTCTAAATCACCAATAAATTCATACATTGGAATATTTACAGAAGTAAATGGAACAATAATTCTTCTTATAGCACCATCACAAGCAAATAAAAGTTCATATTCACATTTAAAACTTCCGTTCATACAGCATGAATGGTCAACATGGTCTTCGATTATTGTCGGCTTAAATTTGCTACTTTCTAAAATGTTATACATAACATAATAGTCTACAACATTCTTTTCTGTACAGTCTTCTCTATTAAATACTGTTCTATGTTTCTCATAGAGGTTGTATTTTTTTCTATACTCATCAAAATAGTGAGTATTCCCTGCTTCCTTATCCTTTTTGAAAAATGATTTAAGCTTATCGTTGGTTTTATCATATCTACCAATCCATTCTCCATATGTATCTGGGAAAATATTACCTCGTACTTCTAATTCCATTTTATTAGGTAATAAACCCAATCCATTTTCTTCTAAATTTTCTACTGAAATAGCTGTAATATTCATATTTTCTCCTTTCTAAATTCCAATGAATCGAAGTTTTCTTACTACTTCCAACCACTACAATTTCTACAACCTAATGCATATACATCACACTCTTTAACCGCACAAGTTTCACATTTATATGGTTCTCTGTATGATGTAATTTTATCTTGTAGTTCATTAATTTCTTTCATAATAGTATCAATATCTTTTAACCTAATTCCAAAAAGAATCTTCTTCAATTCTTCATACATAAGTTTTTTCGATACATTTTTATCACTCTTATCTGGTTTATATTTAAAATCATATTTCCATTGGTCTATTTCTCCATATCTACAATTCTTAACAATTGGGGAATCTCCTATTGGATGGCAACTGTTGTTATTTGAACAATAATAATTATTTCTCACATAATCATGTTCACATCCATATTTACAAATATCACATGATACGCCCATATAAAATCTCCTTTCCAATTTACCAAATTCCATTTACCGTCTTATCAATAGCTTCTCTCATCACTCCACCAGTCATTTTATTCATTGTATCTGCAACAAGACCTTTAAATTCTGCTCTTATTCGTCTATTGTGACGAGTACATGGTTTTGAACAATAATTATTTCTTCTACATTTTTCACAGTTGCCATTCAATTTCCACTGTTCATTTTCCTGAATCTGTTCCATAACTTAGCCTCCTCTTCTATCTAAAATCTTCTGAATAGTTTTCTTATCTTTATCAGACAAACTATCCCAATCCAACTTAAAACCTCCACAATTTTTATGGCGATTCCAATCATCATCACAATCATAAGAATAACGGTACACACAATAATCACATGCCATTTATTTTCACCTCTCTTCCAAAGAAATCGAACTTTACTGTAGTAATAAATACTCTCTATCCTCTATATAAAATTCTTTCTGCCGCCTATCCATTAAGTCATAATAATTTTGTTCCATATAACAAGATAAACCATTATATTCATATTCTTTCCAGATAATTTCTTCTGCCAAGATATGTAGCTCCTTATGTGATAACGATTTTAGAAAATCTCTAAATGTTACATAATTTGTTCTCTTGTCTAATACTTTCTTAAGTTTTGTTTTTCTTTTAAACATCCTTTTCACCTCACAATCCAAAGAAAGAGAATTTTCTGCTAAAATGTAGCACTATTTTTACCTTGATTAATCTCTTTACATTTTTGTTCACACTATCATTCTCTCCATTTACCACAAATCTTCTGAATACAATTCTGGCAAATCAGTAACCAAGTCACTGTTTTCTCTTTCCTGAATTATCCTCGATGATAATTGACCACATTCTTTTGCATGTATCCATGCTTCTTCTCTTGTAAGAAAATTTCCCATGTGGTCAATAAATCCTTGCTGAATTTCAGAATATCCTTTTTGTGGTTGAAAACCTAACTTTTTTAACTGCGCAAACGAACCACAGTGTCTTGCAGCACATAATACTACATCTTCGTTCGTTTTGTTAATATGAAATTTAACAGCCGCACATAAAATCATATAAAAATCCTTTCTATTGAACATCTTATGGAATACTCAGGCGAATAAAAACAAACGAAAAAGACCTAAGTATTCCACATTCACAAAGGAGATGGAATATTCTTCTGAATACTCCATAAGATGCTCAACTTAACTATACAAGTAATTATCTATTTTTCGATGCCAGTTTCTACTACTTCGATTGCTATTTCTACAGGAATAAGATAATTGTCACTATTACCACTACCATATGATTTTACAGAAGGATCTGTTTCCAACCTTTCAGTAATCTCATCAATATCATAAACGGTAGGTATATTATCAATTTCATATTGAGCTACTCTATTACAAATCTCAGAACACATTCTACTGTAACTACTTGTGACACAATGGAATGAAGCAGTCAAAAATTCAAATAATCTATTTGCCATAACATTTATAGCTACATCTGCATCAATCAATCTCATTCTTACTCACTTTCCTTGTACGGTTCAGGCAATGGCATCCATGCGATAACCTTTTCATATCCTAATTTACTGTTTGTCTTAAATTCCGTATCTATAAACCCTAATGTATCAGGGTCATAAATAACGCTGTAAAACCCAAATCCAAGTTCCTCATTATATTGGCAATACATAGGTGGGTCATCTTCATGATTCTCTACAGTGCACATATAAAATCTACAATCGTCATCTTCAGGTAACCTATCACTACATGGAATCCAACCATTGTTGTGTTCATCTTCATTTCCTACAATTTTTACTTTGCACCCAAAATTTTTTTCGATTTCTTTCATGGTTACTTCTTTATAATCTTCTTCACGTTGCCAAAGAAGAGCATCTTTTGAACTAATTCCATAAAAACGTGCATTGTATACTCGCATTACATCAAAAGCATCAACATCTTTATACTTCATGTCTGTAGTATAATCATTCAAATATAACCAACCTATAATTTTATTTTCAGACATATTTACAAATAAATCACCCTCATCAATAAAATCTCTCATAACAATATGAGATGTCCCATTTCTCAAAGTTACTATCATTCCAGTTTTTAAATCATCTAATTTCATAGTTTTTACTCACTTTCTAACAACTCCTTATTGTCAAATATGTTTCCGATAATTTCCCATTTACTGGAATCAAAATCTTCCAGTAAATCAACCTCTCCATCTGCCGAACCACGAACATCCGAATTTTTGTATTTGTGTGTGCATATTCCAAATCCGGCAGCATCATCACACCAACAAACCTCTGCAAAGTAATCATGTTCTGAATCCAAACCAGAAAGATACGGATAAATAAAACCATCCATAAGGTCATTTTCAAAAATAAGGTGATTGTACTTATCCCTTTTCCCTATACATTGGCAAATGGTGGATGGGTCAATCTCGTATTCGACATAATCCGCTCTTGCAGTTTCAAATTGAAAAATTGTATATTTCCCAACATCACATCGAAGACTTCCATGAACCCACACGCCATCTTCAACATCATTGTTGTATGTTCCAACAATTTTTGCGGTTTTTGCCTTAAATAAATATCTATCGTCCATATTTCCTCCTATTCTATTTTTGATTGAAGCCAATTTAACATACATTTTTTACATCCATCTTTACCATTCGGATGGACGCACACATCATAGTTTCCTTTTTTCCAATTAACCATATGTGGACAAGGGATGGTCTCTGCTAATTCTTCGTCCGTCATGTTTCTTATCCTGTCTGCGTTAGTCATTGTTATCACCTCCAATTTCTATAATCAGCAACTTTTCAGCCTTTGGATTGCCTAGTTTCAATTCTTTGATTTGAAATCTATACTTATAAGCATCCTTTCCAATCTTTTCAAATAATTTCTTTCTTGCTTTTGTTTTGCTTGGTTCGCAAATATCAAATTGAAATTCTTTCTTTTTGGTGTTCCAGACACCATAACGTTTCTTACTATTCATTCAGCACCTCTCAATTCTTTCAGTTTTGCCTCAGCAGCTTCTTGCGTAAAGAATACTTTCTCTCCAAAATCTTCCCAACAAAAGTCAGTACAATCAATTGTATATACCATTTTGCCACTTGGCATAATCTTCAGTTCAATTGCACTCGCATTCAATTCAAATACATCATGACATATTTCATCAATGCAGTACAACATCTTAACTTTCCCAAGTGAATATGGCAATTTTATAAGTCTGCCTTGTTCTTCTAAATTTTCGTATTCAGCAAGTTTCAAAAATCTCTCTTGCTATATTTCTCTGATAACCTTGTGAAATATGTTTCTCATACTCTGCCTTATCAGAAATATAATCCTTATAGTCCGTCAATCTGCTCATTCTTCCTCGCTTTCTTTTTCAGGCTTATCTACATTTCGTACATCGTATGTTTCTTCATAATCTGTCAATACTGCTACTAATGTTATTTTATCCATGGCTAGTCCTCACTTTCTTCATCATATAATTTTGCATATTCCCATGGATAAGAAACAATTGAACAATCACTTGTAGTAAAACTAGTTCTCCCTCTTGCATAAGCATATACCTTTCCATTTTTATATTCATGAAAGTGTCTACGTTCCCAATGATCTTTGCTCCTATTTTTTACTAATATTTTGGCATCCGTTTCAACATTCTCCCACTTATTATATTCTTCATTAAGCCACTTCATTTTATCTTCTACACAACAGTTTTTTCCAAATAAACATTCCCCACATGATATATATCCACAGGGTGATGGCTTATTTATTTTAATATCTACAGCCAATTCGCAGTTATGTGATACAGTTATTTCTAAAATCTTATCCATGAATTTTTCTTTATTCTTCATTTTGTTTACCTCTCTTTCTCAAAGTGACGAGATTACGCCACTTTTGATTCACCTAAATCCCGAAGAAATGCGGTTTTCATCGCTTCGTAATTTTCTTCCATATTTTCACTAAATTCGTATGTATTGTTCGAATAATCTCCAATCCATTTCTCAAAATGCAAATCACAATCATTCTCAAAAACATATGCAACCATTGCCAACAAAGCTGGGTATGCCTGATGATATAACGGAGAAGACATTCTTACTGTGTCTTCGATATAGTCCTTATAATCCTGCATATCATCAACTGTAATATTTGCATTTACTATATTATGTACAAATTCGATATCAGTCATTTTATTATCATCTGTAGCAACTGCTACTTCATTATTCTCTGTTTTATCCTCGATATGTAAATAGTTCATCATAAGTGCCGTATATGTTTCAATTTTTTTAGAAATAAGTTTTTTCCCTGTAGTTCCTGGTTCTTTACTTAATAAATCATATGACCATTCACCAATTAAAACATCATGTAATTTTGTCTCGATAGCCATTACAAATTCTGCAAATTTACTATCTGGTAAATTCAACTTTGTAAATTTATCAAATACTGCGATCCATGTAGAGATATCTTTCTTAACAAAAATACTCTTACATTTATCCTCACAGCATTTTTCAATTCTCTGCAAATAAGAACGAATTACTTCGAACTCTTCATGATTACTATTTTCTTCAAGCATTGCGTTAGCAGATTTTGCATCTTTTTTATACTTGTCCATATGAAAGACAGTCATTGCAGCACCGCAAACTAACTGAATATAATTTCCATTTTTTCTATCAGCATCAGAATATTTCATAGAATTCTTGAAAAATCCTTCTTCTCCAATATTTTTGATCTGACGTGCATATGTAGGAATCCATGTCAATGCTTTTTGACTTGTCCCCATTGCTTTATGGTTATTGTATCTTCTAATAAGAATACTAATATCCTCCATTGTACAATTTTCATGAGTTACGATTGTCAATTGAAAACGATCAAAACGTTTTTTCAATTCATCTGGAAAATCATCGAATGTATGTCCTTTTAGATGGAAAGTTTTTTTCTCCCAAATAAAATTTCCATCATCATCCTTCAATACTTTACCAGTTTCATCTAATGTCTTTGTTTGATATTCAATTTCATCATCTTCAATTTTAGATGTAAACTTATAATTTCCGTATCTAATTTTCATTATTGCAGATGTTCTCTGCATTGCGTCTACAATATATTTCTGTACAATGTTATCTTGTAAAGGAATTTCTCCAATAATAAACGGAGGAAGATAATCATCACTCAGCATAGTAACACCAATTTCATTAATGAAACCATTATCACTACAAAAGAATCTTTGTACATCTTGATTATCTGATACGTTTCCCTCTTTAACATCATCAATATAACTAATTGCTGGCACACTTTCTATTCTCACTTTGTTTACTTTCTTCATAATGATTACTTCCTTTCTTATTTACATTAAAATTTTTACATTTTCATATGCTTGTATTGCGGCAAGATTTTCCGAATACTCTTTGTTATTCATATGTAATAACTCTTTAATTTCATTGGCTTTATACCCATCGCTAAGCATTTTAACAATTCTTCTCTGGTTTATTGATAGTTTTTTGAGATACTTTTCAATTTTTGTACCTTCAATATTATTACCACATGCTTCTTCGAAAGTATCAAATTTTGATCGTATCTTTTCGCTAATTTCATAACCATCTTCTGTTACTAATGCATTAATACTACTTATTTTTCTTGTTGGAATTCGTTTTTTACGATTTCGATTACGAACTTCTGTTTTAAATTTCCTTTTAATATTACTTGCTAAATAACATTGAAACTCAACCTCCTTTTCTGGTTCAAATCTTAAAACAGTATCTGACAAAACACTTAATGCAATACTGTAAAAGTCATCATAATCTTTATCAGATATTCCACCTATTTTATTAATCATTGGATTGCATATCTGTTTTAATTTTTGCATTTCATTTTCACAATACAGTTCTAAAGTTTCTTGAATATCCATTCTTCAAATTTCCTTTCTGTTTTATTGCTTTACTTAAATATTCTCCAAAATCCAACTCATCATCATTAACTCTTCTGTGTCTGGATTCGGAATAACATTTCGGACAACGACAAAACCTTTCGTGCTTGTCCTTTGAAAATGACAAAACACCAACCATAGGGATTCCACAATTTATACAGTTTTTAATCATTAAAACACCTCCTAAAAATCAAATAATTCTTCAATTATTCGTGGCTCATAAATACGTTTATCCATTCCTGCAACAGCTTTCTCAATCTCGTCTGTAGCAGTTTCAGAAATCTTCTTACCAAGAATAATGTTGAGAACATTCAGTTCGTTTTTTATTGTTCTTCTTTTTATTCTCCGTTCTTTTATCATTTTGTACGCCTTATAACCTTGAGCTGCGTTAAGGTTGCAGAACTCTATGTAATGATTCACGTCAGACAATTCTTGATCAATTAAACTTAGCTGTTCTACTAATTCTTTTTTTCGATTAGTAGCTTCTGTAGCCAATCCATTTAAATCAGATACCTTTTTTAACCATCTTTGTATATTTTCAGACATCATAACCTTTTCGGTTCTTTTAATGTCATTGTCTGTACATGGTTTTGTACAAGGTAAATCATCTGAGCATTTTTCTGGATGAAAAACTTTTCTCAATGCTTTATTTAATTGATTTTCACAAATGCTTTTTGCCTGTTTTTGTGAAAATTCGTCAGCAAAAGTAGGACAAGAAGTAGGAACATACTTTCCATTCTTATACTGAATCCATCGAGAACCATCTGTAATGACATATCTTGCCATTGACTTCATCTCCTTATTTAGTTTTTTGTTTTACAGGTAATAATATGGGCGAACTGCCTCATTTTCCTAAAACCTATTGACTTTTCAGATACAAATATGTAAAATAATATATCAAGGTTATAGTTTATTGCTATTTCCTGTAGACTTGTTAAAGCAGCCATTCTGTTAGGTGCGCCAACACCGTTTGAATCAGTTTTGGCTGCTTTCTTTTTATTATTATAGCAGAACATATGTTCTATTTCAAGAGGTAATATATGGAAACCACCTCACAGTCCAATATTCAGGACTTACGAAATAAAATTGTATGCAAATCCCCTTTTGGAACACCAACTTGTAAATCCGAGAAGACTCTAAGTTGATTAGCAAAGTCGTCACAGACTTTTGCTATTGTGGCGGCTTCTTCGAGAATATTATGACACTCTCCAAACTTTTTCTTTTTAAAGCCGATATTACAGTCAGGATTTTCAAGATCCTGTTTTGCAACAAGAACAATCGCATCTTCCTTCGCAACCTTCTTTGCCTCTTTTAATGTCGTTATTATATATTCCATAATACCACTCCTTCCTTTATTCTCCAAAATTCGCTTCATATACTTTGCGAATATTTAAACGTGTTTTTTTGTCTGTAACAGTTCCAATCTTTTTAATAATACGTTGATTACTAATCGCTCTCATCTGCTCACCTAAAACGACAGAATCCATTTTTAATCCATTGTCAATACTTTTATGGATAATAGTGTGTGTTGGCATATTAAGTGACTTCAACTTCGAACTTAATGGCATAATAATAGTACAGGAACTGTAAATATTCCCTACGTCATTTTGTATAATCAAAACTGGACGAATACCTCCCTGTTCTGACCCAATAGTTTCGCCAAGATCAGCCTGTACTATATCATATCTCCTAATATCCATAAAAATCATCCTCCTTTCTTTTCTTTCGTTGATACTTCGTATTATATACTATTTTGTATTATATGTCAACATATATTATTGAAAAATATAATATTTTTTGCTATTATACAAATATATAATAGAAAGGAGCAATATATGATACAATTAAACATAAAACAAATCCTTCAAAACAAGGGTAAAACCGCATATTGGTTAGCTAAAAAAACAGGAATATCGCCAAATAATATAGGAAAAATTTGTAATGGTGAAACAAAAAACATTCGTCTTGACACAATGGAAAAGTTATGTAAAGCACTTGAATGTGAAATCGAAGATTTATTTTTATTCACAAAGGACGATACTGAATAGTACCGTCCTTACATATACTACAAAATTCTCATTTCATTAGCCATATCAATTGCCTTCTGGTATTTGTCTACATCATCTGTGAGCATTCTTATAATCTTTCCAAAATCATCAGACTTTAATGAAATAACAGGCATATTCTTAACTATTTCATCTCCTTTACCAGCAAGTACATTATGAATAAACTCTCCATGATCATTGATTAACTGTCTGTTTTTCTCTTCTGTTAAGCCAATATAACGTGTAGTAGTTTGAACATCTGAGTGATTAAGCATATTCTGGAGAGACAAAATACAATCTGGGTCAAATGGATGTGTTTTATAAATCCAGTACCCCCACGATTTTCGTAAGCTATGACTTGACACTGGATATTGTATTCCAACATCTTCAACTGCCCTCTTTAATTTTTTTCTATAATCATCTGTTTGCCACTTAACAACATCATTATATTCAACTTCGTAATAAATGTAATCTCCTAATGATGAATATTTTTTCTGCTTATGAAAATCATTAAATATCTTTTCCTTTCGCTTATCAGAAAAGTCTTTATTTAACGCCTTACACCAAGTGTCTATACTATTCTCAGAATATATATCTAACATACATCTATTAATCCAGTCTGTCTTAGGCTGATAACTGAAAATATATTCATTATAATGCTCTATTGGATTGATTTTGACGTGTGACAAATAATTATCAACTGCTTCCCATACCATATTACTCACAGGAATATTGGTAATCTTGCCTGTTTTCTGTTCTTCAATAGTGTCAATCTCACTTTTTTGATTTCCGTTCTCACAATACAAATCTGACCACTTCATCATCACTGTATCACCAATACGTCTACCAAGTAGCAGTTCTAATAGAGTGATTAAATATCCATCCCATTCTTCATTCTTCTCAAACCACTCGACAACATTCTTAATATCAGACATATTCCAAAATGGCTGCACCTCTGTTTTACCTTTTTTCTTAGTTGCATAATCTCTTGTCTGTGCCATGATAATTAACCTCACTTTCTACCAAATCTCTAAAAATCTTTAATCCATATACTCCATAAAATCATCTTCAAAACAATTCATGCAATCATCCCAACCACCGATACCAAAATATTTTCCATTCTTAAACGCTACCATAATACCTTCATCTTCAGCACAACTTGATTCACCAAACAAAGCCACATCAGCAGTTTCTTCATCCATATCTTCTTCGACATTGATAAGAATTGAAGTCGGCATGAATACTTCGTCATCAGATAAAACATAATCATCATGAGTATCTTCACCTACAGCATCATTTAAATAATTGATGTATTTAATAATTTTATCTCTACAAAGAGACGAAATATCAACTGACTTAATCCAGTTAAGTAATTCCTCCTCTTCTCTTGTTAAATTAACTACTTCAAATTGATCTGTCTCCAGATTGTATTCTGGTTCATTATCACCTACCAGACAAATTTCAAGCTCTCTTTCTTTTCCAAAGATTGTCATTGCAACTTTTTCATTACTTTTCATAATTAATCACCTTTCTTTTTTAAATTTCTACTTTAATATTCTCTAGTTTTTCAGGATAATATTCTTGTCTCAATTCAACTGCCTTGTCGTACACTTCTTCATATGTATCACACCAACGTATCTCAAGGCAGCGAGAAATTGACTTACAATGTAAACAATACAGGTTTTTAACGTGAAACTTCTCACGCTGATGACCACCTCGCTGAATTCCTGCGCCTAAATAATTTTCTCCTAGATGCTTAATACAAAGGAATCTGCTGCTACGTTTAGGATTGCCGTTTTTATTTTTATACACAGTTTATCACCTCTTTCCATAAAAAGAAGCAGTTATATCACCAACTACTTCTAATGTTTACTATTATTTACATAACCACTATTTATGTACATTTTTATTGACATTATTATAGCTAAGATTTATAAAATTTAAAATTTTTGATAATCATAATCATCTTCGCTTGCGTCATAATATCCATTTATAAATAATTGGTTATATACATCTTGTGCCTTATCTTCATTACCGCCAAAGAAAATTATATACTGTCCTAGAGTTGTAAGAACACAAACAATGCTACTATTTTTTGAATGTCGTGCAGATAAACAATTTTCTATACAGTTTTTAAATTTAAAACCTCCTGTCTACTTATGCTTATTAACAAACTCCATTGTATCTGTATAAACTCTTACATTTCCATACTTTTGTTCAGGATGAGTCAGCAGTCCAATGGGTCTACTATGATCATAATCTTCATGTTCCCATGCGGTTCTACATTGTTTACAACCACACACGTATCCTGTAAGTCTTTCACCAGTTTCTATATCTTCTGCGGTTACTAATAAATCTGTTACTTTCATATCATACAATCCTTTCTTAAATAAATTTGTTGATAGTCTTATATAGTTATATTCTCTACTTGTTCGCAGACTATCGAAAGTATTTAAACTCTATCACGACAGCTTTTACAGATAGCCAATCTGTTATTTAGTTTTCAAGGTACAAATCTTGTTTGGAAAATGCGACTTGAATAAGTCCAGAAAATACGATATAATATGTAAGAACTAGGACATAGTTCAAGTTGTTATTGAGTGTAGCGAAACTTTCTCAGGGTGTACGCTGCACTCTTTTATTTTCCATTATTATCAGACCACATCATTCCAAGAACAAATTTATCTTCAATATAACCTTTCATAAATCGCTCAAGTACAACACTTACTGGCAATTTATCTTCTTTACATTTGTCCTTAAATTTTTGTAGTATTTCTGAATCAATGGAAGTGTTAAATTTTGTTCGCAATCAAAGCACCTCCTTTGATTTATACTTATAATACCGCATTATGTTGATATTGTCAACACTTTTTCAACATTTTCTCAAAAACTTTCCATAAAAATAACCGTCAGTATTTAACTAACGGCTCATAATCACTCAAAATCTTCTAATATTAGTCCATTACTAATTGTAATCTTTTCCAATGATATTGTTCGATAAACATAATCTGTGGTTCTTTTTTCGTAGTATTGGTATATCAACTCTTCTGCTTTTTCTTTATTATCAGAAAAGACCAAACCTGTTTTTTCATAGTCTCTATCCATATCATCCGATAAAAGCACACAATATTTATAACAATTCATATTTTAACACCGCCTTTTTATTCAAATTCACCAGCAATGTACATTTTTTTCAAATTATGTCCTTCTCTTAATTCCATTCTAGTAAATTTTGTGATTCTTCTAAACGCTCCACATTTACCACGGATAAAAATATTAGGAACTTTCTTATCATCATTCCATGCATACCGATTTTCAAATGCTAAAATAGAATAGGATTTTCCTTTTTCCAATCATCAATAACAGCCTCAACTTTGTCAACTAATTTTTTGTTTTTAAACATTTTATCACCTCTTTCAATTTTTCTGCTACACGAATTGTCTGTTTCAACTATTTACAGTAATTACTTCTCTTGGATCAACATTATAAATAATTGTATGGAAACCATCATATAAATGAAGTTTATATTTTAATTTATTTGACTTTATTGATTCTCCAATAATTTTTGCTTTTATGTTTCTGTAATAGACAATATCGCCTTTCTGCATTTCGTTACCTCCTAAATGAAATAATTTTTCATTCCTCTAAATATTTTAAATATCTCACAGGAACTTTTTTGGTAAGCCATACATTATTCATAGACAAGAAAAAATTATATCCATCTCTGTACATCTGACCTGCATTTACCTGATATACAACTTCTTTTCCATGCCGTTTACCAACTTGTTCAGCTGTTTTCACATCTTTTGAAAGATGGACATATAATCGACTCTTTGGAATCAATCCAGTTTCTTCAATTGATTCAACATACTTTTCACCAGTTCCATGATATAAAAATTCTGGTGGTCTTTTCTCTTCTAGTTCTACATCCACTGGAATAGAATGCCCCTGATTTGCTCTGATTAAAGTTTTATCTTCATTGAATGAATATCTTTGCTTTGAATCAGTAGAAACAATTTCTTCTAATGCTATCATATCAAACTCAGGATTATTCTTCTTAATTCCTTCTATCAATTCTGACACATTCGCCCAACCATGTTCATCAAGGACTATCCCGATTACTTCTGGTTTATGTCTCAAAATCAAACTAATATATTTACTTACATTATTCAAATTCATTTATTCATACCTCCAATTCCATTAACAAGCTATAACATTCTTCTGAGCCATTGGGCATCCACAACAGGTTAAACATTCTTTTAAGTCATGTAAATGCTGCTCATTTATTCGCTCTTCATTATTTGCTCGTTCATTAGATATACACAATCTACATTTCTGCATATTTTTAACCTCATCTTTTGTATAAAGCTTAC
>OGRF01000632.1_pt1 | contig 28929 bp, 15 predicted proteins | sample 1553381 | NCBI WGS metagenome assembly OGRF01 (sample SAMEA2580060, study PRJEB22360) | human gut metagenome | biome: human gut; feature: human-associated habitat; material: faeces | place: Denmark | collected 2008/2010
CGACCGCTACATCTTCCGCGAAGGCCGCGGCGAGCACGGCGAGCTGCCGCCGAACGACTGGCAGTCGCTGTTCGGCGGCCCGGCGTGGCAGCAGGTCGATGACGGACAGTGGTACCTGCACATGTTCGCCAAGGAGCAGCCGGATCTGAATTGGAAGAATCCGGACGTGCACGAGGAATTCAAGAAAACGTTGAGATTCTGGTCCGACCACGGCACCGACGGCTTCCGCATCGACGTGGCGCACGGCTTGGCCAAGGACCTCGATTCCGTGCCGCTGGCCGACATGGATCCGGCCGCGGTGCAGCATGTGCTGCCGGCGGACGGCGCGTTCAGCCCGCTGTGGGACCGTCCGGAAGTGCACGACATCTACCGCGAATGGCGTCAGGTGTTCAACGAGTACAATCCGCCGCGTTTCGCCGTCGGCGAGGCGTGGGTGAAGGCCGAATCGCAGCATCTGTACGCGTCCACCGACGAGCTTGGCCAGGTGTTCAATTTCGAGTTCGCCGAAGCCAACTGGTTCGCCGACGAGTTCCGTACGGCCATTGCTGACGGCTTGCGCGCCGCCGAGGAAACGCACGGTTCCACCACGACGTGGGTTATGAACAACCACGATGTGCCGCGCAGTCCGTCGCGTTTCGGTCTGCCGCAGGTGAAGGACGCTCCGTACCACCAGCTGGCGCACGATTGGCTGTTGCGTGACGGAGAGACCTACCGCGAGAATCGTGAGCTCGGCACCCGTCGCGCCCGCGCAGCCGCGCTGATGGAACTGGGCCTGCCGGGTTCCGCCTACGTGTATCAGGGCGAGGAACTGGGCCTGTTCGAAGTGGCGAACATTCCGTGGGATCGTCTTGAGGATCCGACGCCGTTCAACACCCGTCGCAACTTCACCGACAAGGGTCGTGACGGGTGCCGTGTGCCGATGCCGTGGAAGGCTGCCGATTGCGGCGAACCGGCTTCGTGGAGCCCGGACTTCATCACCGGCGGCACGTTCGGTTTCGGCCCGGAGCAGGGCGATTCCGCCGACGCGCACCTGCCGCAGCCGGCCTGGTTCAAGGATTTCGCGGCCGACGTCGAGGCCGATGACAACGGTTCCATGCTGCACTTGTACCGCAAGCTGTTGCAGTTGCGACAGACGGTGCTGACGGCAACCGGAGACACGTCCGCCGACCTGCTGGACATGGGCGATACGGTGGTCGCCTACTCGCGTCCGGCCACGGAAGGCCGTCGATTCCTGTCCGTCACCAATTTCGGCGACGAGCCGATCGCCCTGCCGGACGATGCGGTCGCCATCGCAAATTCCGTGCCGTTGACGGATGACGGCAAGCTGGATAGCGACGCCTCAGTCTGGCTGCTGCTGGGCTGATCGACCGCTGAACCTGGCCGCTCCCAAATCGCCTTGCGTATATGAAAAATTCCGGCCCTCCACAAGGAGGACCGGAATTTTGGTTTGTAAGGAAAGGGGAATGGTAAGTCTAAACGCTACTTCTCGCCGTTCATGATGGCGGCAAGCGATTGCACGCGCGGCAGATCGAACACCTCATCGGTGTGCACCACCTTGAGGTCCGGGCCTGCCAGCGGCACACGCCAGTTGGAGTATTCACTGGACGTGCCCGGCTGGTTCTGCGTGCGCGTCTCGCCCACGCCATCCACCAGCGCGGCCTGCAGCAGCACGGACGGCGACTTGAGCAGCATCTTGTGCATCGCCTCGACGATTTCCTGGATGTGGCCTTCCACATCGCCCGCCACTTCCGGCGTGATCAGGCCGGACTCCACGAGACGGTCCATCATCGCGTCGCGTTCGGCGGTGGCGGAAGCCTGGAACTCCTCGACCGGGCCGGACAGCAGGTGCAGCTGTTCGCGCAGCTTGACGTGCTCGAACTGCAGGTAGCCGGCGGTCGGCGGCAGGTCGTGCGTGGTGACGGAAGCCAGCGCGTACTTGCGGTACGTGGACGGATCGGCGTACGGGTCGCCGGCGTTGGGGGAGTCGTCCACGCGGGCGAACCATTCCACCATGCAGCCCAGCAGGCCGTGCTCGCCGAGTACCGTGCGTACGTAATCAGGCACGGTGCCCAGATCCTCGCCGACCACCAAACCGTTCACGCGGGACGCTTCAATGGTCAGGATCGCGATCATCGCCTCATAGTCGTACGTAACGTACGCGCCACCGCGCGCGCCTTCGCCCTGCGGAATCCACCACAGACGGAATAGGCCGAGTACATGGTCGATGCGCACCGCGCCCGCGTGCGAGAACATGTTGTGCACCATCTCGCGGTACACGCCATAACCAGTTTTGGCCAGATAATTCGGATTGAACGGCGGCTGGCCCCAATCCTGACCCTGCTGGTTGTAGAAGTCCGGTGGGCAGCCCACGGTTACGCTGCCTACTGCGAAACGTTCCGGATTCCACCACACGTCCGCGCCGAGCGAGTGCACGCCCACGGCCATATCCTGCATGAGGCCGAGTGCCATACCGCTGTCACGGGCGGCGTTCTGCGCGGCTGTCACCTGCTCGTCGGCGATCCACTGCAGCCAGCATTCGAAATCGACCATATCGGCGTGCTCGCGCATGAGCTCCACCACTTCAGGCGAATCGCGGTTCGTGTCCTTGAACCACGTGCCTTCCCACGGCGCGCCCCACACCTGGAACGCCACCGACCATGCGGCGAACGCGCGCAGATCCGGACCCGCGGCCTCCTTGAACGCGTCGAACGCGGCCTGACGCTCGACGGAACGCGGCACGTTGTACACAAGCTGCAGCGCCTGGCGCTTGTGCCACCAAGCGGAATTGATGTCGAGCGGCTCGATACTGTCGTTGGCTGGCGAGGCTTCCGCGTGCAGACGCGCCACTTCGGCCTGGTCCGCCTCGTTGAGTTCCGCATATTCAGCGATATCCTGCGGACGGATGTACGTCACATTGAGAAAACGACGCGATTCGGGAAGATACGGCGACGGCTCCAGCGGCGGCACCGGCGCGGTGGCGTGAATCGGGTTGATAAGCATGAAATCGGCATGCGATTTCGTTGCCGCGTCGGACAGCAGCAGCTTCAGATCGCCATAGTCGCCCACGCCCCAGGATTCAGCGGAACGGATGGAATACATCTGTGCCATCCAGCCCCAACGTTGCTTTTCCGCTACTGCTGGCGGCAGTTCGATGCGTGCCGGTGCGCAGATCAGCGCGGCTTCGGCGTGCAGCGGGCCGGCATCGACGGCCAGCGTGTGGTAGCCGGCGGGAATATCGTCCGGCAGCGTCAGTTGCAGCGAGCCGTCATCTGCGTTCGAGCCCGTCAGATACGCGGTCAGATCGCCCGCATATTCCGTGCCGTCTTCCAACGTCAGCTTCAGCGCCACGTCGTTTCCTTTCGCGCGGATTGGCGTGACGGCTTCCTTGCCGATGAACTTCACGACGGTCGGCTCAACAAGTGTGTCTGCGATGCGCTGCTGGGTCGCCGCATAGGAGGCGGTGATCGCTTCGTCGCTGGATGCGTCCACGCCGAGTGCGGCCAATACGGAGACGAGCACTTCGTCGCGGATTTCCACATAGGTGCCGAGCTGGTCGATATACGACGTGGAAATGCCATTGAGCTTGGCGAGCTGGATAAGAGGCCGTGCGATGCGTTCTGCGCTTTCGGTCTGCTGGGTCTGTGTCATAGGTCCCTTCTTTCCGCGCCGTTTGTGACGGCTGACATGCTACATTGCTTGCGATTGCCGCAGCTTCGATGCTGGTGGCATTCGCACCAAAGATAACTATATCACGGTATGATATCGTTTTCAAAGCTTGTTTTGCGGTAAGAGAGTGTTGCTATATTGCGATTTTGCTCTAATTTCAGGAATATAGATAACCGGAATTGTTTTTCCATATTGACTATCGTTTGCAATACGAAGGCGCAGCGCTCCGCATTGCAAACGATTATTCCAACGGGGCATTGCTCGTCTGCTACTCGGCTTCGAGAATTGCAAAGCTTTGCAGACCTAGACGCAGCGAAGTGCCGCTAATTTCGTTTTCGCCGATGCTGAAAATCGTCCGATAACTACCATCTGGTAACTGCAAAGCTTTGCAATCGCGGCTTGGATTGACGGCTATGATCAGCTTCTGCAGGTGGGTGGAACGCTCGAAAACGAACACTCTATCGCGTTCGATTGCATGGAACGTAGCCCCCGACCGCAAGGCGTCGCATTCCCCCTTGACGTGGAGTATGGAGCGCACCGTATGCCACAGTGATTCGGCGTCGGCCTGCTGTGCGGCGACGGTCGGGGCGTCGGCGGACGGGTCGGCGGGCAGGTAGCTGCCACCGGTCACATCGCCAGCCCGAGTGTCCGATTCTGCAGAATCGGACACGTGAAGTGCTCCGGATGCGTCGTTCGCACCCCACTGCATCGGTGTGCGCGAACCGGTGCGCACGTAGCCGCCTTCTTTGCCGGGCAGTGCGCGGTATCGCATGCCGATTTCGTCGCCGTAATACAGGAACGGCACGCCCGGCATCGCGAACAGCGTGCAGTATGCCAGGGCGATTTCGCGCTGCGACAGTCGCGGCGCCACGCGTGCGGTGTCGTGGTTGCAGGTGATGAAATTAAAATTTCCGTCGGCCGTTTCCGCTTCGCGCAGACGCGGCTCGTACTCGTCCAGGAATTCGCTGATCGGCGTGCCGGAATCGGCGTTGAAATAGCTCTTGTCGCCCTTGCGGCTCAACGGGTCGTCCACGTTGCGCAACAGCATGTTGTAGCCGTTGGGAACGCCGTCCCAACGCCAATCGAGATAGAAATCCATGTCGAAGCCGGCGGCCATCGACTCCTCTGGCCGTCCCCATTCCGAAACGAACGCGGCTTCGGGGAAGGCCGGGCGGATCCGGGCGAACATGTACTGCCAGGTGCGGATGGTATAAGGCTTGCCCTCATCGTCCTTTTTGACGAGGCTGTCGGCCATATCCACGCGGAAGCCGTCTGCGCCACGGGAAAGCCAGAACCGCATGACGTCCACCATCGCGTCGCAAGTGGCCTTCGCGTCCGGACCAAGGGCTGGCTTCTGCCAGCTACGTTCGGGGTGCGCGAAACCGTAGTTGAGCGCCGGCTGGCATTTGAAGAAGTTCAAGATGTAGGTACCGTTGCGGGGCGATTCGCCGCCGATGAATGGCAGTCCGTCGCCACCGGAGATCCATGAGTCTGTCCAGATGTAGCGGTCGGAATAATTGTTTCGTTCGACCTTGCAACTGCGGTGGAACCACTCGTGTTCCTCGCTGGTGTGGCCTGGCACGAGATCGAGGATCACGTGCATGTCGCGCCGGTGGGCGGCGTCGAACAACGCAATGAGATCGTCGTTGGTGCCGTAGCGTGATGCCACCTTTTTGTAGTCGCGCACGTCGTAGCCGGCGTCTTTGAATGGCGAGTCGAAACAGGGATTGAGCCAGATCGCGTTGCATCCGAGATCCTTGATGTAGTCCAGTTTTAAAGTGATTCCGGGGATGTCTCCGATGCCGTCGCCATTGGAGTCGACGAAGGACTGTGGATAGATTTCATAAAAAATTGCGTCGGCAAGCCATTTGGGGTGGGGGTGTTTCGCGGGGGGAAGCATGAGGGTGTGTCTCCTTGATATTTCGCGGTTTGCGGTGTTTCTTTGAAACAATCATAACGCTGAATTGCAAACGTTGGCAGAAACGTGCTACACTAACAATCACTGATACATTTTTGGTGGCCCCAGTGTTGTTGGTAATCATCCAAGAACGATGATGTGAACGTATGCAGGGTTTTGGTCCGTACCATTTAACCGGAGATGTTGAGGAACACAAGGTTATGTGAGGAAAGGAAGATCAATGAAGATCGATTGGAAGAAGGCAATCGGACTTACTGCTGCCGTTTCTATGCTGGTTCCGCTCGCTGCGTGCGGTGGCTCCTCCGACGGTGGCGATAAGAACGCTTCCGGCTCCACCGAGGCCGTCACGCTGAGCGTGTGGGCCCCGCAGGAAGATCAGGCCAAGGACACCAACTGGCTGGGCAAGGTCGAAGAGAACTTCGCCAAGGCGCATCCGGAATACAATATCACGTGGAAGAATGACGTGGTCTCCGAAGGCGATGCTTCCAAGCAGGTCAGCACTGATCCGTCCGCGGCGGCCGATGTCTATATGTTCGCTTCCGATCAGTTGGGTGTTCTAATGGACGCCAAGGCCATTGGCCAGCTGGGCACCGACGCTGAGAAGCAGGTGAAGGAACAGAACGGTGACCTCGAAGTCAACTCCGTCACCGGCACCGATGGCAAGCTCTATGGCGTGCCGTACACCGACAACACGTGGTTCATGTACTACAACAAGTCCAAGATCACCGAGGATGAGGCCAAGGACTTCGATACCATCCTTTCCAAGGCCAAGGTCGCGTTCTCCCTGCAGAATTCTTGGTACATCAACGGCTTCTATGATGGCCTGAGCCTGTTCGGCGAGAAGGGCAATGATGCTGACGCAGGCATGGTCTTCCCGAAGGACGGCGCCGATATCACCTCTTATCTGGTTGATGTGGTCGCCAACCCGAACTTCTCCAACGACGATGGCGCTTCCGGCCTCGCAGCCATCAAGGATGGCTCCGCCGACGTGCTGTTCTCCGGTACCTGGTCCGCTAAGGACGTGAAGGAGGCCCTGGGTGACAACTACGCCGCCACCTCTCTGCCGACCTTCACCGTGAACGGCCAGAAGAAGCAGATGAAGTCCTTCGCCGCCACCAAGGCCGCTGCTTACAACCCGAACGCCAAGAACCCGAAGGCCGCCGCTCAGTTCGCGGCTTACCTCGGCTCCACCGAAGCTCAGAAGCTGCACTACGAGATGCGCGCCATCCCGCCGACCGACAAGTCCCTGTCCGACCTGACCACCGACGACATCGCAGCCAAGGCCCAGGCCGACACCATGGCCAACACCGCCCTCCTGCAGTCCGGTCTGTCCGGCATGAACGATTGGTGGACTCCGGCCGAAACCTTCGGCAAGGCCCTGGTCAACAAGGAAATCACCAAGGACAACGCTGCCGCCAAGTACCAGGATTGGGTCAAGCAGGCCGGTGGCAAGATCGCTGAGTGAAATCAGTAATTCTAAAAATCCAATAACTGAAGAATGCAGGTGGTTGGCACTGCCAAATCCCCCAGCCATCCTGCAGCTTTGAGAGATGCTTCGAGTCGCGGTGTCTCTCTCCACTTTGCATAGTGGCTCACTCCTCCTCCGAGCTTTGCATTCCCGGGCAAGGTTTTTAAATTCTCCTTCCCCTTGTCCGGGAGCAAAGCTTTTTTTATCTTTCAATATCCATATGAGAGGGCAGTCGAAATGACAGCAACAACTCTTTCCCCACGGGAGATGAAGCGCCTTCGGAAGCAGGGTGCTGATTATGTTTCTCCGTCGCCTTACACGGTAAGGGCGGCGTTCCGGCGTGGTGACCTGTTCACTAAGCTTTCCGCAGTGGTGTTTGGTCTTGGCGATATCGTGCGCAAGCAGTATGTCAAGGGCATTGCCATGCTGGCGCTGGAAATCGCATACTTCGTGTTCATGGCAATCAATGGTGTGGACTATCTTTCCAAGTTGCCGACCTTGGGCACCAATGCAGGCGGCAAGAAGCTGGTCGACGGCTTCTGGGTCTACACCGAACCTGACCGTTCCGTGGTCATCCTGTTGTATGGTGTCGCCACTCTGGTTATCACCGCTGCCTTCATCGGCCTGTGGGTCATGTCCGTGCGCTCTGCATACAAGTCCCAGGTGCTGCTCGAGGAGAACGGCAAGGCTCCGAGCTTCATGGACGATGTCCGCGAGCTGCTCGATGCCAAGGCGCACGTTCTGCTGATGTTCCTGCCCACGCTGGGCATCGTCGTGTTCACCGTGCTGCCGTTGATCTTCATGATTTCAATGGCATTCACCAGCTATGACCACAAGCACCTCGTGCTGTTCCACTGGGTCGGCTTTGAGAACTTCGCCAAGGTCTTCTCCAACAGCGGCGGCACCGTTAACGCCGCACTGTTCGGACGCGTGCTGGTGTGGACCTTGGTCTGGGCCTTCTTCGCCACCTTCCTGAACTTCTTCTTCGGCATGTTCGTGGCCATGATCATCAACCGCAAGACCACCCATTTCAAGGGTTTTTGGCGTGCCTGCTTCTCCATGTCCATCGCCGTTCCGCAGTTCGTGTCCCTGCTGGTCATGCACACCATGCTCCAGCCGCAGGGTGCGGTGAACCGCATGCTGCAGACGTGGGGTTGGATTGACGGCCCGCTGCCGTTCTTCACCGACGCCACTTGGGCCCGTGTCACCGTAATCGTCATCAACCTGTGGGTCGGTATTCCGTACACCATCATGCAGATTACTGGTATTCTGCAGAACATTCCGGCCGATCAGTATGAGGCGGCGAAGATCGACGGTGCCAACTGGTGGCAGATCTTTACTAAGATCACCATGCCGTACATTATCTTCGTGCTCACCCCGTATCTGATCACCACCTTCACGGGCAATGTGAACAACTTCAACGTCATTTACCTGCTGTCCGGCGGCGATCCTACGCCATTGGGCGATTCCGCAGGCTCCACTGATTTGCTTATCACCTGGCTGTACAAGCTGACCGTGGACAAGCAGGATTACAATCTCGGTGCCGTGATCGGCATCATGACCTTCGTCGTGTTGGCCATCGTTTCGCTGATCACCTACCGCAATTCCGGCTCCTATAAGAATGAGGAGGCATTCCGATGAGCAACAAGCATTCCGCAACCAAAGTGGAAAGCCACGGCCTTCTGCACGACCAGAAGATCCGCCGTATCACCGGCGACGTGTTCGCCCACTTGTTCCTGGCCATTCTGGCCGTCATCTGGCTCGTCCCAATCGTATGGGTGTTCGCGGAGTCGTTCAATAAGAACACCGCCCCGTACACCAGCTCCTTCTTCCCGAAGGAGTGGACTCTGGACAACTATAGGGTGCTGTTCACCGACCGCAACGTGTTGGACTTCCCGAAGATGTTCGGCACCACGTTCATCATCGCCTGCTTCACCTGTGCGATTTCTCTGATCTTCGTGCTCTCCGTGGCATACTGCATGAGCCGTATGCGTTTCCGTGTGCGCAAGACTTTCATGAACGTTGTGCTGATTCTTGGCATGTTCCCGGGTATCATGGCCGTCACCGCCATCTACTTCATCTTGAAGGCCTTGGGCCTGTCAAGCGGCACCATGACTACCGTGGCGTTGATTCTCGTGTACTCCGCCGGTTCCGGCGCTGGCTTCTACGTGATGAAGGGCTATATGGACACCATTCCGACCTCGCTGGACGAAGCCGCCCTGCTCGACGGTTGCACCCGTTTCCAGGTGTTCCATAAGATCATCATCCCGATCTGCAAGCCCATGATCGTCTACCAGGCCATCATCGGCTTCCTGACCCCGTGGCTCGACTTTGTCATGGCCAAGGTGATCTGCCGTACGCAATCCAACTACACCGTGGCATTGGGCCTGTGGCTCATGCTGCAGAAGGAATATATCCAGAACTGGTTTGCCCGCTTCGCCGCGGCCGCGGTCGTGATCTCCGTTCCGATCGCCATCCTGTTCATTGTGATGCAGCGCTTCTATCAGGAGTCCATGTCGGGCTCCGTGAAGGGCTAAAGAAAGGCAAAGGATATGACGCTCGTAGACAGCTTCGCACAGCCGAACACGAGCGTCGCCGAACCGTTCCCGCTGTGTCTGGAACGGCCGCTGGGTGCCGTTGTTACTGAAACCGGCACCCAGTTCGCTCTCTGGGCTCCTTCCGCACAGAAGGTGACCCTGAGACTGTTCTCGCGTGGCTCCATGGGGGAAAGCGGCGACGCTCTGATTGGACAGTACACGATGCGTCCGGAATCCGATGGTTCCTGGACGTACGATTTCGCCGACAACATGCACGGCGTGTATTACGACTTTTTGATCGAACGCGATTGCGGTTCCGTCGACCGCATCGCCGACCCGTGGGCGCGCGGGGCCGGTGTGAACGGCCGGCGCAGCATGGTCGTGGACTTCAGCCGCACCAATCCGGATGGTTGGTACCGCGACCATATGCCGGACGTGCCGCTTGCGCAGACGGTGGTCTGGGAAACCCATGTGGGCGATTTCAGCAATGATCCCGCCGGCGGTTTCCCCGAATCGCATCGGGGCAAGTATCTGGCGTTCACCGACGACGGTACGTCTCTGGACGGGCATCCCGACTTTCCCACGGGCATCGCATATCTCAAGAAACTTGGCGTCACCGCGGTGCAGCTCATGCCGATTTACGATTTCGGTTCCGTGGACGAAGAGACCTGCGATCGCTACAACTGGGGGTACGATCCGGTCAATTACAACGTGCCGGAAGGCTCGTATTCCACCAATCCGTTCGACGGGTCGGTGCGCATCCGCGAAGTGAAGCAGATGGTGCAGGCGCTGCACAACGCCGGCATCAAAGTGATCATGGACGTGGTCTACAACCACATGTTCTCGCCCGATAATTGGTTTGAGCGGTCGGTGCCGGACTATTTCCTGCGCCGTAAGCCCAACGGCGCGCTGGCCAACGGATCCGGCTGCGGCTGCGATATGGCCACCGAACGCAAGATGTTCCGCCGGTTCATCGTGGAATCCGTGACGTTCTGGGCGCGCGAATACCACATGGACGGCTTCCGTTTCGACCTGATGGGTCTGATTGACGTGGACACCATGAATGCCGTGCGTGCTGCTCTGGATGAGATTCCCGGCCGTGGACGCGACATTCTCATGTACGGCGAACCGTGGTCCGCGGGCGCCACCGCGCCGCTGCCCAGCGACACCGTGCTGGCTGACAAGTCAGGCCTGTCGAAGCTTGACAGTCGCATCGGCCACTTCTGCGACACCACGCGAGACACCATCAAGGGCCATGTGTTCTTCTCGGACCGCCCGGGTTATGTGAACGGTGGCATGCACGAGAACGTAGCGGCTGCGCGTGAGGCCGTGGACGCGTGGCGTCGTGGCAAACATTCGGAAGGAGTGGCAGGCCAGGTCATTCAATACGTGTCCGCGCACGACGACCTCACGCTGTGGGACAAGTTGTGCGCGAGCTTTGCGGCTGGTTCGTTGGGCAGCACCGTGGCCGAAGGTGTTAACGAAAATACCGTGGATGTGCCAAAAGTCATGTATGACGCCGATTTCTCGGCGGAAGGGCTGGCCGGTGTCGGTCCGCAGATTGCGGCCGCGCTGACCGACGTGATGGACGCCAACAAGCTGGCTGTGGGTATCACGCTTACCTCCGCTGGCATCCCGTTCATGCTGTCCGGCGAGGAGTTCGCACGTACCAAATTCGGCAGCTCTGATTCTTACGATTCCGCCAAAGAGCTTAACTGGCTCGATTGGAACCGTGCATGGCAGAAGCGCGATTTGATTGAGTATTACGCGAAGTTGATTGCATTGCGCAAGTCTGATCCACAGTGGTTCGACGGCAATCGCAATATCGTCGATACGGAAGGCGACGAACTCGTGTTCCGCGTCGGCGATTATCTGATGGCCGCCAATCCAGGCAGACACGTCGGCGTTATTGACGTGGCCGTAACGGGTTTGGAACCGATTGGCGGAATACGGAGATACTGGTGTGGTCTCGGCTCGTCCGTCAGTCCGGTGGAAGGCAATGTGAGCGCAGGTGATGGCGATTATTTGATTGTTCCACCGCATACGTTTGCAATCTGGCGGTTGCAGTAATACTCTCAGTAGGGAAGCTACAAAACGGCGACCGCAAAGCTGCGGTCGCCGTAACCGATACGGCAATGGGGCCGGAAAACCAGAAAGGATACGAGAAGTGGGAGCCGGAGCTCATAATCCACGATATGAAGTGGTATTTTTCGACCTCTACGGGACGTTGATCGACATTCGTACAGACGAACAGAGCGAAACCGCCTGGCAGGCGCTATATGACTGCGTTTGCGAACTGGGTGCCGACTACGAATCGGTCGACGAAATGCGCGAACGCTTCGAAAAACTTGAGGCCCGCGAAATGGTCCATCAAGCCGATCGTGCAATCGTCCGTAACGGATGGGATGAATTCGATATCCTGCCGGTCTACCGGTCGCTGCTGATGAACCGTAGTGAGGAGGCTGAAAAGAAACTGGCACTGCCGCAAGCCGCGCTGAAAGCCGCATGGGCGTTCCGGCAGGGCAGCACCAGCATGATCCGCCTGTATCCGGGCGCACTCGACATGATCGAAGCATTGCAGGAGGCCGGCGTCGTCGTGGCGCTGCTAAGCAACGCACAAGCCTGCTATACTCGCCCCGAACTGGAAATGACCGGCTTGGCGAACGTACTGGACGACGTGATTATCTCCAGCGAAGAGAAAATCCGCAAGCCTGCCCGCGACTTGTACATGCTGGCTCTCGACCGCGAGTTCGTAATCGCAAAAAACGCGCTCATGGTGGGCAACGATGAAGCAAACGATATTATCGGAGCCAATTCCGCCGGTCTCGACGCAGCATACTTCCGTACGGAAATTTCGCCGATGAGCGACCCGCCCAAGTCGGAGCATGCGGTATGTTCGTTTACCGGTGCCGACTACGACGGTCTGCTGAAATTCGTGCTGAACGCGTGAAACGCGCGTAGGTTGCGTCTTGGGCGTACTGGGCGTCTTGGGCGCACGAAAGGCCGTATGCGGAACTGAGGAGGACATATGGAAAGCTATGCCGAGCAGGGTGCTGGAGCTGATTCGATTGAACAGATCGGATTCGGCGGCGCTCGCCGTACCAAGAAGAAGCACCGCGGACTGACGGTGTTCCAGCTCAAGGTCATCGGCGCTGTGGCGTTGGCTCTGTCAGCTGGTAGCACCACCATTGTGCCGCTGTTTTTCGGTTCCGACGTCAATAATATGACGTCGCTGACGGCGATGGTCTTAAGCGAGGTCGTATCTTGGTTTGCTATTCCGATTTACGCGTGGCTGCTGGTGCAGGGTTTCCGTGAAACACATAGTCGCGTCGCGTACGGCCTGCAGCTGTTCATCCTCGCCGTGGTGTGTGAGGTGCCGTACGACCTCTGCACGTCGCATAAGGCTTTCGATTTTGGCTCGCAGAACCCTGTTTTCGGTCTGTTCATCGCGTTCGTTGTGCTTGCCGTGTTGGATTGGGTGGCGGCGCGCTACCAGAAGTCAATGAAGATTGTGCTGTCGGTCGGTCTGGTGTTGATCGGACTGTTGTGGGATCTGCTGCTGCGCGTCGGCCTGCGCCAGCATATGATGAGCGTCGGCTCGGTGACGCTTGGTTTCGTGCTGATTTTCACGTTGATGCGCCAGCATGAGAATTCGATGATGTTCACTGCCGGCCTGTTTGGCGCGGTGATGATGATTATGCCTGGCATTGGCGTTGCATTCGTGCATTATTACAACGGCGAGTTGGGTTATAAGCGGCAGTGGACGAAGTGGGCTTTTTACGCGGCTTATCCAGTTATTTTGATATTTTGTGCTATTGGTGCAACATTAGCGTGATTTTTGACAACGTTCGCAGTATAATAGTAGCAATATGGGAGAGCATTGCCGCTCGGGCAAGTGTTTCCAAGGCTGGGAACGTTTGTGATTATGATGCAGAAACCGCAAAGGGGTTGAGAGATGGATAGAGCAGGCATTCGCGAGGTGGCCAAGGCCGCGGGTGTGTCGATTTCCACGGTGTCGCGCGCGTTCACGCGTCCGGAACTGGTGTCCGAACGTACACGTCGCAAGGTGCTGGAAACTGCCGACAAGCTTGATTTCAACATCTCCCGTTCCGCCACGTCGCTGAAATCCGGCCAATCGTACCGTGTGGCGATGCTGATGAATGAAGAGATCACTAGCTGGTTCAATACGGAAGTGTTCGCTGGAATCGAATCCGTCATGCATAATGCCGGGTATGACGTATCGCTGTTCCAGCATGTCGACACCGCCGAAAATCGCAAGGAATTCTTCACGAATTTGCCCGTCCGCCGCAACGTGGACGCCGTATTCGTAACGTCGTTCGGCGTGGATCCGAAGGAAATCCAGCAGCTCAAACGCATCCACGTGCCGATCATCGGCATCAATACGCCGACGCAAAGCGGCTTCGACGCCACCATCTCCATCGACGATGAGGACGGCATGTTCACCGCCGCCCAGCATCTGATCAATCTGGGGCACAAGAATATCGTGTACGTGTGCTCCGATGCGGTCGATTCCATTAATTCCTCCATCGATGCGCGAGGACAGGGCTTCATCCGCGCCTGCAAGACGATGGGGGCCTCCCATGACTTCAAGTGGCGCGTCGTCTCTGTGCCGCGTGGCAAGACCTTCGCCGACTCGGCGTTGACCGCGCTGCTTGCGTTGGACGAGTTCCCGGACGCGATCTGCTGCCAGATGGATATGATGGCGATTCCGCTGGTGTTGCGTTTGGAACGTTACGGCCACCACACGCCGAGTGACTATTCGATTATCGGCTTCGACGATTCGCCGTACGCCGACACTGTGAACCTGACCACCATGCGCCAGGATCCGTATGCGATGGGTCGCGCGGCCGCACAAAAGGCCATGAAGCTTATCGAAGGCAAGCCGCTTGAGAACGCGCATGAGATTGTGCGCGCCCAGCTCGTACTACGCGGCACCGATTCCGTGTACGGCACTGGCCGCTGAGAGCCGAGTCTCATTACCCTTCCGCAGCCCGTCAATGCCGACGGGCTGATTGTGATGGCCTGGGGTGGATTGATAAGGGATACCCCCACTGTAGTCACGGTGTGTGGCATACGTTTTCAGGAAAAAAAATGAAACAATTTGCAGTGATGTGTTTCATGACACGCCAATCGGGGGCTGATGAATGATGAATTTCATTCAATGATCAGCATGTGTTTTTTGATTTTGCAATCGTTGACAAACCGTTGAATATCAGGCTTTAAAGCGTTGTCCCCGTGAGAGGGGACGAAAAAACGTATCGGGGGAGGGGGTGTGGGTTCTTTTTGTTTCATTTTGTTTTCATAACTGCAAAGGTTATCATAGTAAACCGTAGGTCAGAGAAAAAGGGAAAACAGAGGTTTCCGGCTGTGTTGCCGGAGATGGGAACACGCAGAAGCTATACGTAAAACAGAAGTGATAACGGCATTATGCAAAGGATATCAACCCTCGAGTTGAGGGACTCAGAAGGGTGAACACTTTGCGGATAGGGGACAAGATGAGGCAATGGCGTAATGGTGTCGGCAACGCACCACGACACTATGCAGGAACGCGATCGGCAACCGGTCGCGTGCTTTCGCGTACCCGCTCCCTGACCGCCGCCGCCATAGCGGTAGCCATGATGGCCACCGTAGCAGTAACTTCCCTCCTCCCCACCTACAATGCCAAAGCTGACGAAAGCGGGCTGAAAGACGGTTCTACTTGTACGCCATCTTCTATTGGCTTGGGCGATGATATGAGCGTGGAAGGTTCCGATACCGGTGTAGCTACGTACGTTGGCGGAGATATGTACGTGGGCGGCAAAGAAAACTCCAATTTGAATAGTGAAACCGGTCCAACTGGCACGTACGCTGTCGAAGCTGAAGGTCTGACCGTGGTCAACGGCAGCCTTGCGATGCATCCGCTGAAGGACGCATGGAAGGTGTGGAACGCTGGCACAACCGGTGGAAAGCATTACACTTCACGTGGCTTCCGCTGGGGTGTGGTTGGTTTCGGTTCACAGTTCCGTCCCGCCGATGGCAAGACAACTTTGGTGGTCGGCGGCAATACTAACACGTCCGTGATGGGCTCCAAGGTTGGCGCATGGGGTGCGCCGGGCTGGCTGGGCAAGACGGATGCTAATGATATAAACAGCCACGGGTACAAGGCTTCTTTGGCTGGCAACAAAACCGGCGTTTGGGACAGTAATGATTCTATTGATTCCGTACGCGGACTGAACGGCATCAACGACACTGAAGGTGATATTACCCCTACTCTTGGCACCGATCCCAGCTTGGTGGAATGGAACCAGTCCGACAATCTGTCCAGTGTGAACGGAACGGATTATTCCAAGTATAGGGAGAAGATTTCGAAGCTCTCCACGGATTTGAACACCGGAACAAAGTTGCCGGCAACCGGTACCGTCGATGAGGGGAATGCCCCCTCAGCTGGTGACTCCTACACGATTTACAAATACGACTATCAAAAGAACAAGGGAAAGGGCAACTTCTTCACGTTCTACGACAAGCTGGAGAAGGAAAAGCTGATCACCTTCACCAGCACCGACACCAGCAAGAGCATGCAGGTGTTCAATCTACCCGCCTCTTCCTTAAATTTAAACGGAACCGATTACACAGGCATCGATTTCAAGTTCGTCAACGTGCCGGATAACGCTTCCGTTGTGGTTAACGTGACTGGCGCGAACGGGCAGACCATTGACTTCCACAATGGTTGGCGATTCTGGTGGAATAACAATAATATCGCCAACGATTTCGTCACGGCTGCATCTGGGGATACTACGCAAGCAGCGAAGAACACGAATTACGCGAAGCGCGCGCAGCAAATCATGTGGAATTTCGCCGATGCGTCGAATGTGGTGATTCGCGGTGGTCAGGCTACGGGCTGGATTCAGGTCACTGACCACAACACGAACACCAGCACCAATCACGGCGCATGGGGCAGTGCGCATGACATGCGGGCCACGGACGACCCCTCCGCCGCTTGGATGGGCAGCATCCTCGTCCCCAACGGCAACCTCCAGAGCCACGTTTCCACTAACGGTCGCGTGTGGGTCGGCGGCGATTTCGAAATGCTGAACAACGAGACCGTGAAGAGGGTCAGGGGTCAAAGCACGGATGGGCATAAAGTCGGAGACGAGTTCGTCAACGAGTCCGGCGAGAAGACCACATCCATTCTGGATATGGACCAGGAGCGTCATAATCTGCCATGGAACGGCTCGTACTCCACTTCCTGCGCCGCGATCGCGTGGAACAAGGTGGATGACACCGCTGGGCACAATGCTCTCGGCGGAACCAGCTGGACCGTGTATGGCAAGAAGGACGATGCGGTAAACGGTACGAACGCTCTCGCCACCATCGCAGATGGCGGTTGGAACGATGATGCTGATGCGGAAGGTTCGTTCCAGCTGGGCAACCTCGCCAAGAACGGCACCTATTTCCTGAAGGAATCGGGTACGGCTGAAGGTTATGCGCAGAACACCAACATTTACCAGATCAACACTGGTGGCACTACTGACGCCGCAAAAAACATTGTTCGTGTCTTTAACAGTAACGGCATTGAAATCACCGGAGATACGGATAAGCTGCTGACTGGCGGCAAGATCGTCAATAAGAAGACGGGTTCTTCGATTACATGGCAGAAGGTTGACGGCACTGACGGAGACACGTTGCTGGCCGGTTCAACGTGGGAGCTTTCCAAGATGAATGGCGATACTGCTGAGAAGACATGGACCGTCACCGACGATCAGTCCGGTACGGAAGTCAAGAGCATTACGATTACGGATGCAAGCGGGAAACCTGTCACATCCGTGTCGTTCACTGATACCACCTCGCAGACGTTTATTGCGACTGCCTACGACCAGAATGGTAATGCGATTAGCGGCGCCAAACTGAGCTGGTCGTCCGGCGATAACACAGTTGCATCGGTTGACCAGAATGGTACCGTCACCCCGACCGGTAGTGGCCATACCACGATTACCGTTACATCGGCTGATGACAAGGTCAAGTCATCGTTCACCGTCGATGTCACCGGCGTGACCATAGTGTCTTCCGTGTCGATCAACGGCTACAGCAATGGAGGCACAATCAATCTTGAGAAGGGCAAGACCCTCAATCTGACTGCTTCTGTGGCTCCTGCAGGCAACACTGTTACATGGTCTACCTCCAGCGCGAATAACGTCTCGCTGAGCGCCCGCATTGGCACGAACGTCACTTTGACCGCGAACAGCGTGACCTCAGAACCCGTTACCATCACGGCCAAGGAAGCTTACTCCAGCCAGACGTTCACTTTGAAGGTGAACGTGATTGCCAAGCAGTACCTCACGCTCTACTTCCAGGCGCAAACTAACTGGCCCGCGGATAATGTCAAGGTGCATTACCAGACCACGAACGACACTGTTTGGGCGGACATCAACATGACGCAAATGGATGGCTCCTGCAACAGCTATGCATATGCGAAGATTCCGTTGACGGGTAGCAATGCGATTGACTCGACCAGCCAGTTCGGATTCAAGTACATCAATGGAAACGGTTGGTACGGTCCAGGCAAGGCGAATGTGCCCCAAGCTGATAGTAACTTCAAGTTCACCAGCGGTAGTGAGCTTCCTGATGTTGTGGTGATTTCCGCTGGCCCGTCGTATTCGACCACGGCTCCTTCGGGCTGTGCCGTCACCTCTACCGCTGCGTACCGTAGCCGTCGTGTTGCTGCCCGCAGTGGCGAGCATCGTGCGGTCGCGGCTGTGCTGCGCACCCAGGGCAGCGTGCTGGGCGTGGCGGACGAGACTAACGAGTCTAACGACAACACCAAGGCGGATGAAGACACCGCGGCTGGTAAGTTCAAGGTTTCCGACCTTGCGGATGGCACGTACCATCTGCAGGAGAAGACCGCCCCGAACGGATACGAAGTGTCCAATACGGTGTACACGATCACCATCCAGAATAGAACCGTTACTTGGAAGCCGGCGTTTGGTTCGGACAATGCTGACAACAAGATTGCGAACACTCGTAAGACAGGCACTGTGAAGTGGACCAAGACGTCTTCGGATACTGGCAATTCGGCCCCGCTTCCTGGTTCTGAATGGACCCTCAAGAAGACCAAGTCCTTCTCTTGGGTTAATGGCGTGGCCAAGTACACCGATGTCACTTCGGACACCACGCTTGGCACGGTTACTGACTGCGTGGACGGTCAGAATGCCAAGTGCTCTACCCAAACTAGCAAATACGTTGATTTGAACGGTGCCGCAGGCAAGCTCCAGATCAGCGGCCTGGATTGGGGTGAGTACCAGATCATCGAATCCAAGGCTCCTGACGGATACGATCTCGACACCACCCCGCATACGTTCCGCATCGGTCCGCTGGAAGGCGGCACCATTACCGGCGATTGGTATGCGAACACCAACTTCGAAACTGATGGCAAATCTTCTTATAGCGATGCTTCGCTCACCGTCAACGGCGGCAACGTCGAAAACAAGCCGGGAGTGATTCTGCCGGGGACTGGTGGAGCTGGCGACTATTGGATTTACGCGGCGGCTTTGGTGGCTGCGTTGATAGGTGTTGTTGCGGCTGGAATGGCCCTCAAGGTCAGGAGGCGGCAATGATGGAAACGTCTAGGAGAAGGGGGAGTGGTCCGTAGCGTAGCGAACTCGCTGCCCTCTAGGCAATAACTGAATACGAATAACTCAAGATTCCAAAAATTTCAAACAAGAAAGAAAGGGAGAACAATGAATAAGGTTCTCAAGGGCCTCGTAGCCGTGGCAGCCACCGCGGCAATGGCCGTCGCCGGTTTCGCCGGCGCCTCCACCGCCATGGCGGCAGAGGGCGATGTTACTATCACCATTGGCTCGGAAACTACGCCTGCAAGCGTTGGTGATGTATACGCTGGCTATCGTCTGTTTGACGAAACTGAAGCCACTGCTGGTGAGAAGACCAATGTTGCATACCAGAAGCGTGCTGGCTGGGCTCACTATGATAAGGTTGCCGACGCAATTAAGGTTGTTGACAGCAGTTCTACCGTGACCAAGGACAGCAAAGTCGATGACTTTGTTGATGCCATTGGCAAGTTCGATACTGATCAGATTAAGAAGTTCGCTGAAAGCCTCTATAAGTCGTTGAAGACGGCCAACGTTGATGCTGATGCTATTTCCGCTGCGGTTGCTGACGATGCGACGTCTACTACATTGACTGGCCCGCAGGGCTACTACCTGATTGTTCAGACGGTTGCGGCTAACGATAAGGGCAAGACCATGTCTGCTGTGATCGTCAACACTGCAGGTCAGTCCGGTGTGACTGTTTCTCCGAAGAAGGATACTGTCACGGTCAGCAAGAAGGTCCAGGAGAACCAGGATGGCGTCAACAACCCGGATGCTGAAAACTGGGGCACCGCCGCCGATTATAATATCGGTGATTATGTCCCCTTCCAGCTGACGGGTACTCTGCCTGCCGACTATGCCGACTACAGCAGCTATGCATATACCTTCCACGATACTGCCTCCGCGGGTTTGACGTTTGTTAACGATGCTGCCCACCCGGTGAAGGTCTATGCTGTTAACGGAAGCAATAAGGTTGAGCTTAAGGCAGACGCTACCAACGGTTATCAAGTTCTGACTAAGGGCATTAGCACTGGTGAGACCTTCAATGTGAAGTTTGCCGATCTGAAGAAGGCTCAGGCTGCCAATAATGACACTGTGAACATCGATAAGGACACCAAGATTGTCGTCGAATACTACGCTCAGCTGAACGCTAAAGCTGTGCTTGGTGCTAACGGCAACCCGAACGAGGTCTACCTGGAGTTTTCCAACAACAAGTATGGTGAAGGCACTGGTAAGACCGAAAACCATAAGGTCACCGTGTTTACCTTCAAGCTGGAAGTCACTAAGTATGGTAAGACCGACAGTGGTAAGGAAGCTCTGAATGGTGCTGGCTTCACCCTGTACAAGGCTACCGAGGAGAATCCGACGGACAGCGATTACACCAAGGTTGGCGAAGAGGTTAAGAATCTCAATAGCAATGTCTTCGACTTCACTGGCCTCGATTCCGGCTACTACAAGATTGTGGAAACCACGACTCCTAAGGGCTACAACACCATTGATCCGATTACCTTCACTGTGACCGCTACTTACGACTCCAATAACGAGCCGGGCACTTTGAGTGAACTGGCGGTGTCTAATGTGAAGATTGGCGGCGTTGCGTCGTCTGACCAGACCTTTACTACCGACGTGGCAACTGGTGAAGCTGGTGTCGCCCAGATTAAGACGGATGTAGTCGATACCCCAGGTAGCAAGCTTCCGTCCACCGGTGGCATGGGCACTGTGATGCTGTACGTGGCTGGTATCGCCGTGTTCGTGCTTGCTGGCGCGACCCTGGTGATGGCTCTGCGTCGTCGCAACGCCTGATCGTTCGGATTCCATAAGAATCTGAAGTAACCATGCGAAACCCGTGAGCCGTATTGACGCAAGTCAATGGCGGCTCACGGGAATCGCAATACATAATTCAAAAATCAAAACCAAAATTAAATAACTGAACCCACATATGCTGGGCTGGATCACCTCAAATCCCTTGTACACTGCCTAATTTTCTTGAGTATCCAGCCTGGCTCCATATATTTTCCGGTTTGCCGTTGGGGGCGAATCAAACATGCTTACTTTCCAATCCACAGAAGAGGGGTCGGCAATGAAGGAACGCACGATCGCAAGCCGCGTCATCGCCGCATGCTGCGCAATCGCCGCCACATTCGCCGCGGCAGCCTGTGCATTCACTACTCGCGATGCCGTCGCGGCTCCAACAACAGACTCTGCCAGCGGCAGCATCGCCATTTCGTACCACCATAAGAGCTCGGACTCCGAAACTGGCGACGATTCCGCGGACTTCGCCATTTCGGACGCCAGCTTCAACCTCTACAAAGTCGGACAGATTCCAGCCAGCGGCGGCGCCACCTTCGAACCCGTCGCACCGTTCACCGACTCCACCGCCTACCCCGTCGACTGGTCGAAGATGACCGGCAAGGACGCGCAAGTGTGGCGAGACATGGCCAACACGCTCGCCGGACTCATCGCGGTGAACAAACCCGACGCCACGGCAACCGGCGTCACCAACACCTCCGGGCATCTGACCTTCACCGGACTGTCCGACGGCCTGTACTTGGCCGTGTCCGACAGTGTTGACGTGAAGGTCGCCAACGCTGTCGGAAAGAACCAGACATGGACGTGCTCTTCCGGCAGCATGCTCGTCGCAGTGCCCGAAGACGGCGTCTCCGGCGGGTCGCGTGTGCTGAGTATCGAACCGAAAACCGAATGTGTGGCGCAACCGCCGAAAACCGTGGAACGCACCGTGCGCAAAATCTGGAATGACCGGAACAATTCCGACGGCAAGCGCCCCGAATCCATCACCGTGAAACTCCTGCGCGACGGCGAGCCCGTGGAAAACGTGAAGCTGAACGAGTCCAACAAGTGGACGCATTCGTGGACGGATCTCGACGCGGACCACGAATGGACCGTGGTCGAAGCGGCGGTGCCCGACGGCTACACCACCATCTCCGATGTGGAAGGCGACTCCACTGAAATCACCAACACGCACACGCCACCCACCACGCCGGACCAGCCGCACACCGGCGCCGACGTGCAGCAGGCCGCTTGGATTGCCGTGGCCATCTTGGGCGCTGGTTTGGTGCTGCTGATCGTTGCCAAGACGGCTTTGCGGAAGCGGGCGTAGCATAAATAACGTGACGGATGAATCGGACGCCAAGCCAGCTGCGCAAGTCGAATTGGATGCGCAGGTTAAACCGGGTGCGCAGGTTAAACCGGCTGCCAAGCATAAGAAATCGAATGCGCTGCTCAATGTGATGATTGCCATTTCCGCAATCGCCATGATCGGCGCGCTGGGCCTCATCGCGTATCCGACATTCAGCGACTGGTGGAACCGCATGCACCAGTCATACGCCGTAGCAGGCTACGTGGAACAAACCAAAGACATGTCCGGCGCCGAACGCAAAGCCATGCTGAAAGCGGCGCACGAATACAACGAACGGCTCGCCGCGAACGGCGACCGGTGGCACATGACCGACGCACAGAAGCGCGAATATGATGAAACGCTCGACGTGACCGGCACCGGCATCATGGGGTACGTGACCATACCGCGCATCAAAGTGAAACTGCCCGTATACCACGGCACCAGCGACGGCGTACTGCAGATAGCCGCCGGGCATCTGGCCGGAACCTCGCTGCCAGTAGGCGGAGCGACCACGCATGCGGTGGTCTCCGGACACACCGGACTGCCATCCGCGCGACTGCTCACCGGCCTCGACGAACTGAAAAAAGGCGACACGTTCGCATTCCACGTGCTCGACCAAACGTACACGTACAAAGTGGACCAGATCTCAGTGGTGCTGCCGAGCGAAATCAGCAAACTGAATATTGAGTCCGGGGCCGATTACGCGACGCTGATCACGTGCACGCCGTACGGTGTCAACTCACACAGGCTGCTCGTGCGAGGGCACCGGATTCCGAACCCCAAAGTGCCAGACAAGACGCAATACGACGAGCCGGGCGAAATGACAGCCGTGGCGGCTGCGGTGATCGGACTGCTCGTGTTTGTGGCTGGCTGCGCTTTTGTGGGGCTCGCGCGGCTATGGCGACGCTCCTGGATTGTGCGGCACGGGTTGTGCGCCGGGGCCGGCGCGCGCCATTCGTCTGGTGTTCGGGGGTAGTGTCTAGCCTAGCGCCGCCGCAGGCCGGTGACATCGCTTCTCCGGTGTGCGGGGGTGTGCGTCTGGTCGTGCTCGGTATGTGGTGCGTGGTGTTTGTGTGCTTGTGGTACGTGTTGCGTTTCAGTGTGTGTACTTGTGTTTGCGTGCGTGTGCATGTCTGATGTTGCGCAGGGGTGTTGTTGCGGTGCGCATATGGCCTGAATCGTGCTGAAGCATGGGTTGTGAGCGGATGGGGGTATTATTCGGCCTGTTTCGGACGCTTTTGATGCCCCTTTTCGCTCATGACTTGCGATTTTGCCGGTCCGCGCGCGGTCGTGTGCGTACGGGGGTGTGTGCAATGGGTCTTGCGTGGGTGTAGGCGCGCGGGTGTGCCGGTGTAGGCGTGCGGTCGTGGTTTTGGCTGGATATCTGGCTTATAGATGGCGGATTCGGCCGGGCGTCCGGTGGTATCTCGCTTATAGGTGGCGGGTCGGTTTGGGCAATAGGTCGTTAGGGGGTAGCATGCATACCCCCTAGATGTCTTGTTTCCGCAAGGGGCCGCCATCTATAAGCGAGATACCATCCGTCGATCCCGCGAATCCGCCATCTATAAGCGAGAAAGCGCGTGAACCGGGCGCTGCGGCGGCGAAATCGCAAAATTATGGAATCGGCTGATTACTGCGCGCGGCAGGTGGGTAGTATCGGGCGCGGAAGACGTGGAAGGAGCTGCCATGTGTGATGAAGGGGAAACTGCGGATCAGGCGGATGCCGTACGAACGGAATCGCAAAAGATGGAATCGCGAGCGGGGGAGACGGCGCTTGACGGGTCGGCGCGCAGCATCATCGTGCTGATTGTGGTCGGCATGTTGGTGGGGGTGCTGTCGGGCACGTTCGGCATCGGCGGCGGCACGGTGATCGTGCCCGCGCTCGTCTGGCTGGGGCTATCTCAACGCAACGCGGCCGCCACGTCCACGCTGGCGATCGTGCCGACCTCCATTTCCGGCGTTGTTTCGTACGCGACCGGCAGACATGTCGACTGGCTCGCCGCGGTCCTGCTGTTCTGCGGTATGTTCGTCGGCGGGCAGTTTGGCAGCTGGCTGCTGTCGCGGCTGCCGGAACTGGTGCTGCGGTGGATTTTCGTGGCGTTTCTCGTGTTCGTGGTGATCAATCAGGTGAGTTTTGTGCCGTCGCGCGACCACCAGATCGTCATGAGCGTAACGACCGGCATCTGCCTGGCGTTGCTGGGCGTGATCATCGGCACGCTGGCGGGGCTGCTGGGCATTGGGGGTGGTGCGCTTGCGGTGCCGTCGCTGTCGATGCTGTTTGGCGCGTCCGACCTGGTTGCGCGCGGCACTTCGCTGTTGGCAATGTTTCCGAATTCGATCACGACCAGCGCGGCGAACTTGAAGCGCAGGCTAGCGCATGTGAAAACCGCGCTGATTATTGGCGTGACGGCGTCTGTGACCGCGCCGCTCGGCACGTGGATTGCGGGGGAGGTTTCGCCACGAGTTGGGGCGATTATGTTCGCCTGCTATCTGTGCGTGCTGCTGGTGCGGTCCGTGTTCGTGGCCGTAAAGGCCACGCGCGCGGCGCGGGTTGCGCGGGGCTGAGTGGCGCGGGCATTTTTCCCAGTGGCTGGATGATTTAGTCGCGTGAGTGGTGCGTCAGAGGTGGTTTTTATCCAGTCACTGGGATTTTTGGCGTGTGAGTGGGGTCTGAGAGGTTGGATTTATCCAGCCAGTGGGGGATTTTGGCTTGTGGGGTGCGGTGGGGGTGTTGTTTGACGGAATATGGCGATTTTATTGGCCGTATTCCCCCTGTTCATGCGGTGGATATGTTGCGGTCATCATATGGCGATGAGTGTTCATCTGTCGTTCTTCTGTAGTGCGGTGTGCGTTGGCTTGAGGCACATAGCGTGAGCAGTGGAGTCGAAAGATCCAAGCAAATGCAGTTGCGGAAAGGTTCCGCGCAGCCGGAAAACATGGTCGAAACGGGCGTTACCTAACGGGCGCAACCGAAACGGCAGGTTGGACGGCACAGACGAAACTGCATGGAAGAAAGAAGAAACATGAGCAAGCACAAGGCTCTCACGGGCGCAATCGCGGCCCTCGCCTCCGTCGCAACGCTCGGTGCGCTTGCCGCGCCGGCGCTCGCAGCTGACACCACGTACAGCCCCAACGGCAAGTCCGTTGCGGAACTGGCGCAGCACGGCGGCGCGCAACGCATCGCAGCTATCGGCAACAAAAAAGCCAAGAATGTGGTGCTGTTCATCGGCGACGGCATGGGTGATTCGGAAATCACCGTCGCCCGTGACTATCTGAAGGGTGCCAACGGCCACTTCGACGGACTTGACGCGGTCGGCCAGCCGAGCGCGTTTGGTGACGTGCAGGCTGGTACTGGTCAGTACACCACCTTCTCGGTCGGCAACGGCAGCAAGGACAGCGCTGTCGGCAAGGATGACGACGGCAAACTGGTCGCCAACCCCAATCCGGGCAAGCTTACCCCCGTAACCGATTCCTCCGCATCCGGTTCCGCATGGGCCACCGGCACCAAGACCTACAACAACGCCGTTGACGTTGATATTTACGGCAATCCGCAGCTGAACCTCTTCGAGCTGGCCAAGGCGGCCGGCAAAGCCACCGGCAATGTGACCACCGCCGAAATCCAGGATGCTACCCCGGCCGTGCTGGAATCGCATTCGTCCGAACGTGCCTGCTACGGCCCACAGGGCAAGACCGACGGCACGTCCAACAATGCCTCCAAGCAGTGCCTCATCAACCAGCTTAAGGAAAACGGCGGCATCGGCTCCATCTCCGAGCAGCTGCTCGACACCCGCGCCGACGTAACCATCGGCGGTGGTTCCAAGTACTTCCGTCAGACCGTGCAGGGCGGTGAATACAAGGGCAAGACTGTGTGGGAGCAGGCCAAGGAAATGGGCTTCCAGACCGTCGAGAACGATCCGGCTGCCATGAACGCGCTGCAGTACAAGGACGGCCAGCCAGTGCTCGTCCTGATGAGCGACGGTAACATGCCGACCAAGTTCAACCCGTCCAAGGCCACCGCCAAGGATCCAGCCAAGGACGCCAACCCGACCGTGTGCACCCCGAACGCCGACTGGCTCGGCAATCAGGGCTCCTCGCTCAAGGACATGACCAAGAAGGCGCTCGATTTGCTGAACGACAACCCGAACGGCCAGAAGAACGGCTTCTTCCTGCAGGTCGAGGGCGCCTCGATCGATAAGCAGGACCACGCAGGCAATGCCTGCGGCCAGATTGGCGAGACCGACGACTTCGACCAGGCCATTGCCTACGCCATGCAGAACGTGGACCTCACGAACACGCTGGTGATCGTCACCGCCGACCACGCGCACACCTCCCAGATCCTCAACGCCCAGCCGGCTTACGCACTGTCCACCGTGCTGAAGACCGCTGATGGCAACAACATGGTCGTCTCCTACGGCACCGCCCAGGACGATTCTCGCGATGCAGACGGCGGCTACAACGGCGGCGACATGGAGCACACCGGCACCCAGCTGCGTATCGCGGCTTCCGGCCCTGGCGCACAGCGCGTCATCGGCCTGACCGACCAGACCGACAACTTCTACACCATCGCTGGCGCTCTGGGACTGGCCACTTCCACCGAATCGCAGAAGGCACTGTCTGACAACGGCACTGTGAAGGTCTCTGCTGCCGACGGTAAGTTCACCGCGGACGTCGATGGCTTCAACGGCGACGCTGTGCTCAGCTACGAGCTGAAGGACAAGAACGACAAGACCGTGGCCGCGTCCGATTCCTCCACTCCGCTCTCCGGCGTGCGCGTCAAGACCGCACAGACCACTCCGATCGCGCTGGACGGCGTCACCGAAGGTTCCGAATACAAGCTCACCGTCACCGGCCGCCAGTCCGGCAAGGCCGTGACCGTCGACTTCCAGGCTCCGGCCGCCAACTCCGCCGATAAGAACAACGGCAAGCCGGGCGCTGGCAACGCTGACAAGAACGGCGTGATCGCTTCCGGCAAGGTCAACAACGATACGAAGGCCGGCCCGTTTGGCGCCGCACTGCTCGGCAAGACCGGCACCGCTGTGCTGGCTGCGGCTGTTGCGATCGCCATGCTGGTTGCCGTCGCGATGCTCATCAAGACCGCGAAGGCCGCCAAGAACGACCGCTGATTGGCTGAATAACCTCCGATAATCCCCGAAACCGCCGCCGCTGAGATGCTCCCCAGCGCCGGCGGTTTTGGGTTTTGCGCAAAGTTGAGTGAGGTGTGCTCAAGAATTTTTGCGATTTCGGGAATAATAACTTGCGATTCAAAGTTGAGTGGTGTAGGCTCAAGTTTTGGAAAGCATGAGAGACGGCAATCCGGAAACGGCGATCCGAAACTCGAGCGAAGAACGAAAAGAACGTATAGCGAACCTATCTACAAAGGAGACAAGTTATGGGACGCGCAGTTGGCATCGATCTGGGTACTACCAATTCCTGCATCGCATTATAGATGACAGGCAATGCCAGCTCGTCACTTTCGCAATACAGTGCGGTGGGGGCGGGGTCCATGGTCAGCAATGAATTGAGAATAGTGTTGGTGGCGTCTTCATAGTTGCGGATTGCGATGCGTTCCACCGTCATCTTTCGCTTTTCGGCAGTTTCCATCAGCCCATGCAGACGCGCTTCTGCGCTGAAGACCATGTTCTGGTTATTGTCATTTGATGTCTCGTACGCATAAGCGATACGTCGGTGGCCCATGGAGAACAAGTGCTCCACAGCAACATGCATGGCCTGACGGTCGTCGATACTCACCGTGGCATTGAATCCGTTGATTGATGGAATGTTGATGCCGACGATCGGTACCTTCATGTTCGAAAGTTTTTCGACCTCTTCGGGCACGATGTTGAAGGAGTTTACGATGACCGCGTCGACGTTGCGGCGTACCGGCAACGTTGCGAAGAACTCATGGCGGTCGTGCGCGTCGGCCATCTCGAAGATGGAAATGTCATATCCGGCCGGGTGCAGCACGGAATCCAATCCGGCATAGGTATTGGAATTGAACCAAGTCGAAATCGGATCGCTCATCAATAGCGCGACGCGGAACGATTGACCGGTTTTCAGTGCGGCCGCTGAGCGGGAGATGCGGTAGTCAAGTTTTTCCGCTGCTGCCATCACTTTGCTGCGAGTCTCCGGCAGCACCAGATTCGGTTTGGCGAATGTGCGAGAGACGGTCGAAATCGATACTCCCGCTTCGGCGGCCACGGCTTGGATGCTCGCTTTCATAGAGAATCCTCCACTGACGAACGACATTGCTGTCATGGCAACTGCTAGAGACACGTTAACATAAGTGTTTGCAACGGTTGACGTGCGTGTTCTGCGGATATGAAGAAAAGGGGTGCCGACGAAAATTCCGACAGCACCCCTCATGCGATGAAGTTAATCAGCCTTTGACAGCGCCGGCCATCACGCCCTTGATGATGTACTTCTGGCAGCACAGGTAGAATATGATGATCGGCACAATCGCCACCACCAAGCAGGCCATCATGGCGCCCATGTCCACTGATCCATAACCACCCTTGAGGTACTGAATCGCAATCGACATCGTCTTGAAACGGCGCATGTCCAACGTCAGGTACGGCAGCAGGAAGTCATTCCAGATCCACATC
>OGRF01000643.1_pt1 | contig 28674 bp, 35 predicted proteins | sample 1553381 | NCBI WGS metagenome assembly OGRF01 (sample SAMEA2580060, study PRJEB22360) | human gut metagenome | biome: human gut; feature: human-associated habitat; material: faeces | place: Denmark | collected 2008/2010
GGATGACGAGGGCACCCGTGTGATGCCTGCTGCTGCCCGCCGTGCCGCCCCGGCCCGCCAGCCGGAACCCGAGGTAGAGCAGTACGATGAGGAGGACGATGCGGAAGAGAGCCGCGACGGCATTGCCGAGACCCTCATCCGCTGGGTCCCGCCCATCACCGCCATCGTCTGCGCAGGCATTGCGTTGTGGGGCTTCGTCTATTATCAGTTTATGATGTAAATGAATGACGGAGGAGGCTGCGCTTCCTCCGTTTTTTGGTTGTACGAAGGAGAGACGTTATGCCTGACGAAGCACTGCAAACCGCTTTTGAGATCAAAACTACCTGCGATGAGATCAGCCGCAAGCTACTGCGCTGGCACTGGGAGAACAAGCCCGGGGAGCACAGCCTGGGAGCCCTGCTGGATCACATCCGCACCCGTCAGCAGGAGAGCCCCGAATATTATGACCGTCTGCCCGATCTGGCGGGCCGAAACAGCTGGCAGCAGCTGGATACCACCCTGTGTATGCGGGTACTGCTGGACCCTGAAAAGGATGCTGCCCGCCCGCTGGATCTGCTGGGCAATACGGAGCACCCTGCTGCTGCCCGCCGGGCCTGCAACGCGGTGCGCACCGCCCGCAATGAAGCGGCCCATGCTTCTGACCGCACGGCGGCTGCGCAGGCGGCGATCCTCTTCAACGAGGCCGTGGAAGCACTGGAAGAGGGCTATGCAGGCGCGCCCCTGCGCACCAGCGAGCTGGGCCAGTATTACCGGCTGGCTGAGGATTATCTGAGCCGCTGCGGGGCCAAAAAGCCCATTGCGTCGGCGGCCCCGGAAGAGAAAGCACCCCGTGCGGCAAAGTCCGGCCAGAGCACTGCGGGCAGGAAAAAAGAGGGGACTTCCGGCAGTGCTTCCCGCCGCAGCAGCACAAAGCAGAACACGAACGGCCGCAGCTCCGGCGGCAGATCCCAGAACCGGAAGCAGGGCGGCAGCCGGAACAGCCGTGCCCGGGCCAGGCAGAAGCAGAAACAGGCCAACCGCACCGTTCTGCTGGTGCTGCTGGCGATCCTGGCTGTGGGTCTGCTGATTCGCGGCTTTACCATGAACTGGCAGTGAAAGAGTGAGGGAACTATGAAGCAAAAACTGATTTTTCTGGATATTGACGGTACTTTGCTGCCGCCCGGTGAGATGACCGTTCCGGCCAGTGCCGTGGAGGCCATCCGGCAGGCCCGGGCCAACGGCCACAAGGTGTTTCTGTGTACCGGCCGCAACCTGCGCATGACGAAGCCGCTGCTTGCCTACGGTTTCGATGGCTTTGTCTGCTCTGCAGGCGGCTATGTAGGCTGTGATGGGAAAATTCTCGTGGATCTTCCCATGGAGCCTGCGCAGGTCGAGGGCCTGCGGGAGGTGCTGGGGCGTGCCGGTGCCGAGTGCACACTGGAAGCCCGGGACGATACTTACGGCGGCATCAGGATGATCGAGCGGTTCGCCCATTTGTTCCCCCGCAAGCCGGGGCAGCTGAACAGCGAGGCCGAGCGCTGGCGCAAAACGATGGAGTATGGCATGACCATCCGGCCCATTGAGGAATACCACGGAGAGCCGGTTTACAAGGTGGTGTTCATCGCCCCCAACGAGGCCTGCCTTGCCGAGGCAAAGCAGCTGTATGAGGATCAGTTCATCTTCTGCGAGTCCCGGCTGGGGGATACCCCGTCAGCCATCGTCAACGGGGAACTCATCAACCGCAAGTTCAACAAGGGCACCGGCATCAAGGCCATCTGTGATGATCTGGGGTGTTCGCTGGCCGATACCATCGGCTTTGGCGACAGCGACAATGACCTGCAGATGACCGATGTGGTAGGCATCAGCGTCTGCATGGCCAATGGCTCTGACAACCTGAAAAAGCTCTGCGACCGCATCTGCCCGGCTGTGACGGAAGACGGCGTGGCAAGGGAGCTCAAAACCCTGGGCCTGATCTGAGAGCAGCCTTCCACAAAAGAAGAGATGATAACAAAAAATTCCCGCTCCATCGAGCGGGAATTTTTGTTAGAGAGGGTTATTTCTGATGGACCGCCTTGTGATATACCGCGTAGGCGATCACGGCAGAGAGGGCCTCTGTGATCCAGAAGGCGTGCCAGACACCGGTAGGGCCCATGCGGCCGCACAGCACCCACGCAATGGGCATGATGAAGATGATATAGCGGCAAAGGGAGATGACCAGCGAGGGCACGCCTTTGCCCAGACCCTCCAGTGCGCCGGAGGAGGTGGTAGACACTGCCGAGACGATGAATCCCAGGCAGATGATCCGCAGGGCGGTCTGGCCGATGGCGATGGTCTCGGGGTTAGAGGTGAACAGACCCATCAGCGGGCCTGCAATGGTCAGGCAGAGCAGGGTGCCAATGGCCATGATCCCGGCGCTCAGGCCCAGTGTCAGGTTGTAGAGCTTGGACACACGGCCATGCTCCCGGGCACCGTAGTTGTAGCCCACCAGCGGGCGCATCCCCTGCACGATGCCGTTGGCCGGCAGGTAAAGGAAGGTCTGGAGTTTGTAGTAGATGCCCAGTACCGTCACATAGCTCTGGGAGTAGACCGCCAGCAGGCCGTTCAGGAAGGTGACCAGCAGGCTGGGCAGGGCCAGATTCAGGATGGCCGGTACACCGATGGCATAGAGCTTGCCGTCAAGGGCGGCATCGAACCGCAGGCAGCGGCGGGAGAAGCGGACGGCGACTTCGGTGGTGCAGTAGACATAGAGGTAGACCACAAGAGAAACGGCCTGCCCGATGCCGGTGGCAAGGGCCGCACCGGCAATGCCCAGAGCGGGCACCGGCCCAAGGCCGAAGATGAGGACGGGGTCGAGGACGATGTTGGTCACGCAGCCGGTGATCAGCGCCACCATGGCAACGTTCATCCGGCCCACGGACTGGAAGATCTTCTCAAAGGCGAGGTCTGCCATGTTGACCAGCGAGAACAGGAACACGATGGTGGAGTAGGTCACGCCCATGTCCACCAGAGTGGGATCGGTAGTGAAGCGGCGCAGGAAGCCGGGCATAATGGCAATGCAGAGGACCATGCCCAGCACGCCGTGCAGCAGGGAAAACATCATGCCATGGGTGGCGGCCCGGTTGGCGTTTTCGTGGTCGCCTGCGCCGAGGTAGAGCGCGATCTGAGCATTGATGCCGATGCCGAAGCCGATGGCCACTGCATTGACAAAGTTCTGGATGGGAAACACCAGCGAAAGCGCCGTCATGGCCTGCTCGCTGATCTGGGCCACAAAGAGGCTGTCCACGATGTTGTACAGGCTGTTCACCAGCATCGAGATGACGTTGGGCAGGGCCATGGAGAGCAGCAGCGGGAACACCGGTCTGGTTTTCATAAAAGTATCGTTCATTTTCATTGCTCCTGAGGGTCAGATTTGGATTTGAAGGCAAAGCAAAAGCCACACAATGGCTTTTGTACCATTGTGTGGCGAAAAGTTGCAGAATGCTGTAAAAATCCACACGATATTTTATTGCTTCAAAGATACCACATCACAGGGATACTTGTCAAGGACTTTTTAAAATAAAAGTACGACTTTTTACAACGGGTCCTTGCCCTTGACAAGGGGCGCGGCGGCGGTAAAATAAGAACAGAACGCACAAAAGGAGGATCTGCCATGAAATGGATGATCGCGTCAGACCTGCACGGGTCGGCTTACTACTGCCGCAAAATGCTGGAGGCCTTTGAGCGGGAGGGAGCCGACCGGCTGTTCCTGTTGGGCGACCTGCTCTACCACGGCCCCCGCAACGACCTGCCCCGAGAGTATGCCCCCAAGGAGGTCATCCCCCTGCTGAACGGGAAAAAGGAGAAGCTGCTCTGCGTGCGGGGCAACTGTGATGCCGAGGTGGACCAGATGGTGCTGGAATTCCCCGTGCTGGCCGATTATGCGGTGCTTCCGGTGGGGCAACGGCTTATTTATGCGACCCACGGGCATATCTATCATGTAAAAAATCTGCCGCCGCTGGCCCCGGGAGATGTGCTGCTGCACGGGCACACCCATGTTCCGGCCTGGACAGAGTTCGGGCAGGGAAATCTTTACCTGAACCCGGGTTCTGTGAGCATCCCCAAAGAGGACAGCCCCCACAGCTACATGACCCTGGAAGGAAACACGATGCAATGGAAAGAACTGGAAAGCAGCGCTGTTTTCCATGAACTGACCCTTTGAAAAGTCCCACGGCCGGTTTTGCGGGCAGCTTGAAATTTGCCCACCGGTATGGTATGATAAAACTGAAAACAGATCGGCAAAGTTCCGCAGAGCAGTGCTGTGCGGGGCAGGAGCCTTTTTGTTTCCGCAATGAGTTAGCTAAAACTAACAAAATGACGAAAACAGCGGGCTGGACTTGTGCAGTTTGACAGGGGTGCCCGCAGATACAGTATGGAGGGGACAACAATGGTAGAAACGATCCTGAGGGTCGATGGTATGATGTGTGGTATGTGCGAGAGCCACATCAATGATGTGGTGCGCAAGACCGCCCGGGTGAACAAGGTGACTTCTTCCCACACCAAGGGCGAGACGGTCATCATCTCGGAGCAGCCGGTGGATGTGGAGGCGCTGAAGGCTGCCATTGCCGAAACGGGCTACACCGTGACCGGCGTGCAGACCCGGCCCTATGAGAAAAAGGGCTTCTTCTCGTTCCTGAAAAAGTAACAGCCCGGTGTTTCTGGCCGGGCTGATCATGCAAAACAGGAGGTATCTCGTTATGAGGATCTTGGTGTACGGCGCAGGCGTTCAGGGCTGTCAGCTGGCCCACAGTCTGGCACAGAACAAGAAAAATGTGGTCACCCTGCTGGCCCGGGGCGAGTGGAAGGAGGTCATTGACCAGAAGGGCCTGACCATCCGCCACATGCTCCAGCGGAAAACAACGGTGGATCGGATGCAGACGACAGATGTGCTGGCCCCCGAGGATGTGTATGACCTTGTGTTTGTCACGGTGCAGGCCGGGCAGCTGGCCGATGTGCTGCCCATCCTCAAAGCAAACCGGAGCCAGTACTTCATCTTTGTGGGCAATGATCCCTATGCGCAGGAGATGTTGCAGGCCATGCAGCGCCCGGTGGATAAGATCGCCTTTGGTTTCCAGAACAATGCAGGCCGCCGGGAGCATGACCGGCTGGTCAGTGTGCACATGGGAATGGGAATGACCGTTGGCGGCGCAACCGCTCCCCTGTCCGGCGCGTTCCGCCTGCGGCTGCAGGCTGCCTTTGAGGGCACCCACTACAAGCTGACCTATTACAGCGATATGGACGAGTGGCTCAAGAGCCACATCGCCTTTATCCTGCCCTGCGCCTATGCCTGCTATGCGGTGGATGGGGAACTTTCCCGCACCACAGTGGAACAGCGCAGGATGATCGTGGATGCCGCCTGGGAGTGCTGTGAGATGCTGAAAGCGGCAGGTGTACCCGTGAACGATGCGGAGAACACCGACCGCTACCGCGAGGGCACCAAACAGCGGAAAAAGATCGAGCGGATGGTCTACTGGATGGCGCAGACGGTCGTTGGAAAGTGGTGCATTTCGGATCATGCCATGCGTGCGGTGAGCGAGATGCAGTATCTGGATGAAGCGTTTGCCGCCCTGCGCGCCACCACATTGGTGGAGATGACTGCCTGGGATGAACTGCGCAGATCCCTGCCCAGAAAGAAGTAAGAGCCGGAAAATGTCCGGAGCATGAGAAAAAGCCTGTCGGTTTTTGCGCTGACAGGCTTTTTTCTATTGGTTCAGTGCCCAGAAGGCGGCAAGCTGCTGCTCCAGCTCTGTGGTGCTGCGCAGGTATTGGAGCTGGTGCCAGTGGCGGGGGAACAGGCGGGTGTATTCGGCGCGGGCAAAGCGGTCATCCAGCAGAAGCACCACGCCCCTGTCCTCCTGCGTGCGGATGACCCGGCCCGCCGCCTGCAGCACCTTGTTCATGCCCGGAAAGCGGTAGGCGTAGTCGAAACCGGTGCCGCCTGCCTCGTCATAGTAGCGGCGCAGAATCTCTTGCCGGGGGTTCACCTGAGGCAGGCCCACCCCCACGATGGCGCACCCGATGAGCCGGTCGCCCACCAGATCCACGCCCTCACCGAAGATGCCGCCCATGACCCCGAAGCCCAGCAGCGTTTTTGCGGGGCTTGGGCCGAACTGTTCCAGAAAGGCCGCCCGGGCCGCGTCGTCCAGACCACTCTCCTGGGCCAGCGTCCCGATGTCCGGGTAACGGGCGGTGAAGTCCTCATATACCTGCCGCAGATAGGCGTAGCTGGGGAAAAAGGCCAGATAGTTGCCCACCTTGGCCCGGGCCAGTGCGGCCAGCGCATCCGAGACGGCCTGCACACTGGCTTCCCGATCCCGGTAGCGGGTGGAGATGCCGGGCAGGCAGTAAAGCCCCAGATGTTCGGGCGGAAACGGGCTTTCCAGTGCCACGGCCCGGGCATCGGGACAGCCCAGCACGGAGCGGTAGTAGCCCGGCGGGGTGAGCGTTGCGCTGAACAGTGCCGCAGCCCGCCCGGCGGCAAGGCTGGCATCCACAAAGGGGGCAGGGTCAAGGCAGAGCAGCTCCCATTCCAGCTCGCTGCCCCGGGCTGTCAGCTGGGTGACAAAATGCGCGTCGTACCGCTCTGCCGCCCGGGTGATATCCTGCACCGCAAAGTAGAGCTCGAGCAGCTGGGCGTGGGCATCGGCCTCCGGGTTGGCCTCCAGCCAGTCCTGCAGGGGGGCCTGCAGGCTGAACAGCAGTCGGAGCAGCTCCTTCGGCAGCTCTTGCAAAAAGACCGTGCCATCTTGCGCCAGCAAAGGCTCCGGCAGCGGGAAGGCGGCTTCTGCCGGTTCGGTGTCCAGAAGGCTGGTCTGTTGGGTGAGATCCTCTGCCGGCGATTCGGTGGGCGCTGGACCCCGGCGGGGGGCCAGCTTCGTTACCGCCCGGCGCGCTTCCAGAAAGCCCCTGTCTGCCTTTGTCAACGCGGTTTTCAGTGCGCTTTTTCCTTTGCCGATGGCCCGTCTGGCATCGGTCAGGCTGCTCTTGCAGAACCGCGCCGAGTACATGGCTCTGGCCCGGTCCGGCAGGTTGTGGGCTTCGTCGATGAGAAAAATGTAGTCGCCCGCCGCATCGAAAAAGCGCCGCAGGTGCACGGTGGGGTCGAACAGATAGTTGTAGTCTCCGATGACCACGTCACACCACTCGCTCAGGTCCAGCCCCAGCTCAAAGGGGCAGACCCTGTGCCGCCGGGCAGTCTCAGTCAAGGCGGCCCGGTCATAGGGGACGGCGCTGTCCAGCAGGTCGGCCAGCGCATCCTTCAGCCGCTCGTAGTAGCCGTTGGCGTAGGGGCAGGCTTCCGGCAGGCAGGCGGGACGGCCCTCAGCATCCTTGCACAGGCAGGCCTTCTCTTTGGCCGAAAGGGTCACGCTGCGCAGGGAAAGCGCCGGGTCTGCCGCCCGCAGACGGGCCAGTGCATCCTCAGCAGCGGCCTGTGTCGTGTTGCGGGCGGTCAGGTAGAAGATCTTTTCCCCCTTGCCCTCGCCCATGGCTTTCAGGGCAGGGAAGAGGGCGCTCATCGTTTTGCCGATGCCGGTGGGTGCCTGGCAGAACAGCCGGGTACCGCCCTTCTGCTCTGCCTTGCCCGCAGCACAGGCGCGATAGACCTCCCCGGCAAGAGCGCGCTGCCCGGGACGGTAGGCCGGAAACGGAAATTGCAGGGCCCCAAGGCTCCGGTCCCGGGCTTCCACCCAGTCCAGCTGCCGCCGTGCCCAGGGAAGATACTGCCGCAGTAAGTCGTTGAGAAACGCATCCAGCTCAGCGGCGGAGAAGTGCCGGGTATAGCGGATGATCTCATCGGTGTCGATCTGGTAATAGGTCAGCCGGACAACCAGTGTTTTCAGCTCCCGCTGTTCGGCGCAGATGGCCCCGTAGACCATGCCCTGTGCCCAGTGGCAGGGATTCATGTCCTCCGTGATGGCATCGGCGGGCACGGCGGTGGTCTTGATCTCGTCGATGACCACCGTGCCGTCCTCATCGGTAAAAATGCCGTCGGCACGGCCCTCGATGGTGAACCCGATTCCCTCCATCGTCCGCTCTGCCGTGAGGAACACCTCGGCGGCGTAGCCTTCACCCGCCGCCTTCTGGAGCCTGCGGTGGATGCGTGCGCCCTCGTTGGCCCGGTCAAAGCCGGTAAGGCGGCTGTCGATACTGCCGGTGCGGAGCAGGAACTCCACCAGCTCCCGGACAGAGAGACGGATGATTGGCATGGGGTTCACTTCCTTTCAGGTTGTGCACAGTATGTTGGGAAACTAAACCCCTCAGTCTCGCTATCGCTCGCCAGCCCCCCTAATAGTGGGGCCTCTGGCGTTACGTAAAGTTTTTTGGGGTTCCCCTTTACGCACAAACTACATCGCTTTGCCAAGGCCGCCCCTACTAGGGGCGGTGGCAGCCCAAAGGGCTGACGGTGGGGTTTAACAGCAGGGCCTACCCGAGACCCAGGATCTTTTGACAATTTGCTGCAACAGCATTCACCTGGTCAAAATCCACGGCGGCCCGGTAATAAGTCTCCAGCTCATCATGGCAGTTCTTGGCCTGAGCCATCAGGGCGACAGCCTGGTCGATGAGCTCGGAGGCGGCACGGTCGTTGAAGCGCAGGCGGGCACGGAAGCCGGACAGGTTCTCCCGGTCCACAAAGCGGGTACAGCGCACGGCCTGCACGCCGGGCAGCTGGATGGGATGCCAGAGGTTGTCGGTCAAAAAAGCCAGCCGCAGGGCCGGGATGAAGATGTGGTCGATCTGATCTTCAGGGTGCATGGCGCAGGGGCAGGTGATGATGTGGTAGCCCCGGGCCAGTGCTTCGGCCCGGATGAGTTCCAGCAGCAGGCGGGAGACCGCCCCGTAATCATCCCGGAATACCACATACCGGTCGGCCAGCGCTTCTACCGTGCCCCGGTAGAATACCATCCCCTTGGGGGTGATGGCTGAGAGCAGCCGCAGCTCCTCGCTGGCGGTGCCCTCGGTGCGGGAAAGCAGCCGGGTGCAGAGCCGCTTGACGTAGCGGCGCACCTTTTCAAAGTTGGCGCTGCAGGCCTCGGCCCGGCGGCTGTCCAGCATCAGGCTGCCCGCCGATGCGATATACCGGGCTGCCCGGCCCCGCAGGGCGGCATTCCGGGCAAACAGGGCCTTGACCTCGTCCCGGTAGGAAGCCAGTTTTCCGGCATCGATGGTGTGGTACAGGCTCACCACCAGCTCATCAGCCCCGGGCGCGTCCGGCTCCACCACATGGGGCGCGGTGGCATCGATGATGGCGCGTTTCTGGTCGAGGAAGATGACCCCGTCCAGACTGTCCGGGTCGCTGGCACAGTGGATCTTTTCGATGCGCTGGCCCTGCTGCTCGGCGGCCTGGGCCAGATGCTTCATCAAGGTGGATTTGCCGCATCCCGGCCCACTTTTGATGAGAAGCATCTGCATCCCGGGCTCCCGGCGCAGCGGCTCAAAATAACCCTTGAAGCCCGCCGGTGTGGTGGCCCCCAGAAAGAAATCGGGGGAACGGCTTTGGATCGTTTTCATATCAGAACACCTCACTTTTGCTTTAGGGTATGCAAAAATGAAGGAAGATGATACTTGGACGGAGGGGTTAATAGGTATGCAGACAGACTTCGTTTATTTTATCCCGCAGAGCCACAAAATCCGCAAAGGCGGCGGGTTTGTTCTGCGCCTGCCGGAGCAGGGCGGCGGGGTGGAAGGTGCCCATGAACCATACGCCGTTTTTTTGCACAAAGGTGCCGTGCTCCTTGGTCACGGAGAAATCGGTGCGGATCATCCGCTGGGAGGCGATGCGGCCCAGGCAGACCACGATCTTTGGCTGCAGCAGCTTGAACTGTTCCCGGAGCCAGGGCATACAGGCCTCGCTCTCGGTGGGCAGCGGGTCACGGTTCTGGGGCGGGCGGCACTTGACGATGTTGGCAATGTAGCAGTTTTTGCTCCGGTCCAGATCGATGGCAAACAGGTATTTGTCCAGCAGCTGGCCGCTGCGGCCCACAAAGGGCAGGCCCTGCTCGTCCTCGCTCTGGCCCGGGCCTTCGCCCACGAACAGCACCTCAGCAGTCTGGACACCCTGCCCGAACACCACATGGGTGCGGTCAGTGCACAGCTCACATCTGCGGCAGGCAAGGCACTCGGCCTTTAATGTATCCCAATCCATAGCAGTTTGATCTCCTTGCAGCTGAATGATAATTTATTCACAAATCAAAAATGTTTTTCTCCTAAAATAATAGCACAAAAAGCCAATTTTGTCTTGAACTTTTTGCCGGGTGTGCTAGAATAAAAGAGAAAGGCATCCTTGTGTCCAACAGACACCCGGATGTGAATATTGGATAGTTAATTCGGAGGTAATCAACAATGGCTGATATGTTCGCACCGCTGGTAGCACAGCTGAAGGCAAACCCCAAGACGATCGTTTTTACCGAGGGCAATGACCCCCGCATCCTGGAGGCAGCCAGCAAGCTGCTGGCCGAGGGCGTTCTGAAGGTTGTCATGGTGGGCAACGAGGCTGAGTGCAAGGCCGCTGCTGCCGCAGGCAATTTTGATATTTCCGCTGCTGAGATCATTGACCCTGAGAACTACGCAGGTTTCGACGAGATGGTGAACACCATGGTCGAGCTGCGCAAGGGCAAGCAGACCGCTGAAGAGTGTACCGCAATGCTGAAGAAGTCCAACTACTTCGGCACCATGCTGGTCAAGATGGGCAAGGCTGACTGCCTGCTGGGCGGCGCTACTTACTCCACCGCCGATACCATCCGCCCCGCTCTGCAGCTGGTCAAGACCAAGAAGGGCGCACATCTGGTGAGCTCCTGCTTCATTCTGGACCGTGACTTTGGCGAAGAGGGCCTGAAGCGCATTGCCATGGGCGACTGCGCTGTCAACATTGATTACACCGATACCGTTGATAAGGCTACCGGCGAGGTCAAGATCGCTGCATCCGCAAAGCTGGCTGAGGTGGCCGTTGAGACTGCCAAGACCGCAAAGCTGTTCGGCATCGATCCGAAGGTTGCAGTTCTGAGCTTCTCCACCAAGGGTTCCGGCAAGGGCGGCACCGTTGCTCTGAGCCATGACGCTACCATCAAGGCTCAGGAGATGGACCCCGAGCTGGCTGTGGACGGCGAGCTGCAGTTTGACGCTGCCGTTGCTCCCGAAGTTGCACAGGTCAAGTGCAAGGGCAGCAAGGTGGCTGGTCAGGCCAACACCTTCATCTTCCCCTGCATCGAGGCCGGCAACATCGGCTATAAGATCGCTCAGCGTCTGGGCGGCTACGCTGCCTACGGCCCCATTCTGCAGGGCCTGAACGCACCCATCAACGACCTGTCCCGTGGCTGCAACGCTGACGAGGTCTACAAGATGAGCCTGATCACTGCCTGCCAGTCCTGATCTCTCAGTCATGCTCTGCGTACCGGTTTTGGCCGCACTGTCTGAACCGGTTCGGCAATAACGTAAAATAGAGTGCCCCGCTGTCGAAATTTACGGCAGCGGGGCATTTTTTACTACTTGCAATGCTGCTGAAAAAATGGTATAATAATCAAGCACAAAATGTGCCATGCCGGACAGCGCCTGCTGCGTGGTTCGGCATACGGATGCGGGCCCTGTACGATGGGGCCGCTGTGAACCAGGTCAGGTGGGGAACCAAGCAGCCTTAAGCGGTGTGTCCCGTGCGTTTCAGTCAGCCTGCATCCGTATGCCGAGTTACGCAAGGCGGGGGTCAAACCCCGTCAGCGCTGCCCGGCTTTTTTGTTGAAAGGGGAGAAGCAGATGTATCGAGCCCTGTACCGCAAGTGGCGGCCCCAGCGGTTTGAGGACGTGGTGGCCCAGCGCGGCATTGTGACCGCACTGCGCAACCAGATCGCTACAGGCCGTGTGGGCCACGCTTATCTGTTTACCGGCGTGCGCGGCACCGGCAAGACCACCTGTGCCAAGATCTTTGCCAAGGCAGTCAACTGCCTGCATCCCCAGAACGGTGACCCCTGCGGTGAGTGCGAGATCTGCAGGGGCATCGACAATGGCAGCATTCTGGACGTGGTGGAGATGGACGCGGCCTCCAACAACGGCGTGGACGATATCCGTGATCTGCGTGATGAAACGGCCTACACCCCCAGCGCCTGTCATTATAAGGTATATATCATCGACGAGGTGCACATGCTCTCCACGGCAGCGTTCAATGCCCTGCTGAAAACGCTGGAGGAGCCGCCCGCCCACGTCATCTTTATTCTGGCGACCACGGAGATCCAGAAGGTTCCCGCCACCATCCTTTCCAGGTGCCAGCGGTACGATTTTACCCGCATCGGCCCCGAGGATATCGCCCAGCGTGTGGAGTACATCGCCGGGCAGGAGGGACTGGAGCTGTCCGGCGAGGGGGCGGAGCTCATCTCCCGCCTTGCCGATGGTGCCATGCGAGACGCGCTGTCCATTCTGGATACCTGTGCCGGTGTCACGGCAAAGATCGATGCGGACGTTGTCCGCCGGATGGCAGGTGTGACCGACCGGAGCTATCTGTTCCATATTTCGGATGCGCTGGAAGCGCAGGATGCCGCCGCGGCACTGGTACAGCTGGCTCAGCTGCGTCAGCAGTCGGTGGATGTGAAGCGGCTGACCGAGGAGCTCATTGCCCATTACCGTGCGCTGATGCTGGCGGCCCTGCCCGGCGGGCAGGCACTGCTCTCGGGTGTATCTCCGGAAGAGGAAAAGCTCTATCTGGAAAAAGGCCCCCGGATGGGGCAGCGGGAGGCGATCCGGGCTATTCGGGCTCTGGGCAACGCTCTGGAGCACATGACCCGTGGCAGTGACCAGCGGATAGAGCTGGAACTGGCCCTGTTCAGCCTTTCGGAGCCGCCCCAGCAGGTGGTGGTACAGGCTGTGCCCGCCGCTCGGCCTGCGGTCCCTGCACAGGAGGCCCCCAGACCGTTTGCGTCGGCACCGGTCAAACCTTTTGTATGTGCACCGGCGGCATCGGCTCCCGTGCAGGAACCCTCTGTGGAACCGGCACCTCAGTCCGTGGAACCGCCCAAGGCAGAAGCAGCAGCTTCTGTGGAAGAAGAGCTGCCGCCCCTGACGGAGGAACCGCCGGTGACTTCGGAGGCCCCGTCCCCTTGGGACGAGTCGGCCCCGGCTGCGCCGCCGCAGAGAGAAGCGCCTCCGGCTCCCGCGCAGGAAGTGTCTGCGGCCCAGCCTCAGCCGGAGCCCAAGCCGGAATATACGGCTGACCCGGCGCTGAACAAGCCCCGCAAGGTGGCAGCAGAGGGAATCAATCCCTTCCCGCAATGGGCAGAGGTCATCAAGCTCCTGCAGGAGCAGGATCCCATGCTCTATACCTACCTGAAAAAGTCCAAGGGTTACTTTGATGGTACCCGGGTGCTCATCGATGGCGGAAAGACCTTCCGGGATTTTATCCGCGCCAACAAGGAAAGCCAGAAGCTCATCAAAAAGCTGATCGCACAGGTGTCCGGTGTGGCGGTGCCCATCGGCCCCTATGAATCCAAGACAGTCAATCGCGCTTCGGCCAACGCCGAGGAATCCCTCCGCAAGCTGGAACAGCTGGGGCTGGAGGTGTCGATTGAGGATAGTGAACGCAAAAAACGATAAATAAAAGGAGAACCAACCATGAAAGCAAGAATGCCCGCAGGCTTCGGCCGCCCCGATATGAACTCCCTGATGCGTCAGGCTCAGAAGATGCAGGAAGATATGAAGGCCAAGCAGGCAGAGCTGGAAGCTGCTGAGTACACCGGCAGTGCATCCGGTGAGATGGTCACTGTGAAGATGAACGGCAAGCACGAGGTGCTGAGCATCACCATTAAGCCTGAGGCCGTGGACCCCGATGATATCGAGATGCTGGAAGACCTGGTGGCTGCTGCTGTCAATGCAACCGTCAAGCAGGTGGATGAGACTGCCGAGGCCGAAATGGGCAAACTGACCGGCGGCCTGAACATTCCCGGACTTTGATCAAAGTGGAGGAGCACCATGGGTTATAATGCAGCCCCGCTGGAAAAGCTGATCGAAGAATTCAGCAAGTTCCCGGGCATTGGGCGGAAGGGTGCGACCCGGATGGCCTATCAGGTACTGAGCATGTCGGATCAGGATGCCGCCGCACTGGCGGGTGCGATCCAGAACGCCCACACCAAGCTCCACCGCTGCCGTGTCTGCCAGAATTATACCGAAGCCGAGCTCTGCCCCATCTGTGCCAGTGCCAAGCGGGACCGCTCTGTCATCTGTGTGGTGGAAACGCCCCGTGATGTGCAGGCGTTTGAGCGCACCCGGGAGTACCATGGAATGTACCATGTGCTCCACGGCCTCATCAGCCCCATGGATGGCATCGGTGCCGAACAGCTGACGGTCAAGGAACTGCTGGCCCGTCTGGGGGACGGTGAAGTGAAGGAAGTGATCATGGCCATGAACCCCACCGTTGAGGGCGAGGCAACGGCCATGTATCTGGCAAAGCTCATCAAGCCCCTGGGCATCAAGACCACTCGTCTGGCCTACGGTCTGCCCGTGGGCGGCAGCCTCGAGTACACCGATGAGACGACGCTTTACCGCGCGCTCTCCGGCCGCGACGAGCTGTAAAGAGCAGATTTTATAGAACCTTAACGATTCTTTCAAAAATCGCTCTTGAAAATCCAGCAAAATGTGATATAATGACAAGACAAAGAAGCTGCTTTTATAGGCAGAGTGCGCCGAACGACGAGAATTTTTGCCCGTATACAGGACGGTGTGCAATGCTTATGAAAACGGCTTCTGGAGGAAAGGAAAGGAGGCGCGCTTCATGGCACCTGCCAAGGAACGTCCGGCGACAAAGACCATCGCCACAAACCGCGAGGCGCGTCACGAGTATTTCGTGCTCGAAGCGCTGGAAACGGGCGTCGAGCTGAAAGGCACCGAGGTCAAGAGCCTGCGTGCCGGCGGCGTCAACCTGAAAGACAGCTGGGTCGATATTGAGGACGGCGAGCTGCTGGTCAAGGGAATGCACATCACCCCCTACGACCACGGCAACATCTTCAATCAGGACCCCATGCGGGTGCGGCGGCTGCTGGCCCACAAGAACGAGATCCGACGGCTGCACCAGCAGTGCAAGCTGCAGGGCTACACTCTTGTGCCGCTTTCGCTCTACTTCAAGCATGGCCGCGTCAAAATGGAGTTGGGCCTGTGCAAGGGCAAAAAGCTCTACGACAAGCGTGCAGATGCCGCCAAGCGTGATGCCAAGCGCTCCATCGACCGGGCCGTTAAATCCAACGGCGTTTACTATTGATTTCAGGCAGCATTCCTGCCCGGAAACTTCAAAGCTTACCCACACCGCAAGGTGTATTTTATGGGGGCGTAAAGGTTTCGACGGGGGGAGCGAGGCCTGGGCAGCGGGTAGCAGTGGGGGACCTGCTCTAAACTCCTCCAAAAAATTAACTGACAACAATAATTATCAGTTGCTCGCAGCCTGAGTGCTGCGCGTTCCGCCCACTCTTGTGTCGTGTGGGGCCGGGGCGTCCTTTAGACACAGCACCTGAACGGACCTAAGCTTTGCGGACCGGCAGGAACTCATGAAGCTACCAATGCGTTAGCCTGGCGACCGGCGTGACGCGGAGGGAATGTTGTTGATCGCCTGCACCCGGAGACACCTACGCTGAACTCTTTTCGGACATGGGTTCGACTCCCATCGCCTCCACCATGAAGAAAGAACGTCATTTCGCTGAGAAATGACGTTCTTTTCTTTATCATGGTAACATTTTTGGTAACACACCGCTGAAAAACAGCTTCATAAACGCAAAAACAGCCCCGAGAAACCGTCAGGCTCCCCGGGGCTGGTGCTATGTATGGCCGTTTTGGGCAGGGCGGCTTACTTTCCCTATGCCTTCAGCTTGTCGTAGGTCTGGTCTGCCTGAAGGGCTACAGGAGTGAGGCCGTTGTTTTTCCACCACGCAGCCAGTGCGGCCACGGTGGTGATGCCGGCGGTGGTCACTCAGACAAAGAGACAATCTTCCGCATTACTAGCTCATACTCTTTCGGATACACCAGCTTTATTGCGTTCATGTGTCTGTCCAGTACCTCCATCAACCCGCTGAACGGCACAGCGCTTGCAGCCTCTACAAATTCGCTCTGCGGTTCTTGCGGTCTTGTGGAATACTCCATCTGCATGACTGGTTCAGGCTTTGGAGCGGGGCTGTTTTCCCGGCTTTCCGCTTCGCTCAACTCATTTCGCACAGTGCAGAGGGCGGCAAGCTTTTCCACGCTCTGCCAGTTCGTTTCTTCGCATTTCAGTTTGCGGATGTGCTCGTTTATCTCCACGATGTCCATGCCTGCCGCCCCCTTATCACATATTGTTCAGAATGTCCAAAGCGCGCTTGTATGCGTCACGCTCGGCGCCGGTTGCGTCCTGCATCATGTCCTCGATGTCAGAGATCATACGCTCACGGCCATCCGTGCGGGAGTAGTGCCCGCGCACATAGTGACGGCCTCGGTTGGCATAGCTGTTGCCCCGGTTGTAACCGTTTCCGGCATCATGGCCGAAAGTCCCGCGCATGTCAGCTTCCCACTCGCCCGCACGGCTGTACTCGCCGCCCTCGCAGTAATCCTCGATGCGGTGGATGTCCAGAATGATGTCCACGATCTCGCCGATCATCTCAACATCGCCCGGGGAGCGGTTCTTTTTGTCGGTCAGCTCCATGAGCTCTTCGCACATCTCATCCTTCAGATGATTCAGTTTATCCAGCATGACTTTATCTCCTTTCTTATGCTACCCGCTCAACAATCAAATTGCTGTTTGCAATGCTGACTGCCTGCGTACTGGTGTTCTTAACCGCCACGGTCACGCAGCAGCCGCGTGGCACCTCGATGAACGCGGCCACGAAAACGTTGAAGAAATTTTCGACTGCCGCCGGGGTGACAATGGCTGTCGCACTGGTCAGCGACTCACCGCCGACAGCCAGCGCCACGGAAATGGGTCCAACAGTGCCGCCGGTGGGAATGGCGATATTGCCGCCAAAGCTTACCTTGAAGCGCGCTTTGCATTGATTGGTCAGACCCCGCAGGGTCACAAGGCCGCTGCCCTCACGGTGCATGATGCAGGCAGGGGCTTTCACCGCGGTCTCAGTCAGGGGAAGGTTTTCACCCGCCGCCACGATGACGGTGTTGGAGTTGCTAAATTCAGCCATTATCCGAAACCTCCTTTTCTGCACAAACAGGCGCATTTACCGCATAAACGGTTTTTAAGATATCCATCCAAGAATTGGATGGATCTGCTTTTTCCGTATCAAGCAGGGTTTTCAAAATGAAAACATAAGTGTTCAATTCCATCATGCTCATTTTGTTCTTATCCATGCTGTACAGATAATCTACAAACTGCTGTTTCAGCTCTGCTACGGTCATTCAAATACTCCTTTCATAGAAAAACGCCGGGACTTTTGCCCCGGCGCTCTGGTTTGCAAAATCAGCTCAGGGGCTGAACATTTTCCATTTTGGAAAAAGTTGCCGTGATTCGGTTATGCGCAGTTGCCGCAGCCGGTCCCACAGCCATAGTAAATGGCGTTGGGGTTGGGCACCTGATAGGCAGGCACGGGAGCTTTCTGCTGCAGAGTCCCGATGATCTGGTTGGTCTGCGCGTTCATCGCGGTGGTCAGGAACGCGCTCTGGCGATCCTGAGAAGCAGCCCGGCGCAGCTCGTTGTTCTCGCTCTGCAGGGTGGCGATCTTATCGTTGGTCAGGAAGTCGAGCACCGCGCGGGTGTTGCTGTTCTGATTCTCGATGATGTCCCGGGTGTTGTTGTTCATGGCGTTCTGCGTTGCGCAGAAGCCCTGCTGCATCTGGTTCCGGGTGTCGCACTCCTGAGTGGCCAGATTGTAGTTAACGCCCTGGATCGCGGTCTGGGTCTTGCAGCAGCAGTCTGCCAGCTGTGTAGCCAGAGCATTCTGACCCTGCATCAGCGCAACGTTGGTGCCGTTGAAGCCCTGCTGCATGGCGTTGGTGACACCGTTCAGGCCCTGCTGCACGCCGTTGAAGCCCTGAAGCATCCCGGTGTTCATGGCATAGAAGCCGTCACACAGGCCGCTTTCCAGCCCGTTCAGCTTGTTCATGACGCTCTGGTTGTCGAAGCCGCGCTGCAGGTCCGCCTGTGTTACGGCGCTGGTCATATAAGGCGAAGCGCCGCCCATGCCGCCGCCCCAGCCAAAGCCGCCCATGCCGCCCCAGCTGAACATGCCGAAAATCAGGAAGAGGACGATCCAGCCCATCCAGTCGCCGCCCCAGCCGTTGAAGCCGTTGCTGTAGCCGTTGGCGGGCTGTACCGGCATGGTCAGAACCGTGCTATCAGAAGAAAGAGACATAGTTTTACTCCTTTACGTTAGATTTTGAAATTTATTCTAAATGCGGCCGCATTTTAGAATCCAAACATATTTTTCATGCCGTTGAGCATCGGCGCGATCTGCTGCGCCCGCTGCTGAATGGCGTTGAGCTGCTGCTGTGAGAGCTGGCCGGAGGTGAGCATCTGGTTTATCATCTCCTGCGGGTTCTTTCCCTGCATCTGGCCCATAAACTGCTGGAACTGCCCGCCAATAGGGTTCTGAGCCTGTCGGCCCATCGAATTAAACAAGCTGCTGCCCATCGTTTAGCCCTCCTTTTCCGGCTCTGGTGCTTCTTGCTTTTCCAACGCCGCCAGCTTTGCCGCCAACTCGTCGAACTCCTTGCGGGTGACATACTCCACGCCTGCGGCTTGCGTGGCTGCAATCGACGCTTTGGGGCCGCTGGTGCGCTCTTTGTAATCGTAAATGCGAAGAGGGAACGGCCTGCCGTCCTGCCCCACTTCTTTGATGTAGAAGGTATCGGAATCAGCATCCAGTAAAAGCACCCGGCTCCCGTTGGCGACCAGATAGCCCCGGGCCGCTGCTTCGCCTTGCACCCAGATAAAGCCGCTGTCAGTCGGTGCGGCCTGCCCCTGCATTGTCGGTATCATGACGGGCTGGGGCTGGTACTGTGCTGCCCTGAGCTGTTCAAGCTGCCCCTGCGGCTGTTGCGGGTAAAACACTTGCGGGTATCCGTTATAGATCGGCATCGTTTTCCTCCTTGTACCAGTAGTAGATCGGGCATTCTGCGCCGCTGTCCCAGCTGTCCCACCACACGCCGTCGATCACGGTCAGGACGTGCCCGGAGCAGCCCAGTACATACACGCCGCGCGGGTACTCCCGGGCAAAATCTGCCACGGTGTAACAGGTGGTGCAATCCGCTTCCACCATGCGGCGCTTGAACCCGCGCTTTTGAAGGTACGCGCCCCATGTGCGGTTGGCGCTGGGCATATCGCCGAGGGCGTAGCCGGTGAGCGCCAGCGCAATATACGCCTGCTCCCAGCTTTGACCGGTGGCCGCAGCTACCGCCCGCACTACGCAGTCCCCGACGCTGCTCCCGCGCGGGTTTGGGTTAAACCTGTGCCACATGGCACCCCCTCCCTTTGCGCCCAGTGTACTTTTTTAAACCGCTGGAAGAGACAACGAAGGTACAACGAAGGACAAAAAAGAAAAGCGCCCACACAGAAAAATCCGCATGAACGCTTAAAGATACAAATATACTTATATAAAATGATGCAAAATAGAAAGTTTGAACGTTTTACTTGCAAAAAATCCCCCGCTTTGCCTACAAAGTACCCCGCGTGGCACGCAGGGCTTCGGCAAAGCAGGGGATCTTTTATGCCGCCAAAACGGCAAAATCTAAAATCAAGAGCGGAACCGCCCACAGGCAATGCCGCTCTCTACAAAGGCCGTAGCCTTTCAAGTCTAAAGGCGTCTCCCGCATGGTACGCACTGTAAGTAAGCGGGCGGGAGACTGTATCATCTTAAAAGACCCACCATGATACGCATCGTTGAGAGGCTTAGTGGGTTCAGATATCCACCCTAATGCGCTTCTTCGAGAGGCCGGGTGGATTTGTTGAGATAATTATACCACAATCCGTGCAAAAAGAAAAGCGGCAGACCTGAAAACCTGCCGCTTTTTTGAATCGCCAGAGCAAAAGCTCAAAACTAATCCCTAGACAAAGTTATTATATCACGCACTCAGCATTTTTTCAATGCCTTTCAGCCGGTAGCCTATCGCCGTCCGGCTGTAATGCGTCTGCGCTGCAATGTCCGCACAACATAGCCGCTCAACGTACCGCAGTAAGGCTATCTTACGGTCTACCCTCCCAAGCGGTGCGCTTTTGATAGCGGCGGTCATCTGCTGTCGGTCAAGCCCTTGCAGCGCAGGGGGCAGCACTACACGAGCCGCCGCCACAGGCAGCACCGAGCCAAAAAGGCTGCGGCAACTGTCCAGCGTTGCGCACCATATTGCCAATGCTGGCGAAACGGTGACATTTTGTCACCGCTTCGCCGTCAAGGCGGACTTCATTCGTAAAAATGGCCTGTTTTAACCAATGTCGTGCGTGCGTAATGCTACTCATAGTCAAAACCTCACTGATTTTGCAAGGCCGCTTTCATGCGGTCAAAGAAAAACTGAATCACGGTGCCGATTGTTTCATCGGTGATGGCCCAGCTGATAAGTCTGCCCCACTTGCTGGCGTTGAGGGCCATGCGGAGCATCTGCGCCACCCACGCCTTGCGCTCTGCGCCGCGCTTTGTGCCCTGGATCTCGTGCTCTGCCTGCTCTATCAGGTCAAGCACAGTGCCCTTGACAGCGGCACCATAGCCCAGCCGGATGCAGCCCAGTGCGTAAAACACAAAGCCGCCCAGCATGAGCACGAGGGCCACAGGGGTGGGTATGACGCTCAAAATGTTATTGATTGTTGCCATGTATTACTCTCCTCTCTCTTTTTCGAGGTCTGCAATGCGGTGGTTTGCCACCTTCATCTGTTCTTCAAGCACCGGGATGCGCTGGGCGAAATTGTTGTGTGTTCGAACTTCCCGGGTCAGCTCTTCCAGCTTGGTTTCGGTCACAGCCTGCTGCTTGTCCAGTTTGGCATCCATGCTCTGGGCGGTGTGGATGTTAGAGACGATCACGCCGATCAGACTCAGACCGCCGGTGATAATGGCTACGATGATTGCATCGCTCATGCGCCCTCCCGGAGACGGGTCAGACCCTTCTTGCGGATGATACGGGGGTAGTTGAGTGTGGTCACGTTGAGGTCGACGTTGCCGGAGATGCCCGGCACACGGCCCTTGCTGGTGTGCTGGTGGGCATTGTACTTGAAATCCACCTTCGGGGTCTTGCCGGTGTAGTCGGCAAGCCATACGTCATAAGGATGCAGAGCCGCACCGCCCACAAAGAGATGTGCCTTTGCAAAGCTGGTGTAGGTGTAGAGCTGGGCATAAAAGCCCATCTGTTCCACCTCGTGCAGAGCATAGGCGGTCAGGTCGGTCAGTGCCTGCTTGTCCAGACTGACGAGCTTGTTGTCCTCTACGTCCACAGCCACAGGCAGGGTCAGCTCCTTTCCATAGACTGCTTGACGCAGCAGGGAAAGTTCTGCGTTGACCATGTCCTTGTTGGTGGCGTAGGTGTAGTAATATACGCCCACGTCCAGCCCAGCCGCTTTGGCGTTGCAGTAGTTGGTCTCAAATGTCGGGTCGACGTATAGCCCGTCCTTGCGTTTGCTCAGCTTGCTGTTGGTGGATACCGTCTTGAGCATGGCCCCCTTGTAACCTGCCGCTGCCACCTGTGCCCAGTCGATGGTGCCCTGATAACGGCTCACGTCAATGTACCGGTAAGGCGGCTCACCCGCCCACCCGGTCACGGTGTCCACAGTGGGCACGTCCGGTGCAGGAGCAGGCTCTTCCTTGTCGGCGCTGTCACCGGCAGCGTGGGAGAGGGCAGAAAAGATATCCCGCAGGAAGTCAAGCATCACTTTCCACCTCATAAAATCCATCCTCCGTCAGCTTTTTCATCACGGCATCCTTGTACCGGTCAGGCACGTTGTCAATGGTAAAAGCGCCGTCAAAGCGGTGCAGCTTGATTTGGGTTACATAGAACAAAACCATAACATCCTCCTTATTGCGCGGCCAGAAGGTCGAGCATAGCCGCTTCCAGAGCAGCAAGGCGCTCTTCTGCGGTGGGCAGCTGTGCCTTTTCCTCTGCTTCCTTGCGGGCCTTTTCCTGCGCAGCCAGCTCCTCAGCAGTGTACAAGTGGTACACCTGCACCTGCTCTTCTTCGTCCCAAGCGTCTTTTGCTTCCACGCCGGGCACATCGATAATTTTCTTCACGTCCTTGCCGCCGTTTGGGTACTCGGCAATGGTCTCGTAATGGCTGACCTCTTCCACGCCCGCCACAGCATCGTGATGGATGGTCTGGGTCTCCTGCTTGAGGTAGCCTTTCGTCAGGTCGGGGGCTTCGATGGGGTTGCCGTTGCTGTCGATGATTTTCATAAGGTCTCCTTTCAGGCGACACGCCGCCAGATGTACGTTGAGTAGTAGGGGTTGAGGATGTCCATGGGCTTCGGATCAGTGTAGGATTCACGTGCAACAAAGGCCGTTGCATCTGCCACGTTGTTTCCGGTGTTATAAGCAACATAAGCACGGCCAGAAATGTCCCCTGACACACCAGACCCTCCGTATAGAACTTGTCCATAAATCGGTGCAACGATGGGATGACTGTGTAAGCCAACTTCGTTTGCAGCCTGCGTATGCTCCGCACTACCACCCGTACTCCCTGCCGGGTAGGTATCGGAAGCGCCCATGATAAATCTGCCCTCAATTCGTTCCCATGTGCCGCCGATAAAGCTCGGCAGGGCTGGTTGCGTTTTCGCTGATGTACAGACTGCCCACGGGGTGGTCTCGCTCGACTACCGCCGCAAGGACTTGCTGATAGATAGCATAGGCATCAGGGCCAATGCCATTTTTGAGTTCTCCTAGTGCCATAAGGTCTCCTTTCGGTTATGCTACTCTGCGCCAGATGTACACGGAGTAATAGGGAGGTAATATGTCAAGCGGTGTACTATCACCTAGTGGGTCTGTTATTCCTGTACGCGAAAAATCACCGCTTCCATCGCTGTGTGTGTATGAGAGTGATACAGCATCAAATTCTCTTCCTTCAGAACCTTTCGTGTATAATGAATACACGAAAATTTTCTCATTAGGTAAGTTTGTTTTAGCTATGGTTTTCGTCGCACTACCACCTGTGCTCCCTGCCGGGTAGGTATCACTTGCACCCATGATAAATCTGCCCTCAATCCGCTCCCATGTGCCGCCGATAAAGCTTGCCGGGGATGTGGGGTCGTCGCTGATGTACAGACTGCCCACGGGGTGGTCTCGCTCGACTACCGCCGCAATGACTTGCTGATAGATAGCATAGGCATCAGGGCCAATGCCATTTTTGATTTCTCCTAGTGCCATTGTTTCTCCTTTCAGGCAGTACGAAGCCAAGTGTAAGTAAAGTATGCCGGGGGTTGGACGGTAGTGCTACGACCATAAATGGAATTGGAACGGGAGGCATCAAATCCGAAGGGCGCACCACCGGAGGGAATACCGACATTTGTTGAGATGCTGTTATAGCCGTTCTCTCCAGTAGTTGTGCCGTTTTCGTAGAAAGCTCCTGTTATTCTAGTATGTGAATCGTTAGTAAAGCCATCTCGAAGTGCGGCAATAAACGTGCCTTTAACATTCGGCAAACCTGCCTCAACCGTCGTACCAGCCGGGTGCGTGTCGCTTGCACCCATTAACACCCTATCTTGCGCAATCTTTTCCCATGTGCCGCCGCCAAAAGTCACAGCCGGGTTTTCCGGGCTGATGGTCTGATAGATACTACCCACAGGATGTGCCGCAAGCAGGAAATTGGAATAGATGGAGCCGTCGCCATAGAACTGGCCACCATATTTGATGGGATACCACCGGGCGGAAATTTCCGCAGTCGGAATGTTGTGCGCACGGATACGGATAGCTCCGGCTCGAGTTTCGGGGTTTACAAGCATAGCTTTACCGGCTACGTCTGCACTTGCAGGGTCGATGCTGACAGATACCACAGTCGTGGACGTAACGTCTGCTGTAATGTCAATGTAATGCGGGTACTCTGCAACTTCTGTGTCTGTCTGCCACCCCGTAATTGGAATAAAAAGATCATGTGGATCGACGGAGTCTGCTTTGCCCGCCAGAGCATCACCGGTAGCCTTTGCGTCGGCAGGGGCGTTTTCGATGCTCAGGGTCTTATCGGTATTGGCCCGCATTCCCGCCAGCTCTGCAGCATCCTCTGCGGCTTTCTGAGCCTTTTCGGCTGCCTGACGGCTAGTGGATGCTGCTCCCGCACTGGTGGATGCTTCACTAGCCTTAGTGGTAGCGGTGGATGCAGAAGTAGCAGCTGCCTCTTTGCTCTTTTCTGTGGCCTGTTCAGATGCTTTTGCTTCGGTAGCAGCGGTCTGAGCCGCCTCGGTGGAGCTTGCCACCTCCTGCAAAGCGCCGGTCTTAGCGTTGCCGATGTCAGTCAGTGCAGCGTCTTCTGTCTGGGTGATGGCCGTGGTGGCCGTAGTCTGGGCTTGCTGGACAGCGGCCACAGAGTCCGCTTTCTGCTGCTCGATGCCCGCCACGGTCTGCGCGGCTTTGTCCGCACTGGCTTTGGCGTTGGTGGCATAGCCTTGAGCCTCGTCGGCAAATTGCTTGCAGTACTCAAAGCCTTGGCCGAGGCCGTAGCGGACCTCAACGCCTTTTTTGGCGTTATAAATGCGCTTCAAAACCTCATCAAAGTTGAGTGTAATCATAAGCTAATCACTCCTGTAGGTGTGTCGTAGATGGTATCGGTTTCAAAATCAAAGGTATCCCAGAGCCAGTCCGCACCCGCATCCGCGGTAACATTTCTTTTGTACGGATTGCAAGTGCCCTCTATGGTAAAGGCCATATCATGTCGGTTTTTCTCACTGGGGTCTACCCGCCAAAGGCCCTGCCAGTACCAGGCACTGTCCTCATCAAAAACGCACCGAAGCCACTTGCCCTGTAAGGCATTTTCAAGGGCGCTTTGGATGGTCGTCCATTGCTTTTTCGGAGACTTACAGATAAGCTCCAGCTTGATGGTGCGCTGCTTGTAGTGCACTTCCCCATCCAAAGCCCTAGACAGGTCTAGGATAAAGTCAGAGCCCGGGACATTGACAAGCATCGTCTCTGGCTCTGCACCGGATATCATAGGGCTGCCCACCTTCAGATAAAGGCCAAGGTCTTTGAGGGTATGGATAGTTCCGATCTGTGCGCCCATCAGCATTTGAGCTCACCTCCGCTCTGGATCACGGCCAGCTGCTCCGGGGTCAGAGGGCTGTATACCAACTTTTCTCCGTCCCACACATAGTGCGAGCCGCCATCCTCCCAGTCCTCCGGGAACTCATCGAAGACCATGCAGTTGTCTGGGAGAGGGTTCGGGATCACTTCTTCAACGCCCCATCCGCCGCTGTAAATGCGACCATCGGAGCACACTTTGCACATAAATTTACAGCCGGGTACTTTCATCTGTCCTTCACCTCACATAAAACCGTATAGTTCTCGTGGCATACAGAGGGAGTCATTTTGTGTCCACCCGTCAGAGCCGGGGCTTTCCAGGTCGATGCTGAAATTCGTCGGCACTACTGCTGGGGTGTAGTTGTTGCCCGTGACATAGTTCGATGTGCGCTCACGACCGGGTCCGAAAGTGATGCCCCCTGAGTTGACCCGCACCGTCCGCATGTGAGTGGTGTTCCACGGGTAAGTCATGGCGTATTCCACGCCATTGACCGGGATGACCATGGTCACACATCCGGCAGTGCCGCCGCTGGCCCACCATGTGGATCCTTTCTTGCTGGTATAGGTCAGATACACAGCAGAAAAATCGGACAGGTCCAGCGGGATTGTCTGTGCTCCAAAAGAGCTGTTGTCCCCAAAGTCCCAGATACGGGCGTTTCGGATGCCGTAGAAGGTAATCTTTCCGGAGTCGATAGTGCAGCTGCCGTTGCCGTCTGTGATGGAAATGCTATCCGACTTGATGTTGACCATGCTGGAACCGGAAAGCACTTTTATGCCGTCGTTGGTGATCTGCACCCTTTTGTTGGGCAGCTGGTCATGCCGGACGATAAGGCCGTTTTCCGGGGTAAACTCCAGAAAATTTGTGGCCGTTTTGGCCGCTTCGCCAGCTTTTTTGTCCACCTCGTCCACTCTTTTGTCGTTAGACTTCTGGTACTTGAAAAGCTGGTTAAGAGTGCTCTGCTGATATTTTTCAGCGGATGCCGTATCCTCATCCAGCAGGTTGGTGCGGCCCAGGTTGGCCACTTGTCGGTCGGTCAAAGTCTGCCGGGTCATGCCGAAGGTATACTCCTTTTTGTCCGGCTGATCCAGCGGTTCCACCAGCTTTGTGCACAGCATGATGACATCGATGCTGTGGGGCTTGCTGATAATGTGGGCATAGCTGGCAAAAGTCAGCCTGTCCTTGTCATAGCCCGCATCTCGCAGATCCACAGCCTTGACGGTGTAGCTCGTCACCATCAAGCTGTTTTTCTGAAGATCCTGCACGCCTGCAGCAAAGGTGTCGTTGTCGCTGTCGGTGTCATACTCGCCCAGGGCTGACACGATGCCAAACTTCTGGGCCGCTCCATTATTCTGGATCCATCCGCAGTCGCCGTCACTGCTGTCCAGCCGGTAAGAGTACCCTTTGGGCATATACTTGTTGATGGTGGCCGCGTCCGTTCCAGAAATGCCATAGCGCTCTTCATGGCTTTCTGTGTACTTTTCACCCCACCACAAAAATTTCCACTTCCACTTTGTCTCCTCGACCGTGTGCTTGCTTCCCATGGGATACACACGGGTAAAAAGACTGTTGGTATCGGTCTTCTCGGTGAAATCCAGCAGGTTTACGCCATACTCAATGGTTTGGTTGACCAAACGGTCGGCCTCGAAAGACTGATCGCAATAATTTAAGACGTTATTACCCGTGGCGGGGTTGTAGGTACAGTAGGCATATCCGCCGTACACCTTGAGCACCATCTTGTCGATGATGTCCCAGGTGCTGCCGTAGTCTTCGCCCACACCGTAGCTGTCCCGGTCTCCATAGTGCACAACAAGATCACCCAGTGCCGCAGTGACAGTGCCCAGCTCGAAGCGTTTCATTTTCATGTTGCCGCACTGCTGGTTGTGGGCATCGATGAGGTGCTGCAAAAACTGCGCCAGCTTTCCCTCGTAGTTAAAAGGGGTGATCGCGCTGTCATTGAAGTAAGACAAAGCGCCCTCGCAGTAGATGACCCTGCGGTTGTACCAGTCTGCCTCATGGCTCAGGACACGCCCGCGCCAGATCTCTTTATCGTCCTGTTCAACGGTGATGCAGGTGGACATCTTTTGCAGGCTCTCATACTGCTCATGGTCGCGCGTCATGGTAAAAGAAAGGCTGCCGCCCTTGCTGACCTCTCGGGTCAGCTTGGGAGACAGCACAAGGGCATTGCGGCTATTGGGAGCGTAGATCAGGCGCTTGTCGTTGGGGTTGCCAAAGGGATATGCAAAGATTTTGTACAAATTTCAGTTTCCCCTTTCTGCCAGCGTGGCCAGATGGCCCAGCTGTGCATCAATAGAAGGTGCCAGTGCGCCCACCAGCGTGCCATCATCCAGCTTAATGACAGTGTTTGCCGTCTGGGGAAGGTACTGCTGTACCACGTTGTACAGCGCGTCCACGGACTGCTGCATTTTCTGCTGGTAGGACGAAAGCCGCCCGTTTGCCGGGCTTTCGCCGAACGCATAGCCATCGGTGCGGAAATCGTACCCGGCAAAGCTGCGCTGGCTGCCGTACCAGCAGGCGTCCTGGATGTCCTTGTAGGAAAGCGTCGTGCTCTTGCTGTCAGTGCTTTCCTTTTCGCCGTTTTTACTGCCCAGCCATGCGGCCAGACCGATACCGCCCGCCACAGCAGCCACGCCCAGGATGGCAGCCAGCACAGGGTTGGATGCCACAAGCGAGACGATATTGCCCAGACTGCCCATGATAGAGGTGGCCATGCTGGACACCCCGCTGGCGACGTTGGCCAGCTGGGCACCTGCCCCACCGGATGCGCTCAAGCTGGACAGGATGGAGCCAAAGCTTTGCACCGCTGTCCCCGCTTCTGTTGCGCTGGCAGCAATGCCGTCCGTAAAGAGCGATTTGATGGTAGCGAAGGCCGCTTTTACGCCGCCCCCACTGTACGCGTTATTGATGACACTCAGCGCATCCGCCGCCCACTTGGAGATAAGCTCCCGCTGATCCTGCGATACCTCGCCCCAGATGAGATTTGCCACGTCTGTAGCCAACCCGGCCCAGTTGCGGTTTTTCAGGTCGGTGAACGCGTTTTGCAGGCGGCCAAAGATGCCGTTCGACCACTGCTTCTGCGCATTGCTGAGGTTCTGGTCAATGCGGCTTTGCAGCTCCGTCACGGACAAAACCACATCGTCACAGCTCTTTTGCGTGGTCGTGGTCACTTTTCCGGCCGCATCGGTCACTTTCTTTGTGACCGATTTGATAGTCTTCTCCGTGCCGTCCACCACTTCTTTCCAAGAGTCCGTGATGGTCTCCACGGTCTCCTTTGTGGTGCCCTTGAGCTTTTTGGTGGTGCCGTCGTAGACGTTGTAGGTATTGTCGGCAGTCTCCACCACGCGCTGGATGTTGCCCACGATGTTGGTCACCACCTGGCGCAGTCGAGAGGCATCACCGGGCAGTACGACCTCAGGCCAATCGCCTTCGGCAAGGCTGAAGTCGGCGGGATGGTTCAAATCGCGCGCCGGTTCGAGGGAAATCTGCATGCGGCGAACGGCACGGTCCGG
>OGRF01000644.1_pt1 | contig 28646 bp, 26 predicted proteins | sample 1553381 | NCBI WGS metagenome assembly OGRF01 (sample SAMEA2580060, study PRJEB22360) | human gut metagenome | biome: human gut; feature: human-associated habitat; material: faeces | place: Denmark | collected 2008/2010
CAGAGGAGGCACCTTTGAGAATCCTGTCATCGCAGAGATTGCAGAAAAATATCAGGGAAGATGTGAATTTTACGAATCGGATAAAATGTTCACATGTTTGATAACGTTAAAATCAACTTTACTGTAAAACGTTAAAATCTCTTTGTATTGGCAAATTTAAGTCATAGCAAATTGAGAGAAACAAGTTAAACTTATAACGAAAAAGAGAGCTGTTACGCCGGTTTTTATATGGTGGACAGTTCTCTTTTTGTATTTCACGACAAAAACTTACACGTCACGCCAAATTGCTTGACTTGAGTGTAAATAAATTGTATATTATAGTAAATAAAAGACTTGGTGGAAGTAATGAAGAGATTAGTATCGATAATTTTGAATTTTATGATCAAGAATAATGTAATTTCTAAGGATACAGAAGAAATAGAATTTTACAGATACGGAATAGAAATTACATTATCATCATTAATTAATATAGCCTTAATATCTATCATAGGTATAGTAACAAATTATACTTTTGAGAGCACAATGTTTTTGGCAGTGTTCATTATAATGAGATCATTTACTGGGGGATATCATGCAAATACATATATTAAATGTAATTTAGTGACCTCAATATCTTTTGTTATATTGTTGTTGATATTTAAAATAATAAGACATATTTCTTTAAAGTCAATTATATTAATTGCTATTTTTCAAGTAGTAACCATTGTTTTATTGGCACCGATTGAGAACAAGAATAAACCGATAGAAAATAGAACTGTCTATAAAATTATTTCTACCGTTTTATCAGTAGTGCTATCTGCAATAAGCATCGTATTAATTATAAAAGGTGTAGACCTAGGGCTAATAATTCTGCTGACTTTAGCCTTAGTTTCAATATTTATAATATACGCAAGATTTATGAAAAGGGGGGATTTCTTATGAAAATTAAAGTTGCTGTAGCAAAATCAGTCAAGGCGCTTGTTGGACATATGGCAAAGGCAGCCTGTGGTTCTGCATCACATTGGGGGGCATATCAACCTAAAGAACCTAAATTTAAGAAAGAAAAGAAGTAATAGATAACCACAGAATCGTTTAATAATCGGTTTAATTAGGAGGGGTAAGGTGTTTCCAATGCAGAGATAAAATACACAAAAATGTACAATAACATTTGTGCGAACATACAAAGTTTAAAATGATTTGCAACAAAGTAGATCGTTTGTGATACTAATATATTAAGACAATGGAGGTATTTAAAATGACAAAAATGGTTAAGAAGATAGCAGCTATGGGTGCTGCCGTAATGATGATGGCTTCGATTTCGGCTATGGGTGCGAGCGCATATACTGATCTCGAAAAAAACGGAGCGTATTGCACTGCTTACAAGAGTTCCTCAAGCAGCGTCTATGCTTCAACATCAACAAAGGACGGATCGAAAAAAACGGTAGGAGTTAACATCGTGCTTTACTATACAAAGAGCGGAAATACACTTAACACAGGTAGCGGCAACAGCTATACAAGAGGCGTTAGCACAACCTGCTCCACACCTTCCGGCGGAACGTTTAAAAGTGCGACAATAACACATAAATTAAACAACGCTACTGTATATACAGGTTACTTGGTATAACGGATAATTCTAAAAAATAATGCCGCACTGACATATAGTGATATTTCCGTGCGGTATTATTCTATAGAATATGGAGATAACCGAAATGAAAATTAAAGCATTGATCGTAATGACCATGACCGCCGCTGCCCTGCTTCTGCCATCATGCGGAAAACAGCCGGATAAGACCTCGGACGCAAATGTAAACGAACCCGTCGAATTCGGGGCGAATATAACCGTTTCCGACAGCTACGCTTTCAGGGAAAACGACGGCAGACTTTACCTCTGGGATTTGAAAACCAACAGCTATGAGATTTTCTGCACACAGCCCGATTGTAAGCATCAGACCGCTGCAGAAAACGCCGATACAAAATGCTCGGCTGTCGCTCCAAAAGAGGGGTACTTTTATAACTATGCTTTTCTTTATAACGATACGCTATACTCGATATGCACGGGCGAGCTGAACGAGTTTCTTATTTATACCGCCGATACCGACGGCATGAACAGAAAGCTTGCGTTTACCGCGGAACTGTCGCTTTGCACCATGGTTAATCCTGTGCTTGACGGCGGCAGACTGTTCTTTGTCGGCTCGGAATTTGAAATGAACGATACCGACAGTGTTGGATTGCGGGAGAATTATTCGCTCTGTTCGGTTGACCTTTCCGATTTTTCTTTTGAAAAATATATGGACATCGGCACTGCAAACGAAACCGTGATCGGTAAGAAGAGTCTTTTGCTGTACAAAAACAAGATATATTTCCAGCACAGCGAATATTCCGAAAACAGCGTTCATTCCGCTGTCGAATGCTATGATATCGACGGCTCGGAGAGGATGACGGTACTTGAAATGGAAGATTCCGTCAACGTCTGGCAGTGCAACGGCGGTAAAATGCTTTATGTCGTTTCCGACGATGACGATTCCCATTCGCAGGTCTGCTCCTATGATCTCGACGGCGGTGGGACAGAGGTTTTGTTTAAACGGGACGGCTATGTCAGCGATGTCTGCATGATCGGAAACAGGGTGTTTTATATGTACAGTACTGCGGACGGCAAAAGCGAGATACGCAGTGCAGGAGTGTTCGATACGTCGGACGGAAAAGACCTTACGACCGAATTTGACGGCGATGTTTACGTATCGGTTCTGGGACACACGTCAAACGGGCATTTGATACACTATCAGGACTCCGAACGCGACAGCTTCGGACTGCTCTCCGACGAGGACTTTTGGAGTCTGAAATTTGAAAATGCCGATTTTAAATTTGAGCAGTAAGAGGGGAATGAGCAATGGGTAAGAAAGAATATTTAGCCTGCCTGATCTCGCTGGTCATGCTCGGTCTAACAGCGTGCTCCGATAATGCAAACAAGACCGGCTCGGAAGTAAGCTCAGGTACTTCATCAGCCGAAGAAAAGGATTACGGTTACGGCTTTGACAAGTTCGGATTTTCGCGTTTTGACGTTGAAACGGCAGAATCCCTCACTTATGAAAATAAAACAAAGATCGTATATCTTACAAACTACGATACGACCTTTACAACTACTGACGACGACCCGAGAATATACGATGAAATTTACATTGAAAACACTGTGAACGAGTATCTGGATAAAAACGGATATGACTTTTACGTTGATTTTGTAATGAACGGCGAGTTTGATTTCAAAACAGGCGAGCTGTACCCAAACATGGACGTTTACGAAAGTATGCTCAAAAATAACGAGCAGGTCGATATAGTCAACACGGGGCTGGGCATGAGCGCGCTGGGCGGTTACGGAGATACCTTTAATCTGTTTGTAGAAAGGGGTTATCTAGAACCTTTGAACGATTATTTTCAGACCGACAGCGGAAAAGCGTTTTACGACGGGTTCGACGGCATAGTCTGGAAGCAGACGACCTGTGCCGACGGTATGATATACGGAAAAACCACCGACTATACGCTTGCTCAGCCGCTGGTATTGTTGCTTAACGGCGATGTTTGCAACGAATACGGGGTAAATACAGACGATATCCAAAGCCTAGAAGATCTCGAGCCGTATCTGCAAAGCCTTGCGGACGAGGGGAAACGTGGTCTGCTGCTCGACAGCACCTGCGAACTGTATTATGAGATGGCGGGATTTTGCAGATACAAGGGCGTGTATATCAACGCCGAAACGGGACTGGCGGAAAATATTTTCGAGAATGAAAAAGCCTTGAAATATCTCAAGACCGTATATGAATATTCGCAAAATGGATATATATCAAACAACGTCGATATTGCGAACGACGCTTATATTTGCAGCCTGTCGCCGGCAATGCCGCTTTATTATGATTCGTCGAAAATCGTTTCAAGCGGATATTTGCAGCAGGAGGAACTGAACGGAGTCGTGGGGATATCGTCCTCTAGCAAGAACAAGGAAACGGCGTTTGAACTGCTCGCTCTGCTGAACACGGACGAAGAGCTTGCGAACATAATTTACAACGGCGCAGAGGGACGAAATTATGCGGTCAAGGACGGCGAAAAGTACCCGAACAAGAACGCTCTGCCGTTTTACGACGTCGCCGCGACAATGACTAATTCCATTATCGCCGAAAGCAATTCGCAGGACAATCAAAGCAAGCGGGAGGATATTGCGATATGCTGGGAGCATTCCGAGGTATCTCCGTTTTACGGTTTGGAGGTATCCGACGATCTTGCCGAAAAATTGGAGAAAACGGCGGCGGTCTATGACGATTTTTACGGTCTGTTCTACGGCGATTACGGCGAATATCAAAGCCTTGACGAAGCCTTGTTCGCAGCAAATGAACAGCTGAAAGCCGCAGGAATAGACGAGGTTTTAAACGAGCTGAACGAGCAGCATGGAAAATTTGATAAAGAATAAAACCGGAGAAAACAACATGACTCTCACCCTAACAAACCTCACCAAACAATACGGCAATTTCACCGCACTTGAAAACTTCACCTACGACTTCACGGCGGGAGTATACGGTCTGCTTGGACCGAACGGTGCAGGCAAATCCACCCTTATGAATATCATCACCGACAATCTGAAACCAACTTCCGGCTCGGTGAAATTTGACGGCGTTGAAACAAGCACAATGGACGCCGACTTCCGCAAAATTCTCGGCTTTATGCCCCAACAACAAGGGATTTATCCAAACTTTACGCTGGAGCGTTTTCTCTACTATATGGCTGCCCTCAAAGGCATGAAAAAAGCTGACGCAAAGCCGCAGATAGAAAAGCTAATCAACCTTGTCAACTTGCAGGACAGCCGAAACAAACGCCTCGGCGGCTTTTCGGGCGGTATGAAACAGCGTGCCCTCATCGCACAGGCTATGCTCGGCGAACCGAAAGTCATTATCCTCGACGAGCCTACCGCAGGTCTTGACCCGAAGGAGCGTATCCGTATAAGAAATCTAGTGGCACAAATAGCTTTCGATAAGATCGTCATAATAGCCACCCACGTCGTTTCGGATATCGAATTTATCGCAAAAGAAGTCCTGCTTATGAAAAAGGGCGAGATAATCGACAGCGGCGCACCGCATATCCTCTGCGAAAAGATCGACGGCAAAGTGTTCGAGATAACCGCCGACGAGAGTATGCTGAATGATATTTCCGCAAAATACAAGGTGGGAAATATCTCAAAGGACGAGAAAAATATCTACGTCCGTGTTATCAGCGAACAGCCGCCAAAAGACTTTGAGTACAAGCTCTGTAAGCCCGACCTCGAGGACCTCTACCTCTATTATTTCGACCAGGGAGCGAGCCGATGATCTTCGTAAACGAACTGATAAAAGCGTTCTGCAAACGCACAACTATTGCAATTTTCGCCGTTCTGCTGCTCCTCAACGGCGTTTTGCTGTATATAAACGAAACAAAACAGACGCTGGAATACACCCCTGAGCAGTACAAAGCCGCTTATCAGACCCTCGAAGGGCTTGACACTCACGTTGCTTTTGAGCGAATTTCACAGAAAAAGTCGGAGCTTGAATTGATACAAAGGCTGTCATTCGGTGAGGATATTTCGCAGGAAAACTGCAATGCTGAGGAGCTTTTGAAGAGCTACAAGACGAAGAGCTACCTAGAATTTACCGACGATATTTACTCCGAGATAGAGCTGACCGACCACATTTACGAGGAGGTCGCCGCCTGCGAAAATTACGACAGCTACCTTGAAAATATCGACAGCACCGCGCGAAAAATGACGGGCATTTCGCTTTTCGCCGACCCCGATAGTTTCAGCTACAAAAATATCGCACAAACGCCTGCGGACTTCGCCTACCTCAAAGGCTCAAAGCTCACCGCCGCACCCTCAAAGGGTATTTCAATGGCAACAGGTTTCCTCGCCACCGACCTTATCGCAATGCTGATGATAATGACCGTGGTGATGACCATAGTCACCCGTGAAAAAGAGCTTGACCAGATAACACTTTCAAGAACAACATACAAAGGCAGAATGCCCCTTGGTATCACAAAGATTTTCACCTGTTTTGCGGCGGCGATTGTGGCGGAAATGTTGCTTTACGGAGTAAATTTTGCAGTTTCATATATTACATATGGTTTCGGCGACCTGTCAAGGCAGATACAGTCGGTATACGAGTTTAACGGCAGTAACTTGAAAATATCCGTACTGCAATACTTTGCACTTTTCCTTGCGGCAAAACTTGCGGTTTACTGCGTATTTGCGGCGATGATCTACCTTGTTACTGTGGTATCAAACACCGCTGTAAAGGTCTACGGCATACTGATAATTACCATAGCGGCGGAAGCCGTGCTCTACTACACCATACCGAGCACAAGCTATCTTTGTCCGCTAAAATACATTAATATTCTTGCATACGCCAACACAAAAGACCTCTTCGCGAGCTATCTGAACCTCAATATTTTTGGAAAACCTGTGAACTATATGGCTGTGTTTGTCGGCTCGGCGATAGTATTGCTGCTCATATTGTCCATACTCTCCGTGCTGATTTTTTCAAAGCAAAGGGTTATTAAAAGCCGTACAAGAAAATTCAGCCTTGCAAAGTTCAGTATTTTCAAAGGCAGGACAACAAATCTCTTTTTGCAAGAGTGCTACAAGGTCTTTATCGGCGGCAAGGCTCTGCTGGTTTTTTTAGAACTGATACTTCTGATTTTGATAGCATTTGCTGTCATCACCGCAGTTTCATATTCTCCTATCAGCGAGAGCTTTTCATCAGCGGACGAGGTTTATTACAAGCAGTATATGTTGAAATTTGAGGGCGAGTACACCGCCGAAAAGCAGAAAATGATAGACGCTGAGGCGCAGAAATTTGCCGACGCGCAGATGAAAATGTCGGAGGAAATGGCAAATTCAGATGGTGACGGTGTTTTCATAATGATGAAGTATCAGGATATACTTGCTCCGCAGTACGCCTTTGACGAGGTGAAACAGCACGCCGAATATTTGCAGACAACAGAGGATGGGCAGTTCGTTTATGACAGCGGCTACAAGCTGCTGACAGGCGGCGAAACCGCAGGAAACAAGGACTTAACGCTGGGTCTGACGGCAATGACAATGGTGATACTTTGCCTTACCTATGTCTATGCCGCCGAGTATCAGACAGGTGCGAACGTTCTGCTGAAAACCTCCGCAAGAGGCAGAGAGGACACATTTCTCTGCAAGTTCGGCATAGGCGTTGTCATTGTGACGATGATTTTCGCACTGACCTATGCGCCGTACTTTTACAACGTGCTGAACGCATACGGCACAAGGGGGATAAACGCACCTGCCTGCTCAATAGAGTCGCTTTCAAATTTTGATGTTTCCATAAAAGGTTATCTCATTCTCATAATCGCCGGAAGATACCTTGCGCTGCTTTGTGCAATGCTCATCATCTATTTTCTGTCAGCGAAGCTCAAAAGCGTTATATCGACATTCCTTGCGGCGACGGCGGTGCTTATTTTGCCGATATTGCTTGCGCTGCTGGGGATAGGGTTCTTTGATTATGTGCTGTTGAATCCGATTCTAATCGGGAATATATAAAGCGTGCCAAATAATTTTTGCAATTAATAATATTAAGAGACAATTTATATGATTTAGGAGCATAACAAATAGAGCTTTTAAAGCTGTTAGTTATGCTCCTTTGTATTTTATAAGTAAAACTCCGTTTATTGCTTTAAAAGCAGAAACGGAGTTTTTTATGCCCATTTTTAAAAACTGGCAATGCTATATTGCCAAATATCCGTAAGCCTTCGTTTTGATTCAAAACAAAAAAATCAAAACGGAGGAATAAAGAATGAGTAAAAATACGGTTCGTGTTTATGACACGATAACCAAGAAATACGTTGAAGTCGAGGTGAATGAAACGGTTCGTACATATTACGACAGAACGCAGTGGAATATTGAAGATAATGACAAGTCGTTCTATAAGCACGAGATCCAGTTCTCTGCGTTGAAAGGAAACATTAACGGAGAACTTGAAAATATCAAGGAGTTTCGTACTGATGATGATTCGGTTGAAAAGTGTATTATCAGACAAGCGGAATATTCGGAGCTGTATAAATGTCTTGCTAGCCTACCTGATGATGAGCACTCAATAATTATCATGATATATTTTTGTGGCAAAACCGAGCAGGAAGTTGCTGATATATTACATACATCACAGCAAAATGTGCACAAAAAGAAACATAGGATTTTGTGCAGACTAAACAAATTTTTAAAATCTCAATAAAAAACGGTTGTTAAACTCCTTGTTTCTTCCCCTATACAAGTGTAAGGGGAAAGAAAAGCTCCTTAAGCATCTTGAAAATTGAATATCAACTCTGCAAGCACGTTAATCACACGGCTGGTATGAAATCTCGGCAGCCGCATGAACCATACGCCAAGACCTCAAACGAGCGAGCGATAACTATGACGTTCAGACCTTTGAATAGCTTTCAAAGTCGGCGATGAAACGTGTGAGGATAATGATACTTCCAAGTGAGGGCTGATAGAGCGGGTGAGACGCCCATGAGATCGATACGCTGTCGATCGCCTGCAGAGTTCCGCCGCAGCGGATATCGAGGATAAATACTGCGGGAAACGTCCGAAACAAAATGGATCGGACGAAGGCAAAACGAATTAAAGTTATACCGCACTGTTGTTTTGCAGTGCGGATATAACTCAAGTGCAGAAGCGTTTTTTCTGCATTTGAGTTGTATATAGATTGGAGGAAGATGAGTTGCTTAATAAAAAAGACATTGCCGATTGGGATAAAATCCGCAAGAGGTTTCTTAAAATAAAGAACAGAAATTATGTTTATGTCAACGGGCAAGAATGCCGAAAATGCGTATGGTCAAATACGGAATCGGGAAAAATATTTTGTACAAAAATGTGCAGGAAGAAAGGCGATAAGATATGACTAAGTTCGGACAGGCAGAGTATAACGACTTTATGGCAAGGATATTCGCAGATAAGCTTGATAAACTTCTTAAAGAAAGCGAAAAACAGAATTACATCAACAGAAATACAGAAGATATATATAAAGAATTTGCGTCATCAAAAGACGCAGCGTAGGAGGTATCGAGATGTTAGGATTTGTTATTGGAATATTTATCGGCGAAATTATTGGAGTATTCACAATGTGTCTGTGCAGAGCAACCTCAGAAGCAGACAAATGTATGGATTCCACAGATTCTGAGGAATAAATTTGTTGGGTATGGTGATACCATTCAGTAAAAATTTGTGGTATCCTTGTTAGTAAAACAGAGGTGAATAATATGCCTACAGTAACGGTGATACAGCCGATCATAGCAGCAGAACAAAACACAAAGATCCGTTGTGCCGCATATTGCCGAGTATCAAGCGATTCAGAAGATCAGCTCAATTCCTTTATGGCTCAGACAAGATACTACAGCCAAGTTTTTAAGGATTCGGAAACCGAAGAATTGATTGACATATATGCCGACGAAGGTATCACAGGAACCCGAGAGGACAAGCGTGACGAGTTTCAGCGTATGCTAAAGGATTGCCGGCGTGGTAAGATAGACAGGATTTATACGAAATCAATAAGCCGATTTGCAAGAAACACCAAAGACTGCCTAAAAAGCGTCCGAGAACTTAAAGCTCTTGGGATTACAATATTTTTTGAGAAAGAAAATATCGATACTGCCAATATGACCGACGAAATGATGATCACCATCATGGGCGGTCTGGCGCAGGAGGAGTCCACTTCGATTTCACAGAATATGCGGTGGAGCATAAAAAAGCGAATGGAAAACGGTACATTTGAGCTGTCATGCCCTCCATACGGATATATCAAAGAAAATGGAAAACTTGTGGTCGATCCTGCTCAGGCACAAACTGTTCAGAATATATTTTCATGGTATTTAAGTGGTTATGGAATAATATCAATAGTAAACAGACTAAATCACTTTAATACTCCTTGCTGTAAAAGGAGCAACAAATGGCATATGTTTGGGGTAACATACATACTTACAAATGAAAAATATACCGGAAATACAATGTTTCAAAAAACATATTCAGGCACTACCCTGCCCATTCAGCGGTATAAGAATAATGGTGAGCGTAACAAATACTATGCAGTCAATACTCATCCTGCGATAGTATCACAAGATGATTTTGACAAAGTACAAGCTCTTATGTCAGAAAAAGGCGAGATATTCTACAAAACTGAAAAACAGAAATGTGTTCTGAGAAAAATAATGAAGTGTGGGCAATGCGGCAGTACTTATATACGAAAGAAAAGCCGTGATAAGTATTACTGGTCATGCCGAAAACATGATTTGAAAGCCAGTGAATGTTTTTCCAAACGCATACCCGAAAGCGATATTTATTATGCGTTTATCAGAATATGCAATAAGCTGATAAGTAATTATACTCAAATTCTCATACCTCTTCAAACAGCATTACAATACTTAAAGCTGAAAAAATTCAGCGGTCAAACTCAGGTTATGGATATCCACAAAGAAATCGCCAAGTTTCGAGAACAAACTCACGTCCTCGCAAGACTGAAAACTAAGGGATTTCTTGATGAGGCAAAATATATTGAGCAGACTAACGAGCTTACTGCGAAAATCAATAAATTGCAAACCGAACTGAAAAAGCTAACACGTTTCGATGACGAGGACGAAACCCTTGACCAGATAGAAATGCTGATTGACTTCTTTGAGAAAAGAGAAAATCCTATGACCGAGTTTGAAGAATCGGCATTTGAAAGTATAGTTGAGAAGATCGTGGTTATAGATCAGCATGAGTTGGAGTTTCACTTGATAGGCGGAATAAAGTTTAAAGAAAATATATAAAACACATTGACAATTTAGCATAATTATGATAAAATATATTTAGGAGGCGATGAGCATGGACATGAATATGATAAGACCCGTTTCGGATCTAAGAAACAATTTTGCGGATATTTCAAAAACCGTTCATGAAACAGCACAACCCGTTTTCCTTACCAAAAACGGTTACGGTGATATGGTTGTCATGAGTATGGAGGCTTTTGAGAAAATGCAGTTTGAAAGCGACGTGTATTTCAAGCTTGCAGAAGCCGAAAGAGAAGCTGAGGAAACAGGCGAACGTTTTTCTTCAAAGGATGTTCTCAGCGCAATAAAAGCGGCGGCGAGAGGAGAATAATGTATACGATTGAATATTTACCGATTGCCAGACGCGATATGGTCGATATTGCAAAATATATCGGCGTAAAGCTTGCAAATCAGGATGCCGCTGAAAGACTTGCGGAGAAAAAGGTTGAATCTGCCGAAGATTTGGCAAATATGCCGTATAAGTGTCCGATGTATATTCCGGTCAAGCCTTTGAAGCATGAGTATCGTAAGCTTATAGTTCATAATTATATTATGTTTTACTGGATAGACGAAGATAAAAAGCTTGTAACGATAGCGAGAGTTGTGTATTCCGGACGAGATTATGAAAAGTTGTTATAACTGAATCTAAATGCTTTGCAGGTAAAATTGCAAGGCATTTTTTGTTGCTATTGGTAATAGCTTTTGAGAAGAAAATGTGATATTATTGTAGTCTGAAAGGAGTGAAAATAATGCCAAAGAATCGTACAATCCCATTCGGCTACTGTATGAAAAACGGTGAGATAACAACCGAACCCAAAGAAGTATACGCAGTTGTTACAATATTTGACGAGTATCTGGAAGGCAGAAGTTTGTCAGAGATCGCAAAGCTTATGCAAACAGAGAAAATTCGCTACAATGCTATTTCGGATAAGTGGAACAAGAACATGGTCAAGCGGATAATTGAGAATGAAAAGTATCTCGGTACTGACAAATATCCGCAGATAATTGCAGAAAACATTTTCAAACAGGCTAACGAAAAGCGAGTACGAAAAGCTACTCGGTTAAATTTAATATCCGATGATTTACAGGAACTCAGAAACCGTACATACTGTTTCGAATGCGGTCACAGATTTTCACGGATAGGCGGCAATTCAAAGTATGAGCATTGGGATTGCAGAAATCCCGATTGTTACAGGCTTGAATATCGGCTTACAGACCAGATGCTAATCGGCGCTGTGCTTAATGTTCTGAATTCCGCAATAGCAAATCCAAGTCTGCTGGAATCGGGCGGTGAGATATGCGCATATGCCCCTACTGAGGAGATAGTCCGTCAGCAGAATGAAATCAACCGTATGATCGATTCGGTTCAAGTGGATTTTGACAGAGTAAAAGCAGAAATTTTCAGACTTGCGGAAATGAAGTACGATTGTTGTTCATACAACGACAGTCCGCAGAAAACAGAAGAACTTATAGCGTTGCTCCAAAACAACGAACAATTGAATACGCTTGATATTGGCTTGTTTAAATCCTGCGTGAGCAAGATTTGGATAAGCCATTTTTGTGCCATAGAGGTCGAGCTTATCAATGGTGTAAGAATAAATAATATAACAGAGAGGGTGAATAAGAATGAGCACAGCGCCGAATGTAACGATAATTCCTGCAAAAGTGCAGACGACGCAAAATCGAGATAAATATCATCAGCTGAGGGTCGCAGCCTACTGCCGAGTATCTACAGAGCAGGAAGAACAGCAGAACAGCTATCAGGTCCAGATCGCATATTACACCGATCTTATCAACAGAAAAAAGGAATGGACGCTTGCTGGGATATTTGCAGACGAGGGTATAAGCGGAACTCAGACAAAGAAAAGAACCGAGTTTAACCGCATGATAAGAATGTGCAAGAATAAGAAAATTGACTTAGTTATCACAAAATCAATAAGCCGATTTGCACGAAATACTGTGGATTGTCTTGAGTATGTCCGACAGCTGAAAGACTTAGGGATAGGCGTTATCTTTGAAAAAGAAAACATAAACACCTTAACTATGACATCGGAATTTATGATAGCTCTGTATGGAAGTTTTGCTCAGGCAGAATCAGAATCCATAAGTAAAAACGTAAGCTGGGGCAAAGAAAAAGCCTACCGTGAGGGCAAGGTGCAGTTTCAGTATAAATATCTGCTTGGGTATAAAAAAGGTGAGGACGGAAAACCGGAGATAGTACCCGAAGAGGCTGAAACAGTAAGGCTGATATATACGCTGTTTCTCGACGGATACAGCATGAGCAGGATAAAAAAGCTCCTCGAGAACAAAGGTATTTTGACTTCACAGGGAAATAAAGTATGGAACGAATCACTTATCCGCAGCATTTTGAAAAACGAAAAGTATGCAGGCGACGCACTTTTGCAAAAGACTTTTACCTCAGATTGTATCACTCACAAGATAGTTAAAAATCACGGCGAACGCCCGATGTATCTTGTGACAGATCATCATGAACCCATAATCGACCGTGACACATACAATAGAGTTCAGCAGGAGCTTGCAAGGCGAAGTTCAAAAAGAAAGGTATCAGATAAAACTATCACCGAACAAGGAAAATACAGCAGTAAATATGCACTTACGGAACTGCTTATCTGCGGAAAATGCGGCACGCCTTACCGCCGTACAACGTGGACTTCAAGAGGGAAAAAGTTAATAGTCTGGCGGTGTATAAGCCGTCTGGAACACGGCAAAAGATATTGCCCCGATTCGCCTACGATAAAGGAAGAACAGCTCCACAAAGCTATAATCTATGCGATAAACAACTATTATTCATGCCGTAATGACATTGCAAGGATTCTTAAAACGAATATCGGCTCGGTTCTTGAGTGTCAGGGGCAGGAAGAGATCATAGCCGTCGAAAACAGACTTAAAGAAATCGACCAAGCGAGAAACGATTTAGTCGGATTGATAGCTTCCGGCGGCTGCGATGAGGACAAGCTCGACAGCGAATTTGCAAAGTTATACCAAGAAGAACAGCAGCTTAGCGAACGATTGGAAACCCTTAAATCTCAGAATAAAACTTCGCAACAAACTCAGGACAAGCTTGATAAAATTATAGATATGATAGAGCATGAGAATTTTGAGTTGGAAACCTTTGATAATGTGCTTATACGAAAACTGATTGAGTGCGTCAAAGTACTGAGCAAGACCGAAATACTGGTTATTTTTAAAGGGGGATACGAGGTCAAAGCGGAGATTGAATAACGATTAAAATTTACGGCTTGCGGTATATTCGCAGGCTGTTTTTTGTTGGGAGGTGTAACATTGGCAGGAAACTTTGAAGGCATAAAAACAAGAAAGTTCGGCATTGAGATAGAAATGACCGGCTTGACTCGTTGTCAAGCGGCGAAGGCAATTTCAAGAGTTTTAGGCGGTGATGTTGTCCATGAGGGCGGAAGTTATGACAAATATATCGTGAAAGATTCCAAAAACAGAGATTGGTCTGTTGTTTATGACGGAAGTATAAGATGTTATAATGCAGACGGCGACCATGCTTCTAAATCATACAGCGTAGAACTCAATTCTCCTGTGCTGGAATATGAAGACATACCGCTTTTGCAGGAGGTCGTGAGAGCCTTACGCCGTGCAGGCGGAGTGACAGGTCCGAGATATTGTGCAGGCACGCACATTCACATTTCGGCAGACGATTATACACCGCAGCAGATACGAAATCTTGTAAACATCTTCGCAAGCAAGGAAGATTTTCTATGGGACGCTTTGCAGGTATCATCTGCCCGTGAAAGCTACTGTCACAAGATGAATAAGCAGTTCATAGAGGACATAAACCGCAAGAAGACCAAAGATATGGAGGAGATAAAAAGGCTTTGGTATCGTGGAAGAATGAGCGAGCAGTTTCAGCATTATTCAAACAGCCGATATGTGATCTGCAATCTGCACAGCTTTTTTCAGCACGGACATTATGAGATAAGAGCGTACAACGGTTCTCTTCACGCAGGAGAGGTAAGAAGTCAGATAGTGCTTGCGTTAGCCATAAGCAATGCGGCAATGACCAAGAAATACTGCTCTCCTCACGTTTCGCAGAGTGATAATATGCGGTACAGCTTTAGGGTATGGCTTTTGAATCTTGGACTGATAGGTGAAGAATTCAATAATTGCAGGACACATCTTCTGAAACATCTTGAGGGCGATATTGCCTGGCGACATCCGGAGGACGGCATTGCGGCAAGGGCAAAGCTAAAAGAAAAACGAGAGTTTGAAAAACAAGCGGCTCGTGAGCGGCGTGCCGAGCCTGTAAGCGACAACAGCACACAATCCGAAAATGTACCCGAAGAACACATTGAGCCGTCAGAAAGTGAATGTGACGAATTTGAAGAAGAATTTGAAATGAGTATGTAAGGAGGAAAACATGGAATACAAAAGATTATACATTGCCTATGGCAGCAACATCAACCTTGAACAGATGGCGCATCGCTGTCCGAATTCAAAGGTTGTAAGCACAGAAATGATGCAGGGCTATGAACTTGAATTTCGTGGTGTGGCAACGATCGTACCGAATGAGAAGTCGGAAGTACCCGTTCTGATATGGGAGATAGACGGACGTGACGAACACAGTCTTGATAGGTATGAGGGATTCCCGAATCTTTACCGCAAGGAGTTGTTTGATATAGAAGTCAACGGCGAAAAGAAAGAGTGCATGGCGTATTTGATGAACAAAGGACAGATCTCTCCGCCAACCAGTTATTATTACAATGTTATAAAGCAGGGATATGAGGCGAACGGTATGGACACAAGCTATCTGAGGGCGGCACTTGAAAGGTCGGTTTGCAGTCAGCATTTTGATGATGGACCGGACGAGGATTTTGAAGAAGATAATGATTTTCAGATGAAGTTTTAAGGAGCGTGGTCAAATGAGATACAAAGGATTTTACATAAAGATCTCACCCGACATAAACATTAGCAGGGTCGACAAGAACGGCAGAGATGTTCTTTGCGAAGGATTTTTAATACAGGTTTTCGCAGACGAGACCGAACGTGTTGAGATCGACAGCTTTTCTGCGGCTGTGGGGTTTGAGATACTGGAGAACAGCTTTGCGGAGGCGGAACAGTTTGCCAAGGATTTTGTTGATTGTGAGGGGAAGGAATATATAAAACGACAGCTGACTCGGTAGGATAAGACCGCTTGATAGATGACGTCAAATTGGCATTTTTATTGTCATCTATTTTATAGTAGCAGCACATAAGTCCACCGTAATTTTGATAGAATTGCGGTGAATTTTTATGCTATAATGAGTTAGACAAATCGGAATTTATGGAGAAAAATGAAGTATGGAACTGTGGGACGCTTATGATAGAGATTTCAAAAAGATTCAAGGTGTAACTCTGGTTCGAGGAGAGGCAATTCCGGAAGGTTTTTTTCATTTGGTCTGTGAAATAATCGTTAGACATATAGATGGAAGTTATCTCATCATGCAAAGGGATAAAAGAAAGCATTTGGGCGGAATGTGGGAGGCTACAGCGGGTGGTTCTGCTTTACAAGGTGAAGCCCCTGTAACCTGTGCCGCTAGAGAACTTCATGAAGAAACGGGAATTACCTCCGATAATTTAGTGGAAATAGGAAGGGTGCTCCACCACAACCATAAATCGTTTTATGTGGAGTATCTTTGCATTACGGATATAGATAAGGATAGTATCGTTTTGCAAGAAGGAGAAACATCTAATTATAAATGGATTACGGCTGATAGATTGCTAAAACTGTCCAGGGATGAGTTGGCAACGCAGCGTATTCTAAATTTCATTGAAGAACTTAATTTATAAATTCTGGTTTGACGTGGAGTGGCAGTGGAGTTGTCAAAAACAATGCACCCCCTCAAATCGAGAACTGCACCCCCCTCTGAACCGAAGTTGCACCCCCTTTGATGGTTTCTATCAAAATTACGGTTCTTTGCCAAAAAATCTCGTAAACACGTTGTTTGCGAGACTTTTTATTTTCTAAAGATATGACACGCAAAAATACTTAATAAAGCAAAAAAATCGGACAGCCCGAAGACTGTCCGATTGAATGTTTTTGTGATTATTCTATGGTCGTGATGTCGCTTCCGAACCAAGTTGTTGATATCTCAGCAAGCTTGCCGTCCTGCTTCATTTCGTGAAGGATCTCCTCGATCTTGTCGCAAAGTGCCTGATCACCAAGTCTGAAGCCGATGGCGTACTCCTCTGGGTCAAGGCCGTCAGGAAGCACCTTGTAATCCTTGCCTGATGTGGATATCTCGTAGTTTGCAACTACTGAGTCAAGGAACGCTGCGTCTACCATGTTAAGCTCCAACTGCTGGAGGGCTTCAACATTTGTTGCAAGCTCTGTTGTTGTCGCACCATTTGCTACAACGTCAGATGCAAGAAGTGTTTCCTGTGCTGTTGAGCCGTTCTGTACAGCAATGTTCTTGCCTGCAAGATCAGCCTGTGAAGCAACGTCGCTTGAGCCGTTTACAACGAACACCATTTCATTCTTCATGTAAGGCTCGCTCATGAGCATTACTTTCTTTCTCTCATCGCTGACAGAAAGGCCGTTCCAGATACAATCTATTGTGCCTGCATTAAGATCCTGCTCCTTTGTATCCCAGTTTACAGAGCAAGTTTCAAGCTCTACACCAAGTCTTGAGCAAACTTCCTTTGCAACGTCGATATCAAAGCCTACGATGTTGTCGTTCTCGTCTGTGTAGCCCATTGGCTTGAATGTTGGGTCAAGACCAAGCACAAGCTTGCCTGAATCAAGAACTTTCTGAAGTGAGTTATCCTCGCCTGTTGCAGCGGCTGTGCTGTTTGTGCCTGCTGCTGATGAAGAATCAGATGTGCTTCCGCAGCCTACAGCCAAAAGCATCATGGCAGCAGCGGAAAGTGATGCGATAGTCTTAAAAATAGATCTTTTCATTATTAACTTCCTTTCGGGTATCGTCAAATACCATTTCATACGTTTTAACACTTTAATATAATAACATATTATAACGTCACTGTCAATTATCATTATTGCCCAAACCTTTGCAGGCTGTGGGTGCTTTTTCATAGAAAATGACCGCAGATAGGCGAAAATCAGCACTTACCAAGCTTTTTCGCTCTTTCCATAAATCTTGCATACTTGCCTATTACCGCTTCTCCCTGTGTGATACCTGCATTTTTCAGTATCTCCAAAGGCTTTTCGGGATAGTCTGCTGTATATTCAAGCTCCAACTCATAGTCTGTCAAGCCGAGATATTCGCTTTTGTCAAGGCATATCTCAACATAGTCGAAATCGGTGCAGAGCTTGCGCTGAGTATACAAAGAGCCTGCAAGGTCAGCGGCAGGGAAATCTCTCCCCACAAGCTGTGAAAGCTCCTGTGCGGTGAGCTTTTCAGGCAGGCTGTCAAGCTCACGCTCAAACTCTTTTTTCACATGAAGTGCACCGTTTTCGGAGATAGGTGCTTTAAGCTGTAAAAAATACTTATCCCCTATTTGTCTTACCCTGATACTTGTCATGCCTGAATCTCTTTGCGGGATATAATAAAAATTGGTCTGCTCTATTATTTTGCTCCACTGAAAAAGCTTTTCGGCGGTATTATATTGTTCTTTTGTGAGAGAAATTTTTATCTCACGCTCTATATTTTCGCTCATGATATCCTCCTGCTTTAATACTTTATTATATTATAACAATATGACAATACAATGTCAACACGAATATGGTTGACAAATTCCCATAAAAATAGTAGAATTTAATTAGTAATTTGATTATTTTAAGGAGAGTTTGAGATGTCAAGAATATTGACTCCACAGCAGAAGATAGAGCGGAGCATCGTTACTGTTTTTCGCAGAGATATATGGAACAAGTTCGTAATGGGATATGAGCGTTATGATATGATAAAGCCGGGGGACAAAATAGCGGTGTGCATATCAGGTGGAAAGGATTCAATGCTTCTTGCTAAGTGTATGCAGCATTTGCAGAAATATCAGGGAATGGATATAGGGCTAGAATTTATTGTAATGAATCCCGGTTACAGTGACGCCAACAGGCAGAGAATAATCGACAATGCAAAGCTTATGGGCATACCCATAAAGATGTTTGAGACGAAAGTTTTTGACATTGCATACAACACAAAACGCAACCCATGCTATCTTTGTGCAAGAATGAGGCGTGGCTGGCTTTACAAATTTGCACAGGATCTTGGGTGCAACAAGATAGCTTTGGGACATCATTTTGATGATGTTATAGAAACCATACTCATGAGCATGGTATACGGAGGACAGATTCAGACTATGATGCCGAAGCTACACTCGAGGAACTACGCAGGCATGGAGCTTATCAGACCCCTGTACATGGTGAAAGAGGCGGACATTATCCGCTGGGTGGAGCAGAACGATCTGCATTTTATCCGCTGTGCCTGCCGTTTCACTGAGAGCTACGAGGGGTTAGAGAAAAAGGGTGAAGTATCAAAGCGGCAGGAGATGAAAGAGCTTATAGCGAAGTTCCGTGCCACCAATCCCAACATTGAAAACAACATTTTCAAGAGCGTTTATAACGTCAATCTGCGCACTGTGATACAATACGAATACAAGGGTAAGAAGTACAATTTTATGGACACATACGATGATTACGACCCAAGTGTTCAGGCAGATGACGATGATGATGAGGGAATAGAGTAAAAAAGTTGTGAAAAGGGCTTGACAAAGCGGCAGAGATAGTGTATAATATATTACTGTAATTGGTTTGCTGCTATGGCTCAGTAGGTAGAGCACGTCCTTGGTAAGGACGAGGTCACCGGTTCAAGCCCGGTTAGCAGCTCCAGCAGGGACGTGTCCCTGCACCCAAATCCGCTATCATTTATGGTAGCGGATTTTTTTATCACCGCCCATGGGTACGATACCCTACACACAAAAAACACCGCCCGAACTCCTCGGACGGTGTTATCTTTTTATCTCGTATTACAGATTTGTATACTCCATAAGGCTCTTATCCACCTCACGGGCAACATCTCTGCCCTCTCTGATAGCCCATACTACAAGTGACTGTCCTCTGCGCACGTCGCCTGCGGCAAAGACGTTCTTCACGTTCGTCTGATGTTTGCCGTCGGCTGTTGCGATGTTCGTTCTGCCGTCTACCTCAACACCAAAAGCCTTTGTGAGATAGCTCTCAGAGCCAAGGAAGCCTGCCGCAATAAGAACAAGCTCGGCTTCTACCTTGTATTCGCTGCCCTCAACAGGCTTCATTATCGTTCTGCCTGACTTAGGGTCTTTCTCCGGGGAGAGCTTTACAAGTACTGCACCCTTAAGATTGCCCTTTTTGTCTTTGAGAAACTCCTTTACAGTTGTCTGATAAACTCTCGGGTCATGACCGAACACACCGATAGCTTCCTCCTGACCGTAATCTGTCTTGCAGACCATTGGCCACTGCGGCCATGGGTTGTTCTCGGCTCTCGTGTCAGGAAGCTTTGGCATCATTTCAAGCTGCAAAACGCTCTTTGCACCGTGTCTTACGCTTGTACCAACGCAGTCATTTCCTGTATCTCCGCCTCCGATTACAATTACATTTTTTCCTTTTGCAGAAATGTAGCTTCCTGTTTTAAGCTTCATGTCATTTGCCCATAGTGCTTTCGTTGTTGATTTCAGGAAATCCACTGCAAAATAGATACCCTTTGCATCTCTGCCCTCGGCTTTAATATCTCTAGGATTTGAAGCACCACAACAAAGTATTACTCTGTCGAAGTCCTTGAGAAGCTCAGCCGCTGTGATATCCTTGCCCACATTAACGCCTGTGCGGAACTCGATGCCCTCTTCTTTCATTATGTTTATCTTACGCTCGATAATCTGCTTTTCAAGCTTCATGTTCGGTATGCCGTACATAAGCAGACCGCCCACTCTGTCCTCACGCTCGAAAACTGTTACACTGTGACCTCTCTGATTGAGCTGGTCAGCGGCAGCAAGACCTGACGGGCCTGAGCCTATAACAGCGATAGTCTTTCCTGTTCTTACCTTTGGCACTCTTGCTGAAGCATATCCGCAGGCATAGGCATTTTCGATAATGCCGTATTCGTTAGCCTTTGTGGTAACAGCGTCGCCATTAGCTCCGCAGGTGCAGGCTTTTTCGCAAAGTGCAGGACAAACTCTTGATGTGAACTCAGGAAAATTGTTCGTCATATGAAGTCTGTAATATGCCTGCTCCCAGTTGCCCTTGTATATAAGGTCGTTCCATTCAGGGATAAGATTGTTAAGCGGACAGCCTGAAAATGCGTTGCCTATCTTCATTCCTGCCTGACAGAACGGCACACCGCAGTCCATACATCTTGCTCCCTGCTTTTGCTGCTCCTCCTTTGAAAGAGGAGTGTGAAATTCATTAAAATTCTTTATACGTTCCTCAACGGAGAACGCTGCTGCGTCCTCACGCTTATAGTCCATAAAACCAGTTGGCTTTCCCATATCTCAACTATACTTGCTTTCACGGCAAGTATATCCTCCTTTCGATTTTAAAAGTACAATATCTCATGTGCGCAGGCTTACTGCTTGCCGTTGATGATCTGATAGAATGCTTCTATCTGCGCCTGATCACTGCTCATACCCTTTTCTTCCATTGAAGCTATAGCAGACATCATCTTCTTGTAATCGTGAGGGATTATCTTCTTGAACTTAGGCAGATATTCCTCAAAGTTATCAAGAATACGCTTGCCCTTTTCAGAGCCTGTTGCGTCAACGTGCTGCTGGATAAGGTCTTTGAGCTGAATTATATCGTACTTCTCCTTGACCTCAGAGAAAAGTACCATTTCCTTGTTGAGTCTTGTGTAAAGGTGTCTGTCCTCGTCAAGAACGTAAGCTACACCGCCCGACATACCTGCCGCAAAGTTTTTGCCTGTCTTGCCGATAACTACCACACAGCCGCCTGTCATATACTCACAGCCGTGGTCGCCAACGCCCTCGACAACTGCCACTGCGCCTGAGTTTCTTACGCAGAAACGCTCGCCTGCAACACCGTCGATGAACGCCTTACCGCTTGTTGCGCCGTAAAGTGCAACGTTACCGATAATGATATTGTCCTCGGCTTTGAAAGTGGAATCCTTCGGAGGATAAACAACGAGCTTACCGCCTGAAAGTCCCTTGCCGAAATAATCGTTAGAGTCGCCCACAAGCTCGAGGGTCAAGCCGTTCGGGATAAATGCGCCGAAGCTCTGTCCGCCTGAGCCGTTGCAGACTATCTTGTATGTATCGTCAGCAAGTGTGTTATAATACTTTCTTGTTATCTCTGAACCGAAGATAGTACCGAATGAACGGTCTGTGTTCTTGACATTTACTGTTATAGACTTCTTCTCACCACTCTTAAGATTTTTCTCGAACTCCTTCATGAGTACCTTTTCATCAAGAGTGTTTTCAAGCTTGAAGTCATACTTGGATTTCTTGTTGTATTCTACCTTTTCTGAAACGTAATCAGAGTTGATGATATTAGAAAGGTCAACTTGTGCCGCAGTGCCTGTGATACCAGCCTTAGGCTTGATAAGGTCGATCCTTCCCACAAGCTCGTCAACTGTTCTTACGCCAAGCTTTGACATATATTCTCTAAGCTCGGAAGCCACAAATATCATAAAGTTCATCACATATTCAGGCTTGCCTGGGAACTTCTTTCTAAGCTCTGGGTTCTGTGTTGCAACACCAAATGGGCAAGTATCAAGATTACATACTCTCATCATTGCACAGCCGAGTGTTATCAGCGGAGCTGTTGCAAAGCCGAACTCCTCTGCGCCAAGGATCGCTGCGATAACAACGTCACGGCCTGTCATGAGCTTGCCGTCTGTTTCGATAACGACCTTGTTTCTAAGACCGTTCTTGATAAGGGTCTGATGTGCTTCTGCAAGTCCAAGCTCCCATGGAAGTCCTGCATTGTAGATAGAGTTTCTCGGAGCCGCACCTGTACCGCCGTCATAGCCTGAGATAAGGATAACACCTGCGCCTGCCTTTGCAACGCCTGCCGCAACTGTACCAACACCGCACTCAGAAACGAGCTTTACAGAAATTCTTGCGTTCTTGTTTGCGTTTTTCAGGTCATAGATAAGCTGAGCCAAGTCCTCGATAGAATAGATATCGTGGTGTGGCGGAGGTGAGATAAGCGACACGCCAGGTGTGGAGTGTCTTGTTTTAGCTATCCATGGATAAACCTTTTTGCCAGGAAGATGTCCGCCCTCGCCAGGCTTTGCGCCCTGTGCCATTTTTATCTGTATCTCATCAGCAGATGTGAGGTATCTTGAAGTTACACCGAAACGTCCCGAAGCCACCTGCTTGATAGCTGAACATCTGTCCTCAGAAGTACCCTTTGTGAGAAGTCTGTCAAGGCTCTCACCGCCCTCGCCTGAGTTTGACTTGCCGTGAAGTCTGTTCATTGCGATAGCAAGTGCTTCATGAGCTTCCTGCGAGATAGAGCCGTAGGACATAGCGCCCGTCTTAAATCTTCTTACAATAGAGTCAACGCTCTCAACTTCCTCCAGCGGAACAGGATTTTCAGCAAAGTTGAAATCCATAAGACCTCTGATGTTCACAGGGTCCATTTCCTCAGAGATAAGCTTTGAATACTTCTTGTATGTTTCATAGTCGCCAGTCCTTGCAGCCTGCTGGAGCAGATAGATAGACTGAGGATTGTAGAGATGCTCCTCCTTGCCGCTTCTGAACTTGTGGCTTCCTCTTGATTCAAGCTCTGTGTCTGTGCCAAGTCCAAGAGGGTCAAAGGCTGATGTATGAAGTCTGTCAACATTTTTCTCGATGTCAGATATTGTGATACCGCCTATCCTGCTGACAGTGCCTGTGAAATACTTGTTTATAACGTCCTGACCGATACCGATAGCCTCGAATATCTGTGAGCCTTGATATGACTGTATAGTAGAGATACCCATTTTTGAAGCTATCTTTACGATACCATGGAGAACAGCCGCATTATAATCGTCAACAGCGGCATAGTAATCCTTGTCGAGAAGGTCGTCAGCAATAAGCTCGTGGATAGTTTCCTGAGCAAGATAAGGGTTGATAGCGGAAGCACCATAGCCAAGCAGTGTTGCAAAGTGATGAACTTCTCTAGGCTCGCCGCTTTCGAGGATAATAGCAAGAGATGTTCTCTTCTTTGTAACAACAAGGTGCTGATGAAGCGCTGATACTGCAAGCAGTGACGGGATAGCAAGGTGGTTCTCGTCAACTCCCCTGTCTGAAAGGATAAGGATATTTGCGCCCTCGCTGAACGCCTTGTCTGCTTCTATATAAAGTCTGTTTATAGCCTTTTCAAGTCTTGTGTTCTTATAATAAAGTATAGGGATAACAGCTACCTTAAAGCCAGGAATGTGCATATTCTTTATTTTAAGGATATCTGTCGAGGTAAGGATAGGGTCGTGTATCTTCATTACCTTGCAGTTTTCAGGCTTTTCTTCAAGAATGTTGCCGTCCTCACCGATATAGACAGTTGTGGAGGTAACTATTTCCTCTCTGATAGCGTCTATAGGAGGATTTGTTACCTGTGCAAAGAGCTGTTTGAAGTAGTTGAACAGTGGCTGAGGCTCTTTTGAAAGCACCGCAAGCGGGCTGTCTGTACCCATAGCGGCAATAGACTCAGAGCCGTTCTTTGCCATTGGCAGGATAGATGTCATAACGTCCTCATAGGTATAGCCAAAAGCTTTCTGAAGTCTCTGTCTTTCCTCGTAGCCGTGTTCCTCTACCTTGATGTTTGGTATCTTAAGGTCTTTAAGTCTGACAAGGTTGCTGTCAAGCCACTCGCCGTAAGGCTGCTTTGAAGCATAGTATTCCTTAAGCTCGTCATCGTCGATAACTCTGCCCTGAACAGTATCAACAAGAAGCATTTTGCCTGGGCGAAGTCTTTCCTTTTCAACGATATTGTCTGACGGGATAGGAAGTGCGCCAACCTCAGATGAAAGGATAAGATTGCCGTCCTTTGTGATATAATATCTTGACGGACGCAGACCGTTTCTGTCAAGCACTGCACCCATGATATCTCCATCAGAGAAAAGGATAGAAGCAGGTCCGTCCCATGGCTCCATCATAGTTGCGTAATACTGATAGAAATCTTTCTTAGCCTGACTCATCGTGCCGTTGTTATCCCATGGCTCAGGGATCGTTATCATGACAGCCAGTGGCAGATCCATTCCACTCATGACCAAAAATTCAAGTGTGTTGTCGAGCATTGCAGAGTCAGAGCCTTCTGTGTTTACAACAGGTGTGACCTTATCAAGATCGCCCTTCAAATGCTCAGACTTCATCGTTTCCTCACGAGCGAGCATTTTATCAGCATTGCCTCTGATAGTGTTTATCTCACCGTTGTGAACGATCATTCTGTTAGGATGCGCCCTCTGCCAGCTTGGGTTTGTGTTGGTAGAAAATCTTGAATGTACCATAGCGATAGCAGACTCGTAGTCCTTATCCTGAAGGTCAGGGAAGAACTTTCTGAGATCCTGCACAAGGAACATTCCTTTATATACTATAGTTCTGCTTGAAAGTGATACAACGTAGGTGTCCTCATTTGACTGCTCGAACACACGTCTTGCAACATATAGCTTGCGGTCAAAGTCAAGACCCTTTTTAACGCCCTTTGGACGCTTGATGAAGCACTGCATTATGGCAGGCATACACTGGGCAGCTCTCTTGCCAAGCACCTCAGGCTTTGCAGGAACGACTCTCCAGCCAAGGATCTCCAGGCCCTCTTTTTCGGCGATTATCTCAAACATCTTCTTTGCCTGATTTCTCGCAAGCTCGTTCTGTGGGAAGAAGAACATACCAACAGCATAATCTCTCTCCTCGCCAAGCGTGATCCCAAGCTCAGCGGCGGCGATCTTCTTGAAGAATTTATGTGAGATCTGAAGCAGGATACCTACTCCGTCACCTGTTTTGCCCTCTGCGTCCTTACCAGCACGATGCTCAAGCGTTTCAACGATAGTCAGCGCATTTGCAACAGTATCGTGGCTCTTTTTGCCCTTAATGTTCACAACAGCACCTATTCCGCAGTTATCATGCTCGAATTTCGGTGAATACAGGCTTTTTACATTAGTCAGATCCTCCATGCGTTCCATTTTTATCACCCTTTCCTGCCAAACTGTAAAAAAATTATAGCTTATCGTTCAGCAACGTATGTTATTTCACGGCTCATAGCCGATTTTTAGCTGTTTTTAACAAAAAACTTGCAGGAAGAAATTAAAATCCTGCAATCCTGCATAAGTGCCAACAAACTCAAAGCGTGGTTTTTCGCACAAATGCAAGAAAATAGCCTTTTGCCGTCTTTTTTGACGGCTTAATCATTATAACACACATTACAGCAAAATGCAAGAGTGAATGATAAAACTTGCATAAAATCATTATTAATTTTTAGTTAATCGGTATACATATATAACTTATGATTCCATATTGCTTTCCTGGGTAAACCTTGTAAACTAACGTAACAACGCTCTTTTCAGCTTATTTACAGCCATTTTCAGCGGAGAATCGTACTCTTTGTAAAAATGCTGATAATCCTTAGAATTGTTCCAGTCGCCACCCCATTTCCAGCCGTGACGCCTGAAAATGCAATAGCAAAGGTCTGTTCTGTCAATCTTGTGATCAAAAGCCTTGTCACGGTCTGCATACTCTGCAGCATTGGCAGGCATGACCTTATTCCCCACTATATAAGGATTTATAAGTGGGTTTATGTCTATCGCCCTGCCGTAGCTATGAGCCGAAATAGTGTTGGTACCAGCCACCACCCTATAGTTGAAGGCAGAGGAATTGTTATCCGCCATTGACCTTTCATCATCAGCGTCATACTCGTCCACGAGCCTGATTTTTTCTATCTCATAACCGCCCTCGAAAAGCTCATAGAAGATATCCAGAACCTCCTGTGCAAGCTTCCTCGCCACGATAAGCTCCCCCGACTGCACCTTATGCTCAAAGTCATAATATCTCACACGCAGATAGGCAAGGTCGCCCAGCTTCACATAGGGATTTTCCTTATAGGAAACGCCTTTGATACGCTCTGTCACCTCGTTTGGAAGCTCCTCAGCCGTAAAGCCCTCTCTGTATAATATCTTTTCCATAAAAAACACTCCTTACAAAAAGCGGTCAAGGTATGATACCTTGACCGTCCTTATTATTTATCCGCAGACTTGTAGTACATAACAACAGGCGTACCGTAAGGCACGTTGTCATAAACATATTTAGCGTCGTCATAGCTCATATTTATACAGCCGTGAGAGCCGTTGTACTTGTATATCTCACCGCCGAAATATCCGCCTCGCCACGTTGAATCGTGAAGACCTATTCCGCAGAGAGAAACGTTGTTCCAGAAGTTGCACTTTGTATCCCACTCGTCGCCGTCGGCATTTGTGTCTTTCATACGCTTGTTAGTCTCCTTTGACCACAGCTTATAAACACCAGGGAGAGTTGTTCTCGCCTCAGATGTGGTCTGACCTGAAACTATATAGGTATCGAGCTTTTTCTTGCCCTTTTCATAATACCACAAGTGCTGGTCGGTAAGGTCTATCTCAATATAAGTGTCGCCTATATCATCGTCCTTGCTTCTCGCAGACTCAACGCCTGTAAAGTCAAAATAACCGGTACTGTAATAGATAGGGTCTACCTTGTCAACGCTCTCGCCCTTTTCAAGCATATCCACAAGATCGTCACAAGTCTTTTCCTGATCTATCCACCAGCCGTATTTAGCATCAGAGCTTGTCGGCACAATTATGTCGCCCTGCAAAGTGGCGTGGAATTTTCTCTTAGTATTATATGTATCATACTTCTTTGCGAGCTTTTCCACATACTCCATGGCTTTCTTTCTGTCCACAGTGTAGCTTCCGTCATCTTTGAGCTTTATCATCTTCATAAGCTCCTCGCCCGTGAGAGTTTCTGTGGTGTAGTCAAAATCGTATGTGATAGAAAGCTGGAAAACATCATTTCGTTTCTTGCAATCGTCCTCAAGGTCTGCGCTCTTCACCTCCGGAAGAGAATAACAACCCGTGTCCTTGTCAAGCTCGACGCTAAGCTCACCTGCCGCCACGCTTTGCGTAACATAAGCTTCAAGCTTTTTCATATCGGTTATCTTGTTTCCCTGCACCTCAGTGGTGATAACATAAGCCGTCTTATCCTCGTTAAGACCAAGCTTTGCATCGGCAGTTTCAACATCGCCCCAGTTTGCTTTCTCCACAAGCTTCTGAAGCTTCTCAACATCAAATGTGATGTCCTCATTAAAGCTATAGGTGGAATTCTGTATAAATCCCGAGAACCATGTTTTTCTGTTCACGCTGTCGTAGATCTTCCGAAGCTCGTCCTTGCCGCTTAGTCTGTAATCAAAATCAGCCGTCTTAAAAACAACAGGCGTGCCGTCGATAGTTTTGACCGTAAGCTCATAAGGCATATCGTTCACCCCGAGCAGATCGCAAGCCTGTTCAAATGTCCTTCCGCCCACGTCAATGCCATTCACTGTTGTGCCGCTCAGAAATCTGTTGCTATAGTAAGCTCTTCCAATGAAATATCCTCCGCCCACAACTATTATGATAGCCGCTGCTGCAGTGCCGCAGATAATGCCGATATTGTTGCGTTTTTTCTTTCTTTTCTTATTCTTTGACGAACCTTTGACAGAGCTGTTTTTCTTCACAGATGTCGCAGGCTTTTTCGTTATCTTTGTGGAATTTTCCGTCATCAATTATCCTCCTGTACAAAATGACGTTCGGCATTTGCCGACAATGTATCAAGAATAATTATATCACGCTTTTTTCCTTTTGTCTATAGGATAGGCTGAAAAATTTGTCACAAAATTGTAGTGCTACAATAGATATTGGACAAAATTAAGAAAAAAGAAAAGA
>OGRF01000692.1_pt1 | contig 26874 bp, 27 predicted proteins | sample 1553381 | NCBI WGS metagenome assembly OGRF01 (sample SAMEA2580060, study PRJEB22360) | human gut metagenome | biome: human gut; feature: human-associated habitat; material: faeces | place: Denmark | collected 2008/2010
GGGGGGGGGGGGGAGCCACTGTTACAGATCGATTTCCTCACTGAGCTGTTCAGAAAAGCAAAAAAACTTGGGATCCACACAACACTTGATACCAGCGGCAACCCTTACACAGAAGAGGGTCCGTGGTATGAAAAATGGGAAGAGCTGATGAAGTACACAGATCTTGTCATGCTGGATATCAAGCACATTGATGAGGAACAGCATAAGATCCTCACAGGATGTACCAATAAAAATATTCTTGCCATGGCCCGGAAGCTTTCCGATATGGGCGTATCCATGTGGATCCGTCACGTACTGGTTCCGGAACGCAATGACCGGGATGACTATCTCCACCGGCTGGCTGACTTTATTGCAACACTGAAGACAGTTGAGAGAGTGGAGGTTCTTCCATATCACACACTCGGAACCTTTAAATGGGAAAATCTGCATATTGATTATCCGCTGAAGGGAATCAATCCGCCAACGAAAGAACGTATCGAAAATGCGGAAAAAATCCTGGGAGCAGGTACACAGTAATAAAAAAACCATATCTTATGTCGAAAAACAGACATAGATATGGTTTTTTTGATGTTCACACCAGTTCTTTGTTTTTGATCAGCATTTCTTTGATGATATCCTGTGTATAGGAACCTAAGCGGCGCTGAGTATCCCGGTCAAGCTCTGAAGGAATGATAGGCTTGCCATATTCGATCACTACGTGTGTAGGTGTCATCTTCGGGAAATTGGCCTCCCAGATATTGGCAGAGTTGCTGATCGCAATAGGAATGATCGGGCTTTTGGCTCTGGCTGCGATCTTGAAGCTGCCGTCATGGAAAGGCAGCATTTCTGTTTCATCAGCATTCTTATTTCTGGTTCCTTCCGGGAAGATACATACGGAAATGCCGGATTTCACATAGTCTGCGGCCTGGAGGATCGTTTTCAGACCCTGCTTGATATCCTCTCTGTCGAGAAAGAGACAGTAGAGATTGCGCATCCAGTTGGAGAGCAGCGGATAATGTTCCATTTCCTTCTTGGCAACATAGCCGGTGCGGATCGGACAGCGGCTGTAGGTGAGCAGGATGTCGAAATAGCTCCGGTGGTTTGCTACATAGAGAACAGCCTGATCCTTTGGAACGTTTTCTTCGCCGATGACGGTGACTTTGGCGCCTGTGATCCACAGGATGAATTTGAATATGGCCTGTACCATGCGCAGAGAGCTGATATCCTTAGTCATGGGAGAAAATTTCCCGATGATCCATTCTACAAGGAGAACCGGAATGGTCAGCACCAGATAGGCGATCACCACGATACAGACAAGTATGAATCGAATCATGTCTTTTGTCCTTTCTGTTATAGATACTTGCGGAGAGTTCCGCAGTAAGATGGTATTTTTATATTATACGAAGAAAATCCGATAGTTGCAATAAATCTTTCCCTGCTCACATAGAATAAATACTGAATAGTGGTTACTGTTTACTGGTGATTTTCCGCAAAGCGTGTTACTGAGAACGGAGTGAACAGTAACGAATCATGCAGGTGGCTTATATTATGAAAAAAGCAGTATTTCTGCGGATCGTGCTGACAGCTGCCGTGCTGGCACTGCTGCTTTCCGGGTGTCGATTTGTCCGGGTGGAGGAAGAAGAACGAAAACCGGTAGATTACATCGTTGTGGAACGCCGGGATATCCTGGAGGAGCTTTCCAGGCTTATGGAAGAAAAAAAGGAAAAGGAATTTCAGCTGAGTTATGAAACCGGAGAGGATCTTTACCTGGCCAAAGGGTACGGGCGGCAGATGAGTGGCGGATACAGCATCCAGGTAGAGGAGCTTGGAGAATCCTCGAATGGGATATTTTTTGTTACAAAACTTCTTGGACCGGAGGATCTTAAGGAGGCAGGAGTTCCGTCCTATCCCTGCATTGTGATAAAAACCCGGAAACAGGAAAAGCCGGTAACGTTCCGGGAAAGCAGCAGTCCGGTGAAAAAAGAGTCGGAGAAAGGGGAATAGACTGTGGAATTAAAAAAAGAAAGCATGCAGATATTAAAGGAAAAAAGCAGGGCAAAAAGTCAGATCACTTTTGATGAGGATTTTAATGTACCGGATGCAAAACCGGATGCAGGAAGACTGATTCAGAATAAGGGCAGGATCATTATGGATGATGTCCGTCTTACTGACGGGAAAGGTATTCTTACGGGAAATCTGCAGGTAGATATCCTTTATGTGGGGGAAGAAAGAGGGATCGTCAGCAGTCTTACTGCAAAACTTCCATTTGAGGAAACCTTGAACCTGAAGAATATCATAAACGGGGATAAAATGTGTCTGAAGTGGGAAATTGAAGATCTTACGATCCGCCTGATCCATTCCAGAAAGCTTAATATCAAAGCTTTGGTAACTTTTTGTGCGACTGTGGATGAAACAGAACAGATCCGCCTGCCGGTGGCGCTGGATGCAGAAGAGGTATCCGTCAGAAAAAAAACAGTCCGTTTTCTGGGACTTACCGTACATAAAAAAGATACACTCCGGATCAAGGATGAGTATACCATTGCCTCCAATCGTCCGGATATCGCCAGCCTGATCTGGTATACTATGGATGTACGGGGGCTGGATCTGAAGCCGGAGGAAAATGTGGTAAAGGCAAGAGGAGAGCTGTCCGTTTTTGTGCTGTACGGAGCTGAAGATACAGAAGCCCCGGTGCAGTGGCTGGAATATTCGCTGCCTTTTTCCGGAGAAGTGGAATGTCCGGACTGCACGGAGGAACTGATCCCGCTGATCGAAGCTTCGGTGATGCATCAGAGTCTGGAGGCCAAACCGGATGTCGATGGGGAAGAACGGATCCTTGTTTCGGATGTTGTGCTGGAGCTGGATATGAAATTTTTCAGGGAAGAGGAATATGATCTCATTACCGATGTGTATACACCGATCCGTGAATGTGTTCCGGAAGGAAAGAATGAGGTACTGGAACGGCTTCTGGTACGTAATTTTTCCAGATGCAGGATCAGTGACAGGATCCAGGTAAAGGAGACTCAGGGAAAAGTCCTCCAGCTGTGTCACAGTCAGGGAAAAGTGAAGATTGATAAGACCAGGATCGTAGAGAACGGTGTGCAGGCAGATGGCGTGGTCATGCTGAAGATCCTGTACATTATTGGAAATGATGATATGCCGTTTTATTCCATGGAGGCAATGATACCGTTTTCCCATATGGTGGAAGCAAGAGGGATCCGACAGGACAGCTGTTATCAGTTAAAAGCAAAGCTGGAGCAGCTTTCCGCAGCCATGGCAGATGGAAATGAGATCGAGATCCGGGCAACTGTAGGACTGGAGCTTCTGGCAGTTGCCAGAGAGCCGGTATTTATCATTGAGAAAGTAGAGGAAAAACCACTGGATATGAAAAAACTCCAGGCTATGCCGGGAATCCTGGTTTATATGGTAAAACCGGGAGATGAATTGTGGGATATCGCAAGGAAATATCACACATCTATCCAGGAGATCCGGACGATCAATGCTCTCAAGGAAAATCAGGAACCCTCTCCGGGAACTCCGCTTCTTGTTGTGAAAAAAGTGGAAGGTCAGATCAAATAAAAAGTGAAATATTTTGCTGTTGAAAAGAATGTAAAAATCATATAAAATACATGTATAAATACTGTATACAAAGTACAAATGGAGGGGCTTATGCGTTTAAAAGCAATGGCAAAGATCAATCTCGGACTTGATGTTCTGGGAAAGAGAGAGGACGGTTATCATGAGGTACGCATGATCATGCAGACCATCCGTATGTATGATATCCTGGATATCAGAAAGACCAGACGGCCGGGGATCGTACTGACGACCAATCTTCCGTTTATTCCTACAGATCAGAGAAATCTTGTATATAAGGCAGCACAGATGCTGATGGAGGAGTTCGATGTTGAAGAGGGACTTTCCATCAAGCTTCGTAAATTTATCCCGGTGGCAGCAGGCATGGCAGGAGGCAGCTCCGATGCAGCGGCCGCATTTGTGGGTGTGAACCGGATGTTCCATTTAGGGCTTACTGAAGAACAGCTGATGGAACGTGCAGTAAAGGTCGGAGCAGATGTTCCGTATTGTATCATGCGGGGAACAGCTCTTGCGGAGGGAATCGGAGAGAAGCTGACCAGACTTCCGGAAGTTCCGAAATGTTATGTTCTGATAGGAAAACCGGGAATCAATGTTTCCACAAAAACAGCCTATGAGAATCTGAATCTGGAAGGGATCGGAAAACATCCGGACATCGATGGACTCATCGGAGCTATCAGAAATAATGATCTGTATGCCATGGCATCCAGAATGGAGAATGTATTTGAACCGGGGATCATCCGACAGTATCCTGTGATCGGCAATATCAAGAACCTTATGGAAGAAAAAGGTGCGCTGAAAGCCGTGATGAGCGGAAGCGGTCCTACTGTGTTTGGAATCTTTGATAACAGGGATAAGATGGCCGCGGCAGCCAGAAGCCTCAGAAAGAGCGGGCTTGCAAAGACTGTATTTGCCACGGATATTTACAATAGAGATGGAGGAGTTACAAATGACAAGTGATTTTTCTGTGGATATGAATGAATATCTGCCGCTTCGGGATGTTGTTTTTAACACCTTGCGGCAGGCAATCCTGAAGGGAGAGCTGAAGCCGGGCGAAAGACTTCTGGAGATCGCCCTTGCAGAGCGTCTTGGCGTGAGCAGAACACCGGTGCGTGAGGCTATGCGCAAGCTGGAGCAGGAAGGTCTTGTAGTGATGATCCCACGCAGAGGTGCACAGGTAGCCAGCATCACAGAGAAGGATCTGAACGATGTTCTGGAGGTGCGTATCGCCCTCGAAAATGTTGCCATAGAAAAAGCGTGCAAGCTGATCACAGAGGATGAGCTGGGAAGGCTCTGGGTGGCAGCCAAGGAATTTGAAAAAACAAAAGCAGAGGGAAATCTGGTCCGTCTGGCGGAAACCGATGTGGCTTTCCACGAGATCATATATCAGGCTTCTGATAATAAGCGTCTGAATCAGGTCCTGAATAATCTCCGTGAGCAGATGTATCGTTATCGTGTAGAGTATCTGAAGGAGGAGCAGACAAGAAATCTTCTGGTCAGTGAGCATGAAGAGCTGGTAAAAGCCATCCGTGAAGGAGATGTGCAAAAGGCGCAGGATATTTCTTTCCATCATCTGGAGAATCAACGAAAAGCGATCATCCGTACTATCCGCGCGGAGAATGAGGCCAAAGAGGCCGAGAAAAAAGAATAAGAACCGGATATGCGGGAATATTAAGAGAGATGTCATTGGGGCATCTCTTTTTTTAACCGAATCAAGTAAGTCCCCTGTTTCAATTGCGAAAAGCAATAAGCAGTGGGGGAACTTGCTGTAAAGGATGGTGACTTTATGGAAACAAGGAAGATATCGATATCTCTTCATGAAAATGAATCGTATATCCGGAAACGGTGTGAAAACTGCGATGATATCCTGATCAGGCCCATGCGCCTTGGTGAGGGACATAAGGCGGACTGTCTGATGGTCTATATTGAGGTTGCGGTTTCAAACATGATGCTGGATGATTCTGCTATCGGAAAAATGATCAATCATTTCTGGGAGATCCCGGAGGAAAAGATCCGGGAATTTATCCGCCGAAACAGTCTTGGAATTGCAGATGTGAAGGAGCTGTCTTCCATGGAGGAGGTATTTGGTGCCATTCTTTCGGGAAATGCAGTTTTCTTTCTGGATGGATACGACAAAGCAATGAAAATTTCCAGTAAAGGATATCCGGGGCTGGCTGTATCAGAGGTGAAAACGGAAAAGGTCCTCAGAGGCTCCAAGGAGGGGTTCTGTGACAGTGTAAAAACCAATACGGCCCTTGTGAGAAAGCGGATCCGGGATACCAGGCTGAAGGTGGAACAGAGCAGCATCGGTGTACGCTCCAATACGGTGGTACAGCTTCTTTATGTGGAGGATCTGGTCCATGAGGAGCTTCTGACTGCTGTGAAAGAGCGCCTGGAATCTTTTGCAGTGGACGGGATCCTGGACAGCGGGATGCTGGAACAGCTGACAGAAGAAGCATGGTATTCTCCCTTTCCTCAGTTTCAGACAACGGAGCGGCCGGACCGGGCTGCCCAGGAGCTGCTGAATGGAAAAGCAGTTCTGCTCTGCGACAATTCGCCGGTGGCACTGGTGGTTCCCGGAGCATTCAACAGTTTTATGGAAAGCAGTGAAGACTGGTACAACCGTTTTGAGATGGCATCTTTCCTGCGGGTGCTCCGGTATCTGGCCATGGCTGTGGCAACGCTGCTCCCCGGACTTTATCTGGCTGTGATCCGGTTTCATACACAGATCCTTCCGGCGAATCTGATCCTTTCCTTTGCACAGGCAAGAGATGGCGTTCCATTTTCCAGTGTAGTGGAGCTGGTGTTCCTGGAACTGTCTTTTGAGTTGATACGGGAGGCTGGTGTGCGGATCCCGGGAGCTCTTGGAAATGCCATTGGGATCGTAGGAGGACTGATCATCGGACAGGCTGCGGTGGAGGCCAATCTTGTCAGCCCGGTGGTAGTGATCATCGTGGCACTGACAGCACTGGGATCACTGGCTATACCTAATGAGGAATTTGCTTCTGCATTCCGGCTTCTGAAGTACGCTTTTCTGTTTCTGGGAGGATTTCTGGGTATATTCGGAATCGTGTTGGGACTGTATCTCACCATGGCGCATCTGGCAGGACTTTTAAGCTTCGGTGTCCCATATCTGGTACCTTTTGTAGAGAAGAACAGTGAGACGGAAACCGGTGGAAGGATTTTGCGACAGCCCTTCCGGAAGCGGAAATTCCGGCCGCTGTATGCCAGAAATGCCCAGAAACGCAGGCTTCGGACAAGGCCATGGAGCCGGAAAGGATAAAGGTTATGAGATTTGCGGAGAATAACAGGATTTCCCACAGACAGCTTTTTCGGCAGATCATACTGGTGTTTCCGGCGCCGTTTCTGCTGTGCCTGTTTAAGAATGGAGCGATGTTGGGCATCAGTGCCATGGCAGGGACAGCTGCTGCGGCCGTAGTGCTCTCTTTTTATGTGATCTGGCTGATACGTCTGACACCTGCATATGGAGAGCTTTCCAAAAGGACAGGAAGTTTTACTGTACGATTTATTGGCCTGTTCTTTTTGGTATATGTGATCGCAAGTTCGGCATTTCTTTCGGGCCTTCTGGGGGAGGTGATCCCGGAAAGTCTGATCAGCGGGATTTCCGGAAAATGGCTGTCTCTTCTTGCAGTTGCAGCCTGTAGTCTGGGAACGCATCGCGGAATGCAGAGAAGAGGGCGGATCGCTGAGGTGTCCGGAAGGATTTTTCTGGCAGGGATCCTTCTTCTGATGCTTTTATGTGCAGGGCAGGGAAAAACAGAGTACTTTATGGAAGTGATGAAAGATCCGGAAACAGGATTTACAGGAGAGCGATGGCTCCATGATCTGTATACACTTTTGTGTGCTTTTTCAGGAGCAGGACTTCTTCCCTTCGGGCTGGAGTATGCAAAAAAACAGGGAAGTGCCAGAAAACCTGTGATCCTGGCTTTTCTTACAGTTTGCGGGATCATTTTTGGAATGCAGCTCCTTCTTCCGGCAGTCTTTGGAGGTGCACGCCTTAAAAACGAGATCTGTCCGGTACTGCCTCTTCTGGAGGGGGCAGATCTTCCGGGAAACGTACTGGCGAGATTTGATGTGATATGGATGGGGTTTCTGGTATTCGGACTTTTGTTTTCTCTGGGAAGTTTGTTTCATTACGGAAATCAGATCGCGGAAAAAACCGGATTCGGGACCGGTCGGTACTGGATCCCGGCAGCAGGCTGGCTGCTTTCCCTGTATGAGAGAAACGGGATGGGGATCCGGGAGTATTATGGCTGGTATCTGGGGTACATCTTTGTGCCGTTTCTGATTGTGATACAGCTTTTTCTCAGTACGGAAAACCGGGGAAGACGGAAGAAAAAAGTAACTGTGGCAGGACTTGTCCTGGTCATCATTTTGACGGGATCAGGCTGTGCGGCAGTAGAACCGGAAAAAAGAGCTTATCCGCTGGCACTGGGGGCCGGTGTTTCAGAGAATGGCTTTGTGCTGAAATATGCAATGCCGGATATGAGTACAGCTACCGGACAGGAAAAACCGGACGAAGATCCGATTTCTGTGCTGACTCTTTCCGGCCGGGACTTTCAGGAAATCGAGGCAGTCTACAACCGGTCTCAGGAAAAATTTCTGGATCTGGGTCATCTTGAAGTGCTGATCCTGGATGAACAGATTCTGGGAGAGGGAGCCCGGGAAGCACTGATCGGATATCTGAAGCAGGAAGAGCATATCGGAGAGGATGTCTACGTGTTCCGGACGGATATGCTGGGAGATGTTTTTCACTGGAAGGGAGCCCGGGAAAGCTCCATAGGGGAATACCTTCAGGGAATTCAGGAGAACCGCACATCCGGGCAGCAGAAGAAGGGTGTGACTCTGCGGGAGGTATATCATCAGTTCTGTCAGGATGGAACGCTGCCCTGGCTTCCGGAGATATGGGTGGAAGGTGAGCTTCTGGAAGTGGATTACGGCAGTAATGAATAGATGGGAGCCGGACTGTTAATAATATAGATGATGATCAGTACGATAAATCGTACAGTATATCTCTGGATAAGATCATCAGAAGATTTTTGACAGGAGGGCTTGCTCATGGAGCATATAAAAACGAAGAAGCATGTATTAAAAAAAGCAGGAGGGTTCCTTTTGCTCACGGCAGTGATCCTTGCAGGGAGTACCTGGGAGAGAAGAACTGCCGGTGATCGGCAGCCACAGTTTTATGCCTGGTGGGGAACGATCTACCCGGAATTCTGTTTTGAAAAAGCAGAGGATAACGGGGAAAATAAGCCGGTGAAGATATCCTTCTGGCTTGCGCAAGCCCTGGATTGGTGATACAATATTTCAACGGACCAATCACGTTCGATTAATTATTTCAGGAGATAAGATCAATGAATATAGACAGAAACGCACCGGTGGGTGTGTTTGATTCCGGTATCGGAGGACTGACAGTAGCCCGGGAGATCATGCGCAATCTCCCATCGGAAAAAATCGTATATTTCGGAGACACAGCCAGAGTTCCCTATGGAAGCAAATCCAGAGAAACGGTGATCCGTTATTCCCGCCAGATCATTCATTTTCTGCAGGAACAGAAGGTGAAGGCCATTGTGGTGGCCTGTAATACAGCCAGTGCATTTGCTCTGGATGCGGTGAAGGATGAACTGGATATCCCGATCCTTGGAGTAATCGAGGCCGGTGCCAAAGTTGCTGCCCAGGAAACCAGAAATAAACGGGTGGGCATTATCGGAACGGTGGGCACGGTAGGAAGCGGTATCCATGCCTCTTATCTGAAAGAACTGGATCCGGAGATCACCGTGATCGGAAAAGCGTGCCCGCTGTTTGTTCCGCTGGTAGAAGAGGGCTGGTATCATGATCCGGTCACTGAGGAAGTTGCGAGAAGATATCTGAAGGAGCTGCAGGAGCAGGAGATCGATACACTGATCCTCGGATGTACGCACTATCCTCTTTTAAGATCTACCATCCGCAAGATCATGGGTGAGGAGGTCTGCCTTGTGAATCCTGCATATGAGACGGCGCTGGAGCTTAAAAAGCTGCTCTCCAGACTGGATCTTGCCAGCAATGAGGTAGCACAGGAGGAATTCCCGTATCGCTTTTATGTAAGTGATCTTGCAGAGAAGTTTAAGGATTTTGCCAATTCCATCCTGCCGTATAACGTAGAAAAAACACAGAAGATCGATATCGAAAAATATTAAACAGATCTGTACATAAATGATAGGAGAAAAGAATGCAGAAAGAAGTTTTGATCCATGTAAGAGGGCTTCAGATGATGGATGCACAGGGGGATCAGGAACCTATAGAGATCATTGTTCCGGGACAGTATTATTTCCGCAATGGTTCTCATTATCTCAGATATGAGGAACTGCTGGATGAAACAGCAGAACCCACCATCAATTACATAAAAGTATCCGGAAAGGGTCTGGAGGTCAGCAAGAAGGGACTGGTCAATGTACACATGGTATTTGAACAGGGCAAAAAAAACATGACCTATTATACTACCCCTTACGGAACACTTCAGATGGGAATCTCAGCTACGAATCTGGAGCTGACGGAAAGCGAAGAGAACCTTCAGATCAAAGCAGATTATGCGCTGGATATGAATGAAGAACATGTGGCAGACTGCTATCTGGCGATCCAGGTACAGCCAAGAGACTGCAAGGATTTTGTTTTATAGATCCTGCAGAAAATAAAAGATATATAATTACACTACATAAGAACAGCCGCCATGCATCAGAGGAATTCCTGAAAGCATGGCGGCTGTTTTGGATTCTGATCATTTACGGAATCTTGCGAGGAAGCCTTTTTTCTTCTTCTGTGGTGCTTCGAGAGAACCACGGATTCCTTTTACGCCAACGATGTAAAGACCGCTGACTTCAGCTTTGATCTCTTTTTTGACCGGGATCAGATCAAAAACTTTTTCATCTGCAATAAGGATGTTGATCTTCGGACCGACTTTGGCTTTTACGATCGGAAGCTTGGACCGGCGCATAAGCTTAGGTGTCTGGTCGATGACCATCTGTGGAAGTCCGGAATCTTTCAGCGGCATCCGTTTTTTATCGATGACCAGCATGGAAACTGTCTGTTTGTTAGCCTGGATCTGAGCCTGCTGTTCGTCCTGTTTTTTCTGAGCTTTTTTTCCGAAGAAATAGAGTGCGATCACTGCTGCGATCAGAATAACGAGGATGACCAGAAGAACGATGGTAACTGTACTCATTTGAGAATCCCCCTGTATATATATTTGTTTCGCAATCGGTTACATTACGCAAACAACATTTTAGCATTGTTTCGTCAAAAAGGCAATTAAAAAAGTGAAAAAGACAGGTGGAACGGTGGAAATTTCAGCAGTTACCAGTTATAATGATTACGATGCAGTTCATCTGTGTATGCTGCAGAGAATACAGGACATAACTATCTTTGAGCTAACATATGTAATGGATAAACCAGAGATGGAGGAAATATTATATGAAAGAGAAAAAGCCCGGGGGAACCCGACCGGAAATGGGAACTCCTGAGTACGAAGAATGGCGGAAAGAGGTATTGAAACGCCGCAGAAAGCGCCAGCTGAAGGAACGCAGAAAACGTCTGGCCATCATAACAGCGGCAATGATCGTCGCAGTCGGGGCATCAGTAGGGGTCGGTGCGCTGAAGGGCAGAAGTGAGAAGGCTTCAAAAGAGAAGATGGTTTCTTCTGACAAACAGAAAGAACAGACCGTTTCCGGAGAAAAAGCTTTAGAAGCAGGTACTAAAAATACAGAGACCACTTCCAAAGATACTCTCGCAGAGGCAGAGCTTCTGGCCAGTCAGTATAACTATGACAAAGCTATCGATCTTCTGAAAAAGGCTCCGTCCTATGATTCGGATAAGAAGATGCAGGCAGCTGCAAAAAAATACGAAGACATAAAAGCAACCTGTACGGCATGGCCCCTTGAAAAGGTGACACATGTCTTTTATCATATTCTGATCAAGGATCCATCCAAAGCGTTTGACGGAGACTACAAAGAAGCAGATTATAATCAGGTCATGACAACCATTGATGAGTTTAACAAGATCACGCAGACCATGTATGACAAGGGCTATGTGATGGTAAGCATCAAGGACATGGCAAAGGCAGACGACAACGGGAACATCACAGAGGGAGAGATCCTTCTTCCGCCTGGGAAAACGCCGTTTGTCCTCTCACAGGATGATGTATGCTATTATCATTACATGGACGGTGACGGCTATGCCACGAAGCTGATCGTGGATGATAAAGGAAAGATCCGCAATGAATATGTGGAAGATGACGGAAGCGTATCCGTGGGAGATTACGACATGGTTCCGCTGATCGACCGTTTTGTGGAAAAGCATCCGGATTTCTCATACCGCGGTGCAAAAGGAATCCTGGCACTTACCGGATACAACGGGATCCTGGGATACCGGACCGACGAAAGCTATGAGACCCGTCCGGCAGATCTGGATGAAAATAAAGTACAGTGGCTGGATGCACATCCGGATTTCAGCCTGGAAAAAGAACGGGCAGCCGCAAAAAAGGTTGCCGATGCCATGAAGGCAGAAGGCTGGGAATTTGCGAGCCATACCTGGGGACATCAGAATGTGGGACAGGTCACACTGGAGAAGCTTCAGGCAGATACCGAACGTTTCAAGAAAAATGTAGATCCGCTGATCGGGGGAACGGATGTTATCATTTTTGCTTTTGGAACCGACATTACCAATGACCAGGAGTATTCCGGGGATAAATTCGAATATCTGAAGGGGCAGGGATATAATTATTACTGCAACGTGGATTCCAGCCAGTATTATGTACAGATCCGGGATCGGTACTTCCGTCAGGGAAGACGAAATCTGGATGGATACCGTATGTATTATAACCCGGAACTGTTATCCGATCTTTTTGACGTAAAAGATGTTTTTGATCCGGCAAGACCGACACCGGTACCGCCGATGTAACGGTCATATCCGGAGATACGAGGGGACTTTTAGAAAGGGGCATATATATTATTATGAAGAAAAAAATTGCAGGTGTACTGACAACAGTGCTTGCGGCGTCACTTCTTGTGGGCGGAAACCATCCGGTCACTGTTCAGGTGGACAATATGATCTCCGGGACACAGGATGACGAGGATACACAGTCTGATGAAGCGGAAGCAGAAGCTGCGGAAGCCGAAGAAGAACAGTCCGAAGAAGCCAAAGTAGCAGCGGATCCGGAGGACCAGCCGGCAGCTACCGAGACACCGAAGGAAGAAAAAAAGGCAGAAAAAGAAACACAGAAAAGGGAAGCTGCCGAGAACAGCTCCGACAGTACTTCCTCAGACGAAAAAACACTTCTCAAAAAAGCCAAAAAACTGGCACAGCAGTATGATTACACCGGCGCGATCTCCGTGTTGAAAAACAACTGGAAATTTGCCACCAGTGACAAGATGCAGGAAGCAGCAGCAGCCTACATGAAAAAAAGAGATGCCTGTGTGGAATATCCACTTGAGAATATCACCCATGTATTTTTTCATTCCCTGATCGTGAATACCTCACTGGCCTTTGACGGAGATTCCGATGAGGCCGGATATAATCAGATGATGACCACAGTCAGCGAGTTCAAAAAAATGCTCCAGATCATGTATGATAAGGGTTACGTACTGGTGAGTCCTCATGATATGGCTGTGATCAATGATGACGGAACCATGAGCAGGGGAAAGATCATGCTGCCGGAAGGCAAGATCCCTTTTGTTCTTTCAGAGGATGACGTCAGCTACTATCATTATATGGACGGAGACGGATTTGCCACAAAGCTGGTGATCGACGACAACGGAGATATCAAATGCGAGTATAAGAAGGCAGACGGTACAGTTGTGACCGGAGATTACGATGTAGTGCCGATCCTGGATTCCTTTATCAAAGAACATCCGGATTTTTCCTATCATGGAAGAAAGGGTATTCTGGCAATGACCGGTTATAATGGTGTTCTGGGCTACCGTACAGATGGGGCATATAAGACCAAGAAGAATCTTCAGGATGACCAGAAGGCTTTTCTCAAGGCCAATCCGGATTTTGACTATGATAAAGAAGTAAAAGCAGCCAAAAAAGTGGCGAAGGCCATGAAAAAGGACGGGTGGGAATTTGCAAGCCATACCTGGGGTCACAGAAACGCTACAAGCTCCACAGCAGCGGAGTTGAAGACCGATAATAAAAAATGGGAAAAATATGTGGCACCCATCCTCGGAAAAACCGATATGATCATTTTTGCCTTTGGTGCGGATATCGGCGACTGGGAAGGATACACCTCGGATAATGAGAAGTATGAGTATTACAAAAGCCGTGGCTACCGCTATTTCTGCAATGTAGATTCCAGTCAGTATTTTGTGCAGATCACAGGTGAATATTTCCGTCAGGGAAGACGGAATCTGGATGGATACAGAATGTATTACAATCCGGATATGCTCAGTGACCTGTTTGATGTATCGGAGGTGTGGGATTCTTCCAGACCGACACCGGTACCGGAAATGTAAGACAGCAAACACACTTTACAAATCTGTATAAAAAAAGATTATAATCGAACCGACAGTACTTGATGAAGGGAGTAGGTTATGAAGAAAAAAGCATATCTCATGGTTCTTGCACTGTGTGCGGCACTGGCGATCACTGCATGTGGCACATCAACAGACCAGAAAGATGACAAAAAACCTGCAGCAGAAGCGCAGGATACAACAGATAAAGAAGATTCCGGATCTGCAGATTCCAAAGAGTCAGAAGAAACGGATTCCAATAAAGACAGCGAAGAGGCAGCCTCCGGAGACACAAGGCTTGTTTCCGTGGATGATGTGAGCAAATATGTGACCATCGGAGAATATAAGGGGCTGACTCTTGATAACACAGTAGAAGCCGTAACCGATGATATGGTTGACGGAAGGATCAAGGAAGAACTTCAGAACAAGGCTGAGGAAGTAACGGAAGGCAGTGTTCAGAACGGAGATGTGGTTATCATTAATTATGTGGGAACCAAGGACGGAGTGGCTTTTGACGGCGGTACTGCAAATAATTATGAGCTGACTATAGGCTCCGGAACGTTTATCGACGGATTTGAGGACGGGATCATCGGAATGAAAAAAGGTGAGACCAAGGATCTCGATCTGACTTTCCCGAAGGAATACTCTTCGGAAGAGCTGGCCGGACAGGAAGTGGTATTTAAGGTCACTCTGCAGAGCTTTAAGCGTGCACCTGAGCTTACCGATACCTGGGTAGCCAAGAATACAGACTGCAAGAGTGTGGATGATTACAAGAAGGAAATCCGTACCACACTGGAGGATGAAGCGAAGACAAGTGCACAGAACACATTGCGTGAAACTGCATGGAACACAGTGCTCTCAGCATCTGAAGTGAAGGAATATCCACAGGAGGATCTGGATACAGCCAAGACAGAGTTTCGCAGTCTGTATGAGAATTATGCAAAACAGGGTGATATGACGCTGGAGGATTTTGTAAAAGCTCAGGGAATCTCCATGGATGATTTTGAGGAGCAGAGCGGTCAGTATGCGGAGTTTAAAGTAAAGCAGAACCTGATCGTACAGGGGATCATGGATGCGGAGAATATGACACTTGAAGATAAAAAATCTCTCAGTATCCAGGATGAACTGATCAAAGCATACAGTGTGAAGGATCTGGCTGCGCTGGTAGATAAATACGGACAGGCAGCCGTGGATGAATCCATCGGACTTCTCAGAGTGGAAGATTTTATCCTGGACAATGCAACGGTTGAAGAGAAGGTTTCTGCCGGTGATACCCAGGGAGTAAACGGAGATGATCCTTCCTCGGACGGAAGCAGTGCGGAAGGTACCGTGGATGAAGAGCTGGAAGCGGCAGAGGCTACAGATATGGTGCCGGAAGACGGCGAGGCGGATCAGGATGCAGCGGGTCAGGAGTGATCTGACAGTATCAGTGGCTAAAAAAGTGTGGTGCCCGGAATGTGTTCCGGGTACCATTTTTTTATATGTGCATCGCGAAGTGTGTTACTGAGAACGGAGTGAACAGTGACTTTAAACGGGCCGGATAAGGGTTTGCGGGAAATTTTGATATGTGTTAGAATGGACGGGATGATTTGAAAGTCCGGCGTATGGCCGGGCAGGAATGAGAGGAAAACATAATGGCTTTATTTCAGGCATTTCGGGCAGTAAGACCTGCTTCGGAAAAAGCAGAAAAGGTGGCTGCACTTCCCTATGACGTAGTCAGCAGAGAGGAAGCGCGAGAGATCGGGGAAAAAAATTCGGAATCTTTTCTCCATATAGACCGTGCAGAGATGGATCTGGATCCGGAAACCGATCTTTATGATCCGATGGTTTATCAGAAGGCAAGGGAAAATCTGGATCGTTTCCAGAAAGAAGGGATCCTGATCCAGGATGAGAAACCGAACTATTATCTGTATGAACTGATCCGTAAGGGAAGATCCCAGACCGGGATCGTAGGTGTCAGCTCCATTGATGATTACATGAATGGTGTGATCAAAAAGCATGAGCTTACAAGAGAGGATAAGGAGCAGGACCGCATCCGTCATGTGGATGTCTGTGATGCCAACACAGGCCCTATTTTTCTGGCGTGCAGATATCCGGCAGAGCTTCTTACTCTTATGGAAGAATGGAAAAATGCACATGCTCCTGTGTATGATTTTACTTCCGATGATGAGATCACACATCGTGTATGGGTCGTAGATGAGGAAGAAAAGATCCGGACTATACATAGTCTTTTTGGCGGGATCTCCTCTATCTATATTGCAGATGGCCACCACAGAGCAGCCTCCGCAGTAAAGGTTGGACAGAAGAGAAGAGCGGAGCATCCGGACTACACCGGAAAAGAAGAATTTAACTTTTTCCTGTCGGTGGTATTTCCGTATGACCAGCTGACCATCCTTCCGTATCACAGGATCGTAAAGGATATCAAGGGTATGGAACCCAAAGCCTTTATCGGAAGCATGAAGTTTAATTTTGAGCTGATGGCAATGCCGGGATTTCCATGTAAACCGGTGGAGAAACACTGCTTCGGGCTGTATGTAGACGGAGAATGGTTCCATCTGAAGGCATATCCGGATATCTATGCGGGTAAAGACAGCGTAGGGCAGCTGGATGTGTCTATTCTTCAGGATAAGGTCCTGGGTCCGGTTCTGGGGATCAGTGACCCGCGTACCGATGAGAGGATCCGCTTTATGGGAGGAAACCACCGGCTGAAGGATCTGGCAGCAGCTGCAGATGAGACAGGAGGAGCTGCCTTTGCCATGTATCCTACATCCATGGAGGAGCTGATGACGATCGCAGACGAGGGTAAGCTTATGCCGCCAAAGAGCACCTGGTTTGAACCGAAGCTCCGCAGTGGTCTTTTTATCCATAAGCTTTCAGACTGATGCCGGATGCTTTATAGATTTTTAATAAAATGGTCAGGAAAATCTTAGGAAATCACTACAGATTGCTCACATTTGTCCGGTAAGATACAAGTATATGCTGAGCAAACGCGAAAGAGGGGTTTTCATGACAAACGAACAGTATTACGATTGTATCCAGCCATATCAGAACGCATGTCAGATCATGCGCGCCAAGCTTGAGGTGCTCAACGGAAGCCTGTATCAGAAGTCTTCCGTATCTCCGATCCACAATATCCAGGAACGGATCAAATCCAAGAAGAGCATCGAAAAGAAGCTGGAGAAGCTGGGACATTCGGACAGTGTGCAGAACGCCAAGGATCATCTCCGGGATATCGCCGGGATCCGTGTGATCTGCTACTTTATCGATGATATATATAATCTTGTAAATGCGCTGAAGCGGCAGAGTGAGCTGATCTTTATCAGGGAAAAGGATTACATACAGAATCCCAAGCCTAACGGATACCGCAGCTTTCACGTGATCATTGCAGTTCCGGTGTATTATCTGGATACCATGGAGTATTTTCCGGTGGAGATCCAGCTGAGAACGATGACCATGGATCTCTGGGCAAGCATGGAGCACCGTGTCTGCTACAAGAAGCTTCCGGAACACAGGGATGAGCTGGCGGAGGCCTTCTGTCAGTATGCAGATATCCTTGGAAAGATCGAGGAACAGTTTGAGGCCTACAATGAAACAGGAATGCTGGAGGAGATCACACCTGCCCAGATTACTGAGAATCCGACGGAGGGATAGGAATGGAGATCGAAGAGGAATTTATATCCGGTTTCTGCCGTACCATGAACGGGGGCGAAACCGTCTGCTGTGAGTATACACGTCAGGAGGACAGCAGCAGGAAGCTGACCTTTATGGACTGCGCGCATGAAAGATGTGTAAACACAGGCGCCTGTGAGATCTTCAAACAGGCCCATGAGCTGGAGCAGAAATAAAAGATCAAAGAAAAGAAAACAGCGAAAAAGCAATAATGATAAAACAGTAATTATAATAAAACAGCAATTATAAAAAATCACAGAATACAGGAGGAGTGCGTATGAAGCACACAGTAGATGCAATGGGGAAACAGTGTCCGATCCCGGTTGTGATGACCAAGAAGATCCTTGACAAGGCAGAGCAGGGAGACGAGATCCGGATCCTGGTAGATAATGAAACAGCAGTAAACAACTTAAGCAGACTTGCCGGAAGTACCGGATGCAGCTTCGTATCCAGAAAAACAGAAGGTGGTTACGAGATCAATATGACAGTAAAATCTGATCCTGCTGCAAGAAGCCAGGCAGAGCCTGAGATCGTCTGCACACCGGCTGTTCCGCAGGGAGATTATACCGTTGCCATCACTTCCGATAAGATGGGAGATGGAGATCCGGAGCTTGGCGGGATCCTGATCAAGGGATTTGTGTATGCGCTGACACAGCTGGAGACACCGCCGTCAGTTATGCTGTTTTATAATGGCGGAGCCAGACTTACCGCACAGGATTCACCATGTATCGAAGACCTTAAGACCTTACAGGAGCAGGGAACCGAGATCCTGACCTGTGGAACCTGCGTGAACTTCTACGGACTGAAGGAACCGGCAGTGGGAACCGTAACAAATATGTATACCATAGCGGAAAAGCTCACAAAAGCAGGAAAAGTGATCCGCCCGTAAACAGAGAAACATATAGAAACAACAAAAGTATATAGAAACAATAGAAACTTACAGAAACAGACAGAAACAAATAGAAATACACAGAAATGCCGCAGAGCCATTTTGAAGCCTGCGGCATTTTTGATATCTGGTTGATATTCGCTTGATATCCGGTTATGAGCAAGCAACGAAGAGGATCGGATCGCAAATATCCGCCTGACTTAGCTCCGAACTTACAATTCCACATCAAGCTGCTGCTCCTCAATATGATGGCGTTTTGCATAGCCGGTAAGCATCAGTGTCAGTGCACCGTCGCCGGTCACGTTGCATGCAGTTCCGAAGCTGTCCTGCAGTGCAAAGATGGTAAGCATCAATGCAGTGCCGGAGCTGTCGAATTTCAGTATCCCGGTGATGATGCCAAGGGATGCCATGACGGTTCCGCCGGGAACGCCGGGAGCTCCGATGGCAAAGATACCCAGAAGAAGGCAGAACAGAACCATGGTACCCGGCGTTGGAACGGAACCGTACAGGATCTTCGAAATCGCCATACAGAAGAAAACCTCTGTCAGAACGGAGCCACAGAGATGGATGTTTGCAAACAGAGGGATCCCGAAGCTGACCAGATCCTTACGAAGTGGTTTTGCCTTGGAGGCACACTGCAGTGCAACGGCCAGGGTGGCTGCAGAGGACATGGTCCCTATGGCAGTCAGGTAGGCAGGACCCTAATGGCGGACAACCTCCAGAGGATTTTCTCCGGAATAGATACCTGCAAGGATGTAAAGAAGAGCCGTCCAGATAAAATGCCCGGCAAGCACCAGTACGATGATCTTCAGAAAAACAGGCAGCTGTCTGGTGATGGTTCCCTCGTAGGCAAGGCCGCAGAAGGTAGTGCCGATAAATAACGGAAGAATGGGGATGATGATCCGAGCCACCAGAGAAAGAACGATTTTCTGAAATTCATCCAGGAGCCCAGTGATCAGCTTTGCCTTTGTCCAGGTGGCGGCAAGTCCCAGCATCATTGCAAAAACAAGAGCACTCATAACGGACATGATCTGCGGGATCTCCAGCTCAAAGATCACCTCCGGCAGCCGCTTCAGTCCTGCAGCATAGGAATGGATGGACAGATGTGGAATGATGAGAAAGCCGGAGGCTGTAGAAAAAAGCGCTGCGCCAACAGAGGAGCCGTAAGCGAGGACAACCGCAACACCCAGCATCAGCGAAGCATTTTTGCCAAGCCTGGTAATGGACGGAGCGATAAATCCCAGCACGATCAGCGGCACGCAGAAGGTAATGAGCTGGCCCAAAATGTACTTGATAGTAACTGTGATATTAAGAACTGCCATGGAGATTCCGTTGGTGCTGTACCGGTTCAGGATAAGCCCGGCTATGATCCCCAGGATCACAGCGACCAGCAGCTTAAATGGCAGACTGTTGAAAAAAGATGTTTTTTTCATTGGAAAACCTCCTCGGATAGTATAAAATAAAGCCAGAGTTTATTATAAAGGTATTTGATAGAAATCACAAGGAGGATGAAATGATTTATCTGGATAACGCGGCTACAAGCTTTCATAAGCCGGACTGTGTGCTGCGTGCTGTGGTGGAAGCCATGCAGCATGCAGGAAACAGCGGAAGGGGCAGCAGCGGCGAAGCAATGGCAGCCTCAAGGCTTATTTTTAATACAAGATGCCAGATCGCAGAGATGTTTGACGTATGGGGACCGGAATGTGTGGCCTTTACATCCAATGACACGGAAGCGCTCAATATCGCCCTGCAGGGAACACTTCATCCAGAGGAGGGAACTATCCATGCGATCTGTACGGAGATGGATCACAACAGTGTGCTCCGTCCGCTGTACCGCCTGGAAAAAAAGGGCATGAAGCTTACGATCCTGCCGGCAGACCACAAGGGACGGATCTCCCTTACGGAGCTTGAAGCAGCCATTCGTCCGGAGACGAAGGTGATCGTCTGTACCCATGCTTCCAATCTGACAGGAAATCTCAATGATATCCACGCCATCGGTGAGATCGCACAGAAGCACCAGAAGCTTTTTATTGTGGATGCTGCTCAGACAGCAGGAGTATTTCCGATTTCCATGAAAAAAGATCATATAGATATTCTTTGCTTTTCCGGACATAAGGGCCTTATGGGACCCCAGGGCACAGGAGCTATCTGTGTCCGGCCGGGGGTATCTGTGGAGCCTCTGAAGGTAGGCGGAAGCGGCGTCCTCACCTTTCAGAGAGAGCATCCGCAGGATATGCCGGAGACACTGGAGGCAGGCACCCTGAACAGCCACGGGATCGCAGGTCTTGGCGCAGCCATCAGCTGGATTACCGAAACCGGAACAGAACAGATCCGAAAAAGAGAGCAGCAGCTGATGTGGCGTTTTTATGACCAGGTAAAGGAAATTCCGGGAGTCACCTTGTACGGAGATTTTTCCAGGGAAGAACGCTCCCCTGTGGTGACTCTGAATATTGCAGAGATGGATTCGGCAGAGGTGGCCATGGTCCTTGATGAAGAGTACGGGATCAGTGTAAGAGCCGGCGGCCACTGTGCACCGCTGATGCACAAAGCACTGGGAACCGAAAAAACAGGAGCCGTCCGCTTCAGCTTTTCTTATTTTAATACGGAAGAAGAGGTGGACACTGCTGCCGGGGCGGTAAAGGAGCTTGCCGCGGAATAAACAGCGAAAGACGGACAGAAAGGACACAAAGAATGTATCAGACAATATATGATGTGGTAGAAAAAAGAGGGCGTGTAAAAACAGGGATCCTTCTGAACGGAGAGGATGCCGGGCTGAAATATCTTTTGGAAGAAAGCAGCTTTTTTTATCCGAAGAGAGCAGAAAGAAATAAAGAAGCAGAAGAATTCCTGAAGGCTTCCGTGGAAGCAGCTGTGGAAACCGGCGTTGTGAAAAACGGAGACCGGGAGATATTTGTGGAAACCTACGAGAAGAATCCCAGGCTGATCATACTGGGTGGCGGCCATGTTTCTCTTCCGGTAGCAGAGATCGGCAGGATGCTGGGCTTTCATGTAACAGTCGTGGATGACCGGGAGGAATTTGTGACGGAGGAAAGATTCCCCATGGCAGATGAGAGGATCTTTGGAGATTTTGATACCCTGTCCGACAGGATCCCTCCCTATGAAAATGCCTACTATGTAGTGGTGACACGAGGCCATCTGGGAGATTCCGCCTGTGCAAGAGCGATCCTTAAGAGACCTTTTGCATATTTCGGAATGATCGGAAGCAGGACAAAGGTGCGGATCACCAGGGAAAAACTCCTGAAAGAGGGCTTTACGGAGGAACAGCTGGATCAGATCCATGCCCCCATCGGACTTCCCATCGGAGGACAGATGCCGGCTGAGATCGCCGTGAGCATCATGGCAGAGATCGTGCAGGAAAAGAACCGGCATTTCCGCACCTACTGTGATGAGGAAGTGGAGGCAGCAGTACGCCGCAGTACACCGGGAACCATGGTCACGATCATCGAGAAGAAGGGCTCCTCACCAAGAGGAACCGGGAGCAAGATGTTCGTATTCCGGGACGGAAGCACGGCAGGAAGCATCGGCGGCGGAAAAGTGGAGTTTGAAGCCGGAAAACACGCAGTAAATATCCGAAATACGGAAACAAAGGTTTACGAGCTGGGACAGGGGGCAGGAGATTTGGGAATGATCTGCGGCGGAACTGTCCGGGTGCTTTTTGAGCCGGTAAATATGTGAAAGAACCGGCCAGGACTTGCATAATATTGCAGAATCGTGTATATTGGACGCAGAGAATTTTTTACCGGCGTATAAGGAGGAATCAGATAAAATGAAGAAAAAATGTATTATGGCTTTGATAATAGGCGCGGCTTTCCTTGCACAGGGCTGTGGATATGAGGAAGGAACCGATGCAGTGGTAACAGTAGTAGATTCCACACCGACGCCGGAGCCCACAGAGAAGCCGAAGGCAACTGCAACACCTACACCGAAGGCAGCAGCAGATTCCACAGCAGACGGAGCAGCAGCGGCAGACTCCACCACAGCCGGGACAGCAGATTCCGCAGCACAGAAAGCAGCTACGGAGCAGACCCCAAGCGGCATCAACGTACAGGCTCAGGATGCCACCTACTATGCAGTGGAGGGTGTGAATTTACGTTCTGACGCCAATGCAGAGGCAGAGTTTGTGGCAGGTGTCCTTTCCGGAGAATCCCTGAAATGTACCGGTGTCTGTGACAATGGATGGATCCGTGTGGATTATAATGGCCAGACCTGCTACGCATCCGGCGATTACGTCAGCACAACACCGCCGGTGGGTGCAGTGGCAGCAGATACTACCGCAGAAGCAGCACAGTAGAACACAGTAGAGCACAGACTACAGACTTTGAGCGGCTCAGGGAAATCCTGCTTCCATTGCGGATATCCCATTGATATTAATGTTGATCAATAAAAAACAGGCAGCTGTATCCGATGAAAAAACATCGATACAGGATGCCTGTTTTTTTGTTTCGGTATAAAGTCCGTTCAGAACAGAAAGAGCCTATCCGCAGATCATTCCGGATAAACAAGACGGTCCGGCTTGATATCGTAGAGAACCTCGTTCAGGAATTTCTTTGCCAGATATTTTGCCATGCCAAGGTTCATATCCAGATAATTTCCGCAGTCCTTGGGAGAAGCTCCCGGGATCTCACCCTCAAAATCACGGATAAATTCAAACATCTCGATCATCAGCGGAACGATATCTCTGGATTCATAATCCCCGTTAAGAAGAAGATAATTTCCGGTACGGCAGCCCATAGGACCCCAGTAAATGACCTTCGGGCCAAACTCCTTATGGTTCCGCAGGAAGGTAGCTGCCAGATGCTCCATGGCGTGAAGCTCGGCCGTGTTCATAACAGGCTCCTCATTGGGAGAAGTCATACGGATATCGAAGGTAGTGATCACCTGATCTCCAACCGGATCCTTACGTGAAACGTATACGCCAGGCTGAAGCTTGATATGGTCAATGGTAAAACTTGTGATCTTTTCCATGTTGATTCCTCACTTTCTTATATGTACGGAGCCCATAATAAGCTCCATACATGATTTTAGCAGAGAACCGGAAGAGATACAAGGCAAAACAAAGGGAATCCTGCACCTGGTTCCGTGCAAAGTTGACTTTATGAAAAGATGATGTTAAACTGAGAAAAGCTTACAGGGGGGAGAGTGAAAAGCTCACCTGAAAATGCCGGAACAGGCGTTTTCGGGATCTGATAAGGAGGACTTATAAATATGAAACGTAAGGTTTTAGCCGTATTATTTGCGACAGCTCTTACCGCAGGAATGCTTTCCGGATGCGGAAGCACAGACAGTACTTCTGACAAAGCAGACCAGAAGGAAGAATCTCTGGAGGAAGAAACCTCAGAAGGACAGACAGGCGTAGATGAAGAGACAGCAGCCAATGCAGTATCCGAGGAGGAGGCTGAGGCGGCAGGCTTTTCAGACCATGAAGAAAGCGCCGATGATCAGGAGGCTTCCGGTGATACAGAGGACACCTCACATGAAACCGAAGCTTCTGCAGACAGTACAGAGGATACAGACAGCGCAGACGGAGAATTTTCCGATGGTTCCGAGGACGCACAAATGGCAGGAACAACTGTGATCGATACCAGCCAGCAGCTGACAGGAACCCATCATGCTGCCATCACCGTAAAGGACTATGGCGAGATCGATGTAGAGCTGGATGCAGACACCGCACCCATCACAGTCACAAATTTTGTAAAGCTGGTACAGGACAATTTTTATGACGGTCTGACCTTCCACCGGATCATTGACGGATTTATGATCCAGGGCGGAGATCCAAACGGAGACGGAACCGGCGGAGCAGAGGATACCATCAAGGGCGAATTTTCCAGCAATGGAGTGAAGAACGATATTTCTCATGTAAGAGGAACCATTTCTATGGCCCGCAGCACAGATCCGGACAGCGCAAGCTCTCAGTTCTTTATCGTACAGTCCGATTCCACACATCTGGACGGTGACTATGCTGCATTCGGACACGTGACCTCCGGGATGGACCTTGTAGATCAGATCTGCAAGGATGCCAAGCCGACAGACGGCAACGGAACCATTGCAAAGGATCAGCAGCCGGTGATCGAGAGTATCCGTATGGTTGACTGACAGGAGGGAGAAGGATGCTGAAAGGGAAAACAGTGCTTCTTGGCATCACAGGAAGTATTGCTGCATACAAGATCGCATATCTGGCAAGTGCATTACATAAGCTTCATGCAGATGTCCATGTACTGATGACAGAGAATGCAACGAACTTTATCAATCCGATCACATTTGAAACACTGACCGGGAATAAATGCCTGGTGGATACCTTTGACCGGAACTTTCAGTTTCAGGTAGAGCACGTATCCATTGCCAAGAAGGCAGATGTTGTGATGATCGCACCGGCCAGTGCAAACGTGATCGGAAAGCTGGCCAACGGCCTTGCGGACGATATGCTCACCACTACGGTAATGGCCTGCAGGTGTCAGAAGATCCTTGCACCGGCCATGAATACCGCCATGTATGAGAATCCCGTGGTGCAGGACAATATCCGGAAGCTGCAAACCTACGGATATGAGGTGATCACACCGGCCAGCGGCTATCTGGCATGCGGGGACACCGGAGCTGGAAAAATGCCGGAGCCGGAAACCCTTCTGGAATATATCCTGAAGGAAGCCGCCTTCCAGAAAGACCTTGCCGGCAAAAAGCTCCTGGTAACGGCAGGACCTACCCAGGAGGCCATCGACCCGGTCCGCTGTCTCACCAACCATTCATCCGGAAAGATGGGATACGCCATTGCAAAAATGGCCATGCTCAGAGGAGCGGAGGTTACGCTGGTAAGCGGACCTACTGCCATTGAGCCGCCCCTTTTTGTGAAGGTCGTACCTGTGACATCTGCCAGAGATATGTTCGAGGCAGTCACCGGTTTAAGTGATGAACAGGATATCATCATCAAGGCTGCCGCAGTGGCAGACTACCGTCCGAAGCAGGTCAGCGAAGACAAGGTTAAGAAAAAAGACGATCAGGCTTCCATAGAGCTCGAGAGGACAGACGACATTCTGAAATATCTGGGCCAGCACAAAAAGCAGGGCCAGTTCCTCTGTGGATTTTCCATGGAGACCAGAGACATGCTCCGTAATTCCAGAGCCAAGCTTGAGAAGAAAAACCTGGATATGGTGGCAGCCAACAACCTGAAGGTAGAAGGCGCCGGATTCCAGGGAGATACCAACGTCCTGACTCTGATCACACAGGACGAAGAAGTGTCACTCCCGCTTATGAGCAAGGAGGATGCAGCGTTAAAGATCCTGGATAAGATCCTTCTGCTTACCACAAAGGCAGAAGCATAGCTACAGAACCGGTCAGATAGCCGGTTTTAACAACGAAAAGCGGAACAAAAAGATCACCGCTTTCCATCACCGTATTGTATCCGCAGAAAACGCCGGAAAATGCTGTATTTCCGGAAATATTCACAGAGCGGAACGGTAACAAGGAGGAGAAGAAATGAAAAACAACAGATTTACAACAGCGCAGCTTACGTTACTGGGCCTGATGGCAGCAATCCTTCTGCTGATGGCCTACACACCACTGGGATATCTGAACATCGGGCCACTGGCCATTTCCTTTAATGTGATCCCGGTAGCCATCAGTGCAGTCGTCCTTGGACCTGTAGGAGGAGCCGTGGCAGGTGCGATCTTCGGCCTGACCAGCTTTCTCCAGTGCATAGGAGTAGGCGGCTCCAGTGCAATGGGAGTTGTGCTTTTCGGTATCAATCCGGTATTTGCCTTTATCCAGCGCTTCATCCCACGTCTTCTGGACGGTATCTGCCTCGGATATATTTTTAAAGGCATGCGAAAGGTCAGCAATACCTATGTGGCATGTGCAGTAACCGGATTCTTTTCCGCATTCCTGAATACCCTGTTCTTCATGGCAGCACTTGTAGGACTGTTCGGAAATACCGATTATGTAAAAAATCTGATGGGCGGTCATAACATCATCATCGGCTGCTGTCTCATGGTAGGGATCAACGCAGTATGCGAAATGATTTCCTCCACAGTGATCACAGGAGCAGTAGGTGCGGCACTTTCCAAAGCACACCTGATCCCGGCACAGAAAGCAGCAGACAGTGAGAACGGAAAAGCTGTAAAAGCAACCGTTTAAATCCTGAATGACTTTATCTGACTGAAGCTGTATATTGATATAAATACAAAAAATAACGAAATGGCTATAACGACTCCTGCCAACAAAGCACTATAATGTAACATA
>OGRF01000698.1_pt1 | contig 26796 bp, 29 predicted proteins | sample 1553381 | NCBI WGS metagenome assembly OGRF01 (sample SAMEA2580060, study PRJEB22360) | human gut metagenome | biome: human gut; feature: human-associated habitat; material: faeces | place: Denmark | collected 2008/2010
CGTGAGCCTTGATTATGGTATGTGCGAGTTCTATCGTGGTGTCATTGCTTATACCCGTTCTCAGCCTGTGATAGCAGAACAGCACCTGCTTAACGCAGATGCCGTCTTTCATGCTGTTATGAACGAGAACCCTGATAATGATTATTCCAAAAGTACTGCTCGTTATTTGTATAGTTTGTATATGAGATGGGGAAAGAAAGAGCTTGCGGAGCAATATAAAAAAATACTAATCAGCACGCATTAGGTATTGCCATAACAATGATACATATAGTCAGAACACACCCAAATATCAGCATAACGGGTAACGAGGTCATAGAAAACTTGTAGGCTCGGCTGCTGTCCTTTGTTATCGATATTCGCAAGATAGCGCGGGGAGATATATAACTCGTCGCTTACTTTTTTGCGACTTTCTCCGTATTCGTTTCTCGCGGCTTTAATGGCAGCCCCGAAAGCCTTAAAATCATATATTGATACTGGTCTTTTTGCTATAATCATTCACCCTATTACATTTTACTGTTCCCCTTTCTATCTGTTTCTTTGTGCCTGTGCTTCCACCAAAGGATAAACGGAAGAAGCAGAACCAGCACCACTATTAAAAAAATGATTAAAAAGTAATCTCTCGTTCAGCTTCACTCCCTTTCCTCTTTCTTTAAATAAATAACTGTACTCCTTATCTGCTTTATAAGATATTAATAAATTTTCTAAAACAGTTCCGCATAACATTAAAAGTACAAAACACCAATAACTGTTAAAAATTAAAAGTAAAATTATCTGCACAACAGAAATTACACATTGTACAGCCGTAACATAAATGTTAACAATATATTGCTTTTGGTCAGCAATTAACAGGCTTCGTTTATAGCTCCAAAAATAACTGATTGCCGTATTAACCAAAAATATAAAATAAAAATATTCCAGCTGCGGTACAGCATCATCATCTTTTACAAATAAATCTATAAACGGAAGCAATAAAATACCTGTAAAAAAAATAATTGCTCCAATCCAGATATATAATTTCTTAAACAGCAGCATAATTGCGTTAACGGTTATTTTATCATTAAAAGCAAGTGGTTTATATAAACTGTATACCATTGCTGTTCCAACACCCAGTTCTGCTAAAGAAAGCATGGCAAGAACATTCCACAGCAAACCGTTAACACCTAAATATTCTATAGGCAGGGTTTTAACAAATACTAACCGCACTGCAAATCTGAGTACGTTAATAACAACATAATTTACTATTGAATATTTTACATTTTGTGTAATATTTCTTGTTTGCATTACAGTTTAAACTTTAAAACCCTATACTTTCTATCTGCTTAACTTTATATAATAATTTTGCAATGCTTCAACAGATTCTTTTATGGAATATCCGTTTTTTATTAAATTACTTAGATAACTGTTCCTGTTATGCTTTTTTTCACAGTTCAGTATAGCTGAAGCCCATTGCTTACAATATGTTTGTAAAGAAATATATTTTGCTCCACCCATATCTGTTTCAACAGGTACTTTATCACTCAAAATACATTTTAATCCACTTGCTTGCGCCTCCATTGCCACTATTCCCAGTCCTTCAGATAATGACGGCAGAACAAATACATCCATTGCCATTAAAAGATTTGGCACATCATTTCTAACGCCTAACAAAATAACACTATCTTGTAAATTTAATCTTTTAATTTCAGATTCTATCTCTTTTTTTAATGGACCATTACCAATCATTAAAAGTATTGAGTTAGTTCTTTCTTTTTTTACTTTTTTAAATATTTGTAATAAAAATTTTTGGTTTTTAGGCGGAGCCATTCTTCCAATATGTCCAACCACAAATTTATCTTCTATATTCAAAGATTTTCTTATTTTTCCCTTATTGCTTGATTGAATTTATATTTTTCTAAATCAATAGCATTTGGAATTACTTTAACCAATCCATTTGCCACAGCTTCTTTTCCGTAATAAAATTCACCCGCCGCTTTAGAACAAGCAAAATAATCTGTCGCTGATTTTTTTAATCCTAAACACATCATTCTGTTTCTTAATGCGTTTTTAGGATTATCAGAATATTTTGTAGTATGTGCGTGAGTTATTAAATGCTTAATTCCATATTTTTTACAAAAATAGCTTATAAAATGTACTAAATATACTTCGTGTAAATGCACTGCTGTATATTTAGCATAATTATTACTCAAGAAAAAATTAAATTCTTTATATGTTCTATAAATATGTTTTAAAGAAGGTTTATTTACGGAAAAAATATTCCCACCTAAATTTTTAATTTCATCTTTAAAATCCGGATTCCATTCTTCAAAATATAAAAAATCAAATTGTATTTTCGTTCTATCAGTATGCCGGTAGTAATTCATTATCACATTCATTACTCCGCTATTAAGAGATAATTTACTTACAACATGTAAGATTCTAATCATTTTCCCACCTATACAACTATTCTATGCTCTTTTAACAATCTTAGCTGGTATACCAACAACAGTACAATTATCAGGCACATCCTTCACAACAACCGCATTTGCACCTACTTTTACATTGCGCCCAACGTTTACCCCCCCGATACATTTGCTTCCTGCACCAAAAAAACAATTATCACCTATAGTTGGAGCAACCGGATTACCATTTTCATCACTTTCACCGGCAAAAGTTACCTGATGCTGTATAGTAACATTTTTGCCAAATTTGCAATGTTCATTTATAACAATCCCATTCAATCCATGAGGTAATCGTGGTGGTGTATCAAATTTAGCTCCATATCCTATTCCAGTTCCAATAAAAGCACAATGATACTCATCCATAAACTTTAAAAATATAAGATAAAAATACTTTAAAATAAATCCATTATTATTTACTACCTGTTTTCTCATATACCAATACAAACGATGATTATATACTTTTATTAAACTTATAACTATTTCATCCAATAATTTTATTTTTGTTATTCTCATTTTAATCCCTAAAAAATAAATCTTTTGTATAAACCTTTTCCTTTGCATCCAGCAGCTCTTTTGCCATTCTATTAGCTACTATTACATCGCTGTCCGCTTTAAATTCTTCAAAATTCTTTACTACTTTCGAACCAAAGAAGTTATCTTCTTGCATAGCAGGTTCGTATACTATCACTTCTATGCCTTTGGCTTTTAAACGCTTCATTATGCCTTGTATTGAAGAATGCCTGAAGTTATCACTGTCATGCTTCATTGTAAGGCGGTAAATGCCAACTACTTTTGGATGCTTTGCCATTATTTCATCTGCAATAAAGTCTTTTCTTGTTCTATTGGCTTCTACTATTGCCGTTATTATATTATTCGGTACATCAGCATAGTTTGCTAAAAGCTGTTTAGTATCTTTAGGCAGGCAGTAACCGCCATAACCAAATGATGGGTTGTTGTAAAAATCTCCTATCCTTGGGTCAAGGCAGACTCCTTTTATTATTTGTTCTGTATTTAAACCTTTTATATCAGCATAGGTATCAAGCTCATTAAAGAAGGATACACGCATTGCAAGATAGGTGTTAGCAAAAAGCTTAATTGCTTCTGCTTCTGTTGTATGTACATATAAGGTCGCAATATCCTGTTTTATTGCACCCTCTTTTAACATTTGCACAAAGTGTTTGGCTTTTTCTTCTAATTCCTTGGTGCAATTTTTAGGTAAACCAACTATAATGCGCGATGGATAAAGGTTGTCATACAAGGCTTTGCCTTCGCGCAGAAATTCCGGCGTAAATAAAATATTAGGTATCGTTGCATATTTTCTGCTTATGCTTTCTGTATAACCGACAGGAACGGTAGATTTAATTATTACTGTTGTTTTGTTATTTACTTTTGCAATAATATCCAATACCGTTTCTATTGATGATGTATCAAAATAGTTTTTCTCAGAGTCATAATTAGTAGGCGTTGAAATAATTATATAATCTGCTTCGCTATATGCCTTTTCAGCATCAGTAGTCGCAGTTAAATTAAGTTTTTTATTTTGCAAGTATTCTTCTATTTCTTTATCAACAATAGGAGACTTTTTGTTGTTGATAAAATCTACTTTGTCCTGTACTATATCAACTGCCAATACTTCATTATGCTGTGCTAAAAGTATTGCATTGCTTAACCCTACATATCCTGTTCCTGCTATTGCTATTTTCATTATTCTTCCTCTTTTACAGATTTTACAGATAGTGTTTTTTTACTGCGTGCAGTGCATAACAAATAAAACAATACGTACTTTTTAAAAGGCTCAGTTTTTCATATTTACGGTACAATTTCCAATGCCGTTTTATGGCATTAAATCTGTTATGGCTGATTGAACCTTCTACCCTGCGGTATTCAGCCAGGTTTTCCTGTAAACCATAAGCTTTAAAGCCACGTTTCATTAACAGCCACCATGTAAGATGGTCTTGTCCGGCACGTACTAAAGGCATTTGAAAATTTCTAGTTTGCTTTCTATCTACAATTACTGTTAAACAGCCTATAATAGTATTTTTTAGGCTTTGTTCATAAGTTAATGATCTTGGTACTTTTATTATTCTTAGTTTTTCATCAGGCTTTAATTTTAAATATTGATACTCTGTAAACGTAAATGCATAATCATTTTGCTGCATAAAGCTTAGCTGTTTTTGCAGTTTTTCTTTTTTCCAAAGGTCATCGCTGTCTAAAAAGGCTATGTATCTGCCTTTGGCATTTTGTATTGCTGTATTGCGTGCTACTGCTGCGCCGCTGTTTTGTTTCAGGTTTATCAGCTTTATACGTTTATCTTTAGCGGCATAGCTTTGTACAATTTCCGATGTATTATCTTTGCTGCAATCGTTTACTATCAGCATTTCCCAATTTTTGTATGTTTGGGCAAGTACGCTTTCTATTGTTTCTGCTATGTAATCTGCTGCGTTATATGCCGGGGTAATTATTGATACTAATCCATCTACATATTGCAGACGTAGTTCATCTGTGTTTATTTGCTGTTGTTTGTTTTTGGTTTTAGCCAATTACTTTACCCCTTCAGTGCTTTCTTTGGTTATCAGCACTTTTAATGTTTGCAGCATTAGCGTTAAGTCATACATTACGCTTACGTTTTGAATGTAGATTAAATCATACACCAGTTTGTCGTAGGCTGTGGTGTTGTATTTGCCTGCTATTTGCGCAAGGCCTGTTATGCCCGGCTTTACGTTGTGGCGGTAGGCGTATTCCGGCTTTTCTTTGATGAATTGTTCTACAAAGAACGGTCGCTCCGGCCTTGGTCCTACAATGCTCATTTCTCCTTTGAGTACGTTTATTAGCTGCGGCAGTTCATCTAAACGTGTGGCACGCATAAAGTGCCCAAATTTTGTGATGCGCGGGTCGTTTTCACCTGCTAATACAGGCCCTGTTTTGGCTTCGGCATCCTGCCTCATGCTGCGGAATTTATGCACTTTAAATTCTTTGCCAAAGCGCCCTACCCTTACCTGGCTGTAAATTATTGGCCCAGGGCTGTCAAGTTTTACTATTACTGCCGTTACAAGCATTACCGGTGATAGTAAGATTAATGCTATTACCGAAACCACTATATCCAGCGTGCGTTTTAAAATGCGCTGTTCTAAGGTTAAGAGCATACGCGATACTCTCTGTGTCGGAAGGTCGTCTATCTGCCACAGGTACATTTTGCTGCAAGATATTTCATACAGCGTCGGTACAAGTATTACCATTTTCTTTTTTTCGTTGGCAAGTCGTAAGATGTGTTCTTTTACTTCTACCGGCAGGCTTTCGCCGATGAGAACGATGTCGCTTGCTTCTATTTGCTTGATGGTGTCTGTTTCATTATCCGTTGATATAAATTTAAGGGTACTTTTTTCTAAACCGTAGGTTTTACGGATTTTAGTTTTAAGTCTTTCCTGTTCTTCTGAATCTGCCGCTACAAATACAGTAGGTATGGGCAAGTGCTTTACTTCAATTTGGTGCATTACATACTGCCACAGTGCCAAAAGCATAAAGCCAAATACTGCGGAATAGATAATTACCATGCGGGAATATTCAAAGTCACGTAGGAAGAAGGTTACTACCATAGCGGCGATGAAAATATTGCCTACGGCAACGATGACGTTTAGGAAGATTTCGCTTAATCTTTTGCGTACAAGGCTAAAGAGCCCATAGATATTAAAGAAAAAGATTAAGAATACAGAGAGCAGCACAGTAAGGCGGATATGGAAATCTATCTGCATGCTGCGCATAGAGTCACTCTGCATATAAATCGCTATAAAAGTTGCAATTTGAATACAAAGTAAATCGCCAAAAATTAAGATTAGCTTACGGAATATTTGTGCCAAAGGTACACGTTCTTTCTGTTAATTTTATCTAAATTAAAAATTTATAATATAATTGTACCATACCTTTACCCCCCCCGCAAGACATTTCGGTTAGAGTGAATCTAACTTTTACTGGTCTTGGTGAAACTTTATCCCTGCCGGCAGGTTAGCGTGGCGGCGCCGTTTTACGGTAACCCGCACTGCCGGTGGTGCGTGAAAGCGTACTGCAAATAAAAATTTACAATTAAAAAGCAATATGAATATGCTGCAAAGCTGACAGCAAAAACTATGGCGGCTATCTATTACCGCTTTATTTCATGCGCGAACAGATAAAATCGTGTTCGCGTACGAAGAAGCCATAGCATTTTTGCAAAGCTTTAAAGTATATTCCTATTGCTTTTGCTTGCATAAAAAAATACCATCACAATTGTGATGGCGTTATTAGATGATAATATTATAGTTTATTCTTAACCTATTCCTATTTTCCCAAGCCTTCTCTTGCTACAATTTTATCCAAAATTTCTGCGCCCTTAAAAACTACCTTATCACACTGAATTTCAGGCTCAAAATACTTGGGTTTAACTTCACAGCAATCATAACTGCCTTTTTCGGCTTTAAACGTATCAACAAATTCTTTGCAAAGTTCTCTTACCTTGCAGCCATCTTCTTTGCCGTTGCGTTTTACATACAGAGTGCTAAGCACCATGCACGCACCTGTAACCACGCCGCAGGCAGCACCTGCGCCCATACCGCCGCCAAAGCCTGCCGCAATTTTAAGCGCCTGCGGCGGCAGCTGCATATTATAAGCCCAGTTTGCTCCATAAAGAATTTTTTCGGCACAGTTAAGATTCATTGCCTTGCCGTAACCTTTTTGCAATAATTCAAGCAGCATTGTTATCCCTCCTATAACTCAAAATCCACTGCTTCACCTTTTTCTAAAGATGCCGGAACATCTATTAAACGCTGATTGCGCGAGCCGCGGTACGGAAAATCCAAATCGCGCTGCGCGAGAATAAACGCCCCGTCCACCAGTACGTTAATTTCCTTAAGCACCGGCAGATTTTTTACTTCGTTATATACATAACCGGTGTAGCACCATACGTTCAGCCCCGGCTTAAGTTTTTTTATTGCCTGCAAAAATTCCAGCACGCCGTCTGCCTGCGCCAGCGGGTCGCCGCCGCTTAATGTTATGCCGCGATGCAAAGGCGTCAGGCGCTTTATAACGTCCTGCGCCAAATCCTCCGGCGTATACTCCGTGCCGCCTTCAAACGGAAGCGTGGACGGGTTATGGCAGCCTTCGCAGTGGCGCGGGCAGCCCTGAAAGAACACTACCGCACGTATGCCGGGCCCGTCTACGATAGATTCATTTAAAATACCTGCAACCCTCAGCATAGCCAGCCTCCTTATTCCGTGCAGCAATTAGCGCGCTGGCGTATCTGCGTAAGCTTCTTTTCGCATACCGGGCAGTAATCGGTATCAATAATACCGGTATAACCGCAGTCCTCGCAGTAATCAATCGGGAAGTTAATGCCTACATAGCCGCAGTCGCACGCCAGCATATGGCGCAGGACATCTTCAACAGCCTGTAAATTATGCACCGGCGAAGATTCAAACTCTACATAGCTGATATGCCCGCCGTTGGTAAATTTATGGTACGGCCCTTCAACGCGCATTTTATCAAACGCGCTGATTGGATAACCAACCGGCACATGGAAGGAATTTGTATAGTATGCTTTATCGGTCACGCCGGGAATAATGCCGTACTCCTTGCGGTCGATACGGATAAAACGCCCGGAAAGCCCTTCTGCCGGCGTTGCAATAAGGCTGAAATTCAAATCATATTTATCGCAGTATTCATCTACGCGCTTACGCATATAACCAATAATTTCCTGCCCCAGCTTCTGCGCTTCTTCGCTTTCGCCCTGATGTTTGCCAATCAGCGAAGTAAGCGTTTCGGCAAGGCCGATAAAACCAATGGCAAGCGTACCGTTTTTAATTGCAGGCTCAATGCGGTCATCCTTTTTAAGTTTATCGCTGCCCATGTAAAGCCCCTGCCCCATCAAGAACGGCAGGTCGCGCACGCGCAGATTGCACTGCACGCGGTAACGGTGATAAAGCTGCTCTGCCACAAGGTTCATCATATCGTCAAGCATCTGATAGAACTTGTCTATATTGCGTTCTGCCTTAATGGCAAGACGCGGAAGGTTAATTGTTGTAAACGAAAGGTTGCCGCGCCCGGTGGTAATTTCCTCGCCGTGGCGGTTGGCAATAACGCGCGTGCGGCAGCCCATATAAGCCACCTGTCCGCCGTAATCGCGGTTGTAGGTGGTATCCATAAAGCTGAAAGTCGGATTCAGGCGCTTTGCAGCCACGCTTATTGCCTGCTGAAACAAATCATAGTTCGGGTCGCCGGGGTCTAAATTAACGCCGCGTTTAACGCGGAAAATAACGTTTGGGAAAATCGGGTTTTCGCCGCGTCCAAGGCCATTGCCGTACGCCTTTAACAAATTGCGCGTAACCTTACGCCCGTTTTCACTGGTATCAAGCCCAAGATTAAGGCTGCTGAACGGCACCTGCGCACCGGCACGCGAATGCATGCTGTTCAAATTATAAACCAGCGCTTCCATCGCCTGAAAAACTTCGTTTTCTTCCGCACCTTCTACAAAATCGGCCATATCGGTATCAAAAAAGCCGAAAGACTGGCCGCCAAACATATCATTCTGGTTGCTTTGCAGCACAATAGCAGCCAGCGCAGCCGCAGAACCCGGGCGTTTCGGCGGGCGGATATAGCCATGCCCGTTATTAAAGCCTTCATGCAGCAATCTGCCAAGCGGAATGTTCAGGCAATTTAAGGTTTTGCTGTAAAAATCAAGGTCATGAATATGAATATCGCCGCGTTTATGCGCCGCCGCCATTTCTTCCGGAATAACACGGTTCAAATAATATTCGCGGCTGGCAGCCGAAGCAATTTGCAGCATTTTTGCCGAAGGAGAGTTGGAAATATTGGCGTTGTCGCGGTCGGTTTCCTTTAAAATTTCTGCCACGGTATCCATCAGTTCGCTGCGCGCATTACGGATATCAGTACGTTTGGCACGGTACAAAATATAAGATTTTGCCGTTTTGGCATGGCCTTTTTTAATTAAAACCTTTTCAACAATGTCCTGAACATGCTCAACATCAACAATTTCCTTGTTTTCTGCTTTCAGGCATTTTAATACGCACAGAGTAATTTCCATCGCCATTTCGCGGTCTGCACCGCCAACAGCCTGTGCCGCTGCAAAAATAGCGTCCGTTATTTTGCTGTCATCAAACGCTACAATACGCCCATCGCGTTTACGAATTTTCATGCTCGGCGTCACTCCGTTCCTTATTTTCGTTGTTATTAATAATACGCTGCAATTCCTGCATAAAATTGTTCACATCGGCAAACTGCCTGTAAACAGAAGCAAAACGTACGTAAGCAATCTGGTCTGTTTTTTCCAGATGGTTCATAACAAGCTCGCCAATAACTTCGCTGCGCACCTCCGATTCACCGCGCATACGCAGTTCGCGCTCAATATGGTCTGCCATTTCCTTAATTTTTTCGTAAGAAATCGGGCGTTTTTCAAAAGCCTTAATCAAGCCGTTCAAAAGTTTTTTCGATTCAAACAGCTCGCGGCGCCCGTCTTTTTTATTTACAACCAAAGGTGTTTCTTCGTATTTTTCGTAAGTAGTAAACCTGCGGCCGCAATCGGGGCATTCACGCCTGCGGCGGATAGAAGCGCCGTCATCAACCGAACGGGAATCTACAACTCTGCTGTCATTATAATTACAAAATGGGCATCTCATACATTCACTTCCTTGTATTTGTTGGATAAGCACTTATATTATAACATAACGCCAACTTAAAAGAAACAAGATATTGTGTATATTTAAAATTGCAAGCAATTTTTACCCCAAAATATAGAAAGCCTCTGCTAACATAAGCAGAGGCTTTAAATGCAGTATCAAGTTAAAATCAGCCGCGAATCCAGGGCGGAATCTCAGTATCGGAAGAATGTTTGTGAATAATTCCGCTGCCGCCCATATGCGGTTTATTGTTATTGCTGTCGTTATCGTGCTGCTGCTGATAACCGCCGCCCGGACGTACAATAGAAGGTTTGCCGCCATGTGTCGGCATTTCCTTGTTAAAGCCGGTAGCAATAACGGTAACGCGGATTTCGTCTTTGAGAGTTTCGTCGATAACCGCACCGAAGATGATGTTGGCTTCGGGGTCAACGGCTTCGGTAATAATATTGGATGCTTCGGTAACATCAAACAGCGACAGTTCTGCGCCGCCGGTAATATTAAACAGCACGCCGCGCGCACCTTCGATAGATGCTTCCAGAAGCGGGCTCTTAATGGCAGCCTCGGCAGCAGCGCGTGCACCGTCGTCGCCTTTTGCCATGCCAATGCCCATCAATGCAGAACCTGCGTTAGACATAACTGTTTTAATATCGGCAAAGTCCAGGTTAACAAGGCCAGGCACCGCAATCAAATCGGAAATGCCCTGAACGCCCTGACGCAGAACATCATCGGCAATGCGGAAGGCTTCCAGCATGGAAGTTCTTCTGTCGATAACCTGCAGCAAACGGTCATTAGGAATGGTAATTAAAGTATCAACTTTTTCTTTGATATTTATAATGCCGCTTTCAGCCTGATTCATACGGCGTTTGCCTTCAAAAGAAAACGGTTTGGTAACAACGCCTACGGTAAGTGCGCCCACTTCGCGCGCACATTCGGCAACAATAGGTGCTGCACCGGTACCTGTGCCGCCGCCCATGCCTGCGGTAACAAATACCATATCTGCGCCCTTCAGCGCGTCCAGAATCTGGTCGCGGCTTTCTTCGGCTGCTTTTTCACCAATTTCCGGGTTAGCGCCCGCGCCAAGACCTTTGGTAAGTTTTTCGCCAATCTGGATGCGTGTCGGTGCTTTGGAAAGCAAAAGTGCCTGCGCGTCGCAGTTTACCGCAATAAATTCCACACCCTTCACGCCTGCGGAAATCATTCTGTTAACGGCATTGTTCCCGCCGCCGCCAACGCCGATTACCTTGATATTGGCAAGATTGTCCATGCCTTTTTCTTCAAACTCTTCAAACATTATTTATATTCCCCCTTAATAAGTTGGGTAAATTCCATCACATAGATATCAAAATAATATTCAACATATAACGGTATTTTTCCTGCTGCATTAAAAAATTATTTTATTTTTTAAGAAACAGATGGCGGATGGCAGCAAGATTGTTAAAAATGCGCATCCCAAAAATCAAAATAGCGACAAGGTACAAATCTATGCCCAGCAAAATACCAGAATAGCACAAAAACGCTGCCAAAACAGCATTGGTAAAAAAGCCTGTAATAAATACGGTATTATCATATTTGCCTTCCATGCTGGAGCGCATACCGCCAAAAACAGTATCAAGCGCTGCCATCAGCGATACGGAAAGCAAACGGGCATATTCAAACGGCAGATACAGGGGAAAATACCATCCGGCTGCAAAGCCGATTACAATACCGGCGAGTGCATAGAGCATATTATTTACCCTCCTTTGCCGTTTCCTGATGTTCTTCGGCTGCCTGAGCATATTCAAAAGTGCGGCGGCCTTTAAAAGCAGGTATTTTTACAACCTCCGGCATGGTAAGCTCTGCCTGAATACCCCAGAACTTAAAGGTATCAAGCACGCCGCCCCTTAATTTAAGGGCACTGGCAAGATTTGAAGGATTGCCAATGGCAAGTATTACATAAGGCGGTGCGCTGCGGTTGTTATTTACCGAAAGCGTAGGCCCTGCGCAGCGTATTTCACTGGTTGAAACAAGCCTTTCGCCGTTAATGGAAATTGCTTCTGCACCGGCAGCGCGCAGTTCGTTAATTACGCGCAGCAGGTCATCGTCATGAATAATATACAAATTGGGATTTTCGCCAACCTGCGCCGTTACTTTGCTGTCATCAAGAATTAACTGGATACCCTTGCCTTCCAGCGGAACCTCACCGGCAAATTCCTTCAAACGTTCCAGTTCGTTTTCCAAAACCTTGTCGCTGCTGTTATTGGCCTGTAATTTTTCAATTTCCTTAGCCAAATCGTCGCGCTGCTGTTCAACAACACGCAGGCGCTCTGTTAATTCTTCCGCACGCTGGACATTAATGGTTTTCTGCCGTTCAGTAGTTTTTATCTGAGTTGCCAACATAAAGCCCAGAACGGCAAAAACCAGTACAAGCATTATTTTGGCATGTTTATTTGCTAACATAAATTTTCAAATTCCTTTCAAAAATATCAGGCTTTCTGCCTTAACTTAATATAAGGCTTTGCGAAGGTTAAGTCAATATATTCAGCTCTAATATTTTTTGTTTTTATATCATTGAAAACCGTAATAAAAATATCCAGCTTATCAGAAATGTTATCTGCATTACCCAACAGAATCGGATAACCGTAGCGCAGGTTAAACTTAACATTATTGCTGCCGTCAACAGCAATTTCAGAGATAGAATCGGTTACTTCCTTATCAAGCTTGCTTAAAAAGCTTAAAATTTCAAGCACGTTTTTTTCTTTAATCGTGTCGCCAAAAAATATATTGCCGGTTACAACGCCGGAAAGCACAGGGGCATCAGCCTCTTTAATGCCATCGCTTACGTTCATTACCACGCCGTTGTAATCAACCTGCGCATAACCTTTATACGAGCAGGCAATGTACAGCGCCGGTATACGTTCTTTTACGCGCACCACCAGCACGCCCGGCCAGAAATATTCGGTTTCTGCCTTTTCAAAACGCACATCATTGGCAATGGCTTTTTCTATTGCCGAAGGCGAAACAACAAATAAATTAACCGGTTCCTGCGTGCCGCACATACTTAAAAGCTCGCTCTGCGTAAGCTGCGATGTACCTTCAATAACAATGCTGCCAAAGGCCGTTCCCGGGGAAGTAGCCCATCTCCATGCCCCGGCAAGCGCGCCTATAATAACGGCTGCAATAAAAAACAGGCGCAAAAGGCGTAACCGCCGCTTTTTACGGTTTGCTTTTAAACGTTCGCGTGTCGATTGCACCTTTAACACCTCTTAAAAATATTCTTGGTTACTGCGTAAATTATTTATTATTAACTGATGCGGACTGTAAAATAATATTGCACAATTCGGGGAAAGAAATTCCTGCCGCAGCTGCTGCTTTAGGAACAAGGCTGGTTGCAGTCATGCCGGGCACGGTATTAATTTCAAGCACATAGCCGTTGCCTGCTTCATCAAGCATAACATCGGCACGGGCAACGCCGCTGCAGCCCAAAACTTCATAAGCCTGTTTGCTTATTTCCTGCACTTTTTTGGTTGTTTCTTCATCCAAATCTGCCGGGCAAATATATTCCGTTGCGCCTTTTGTATATTTAGAATGATAATCATACGTACCGGAATGCGGGGCAATGTGAATAACCGGCAGGGCAACCACTTCACCGTCTTTCTGCATCATGGAAACGGTAAATTCCTTGCCGCCGATAAATTCTTCCACCAGAATATCGCGGGAATATTTAAAAGCGTTTGCAAGCGCTTCATCAAGCTGTTTTTCTTCTTTAACAATTTCCACGCCGATACTGGAACCCTGGCTTGCAGGCTTAATAACTACCGGCAGGCTGAAACGCTGCATAATCTTTTCTTTTATGCCGCTTTCCTTTTTATTAACAATCAGGCAGGCCGGAGTGGAAATACCTGCATCGCGCAGCATGCGTTTGGTAATAACCTTGTCCATACAGGATACGCTGGCAATCATGCCGCTGCCGGTATAAGGCATCTCGCGTATTTCCAGCAAAGTCTGCAAACGGCCGTCTTCGCCGTAAAGCCCGTGCACAGCGTTAAAAACAACTTCTGCTTTGCTTTCGGCAAGCTGCTTGCCAAAATTGCGCGGGTCAAGGTCAATTTCAACAACATTGGTATAGCCATATTCTCTCAGCGCATTGGCAATGGCTGCGCCGGTATTTAAAGAAACCTCACGTTCTGCGGAAGGACCGCCCATTACAACTGCAACTACCTGATTTTTGTTAAACATTTTCATTGCTCCTTTGCAAATCTGCTACTAATGCTTCGCCAACTTTATATACATCACCTGCGCCGATAGTCATAACCAAATCACCGGTGCGGGCATTTGCCGCAAGATAATTTTCTATATCCGCCATTGACGGCACATACTCAACATCAACACCCGAAGTTTTCTTAATGCCTTCGGCAAGCTTTTGGCTGTTTATGCCTTCAATGGGGTCTTCGCTAGCCGCGTAAATATCGGTTACTATAAGTTTATCGCAGCCTTTAAAGCAGGCGCAGAACTCATTAAACAAAAGCTGGGTGCGCGTATAGCGGTGCGGCTGGAAAACGCAGATTAAACGCTGCGGCTTCGTTTGCAGCGCAGCTTTTAAGGTTACGCCTATTTCCGTGGGATGATGCGCATAATCATCAACAACCCATACGCCGTTAACGCGCCCTTTGGTTTCAAAACGGCGGTGCGCACCGGTAAATTCCTTCAGTGCTTTTAAAATGCTGTCCATTTTTATGCCCATTTCAACAGCACAAACAAGCGCGCCCAACGAATTAAGCACATTGTGCCTGCCGGGAACAATCAGCTGAACTTCCGCAAACAAACTGCCGTTTTTATAAACTTTATAATCCGTGCCGCCGGTATGGTAAACTATGTCTTTGGCAACGTAATCGGCCTGTTCATCATCAATGCCGTAGCTGATAACACGGGTTTCGGTTTCCTGCGCCAGGCGGCGAAGTTTGGGGTTATCCATGCACAGCACTGCCGCGCCGCCAGGCTTTACGCTGCCCATAAACTGCTTAAAGGCAGCATAAATATTTTCTTCACTGCCGTAATGGTCCATATGGTCGTTTTCAATATTGGTTACAAGCGCATACAGCGGATAAAACTTCAAAAACGAACCGTCGCTTTCATCCGCTTCGGCAATTACATAACGGCCTTTGCCGCTGCGTGCATTGCCGCCGAGGCTTGTTACTTCACCGCCGATAACAATGGTAGGGTCTATGCCGCCCTGCGCCGCTATGCAGCTTAACATGGCGCTTGTTGTTGTTTTGCCGTGTGCCCCTGCAACGGCCACGCCGTCAGCATGGTTAAGCAGCTCCGCCAATACATCCGACCTGTGCATAACCTTTATGCCCTGCTCTTTGGCTGCCACCAGCTCACAATTATCCGGATGAATGGCAGACGAAATAACAACCGCATCCGCACCATTTACCTGCCCGGAAGCATGCCCCTGATAAACAACGGCTCCCAGCTCTTTCAGCTTCTCGCAGATGCCGCCGGCGTTTTTATCCGAACCGGATACATGAAAGCCGCGTTCGCAAAGCACATGTGCCAAAGCACTCATTCCGGCGCCGCCAATACCAATAAAATGAATATTGTGTATTCCCGAAAGCATTTAAAATCCTCCCCGCTCAATTTTTAACAAGCTGCAAAGCCTGCTGCGCAATTTTTTTCGCCGCGCCCGGCCTGCCCAGGCTTTTGGCAGCTTTTTTCATTTTCTGCAAATCTTCGCTGCGTATTAATAAATGCTCTATTTCTTCAAGCAGTTTTTCGCCTGTAAGTTCTTTATCCAAAATAACTTTGGCCGCACCGGCAGCCTCTACCGCACGGGCATTAAACTCCTGATGGTTGGCAGTTGCATAAGGGTACGGAATTAAAACCGAAGGCACACCCTTTGCCGTTAGCTCCGCAAGGCCTATCGCCCCTGCGCGGAACACCGCCAAATCTGCCGCCGCCAGTGCCATTGGCATATCATGCAGATAAGGCTTAACAATTATATTATCTTCAACAGAGCCTTTTTGGTTAAGCTCTTTAACATATGCTTCGTAATTGGCTTCGCCGGTGGCGTGCAGCACCTGCACATCATGCCTGCCGCTCAGCGCCTGTTCAACATAAAGCATGGCCTTGTTAATGCTTTGTGCGCCGCGGCTGCCGCCGGATACCAGAATGGTTTGTTTTTCCGGGTCAAGCCCGAAAAATTTTATCGCTTCACTGCGTTTATTAGAAAGAATTTCACTGCGGATAGGGTTGCCGGTATATATTTTGCGCGATTTGCCGGTAAAATATTTTTCAGCCTCACGGTAACCCAAAAACACTTTTTTTACAAAGCGTGCCAAAATCTTATTGGTAACGCCGGGCATGGCATTCTGCTCCTGAATTGCGGTCGGAATGCCGCGCAGAGCCGCCAAAAACACTACCGGCCCGCATACATAGCCGCCGGTGCCTATAACAAGGTCCGGCTTTATTTCGCTGATAAGGCTGTTTGCGCCAATCAGCCCTGTAAACAGTTTGCCGAAGGAACGCAGCGTGTCAAAACTCAGGCTGCGTTTAAAACCGGCTATTTCAATATAGCGCAGCGGATAACCGTAGCGCGGAATAATATTTTTTTCAAGCCCCTGCTGCGTGCCTACAAAAATAATCTGCGCATCAGGGCGAAGTTTTTTTATTTGGTCGGCAATGGTAAGCGCCGGGTAAATATGCCCGCCTGTACCGCCGCCGGAAAGTATAACCTTCACTTTATTTTTCCTCCGCAGCCGAAAGTTCCGCAACTATCTGTTTAAAGCAGCGCCCGCGCTCCGGGAAGCCTGTAAACATATCAAAAGATGCACACGCCGGAGATAAAAGCACCGTCTGCGGTTCAACAGCCGTTTTATGCGCCAGCTCCACAGCTTCCTTCATGGAAGTTACCATGCGTATATCGCTGACGCCTGCTTTTTCAGCCGCTTCCTTAAAACGCTCTGCCGCTTCGCCAAGCAAAATCAGCGTATCAACCTTTGTTTTTACAAGCTGCATCATTTCTTCAAGCGGGGTCAGTTTATCACGCCCGCCGGCAATTAAAATCAAATGCCCGTCAAACGCTTCCAGCGCCTTAATGGTAGAATCGGTATTGGTTGCTTTGGAATCATTATAATAACGTACGCCGTTAATTGTCGCCGTATATTCAATGCGGTGCTCAACACCTTTAAAGTTTTTCAGCACTTCTGCAATATTACAGGGTTCAACGCCTGCAAAAAACGCCGCGCCAATAGCAGCCAGCACGTTTTCTTCGTTATGCCCGCCAAAAATCTGCAAATCTTTCCTGTTGCAGATAACTTCTTTAGTATCGTTCCAAGCAATAACAAAATCGCCGTTCTGCATATAAATGCCCTGCGGCAAAACTTCCCTGCGGCTGAACCAGCACAGTCTGCCCGGCACAAGCCCGCCCCAGCTTTTAACAACAGGGTCATCAAAATTAAGCAGTGTTACATCTTCCGGATGCTGGTTTTTAAAAATATTGCATTTGGCCGCACCATAAGCCTCCATTGTATGGTGGCGCGTTAAATGGTCAGGCGTTAAATTTAAAATAACGGCAATTTCCGCGCGGAATTTCTGCACCGTTTCCAGCTGAAAGCTGGAAAGTTCAGCCGCCAGCCACGAATTTTCGGGCATGGTTTCAACTTCTTTGGTAAGCGCCATGCCGATGTTGCCGCCTACTTTGGTTACGCACGGCAGCGTTGCCAGCATTTCGCCAATTAAAATAGTAGTGGTTGTTTTGCCGTTAGTGCCGGTAATGCCCACAATATGCCCGTTATAATTGCGGTAAGCAAGTTCCGCTTCGCCGGTAACATTAATGCCGCGCTTCAGTGCTTCCTGCACCAAAGGGTTTTCCATGCTGATGCCTGGTGAAAGGATTACTTCTTCCACATCGTCCAGCAGTCCTTCTTTATTGCCAATTACAATTTGCCCGCCGTTTTTGGCAAGCAGTTCTTTTAAATCTGCATCAACCTCATGCCCGGCATCATTATAAAGCAGCACGCGTTTGCCCTGGCGTGCCAGAATATCCGCAGCGCCGCAGCCGCTGATGCCTATGCCATAAACAAGTACAGCCTTACTCAAAATTAAAATCCTCCGTTTCCGTTAAGCCACAGCAAAACACCCGCAATGCACAGCAGGCAGCTTGCGGCAAAAAAACGTTTTACAATTTTGGTTTCTTTCCATCCGCCAAGTTCAAAATGATGATGTATCGGCGTCATGCGGAAAATACGCCTGCCGCCCGTAAGGCGGAAATAAGTAACCTGCATTATTACAGATGTTGCTTCCATAACGTAAATGCCGCCGAGAATTACAAGCAAAAGTTCTGTATGCGTAAGCAGCGCCAGCGCCGCAACACCGCCGCCTATTGCCAGCGAACCGGTATCGCCCATAAACACTTTGGCCGGATGGTGGTTAAACAGCAAAAAGCCGAGGCACGCACCGGTAATGGCCAGTGCAAACACGCTTAAATCGGCATGGCCGGTGTTATAGGCAATAAACGCATAAGCAACCGTTACAGGCAGCGTAACGCTTGCCGCAAGCCCGTCAAGCCCGTCGGTAAGGTTTACGGCATTAGTTGTGCCCACAAGCAGCAAAAACACCAGCACGTAATATAACCAGCCTAACGGAAGCATATATTCCGTACCCGGTATAGCTATGCTTAAATCAGACTGCACATGGGTTTCAATATAATAAACATACGCCCCTGCCAGTACAAACTGCATAAAAAACTTCTGGGCAGCAGTAAGGCCAAGGTTGCGTTTCATTACAACTTTAATATAATCGTCAATAAAACCAATCAGCGCATGGCCGAAGGTTAAAAGCAGCGCAATGCACAACGCCGGTGTAAAATTGCACCATACGGCAACGGCAACCAGAATTGCCAGCAGCATCATAATGCCGCCCATGGTAGGCGTGCCGCTTTTTTTCATATGTTCTTTCGGGCCGCATTCGCGGATGCTCTGCCCAAAATTCAGTTTATGCAAAACCGAAATAAAACTCGTCCCTGTTACGGCACAGATAATAAACGCCGTAGCCAGTGCACCAAGAAGATTAATTGTCATTTATCCAACACTCCGGATTTTATTTTTTCAGAACAAGGTCAATCAAACCATCAACCTGCATGGAATGAGAGCCTTTGAGTAAAATTATATCATCATTGCGTAAAATGCCGCTTAAAATTTTGGCTGCTTCCGCACGGTCATGGCAAATAAAGGTTTTTACGCCTTTTTCCTGCGCTGCGCGTCCTGTATGTACTGCTTCCGTACCGTAGGTAATAAGCACGTCAACGCCTTCGGCAGCGGCCATTTCGCCAACTTCCTTATGTGCCTGCACGGAAAGCGCGCCAAGCTCCAGCATATCGGCCAGCACGGCAACCGCCCTGCCGCCTTTGGCATCTTTTACGGCATGCAGTGTTTTTAATGCGCTTGCCATAGAGGCAGGGCTGGCATTATAGGCATCATTAATAACCGTTACGCTGCCAAACTGCATAAATTCCTGGCGTTTGCCGGTAAGGCGCACATCTTTTAAAGCATTTTTTATCTGCACCAGCGAAATATTAAATGCAGTTGCCACGGCAATGGCTGCCAGTGCGTTATAAACATTATGTTCGCCCAAAAGCGGAAGCACGATATGTTCTTTTTCGCCTGCTGCGGCACAAACGCAGTCAAACTCGCTGCCTTCTGCCGTAAGTTTAATGTTCTGCGCATATACGCCGGCTTCTTCCGTACAGCCGTAGCTTATAACTTTGGCTGCGGTTTTATCTGCCATGCGGCGCACAAAAGCATCGTCGTTATTAAGCACCGCAAACTGCTGCGCCGTTAAATTTTCAACAATTTCGCTTTTGGCTCTGGCAATATTTTCCATACTGCCCAAAAGTTCCATATGTGTTTCGCCAACGTTTGTTATAACGGCAGCATCGGGGCTTGCCAGTTTGCACAGGGCGCTTATCTGCCCCAAGCCGCGCATGCCCATTTCCACAACGGCAATTTCCGTATCGTTTTTAATGTTCAGCAATGTTTTGGGAAGCCCTATTTCGTTATTAAAATTGGCCTCCGTTTTAACAACATTATACTTGCAGGCAAGGCAGGTTGCAATCAAATCTTTGGTTGATGTTTTACCGTTGGAACCGGTTACGGCAACAACCTTTAAATTTTTCTGCTTATCACGCCATGCTTTGGCAATAAACTGATATGCTTTTAAAGTGTCATCTGTTTTTATAACAACGGCATCCTGCGGCAAACCTTCAACATCATGGCTTACAAGTACACCAGCCGCCCCAAGTGCCAGTGCTTTGGCACAATAGTTATGGCCGTCAAAATTTTCGCCGCTTAACGCTACAAACAGTTCTCCGCTTTTAATGGTACGGCTGTCCGTATTAATGCCGGTAAATTCAACATTCTGCAAACTGCGGCAGCTTCCTCCAGTTGCCGCCAGTATTTCCTGCAAATCAAACATCATATCACCTTTTGTTCTGCCAGTATTCCTGCACTACTTCACGGTCATCAAAATGAATGGTTTCATGACCGATTATCTGATAATTTTCATGCCCTTTGCCGGCAATTAAAACAACATCATCAGCGGCGGCATGTGCAAGGGCATAGTTAATCGCTTCGCGCCTGTCGCTTAAACGCACGCTGGTTTTGCCTGCCGGAATTTCCTTAAGAGCGGTTTCAATTTCATCAATAATAAGTTCCGGGTCTTCTGTACGCGGGTTATCGGAAGTTACAACAACATTATCTGCAAGCTCCAGCGCAATGCGTCCCATAATCGGGCGTTTTTTGTTATCGCGGTCACCGCCGCAGCCAAATACAACCCAAAGTTTGCCGCGAGTAATGCCGCGCGCAGTTTTCAGTACGTTTTCCAAACCGTCCGGGGTATGGGCGTAATCCACAATTACGGTGTAGGGCTGCCCGGCTTCAACAAGCTGAAAACGTCCCGGCACGCCGTCAAATCCGTCAAGCACGTCCATAATAATTTGCGGGTCAATCTTTTCGGCAAGCATTGCGCCCACAGCAGACATTACATTATATACGTTAAATTCACCCGTAATTTTAAGCACCAAATCCATCTCGCAGGCAGGTGTATGCAGTTTTAATGCCATTTGTTTGGCCTGCACGTCAAAACTGATGGGATAAATATCGTAATCCTTGCTTTCGCCGTAAGTAATTACCGGCACTTTAGTACGTGCAGCAATAATTTTACTGCTGGGGTCATCCATGTTAAGCACGGCAGTTTTGCCTTCCTTGGTGCCTCCTGCCAGATGTTCAAACAAAAGGCTCTTGGCATCGCGGTAATTTTCAAAGGTTTTATGAAAATCCAGATGGTCCTGCGTAATATTGGTTAAAACAGCCGTATCGTATTCAATACCGGCAACACGTTTTAAAGCCAAAGCATGGCTCGAAACTTCCATTACCACATAATCGCATCCGCACTGCTGCATTTTATACAGGGTTTTCTGCAAATCAACAACATCCGGCGTTGTATTATGCGAAACTGTTTCTTCATCTTCTATCATAATATTAATGGTGCCAATCATGCCAACCTTATATCCTGCCTTGCGCAGAATAAGCCTGATAATATTGGTGGTAGTTGTTTTGCCGTTAGTTCCGGTAACGCCAATCATGCGCATTTTTTTGCCGGGATAGTCAAAAAAATAAGGGGTCACTAACTCCATGGCCCTTCTGGTATCGTTCACCTTAATCAGTGTCATGCCTTCCGGGCATGCAGCAGCATCTTCAACAATGGCTGCCACAGCGCCCTTTTCATGCGCCTGCGGCAAAAATTTATGCCCGTCAACGGTTGCGCCTTTCAGGCAGATAAATAAACTTCCCGGCACAACAACGCGGGAATCGGCAGTTATATCAGTAATGGTTTTGCCTGCCGCGCCGGTAACTTCTGCGTCCGGCAGCAGCTTCAGCAAATCCTGTAAATTCTTTTCCATCCGGATACCTCCAAAAGTGAAACGGCAGCCTTAATACACTCAGGCTGCCTCCCATAAAATTTTATATTATTATACCATATCTTGCTTAAGAAGGCTATGTTTTTTACTTTGCATAAGCATAACCGTCATAAGCAATTTTACCTTTATCTGCTTTAACATAAATATTGTTGCGTGCTACCTGCATGCCAAGCTGCTTTTCGGCAATAGAGGTAATTCTTTCAGGCCCTTTAAGCTGCTCAACAACAATGCGTTCCTCGCTGTTTTCCAGCATCAAAGCCGCTTCCTGCTGTTTTAAGGCTACAAGCTCATTGCTTTTGGAAATAAGGCATTCGCTGCGTACAACGCATGCAAAATAAGTAGCCAGCAAAATTCCTGCCACCACAGCAATACGGCGGCGCATAAGTTTTAAATTGCGCTGTTTGGGCCTTTTTACATACGCTGTCTGCCGTACAGTATTTTCTTGTTGTTCTTCCAATTCCCATGCATATTCATCATACTTTCTGGCTAACATAGCGTTTTCCTCCATCAATATTTATCAGCATTTCTCGGCAAACCTAAGCCTTGCACTGCGCGCACGCGTATTTTCTTCAATTTCTTCCGCAGGCGGCACAATATTCCCCACTTTTTTCAGCTGCGGTTTTCTTCCGCACACACATACCGGAAACTGCGGCGGGCAAATACAGCCTTTGGCAAGCGCTGCAAAAGTTTGTTTTACAATTCTGTCTTCCAGCGAATGAAAGGTTATTACGCCAATTCTTCCGCCTGTTTTAAGCCTTGCCACAGCATTTTCCATTGTTTTTTGCAGTATGCCGAGTTCATTGTTAACTTCAATCCTCAGTGCCTGAAAAGTTCTTTTCGCCGGGTGCGGCCCATCCATTCTGGCACCTTTGGGTATAGCTTTTTTTATAATTTCCACCAGTTCAAAAGTGGTGGAAATATGTTTGTTTTTGCGTTCTGCCGCAATAAAAGCAGCTATGCGTTTGCTCCAGCGTTCCTCACCGTAACGGTGAATAATATCAGCAAGCTCGCTTTCGGAATAATTATTTACAATATATTCCGCGCTTAGCTTTGCGCTTTTATCCATGCGCATGTCAAGCGGCCCGTCGTGCATATACGAAAAACCGCGTTCCGGCGTATCCAGCTGATAGCTTGAAACACCAAGGTCAAAAAAGATACCGTCAATCTGCTCTATATTAAGGCTGTCAAGCACAGCATCAAAATCTTTAAAATTGCTTTTTACGGTAGCTATCCGGCATTTGCACGGAGCCAGGCGTTTTTTGGATGCGGCAATGGCATCTTCGTCCTGGTCAATGCCTATAAGCATTCCGTCCTCGTTAAGCTGCGAAGCAAACCCGAAGGAATGCCCGGCGCCCCCCATGGTGCAGTCCACATAAACGCCGTCTTTATTTGTTATAAGCCATTTAACGCTTTCATCAAGCAAAATGCTTTTATGCTTAAATTCGTTTGCTGCCATTTTAAATACCTATATCCATATCAGCAAGCTGCGCTGCCACAGCGTCGGCATCTTCGGCATTAACTGCGTTATATTCCTGCCAACGGGCTGCATCCCAAATTTCAGCCCTGCTGCCTACGCCAACTATTACAGCGTTTTTTTCAAGCCCGGCAAAAGTACGCAGGCTTGCCGGAAGCAGTACACGCCCCTGCTTGTCACATTCTACTTCGGCTGCGCCGCTGAAGAAAAACCTGCTGAAAGTACGGGCATTTTTATTCGTCATCGGCAAAGCATTAAGTTTAAGTTCCAGCTTATGCCATTCATCTTTATCATATACAAACAGGCAGCCATCCAGCCCTTTGCTGATGATAAAACTGCCGCCGAGGGTTTCACGGAGCTTTGCGGGCATAAAAAGGCGGCCTTTTACGTCAATAGTATGCTGATATTCACCCATTAACATAGCGGCACTATCCTCCCCTTTTCCCCACTTTACACCATTATACCCCACTTTAAGTTAAAAAACAATATTATTATGCATATTAATGCACTTTTTTGTAAATTAACAGGCTGGCAAAAATATTTTTAAGCAAGTTACCCTAAAGCAACTTTTATTTTTGCCAAACTGTGGTATAATAAAAAAGCCGAAAGGCAAAAAGTAAATAATTTAGCATTTATGCTTTAAGGAGGATTATTAAATATGCTTACCAAAGATACCGGCATTATTGATGCCGTTCAAAACCATCCTGAAATTTTAGAAGTTTTTGCAGAATACGGCCTCGGCTGCGTTGGCTGCATGGCATCCCATTTTGAAAGCATCGGCCAGGGCGCTGCTGCCCACGGCATTGATGTTGACGCCTTCATTGCCGACTGCAACAAAGCTATTGAAGCTGCAAAAAAATAAAACCGCAGCTTAACACCGCGGTTTAAAATTTAAAACTGTTTTAAGGGCTTAGCCCGGCATGTGCCGGATTAAGCCTTTTTTATTTTGCTTTCATCTGCTTAACAATCAGCGATACGGAAGGCTGTGTTATGCTGAACAGGTTCGCCAGAAAGACCTGTGTTAAATGTTCTTCATTATATAAACGCCATATCTCCCTGTTGCGTTCTTCCCTGCCGCAAAACGGTTTTAACTCTACCTCTCTTGCTTCTATGCAGAACCCTCTGTCGGCCAGCACTACTACCTTGCGCCTGCCTTCGCTGTCCGTTATTTTAAGTTCCAGCGTCCTGCCTCCGTTTTCGTCACGCTGGTTAATGTTATAGTACTCTATTTCATCTTCCCCCGCCGCTTTTTTCAGCATCGTCTGGTTAAACGGTATTTCTTTTATTTCCACCATATCACCTCGTATGTATTGATATGTTTTGCCGTACAGCAAGCCTTTGCCTGCTGTAAATGCTTTGTTTGCCGCATTATTTTTATTGTGTTTTACTTTATGCTGTTTGCCTGCCTTTTACTGCCCGGCGGTTTTGCGCTGTAATATTTTAAGCGCCATTGTGTAGGCATTGCGCAGAGTTTTATTGCCCCTTGCATCCTGCGGTATGGTATTTGCACCAAGATCTGCACAAATTTTACCTTCCGCATCTACCACATAGCTTGCGCCGATAGTATACTCGCTGCCGAAGGTATTAAATAAATACAGGCTAATGCCGCTTGCAGCGTTCTGCATATCTTCCCCCTGCCTTAATGCCGCAAGGAAAGCTTCATCTGTATATTTTTCTTCAGCAAAGAAGGCAAGGTAGTATTTGCCGTCTTTTTTTACGGTGCTTACGCTCTCGCTGTCTATATACAGCACCCCAACATCCGTTTTGCCTGCTTCAAGCAGGGTCTGCGCCAAGGTTGGCAGCGGCAGCATGCACAGTGCCGCCGCTGTAAGGCAGGTTGTCATTAGTCCTTTTAGTTTGCCCATAAAATTTTATCCTTTAAATCACAATTATATAAATAAAGGTGGGTTGCCCCACCTTTATTTATTACAGAACCTGTTTTTAGTTATTGCTCAAATTAAGCCTGTGCTTCCTGTTCAGCCAGCATTTTGGCATGGCGTTCCATTTGTGCCTGTACTTTTGCTTCTTTGGCAGCTTTCTTCATTTCTTCTGCTTTAGCAAGTTTTTGTTCTTCCGCACGTCTTGCGTCAGCTTCTGCCTGTGCTTTTTTAATTTCGGCTACTTTTTCGGGAGATTTACGGCCAAATTTCCATGTTGCGCCAATACCGCCCATGTATTCATCACCGCTGGTGGATACGGACAAGCTCAGCATGAAGTCGCGGTTCGGGTAATGGAACAGGCCGAGTGCCATACCGGTTTCATCACGGTACTGGCCTACGCCGACAGCGATTTCAGTCGGTGCAGCAGGGTCATACCCCATGGTGCGCAGGTTAGCAATAGCTGCGGACATTGCACCTACTTTATCAATGCGGTCTTCCAAGCCGTCAACACGGTTTTCAATACCATCTACGCGGCTGTTAACATTGCTGATTTCGCGGTCCAGAATAACGTCGGCTTCTGCCATGTTATTAGCATCTTTAATGTAGTTTGTGCCGTTGTAAGCGCCTTTAAGTTCATCGGTACTGCCAGCACCAATTACTTCGCGTTGAATATCAATGCTTTGCTGGAGTTGTGCATCAGCTTCTATTCTATTGTTGGTTTCCTGTGCTAAATCTTCTCTGATTAAAGTATCGGCAGCTTCTCGTTCAACGGTTTCTTTATTAATAGCATTATTAAGTGCATTATCACCTGCAATTCGGTCAACCGTTTCCTGCTTCAAATCATTTTTTATTTGATTATCAGCTTGTTCACGTTTTTCAGCTTCAGCTTCGATATTTTCCTGTAACTGATCATCCATCTGTTCTCTAATGGTTGACTCGATTTTATCAGCTACTATTCTATCGTTGGTTTCCTGAGCTAAATCTGCTTTTATTTCGTTGTCAGCTGCTTCGCGGTCAAGCGTTTCATTTTTAATAGCACTATCCAGTGCAGCATCTTTTTCTTCACGCGCTGCAGTTTCCTGTGCCAAGTCTTCTTTTATCTCGCGGTCAGCTGCTTCGCGATCAAGCGTTTCATTTTTAATAGCACTATCCAGTGCAGCATCTTTTTCTTCACGTGCAGCAGTTTCTGCATTTATGTTTTCCTGCAATTTCGTATCTGCTTCAGTTCTATTTTGAATCTCTTCGTCAATTCTGTTGCCTAATGCAGCATCAGCCTGCTCACGGTCAAGTGCTTCATTTTTGATATCACTTGCCAACTGTGCATCCGCTTCTTCGCGTGCAGCAGTTTCTGCATTTATGTTTTCCTGCAATTTCGTATCTGCTTCAGTTC
>OGRF01000705.1_pt1 | contig 26646 bp, 19 predicted proteins | sample 1553381 | NCBI WGS metagenome assembly OGRF01 (sample SAMEA2580060, study PRJEB22360) | human gut metagenome | biome: human gut; feature: human-associated habitat; material: faeces | place: Denmark | collected 2008/2010
AAGCCTACGAGACCTGCCGCCGCACCCTGACCGAGCACATCGATCAGCTGCACGCGCTGGCACAGGCCCTGATGGAACGCGAGAAGCTCAACGAGCAGGAGTTCAACACCATTATGGCGGGCGGCACACTGCCCCCGCGTGAAGGCGATGAGCCGAAGCCGGAACAGCCTGCTCAGACCGTGCAGGCTGCCCCTGCAGAGACTGCTCAGCAGGCCGAAACTGCTGAACCTGCAGAGACCGCTGAGCCTGCGGAGCAGGCCGAAACGGTCCAGCCGCTGCCGGAGACCGCTGCACCGGAAACGCCGGATGCACAGGACCCGCAGAACTGATTTGATCCAAACGGAAAGGAGCGAGTGTCGTGGAGGAAAATTTTAACCCGGTCGCACGGACCCGCGCAAACTATTACACCCCCGGCAGCCCGGTGCAGTTCGTCTGCGTGGAGCTGCTCAAGGGTGATGTCAGCGGGGAGCACGCGGTCTGCCTGACCTTCAAGAATATTTCCAAGGTGACCCTGACCGCGCTGGAGATCCACTTCAAGTGCAAGGGCGTGGACGGCGTGATCCTGTGCGAGGACCGGTTCGAGTACCGTGACTTGGAAGTAAAGCCCGGCGAACTGTTTGGCATGGACGATGCGGTGTTCGTTACCGCAAAGGCCATCACCAGCGTGGATGTTTCGCTGTGCAACGTGTACAACGGCAAGCGGGTGGTGCATCTGGACGGCATCAAGCGCGTGCGCCTGCCTGCCCCCAAGCGCCTGTCTGCTGAGCTGGAAAAGGCGCTGGAGACCCGCATGAACCGCTCGGAGCTGAAGTATCAGCCGCAGGTGTTTGAAAATGGCTGGTACTGCGCCTGCGGTGCCTTCCACCCGAAGGAGGAGGATACCGTGTACTGCTCGGAGTGCGGCTGCGACCGCATCCTGCTGCAGAACGCGCTGAACACCCTGCTGCAGCCGGAACAGCCTGCCCAGACCGAGCCGGAACTGGAAACGCCTCTTGCCCCGCAGGCCGAAGAGCCTACCCGCATTATGGGCGCAGCGCCCGTGCAGGAGGAGCCGACCCGGATCATGGGTGCACCGTGCCGTGAAGCAGAACCACAGCCGGAAGAACCTGCTGCAGAGCAGACCCGTGTGATGAATGCCGGAATGCGGGCACAGTTCCCGGGCAGGGCATCTCATGCAGCTGCGGACGAAGGCACCCGTGTGATGCCTGCTGCAGCCCGCCGTGCACAGCCGATATCTCAGCAGCCGGAGCCTGCCTATGACGACGAGGAAGAATACGAGGACGAGCGCGACAGCGTGGCCGAAGCGCTGATCCGCTGGGTGCCGCCCATCACTGCCATTGTCTGTGCAGCAGTGGCACTGTGCGGCTTCGTGTATTACCAGTTCGTGCTGTAACACAAACAGCAGCGGAGAGGGCGGTATGCCTTCTCCGCTTTTTTGTATGCCAGAAGAAGGGAGAACCATTATGCCGGAAGAAGCCTTACAGGCTGCCTTTGAGATCAAGACTGCCTGCGATGAGATCAGCCGCCGCCTGCTGCGCTGGCACTGGGAGCACAAACCCGGTGCGCACAGCTTGGGTGCATTGCTGGATCACGTTGCACAGCGCCAGCAGGAAAGCCCGGACTACTACGACCGTATGCCGGATCTTTCCGGCAAAAACAGCTGGCAGCAGCTGGATACCACCATTTGTATGCGGGTTCTGCTGGACCCGGAAAAGGATGCCGCCAAACCGCTGGACCTGCTGGGCAATACCAGCGATTCGGGTGCGGCCCGCCGCGCCTGCAATGCTGTGCGCACCGCCCGCAACGAAGCCGCCCACGCCACCGATCACACCGATGCCGCTCAGGCGGCGATCCTGTTCAATGAGGCGGTGGAGAGCTTGGAAGACGGCTATGTGGGCACGGCTTTCCGCGAGAATGAACTTGCCCGCTATTACCGCGATGCAGAAAATTATCTGGCACGCTGCGGCGCAAAGGAGCCGATCGTATCCAGCCGTACGCCGGAAGAAAAAACGGCTGCGCACGAGTCAGCCCGCCAGAGCACAAAGCAGGGCCAGAACCGCAGCACCCAGAGCCGCAAAACGGCCGGCGGCCGTTCCTCCGGCAGCAGAAGCACCACAGCGCGCAGCAGCTCGGCCAAAAGCCGCAGCACGGCAGGCCGCAAAAAGAAACAGAGAAGAACTGGCAATAAAACCGTGTTCATCGTTCTGCTGGTGGTCTTGCTGCTGGGGCTTGCCGTGCGTGCATGGAGCATGGGCGCAGCCTGACCGCCTGTAATGCCCTGCTTCTCAGAAAAAAGCCGTCTTTTGTACACAGTTGCCAGAAAAACAAAAATGCGTTCGGAATAAACCGGGAAAAGCGCATCTTGCGGGATGGGTGAAAGCGGTTTATAATAAGCATGAAAACGTTTACACATAACAATGCATCCCAAAAGAGAGAAGTACTGCAAATGACCATCAGTGATATTGCAAAAATGGCGGGTGTATCCAGTGCGGCGGTCAGCCGCTACCTGAACGGAGGCCCCCTGAGCGAACAGAAGAGGGCTGTCATCCACGAGGTAGTGGAAAAGACCGGATACCGCCCGGATACCGCCGCCCAGACTCTGCGCACCGGAAAAGTGAATCAGGTGGGGGTGATCGCTCCCAGCATCGGTTCCCAGTCGGTGGGGCAGATCACGGCAGGCATTGCCAGTGAGCTGGATGCAAAGAGCTATCTGCTGCTGCTGGGAAACACCGAGCTGGATGCCCAGCGGGAATTGGGCTATCTGACTGCCATGCAGCGCAACCACGTGGCGGGCATCATCCTGCTGGGCAGCTATTATACTCCTCAGCTGGCGCAGGCGCTGAAAAACTGCCGTGTGCCGGTGGTGGTAACAGGCCAGCGTTTTCAGGATGTGGCCTGCGTGTACAACGACGACCGCACTGCAGCCCGGGAACTTGCCCAGCGGATGCTGGACCATGGCCGCAGAAGGATCGTTTATATTGGCGGTACAGAGCGGGACGATGCCACCGGCGTGCAGCGCCGTGAGGGCGTGCAGGATGCGCTGAACGCTGCCGGACTGAACGGCGAACAGATGCCCCGCATCTGCTGCAAAGCCTTTACCATGGAGGAGGGCCAGCGCTGTATGCAGGAACTGCTGGTGCGCTGCCCGGATCTGGACGGTGTGGTCTGCGTGACTGACACGGTGGCCTTTGGTGCTATGCGTGCCCTGCGGGAAGCAGGACGGCATGTGGGGCAGGATGTGGGTCTTGCAGGCGTTGGCGACAGCTGGGCTGGCAGCGTGATGGAACCGGGGCTGGCAACGGTGCGCTTTTACCAGAAGCAGGTGGGGCAGGAGGCTGCCCGGATCCTGCTGCAGATGCTGGAAGAAAATGGGAGCAGCGGGCCTGTGCGTCAGGTGACGCTGGGCTATCAGATCGTGGAGCGAGGCTCCCTTTGATGATAAAGGATAAAAGTATGGGTCGTAAGCTGATTTTTCTGGATATTGACGGCACGCTGCTGCCGCCGGGTGATATGCTCATCCCGGAAAGCACTCTGGCTGCACTGAATCGCGCCAGAGCAAACGGACACAAGCTGTTTTTGTGCACCGGCCGCAACCACCGCATGACCGAACCGCTGCTGCGGCACGACTGCTTTGCGGGCGCAGTGTGCAGCGCCGGCGGCTATGTGCTGTGCGATGGAAAGACTCTGGTGGATATCCCCATGGAGCCGCAGCAGGCTGAAGGCGTGCGCGCGGCGCTGGAACGCAATGGCGTGGAGTGCACGCTGGAAGCCCGGGATGCCACCTTTGGCGGAAGCAAGATGGCTGAGAGGTGGAAATTTATCCACAAAAAGAACGATGCACCGCTGAACAGCGAAGCAGAACGCTGGCGCAAAGCCATGGAAGAGGGCATGTCCATCCTGCCGCTTTCCGATTACAAAGGGGAACCGCTGTATAAGATCGTGTTCATTGCCGACCACGAGAGCGACCTTGCCGAGGCAAAGCAGCTCTATGCCGACCAGTTCGTGTTCTGCGAAAGCAAGCTGGACCGTCTGACCGATGGCTTTGTGAATGGTGAGCTCATCAACCGCAAATTTGATAAGGGCACCGGAATCAAGGCCGTCTGTGATCATCTGGGCTGCACGCTGGCGGATACCATCGGCTTTGGTGACAGCGATAATGACCTGCAGATGACCGATGTTGCCGGCATCAGTGTGTGCATGGCCAATGGCTCCGAAAACCTGAAAAAGCGGTGCGACCGCATTGCTCCCTCGGTATACGAGGACGGCATTGCAAAGGAGTTCAAGGCGCTGGGTCTGATCTGAAAAAAACAACAAAGGCTGCGGCAGGGATAAGACCCGGGCCGCAGCTTTTTGCTGCCACAGGGTTTTATAAAACGGAAAAACGTGGTAGAATAAACCAGAATGCCGGGTTCAAAGCCCGGCAAAAAGGGAGGAATTGAAATGCGTTCCGTTCTGGAAGTATGTGTGGACAGCACTGCCAGTGCACTGGCAGCAAAGCGTGGCGGTGCCAGCAGGCTGGAACTGTGTGCCGACCTGATCGTGGGCGGTACAACGCCCAGCCTTGCGCTGGTGCGTCAGGTCAAGGCGGAGACCGGCCTGCCGGTGCGCGCTCTGCTGCGGCCCCGGTTCGGAGATTTCTGTTACGACAGCTACGAGCTTGCCCAGATGGAACAGCTGGCCGCAGAGCTGGTGGAGGCCGGGGCGGATGGTATCGTGACCGGTGTGCTGACCCCGGAGGGTGCGCTGGATGCAGGGGCCATGCGGCCCATTTATGCGGCGGCGCGCAGGGCAGCGGAAAAGGCAGGCCGTCCGGTGGCGTGTTCCCTGCACCGTGCCTTTGATGTCAGCGCCGACCCCTTTGCGGCACTGGAAACGGTCCGGAGCATGGGCCTTTGTACCATCCTCACCAGCGGGCAGGCGGCGAGTGCCCCAGAGGGAGCGGAGCTTCTCGGCCGACTGGTGGAGCGGGCAGGGGATAGCGTGGAAATTCTGGTAGGTGCCGGTGTCACGGCACAAAACATCCCGGCACTGGCCGCACAGACCGGGGCACATGCGTTCCACCTTTCCGGCAAGCAGGTGCTGCAAAGCCGCATGACCTTCCGCCGCGAGGGTGTGCCCATGGGGCTGCCGGGCTTTTCAGAGTTTGAGGTATGGCAGACGGGTGAAGAAAACATCCGTGCTGCACGGCAGGCACTGGATGCGATCAAGAACAACTAAAACGAAAGCGCTCTCCCACCGGGTTTCCGTTGGGAGAGCGCTTTTTTATGATGATGAATTTGAAGGGTGAAGATAGCTTAGTAATGCAGCTCGTCGCCGGTCAGTGCTTCCAGCACCGGCAGCATGGCAGCGGCCTCGGCCTTGGCGGCGGGCAGATCCATATCGCGGTAGTTGCCGCACTCCACTTCGCTGGCACCGGGCACAGCGCCCTCAAAGCCAGCCATGAAGCGGAAGGATTCCACCGTCAGCTCCAGTGCCTCGGCGGGAGTCAGGCCGCGGGTGAGCAGATAGAAGCCGGTGCGGCAGCCCATGGGGCCAACGTAGATCACGCTGTCTTTAAAGGCGCTGTTGCGCGCATAGGTGGCAAACAGATGCTCCAGCGTGTGGGCGGCACCGGTGGACAGGTAATCGCCGTGATTGGGCCTTTTCATGCGGATGTCCCATGTGAGAACATCGCCGTCCTGACGGCTCAGATACATGCCGCGGTCCAGTTTGGTATGGTCAACACAGAAGCTTGCAATGCGTTCCATGAGTTTTTCTCCTTTGGCTTATGCCTGCAGGCGCTGCACGCTGCCGTGCGCGCAGTCCACAGCGATCATCAGGCCGTCACGGATGTGGCTGGTAGCACCGGCGGCACCCACAACGGTAGGCTTGAGCAGGGCCTTGCCGGCAATGGCAGCGTGGCTGTTCAGGCCCGGCTCTTCCACCACCAGAGCGGCGGCATCACGCACGTAACTCAGCATTTCGTTGCTGGTGGAGGGCACCACCAGAACCATGCCGGGCTTGAACTTTGCACGCACCTCTTCCAGCGTACGGCAGACGCAGGCCTTGCCGGTGGCGCTGGTCACGTCGGCATTCTCGCGGCCAACGCCCACACCGGTAGCCAGACAGTTGCCTACCATGTGGATCTTGATCATGTTGGTGGTGCCGGACACGCCCACAGGCACGCCTGCGGTCACAACGGCCAGCTCACCGTTGTGCAGGTAGCCGTTCTCCTTGGCCAGAGAGGTGGACATCTCGATCAGCTCATCGGTGCTGTGTGCCAGAGGCATCATCAGCGGGGTGATGCCCCAGCTCAGAGCCAGCTGACGCTGCACCTGCTCCTTCATCACGCAGGCGATGATGGGCTGCTCCGGGCGGTACTTGCTCAGCAGACGGGCGGTGTTGCCGGACTCGGACACGGTGACGATGGCGGCAGCGTTCACGTCCTTGGCGGTCAGGCAGGCAGCGTGTGCAGTTGCATCGCTCACGCTGATCTTGCCGGTGTTCTCGGTGAGGGGAACAAAGCGGGCGTGGTTCTCCTGCTCGGTGCGCTCAGCAATGGCAGACATGGTCTTGAGGGCCTCCACGGGGTAAGCACCGGCAGCAGTCTCGCCGGAGAGCATGATGGCAGAGGTGCCGTCGTAGATGGCATTTGCCACGTCAGAGATCTCGGCACGGGTGGGGCGGGGGTTCACGATCATGCTGTCCAGCATCTGGGTAGCGGTGACGATGGGCTTGCCAAAGGAGAAGGAGCGCTCGATGATATTCTTCTGAATGCCAGGCAGCTCGGTAAAGTCGATCTCAACGCCCAGATCGCCGCGGGCCACCATGACAGCATCGGCTGCAGCCAGAATGCTGTCGATGTTGTTCACGCCCTCACGGTTCTCGATCTTGGCGATGATGCGGATATCGGAATCATACTCGTTGAGCAGGTTGCGGATATCGTACACATCCTGTGCAGTGCGCACGAAGGAAGCAGCGATGAAGTCAAAGCCCTGCTGTGCGCCAAAGATGATATCGTCGCGGTCGCGCTGGCTCATATACGGCATGGACAGATGCACGCCGGGCACATTGACACCCTTCTTGTTCTTGATCTTGCCGCTGTTCAGCACCTTGCATACGATGTCGGTGTCGTTCACGGTGACGATCTGCAGCTTGATCAGGCCGTCGTCCAGCATGATGGTGCCGCCGGGCTGCACGTCCTGCGGCAGGTCCTTATAGGTGATGGAGCAGATCTCCTTGGTGCCTTCCACCTCGCGGGTGGTCAGGGTGAAGGTCTGGCCGGCTTCCAGCATTTCAGTGCCGTTCTTAAAGTCCTTCAGGCGGATCTCGGGGCCTTTGGTGTCCAGCAGGGCGGCGACCGGCTTGCCCAGCTCTTCACGGATGGCCTTCAGCTTTTCAAAGCGGCCCAGATGCTCTTCGTGAGAGCCGTGGGAAAAATTAAAACGGGCAACATTCATGCCGTTGGCGACCAGCTCGCGCAGAACGCCTTCCTGATCGGTGGACGGGCCCAGAGTGCAGATGATCTTGGTTTTTCTCATATACTTTTACTACCTCCAACTACAACTTCACATTCTCTATTTTGCGGCAGGCTGTCCGCTGTCATACAGACAGCTGCGCGCGGCCAACGGGAAAAATCCCGTGCTGTGGTACAAAAGCGGAAAAATCCTGTGGTTCAAAACTTTTCCACCTATTATTATATCCGCTGGGATACAATAGGGCAAGGAAAACTTTGCGCTGTGGCTGAATTTTTTAGGCGGTCAAGAAATCTTTGCCACGGAATGACGCATTTACGTTTAAAAATGAAAAAACGCCCGGTCAATTCGTGAACAAAATGACGAACATTTTGGTGAAAATGACGGATATTTGCGGGAAGGCGAAAAAGCTTGCATCCGGCACAGGATTTGCTTATAATGATAAGTAAAGATAGTATCACTTATCCGGGGCAGGTCCCCGGAAGAAATGGAGAAAAAACGATATGGAAAAGCGTGTTTTTCTGATCGTCCTCGACAGCTTTGGAATCGGTGCAGAGCCGGATGCCGCCGCCTTTGGCGATGAGGGCACCAACACCCTGGGTGCCATTGCAAAACACCCCAACTTCAACTGCCCCAACCTGCAAAAGATGGGCATGTTCAACATTGATGGCGTGACCGCAGGCGAAAAGACCGCAGCGCCCATCTGCTCCTTTGCCCGCCTGCAGGAGCAGAGCATGGGCAAGGATACCACCATTGGTCACTGGGAGATCGCCGGTGTGGTAAGCCCCAAGCCGCTGCCCACCTTCCCGAACGGCTTCCCGGATGAGCTGATCCACGAGTTTGAGGAAAAGACCGGCCACAAGGTGCTGTGCAACAAGCCTTACTCCGGCACGCAGGTGCTGAAGGATTACGGCGAGCAGGCCATGAAAGAAAACGCCCTTATCGTCTACACCAGTGCCGACAGCGTATTTCAGGTGGCCGCCAACGAAGAGCTGGTGCCGGTGCATGAGCTGTACCGCTACTGCGAGATCGCCCGCGAGATGCTCAAGGGTGAGTACGGCGTGGGCCGCGTGATCGCACGCCCCTTCCTGGGCCACACTGCGGATACCTTCTACCGCACCACCAACCGCCACGACCTGAGCCTCAAGCCGCCCCGCGCTACCATGCTGGATCTGCTGAAAGATGCTGGCAGGGATGTGATCGCTGTTGGTAAGATCTTTGACATCTTCGACGGTGAGGGTGTGACCGAGAAAATCAAAACCACTGGCAATACCAACGGCATCGCCTTTACCAAGGCCCTGCAGACCCGCGACTTTGAGGGCCTTGCCTTTGTAAATCTGGTGGACTTCGATATGCTCTACGGACACCGCCGCGATGTAGCAGGCTATGCCGCCGCTGCCACCGAGTTTGACAAGTTCGTGGCCGACTTCATCCCCGGAATGCGGGAGGGCGATCTCCTCATGGTCACCGCCGACCATGGCTGCGACCCGTCCTATACCAAGACCACCGACCACACCCGCGAGTATGTGCCGTACCTGATCTGCGGCAAGGGCGTGAAGCCTGGCGTTGACCTTGGCACCCGTCTGTGCTTTGGCACCATCGCCCAGACCATCTGCGAGTATCTTGATGTGGATGCTTCCTCTCTGGACGGCAAGAGCGTCTGGAACGAGATCAAGGCATAATGATTTTATAGAATGAGAAAGCCGCCTGCATTGGTTCAAGATGCAGGCGGCATTTTTATGCAGTTTATCGGCACGGACTTTCTGGTGAAAAAGCAAAACAGGAAACGACCGCAGTTGTTTCCTGTTTTGCAAATAAAATAATATTTCCGCGATAGAGTCCGGAGCTTGCGCAGAGGATATTTCAAATCGTCAGGCCGCGTCGTTCTGCTGCGAAGCAGCATCCTGAATGGCACCCCAGATGGAGGAAGCCGCATTGTAGATGGACGATGCAGCCTGTTCCACCTCTTCCTGTGTGGGCAGGGAGATGGACGGTGCTTCTCCGGCCGTATCACCGCTGCCGGTCTCGCCCTCGGCGGGAGCTTCCGGCTCCTGCGGCTGGGTGTCGGCAGGCTGCTCTGCAGGCTGGTCAGCCGGGACGGTCTCTTCCGGCAGGCTGTCGGCGGGCACTTCCTCGGGAACGCTCTCCGCAGGCACCTCCGAAACAGCGGCGTTCGGGTCGGTGGTGGGGGTGAACACCTCGGTCTTTTCTGGCTTCTGGGTGGTGTCGGCAACGGTGCCCTCACCGCCCAGCACGGACGCGATCATTTCCCTGGCCTTGCTCACAGAAGCATCATCCGGTTTCATGACGTAGAGCTTCTGTCCCTTGGCAGAGTAGCACTTGGTGCTGCTGGAGCTTGTGCCGGTGACGGTATAGCTTTCAATATCCCACTCGGCAAAGTCACTCAGCTGCATCCGTACCAGCGCACTGATCTGATCCTGCGAAAAGCTGGTCACAAAGCAGTCGGCTGCGGCATCCATGATCTTGGAAAAGCCCATCAGCAGGGCAGGGGACTTGATCTTGTTCAGCATGGCATCGATCACCTTCATCTGGTTGATGCCGCGTTGGATATCGCCGGATGCAAAGGCGTGGCGTTCGCGGGCAAAGGCCAGAGCGGCCTTGCCGTCCAGATGGTTCCAGCCCTCCACAAAGGTGGTGGGGTCATAGTAGCCGGGGCTGCCCACAGAAGTGAACGCCTGATCGGAGTAGACATCCACGCCGCCCAGCGCATCGATGATGCTGATGAAGCCCGCAAAGTTGATGCGGATGTAATGGTCCACATTGACGCCGTACAGATTGCCCAGTGTGGCCATGCTGGTTTCCACGCCGTACAGACCGGCGTGAGTCAGCTTATCCTTGCTGTCAGTGCCGGCAAGGTCTACGTAGTAGTCGCGCGGGGTGTTGATCAGGGCCACCCTCTTGGTGACAGGGTTCACGGCAGCAAGGATATTCACGTCGCTGCGGGCATTTTCGGTCAACTCGCCGCGGGTGTCCACGCCGCTGAGGTAGATCACAAACGGCTCCTTGGTGATCTTGTTGGCCTCGGCACCGGTGAGCAGGCCAGAGGTCATGCTGCCCAGGGCAGAAAGGCCCTGCTGGGCCCAGAAGCAGCCCAGCGCCATGGCAGCGCACAGGAACACCGAGAATACCCGGGCCACCTTGCCGGGAACATTGTACTCCTGACAGCGCTTTACCAGCAGCCACAGCAGCACCAGCAGCGCCGCCAGCAGCTCCAGCCGCCCCTCCTGCCGCAGGCGCTCCAGGCAGGCGTCCATCACCGCGGCGCAGACCCGCTCCTCGTCGTCGGCCCAAAGCTCCTTGTTGCCCAGCCAGAACAGAAATTCCTCCGGGTCCAGGTCCATTTTCGTGGTGATCTGGGACAGCTTGTAAAACCCCGCCCAGTCCCGGTCCCGCAGCACCTGGGTCAGATACTGCACCAGGCCGTCGTCCAGGGCCACGCAGTCCAGCAGTACCTGGAAGGCGTGCTTTCCGGCGTCCGGGTCCGGCTGCTGCGGCTGTTCTTCCTGTGCCTCAGTCTGGCTGATGAACCCCAACATGCAGGAGAAGAATATGGCGAATATGTTTAATATGGATTTCATGTTTCTGTTCAGGTTATTGATGGTTTTTGCAATCTTCTTTTAATTGTTTTTCCAAGAGATTTTTAATTTTTGTTTTTCCTTCCTTTACTACGTAAGAAATATCTTTTGGAGGATGGTAGTCCACTCCGGACCGGGATATATTGGTCATGTGGCCTATTTTCCATTCTGATTCTACCTTTCCGTGATGGACAAACCGATAGATATAAACGATATGCACGTGGCGGAAAGCCTTATCCGTTTTCAGATTCTCAGCCAGGGTAAGGAGGCCGCTCGCTTTTTTGATGGCCTGGAGGGCAATTTCGCTCAATACTTTTTTGGAGATTTTTCCCAATCCTTTTTCTGCCGCGCCCAACGCAACCGGTTTGGAACCGCTGGCAGTAGTATAGGGAATATACTTGTCTACCTCAACTTTGCAATCCGCCGAAACGGGCAGGAAGCTGAAAGAGCAAAGGAGCATTGCCGCGATATATGACCATATTCGTATGGATGGTTTCTTCTTCATATCAATTTATTTTCGTGGAGCCGGGTTTCATTCCCGCGTTCTTTTCCGTTGAGGCGGAAATTTTTTCAATAAACTCTTTTCCCTCTCTGTTTAACTTCCCATCCCCCAAGATGCTTAACAGGGTTTGATAGGTTTCCACATAGTATTTTTGCGTCTTATCCCTTTCCGTCAGCGCTTCAATGGACTTTTGCATCACTTTGACCGAATATTTTTTCATTTTAGGTGTCCATACGGCGTGTTCTCCCTTTTGGGTCCATAGGGACAGATGTTTTCCGGTAAAACCCGGCTTGTATTCGGCGATCCCTTTGATTTCAGGACAATCCCCCACTAACCTGTTCCAGACTAGGCGGGTAAAAAGTTCTTCCGCATGGGGCGTGCAGTCGGGGCCGAGCGTGCAGGCATAGAGTTCATAGGGATTCACCCTGTTTTCCCGGATATTCAGCACGCTTTTCGCCGCGTGCCAAATGAGATTGTGCTCGTTGGGCATCGCTTGAGCCAGTTCCCTGAGCAAGGCGAGTTTTCTCCGGTCGCTGGCGTTTTTGGCCTTGATATCCAGATAACGCTGCCACGCAGGATAATTGAAGGGATTGAATTGACGCGCTTCCCGCAAGAGCAAATCCACATGTTCCTGTTTTTGTGTACAGAAGGACAGATAATATGTTAAAGCCGATTCTTCCGCATGAGGATGATGAATGAATGAATCGTAAGCCGTCACCAGTTGAATAGGGCCTTTCCAAGGAATCTGAGCGCTGCCGCTGGCCCAATTCCAGCCGCCGAGATTGTTGCCGATTTGCCAGTGGCCATTGGGGTGTTTCCATACGAAGGCGCAGTGCCCCGGCTGTCCAATCGGGTAAGCGGGAACTCCTTTGGAACGCAGGAATCCAGCCGCGCCTTTGGAGACGGCGCCGCATACTCCTCCGTATTCCGTGTAAAGTTTCAGCGTGATGGGCTTGTGGTCGTAAAAAGCGCTTCCGGCATGGACGCTGATACCTTTGTCATTTTTTTTACGATAGGGAATGAATCCGGGAAATCTGCTTCCGGCTTTCTCCGGCCTGATTTTTTTCCCTGCGATAAATTGCTGTGCCCATGCCAGATCTTCAAGACCTTCTTTTCCCCGGAATACGATGGCCCATTCCCAAGGTTGCAAGGTTTCTGCCTGTGGATAGCATCTGGCGTGGTGATGAGAATCCCGGTAGAAGTTAAATTTGGCGATGCATTCTTCAGGAGAAAAGATGTTTGCGACAAGGCCGGCTCCCAATGCCATGCTGAGTTCAGCGGGATTGAAATTCTGATCGTTGGTATTCCAGATTTGGTAAAAAACGGAAAGAGTACTTTTGCCGGCAGGACCAGATTGGGCGAGCATGTTGAATACTTCCGGGTGGCTGGAAAGCCATTTCCTGAAGATCTGATCCTTGAGTTCCTCCTGAGTGAAAGGTTTCCCTCCTTCGGCAGTATTGAAAAATTGGTGCAGGCAGCACAATGCCGCCACTTGAGGGGATTGAATCAGTTTTCGTATTTTGTCGGAGGTAAGCGGGCCGGAATCAAGCCGGCTGCGCAGGACTTCCCGGATTTTCCCGGCAATGAAGGAGGACCGCCCTGCAGAAAGCAGTGTTTGTATGTCTGATTCAGATGAAGCCAGCGTGCCAAAGCTCTCTGGAGACATGAGCATGCTGAAGAGGAAAAGCCAGAGGATGTTTTTCATAAGGTATGAAAGGCAGACTTAAATGCATGGCAACATAAATTGGAAAAATGTCAATAAAATATGATTTTTTTGAATATGAAAAAACATCTTATATTTCTATTTTATATCAAAATGATATTGATATAGATATTATCAATTATTGACGGTAAAAGGATTTTTTTCAAATGGAGAATTGAGATCATTGATTCTGAGAGACAGTGGATTTTCGGAGCCGAATCCGGGATGATTTTTGTGTCTATCCCTCCCGCAAGATGATGAAAACGGGGTTCCATTCGGAAAAAGAATGGAACCCCGTGCTGAAGTGGTAAAACAGAGATAATAGTTTTCAGGTCAGATGATCTCTGCCATTGTCAAATTCCCACCACGCCGCCGATGGTCTGGATGATGACCTTGGCAATGATGGTCATCAGGATAAGGGCCACGGGGTAGGCGGTGGCGTAGCTGACCACGGGAGCCTGGGAGTCCGTTTTGCTGGCGATGGCTCCCAGAGCCGGGGTGGAGGTCATGCCTCCGCAGATGCCGCCCAGGCATTCCAGAATGTTCATCTTGAAGACCTTCATGCCCACGAAGTAACCGGCAAACATGCCGGAGCAGGTGACGATAACGCCCATGATGAAGACGGCCGCGCCGTGGGTGGCTACCGTATCCACCAGGTCCGCTCCGCCCTTGATGCCGGCGTCAGCCAGGAAGAAGACCAGCCCCAGGTCCTGCAAAAGAAGGCGGGTGGGGCGCGGGATGTAGCCGACGATGGGGCCCAGCCGTCCGAAGTGGCCGAGCAGCAGGGCGACGATGAGGGGGCCTCCCGCAATACCCAGGGAGATTCCCGCGCCGTTGCCGAGGCTGAAGTTGACCAGGCCAAGAATGATGCCCAGGGAGAGGCCGAAGCCCAGGGAAAGCAGGTCCGTCTGGTTCATATCCTGGCTGCGGTGGCCGATTTTGTCCCCGTATTTGGTAAGGTTTTCCGGGGTCCCCACCACGGTCAGCACGTCGTTGCGTTCCAGCGTGGTTTCCCCCGTGGGGACGAAAGTGAAGCCCAGGCGGGAAATGCGGGAGATAATGATACCGTCCGTACGCAGGGTTTTCAGGTCGCGGAGCTTGTGCCCGGCATAGTTTTTGTTTGTCAGAATCAGTTTGCGGCGCTCCTTCTGGGAGTCCATGGGGTAGGGATTGTCACATACTTCCCCCAGAAAGGCGATGTCGTGGGGCATGGTGTCGCTGTTGCCCACGATGAGGACTTCCGTTCCTTCCCGGAACGTGTCTTCCGGAGTCAGAGGCATCAGCCTGTCGTTGCGAACCACGCGGGTGACCATGCAGTGCAGGCCGTCCAGCAGCTTGCAGTCCGCAATGTTCTGGCCTATCAGGTTGGGCTGTGTGACGCGGACAAGGCGGGAAATGATGCTGACCTCCTGTCTGGAATGCATGGCTTTGGCCTCTTTGTTGAGGTCAAAGTGCAGCAGGCGCGGCAGAAGCTGGACGAAAAGGACCACGCCCACCACGCCGAACGGATAGGCGATGCCGTAACCGATGCTGACGCCGCTTCCGGAGGCTCCCGGCAGGCTTTCCGTGGCGGCCGCCAGCGCCGGGGTGCTGGTGCATGCGCCGGCAAAGATGCCGGAAGAGATTCCCGCGGGAACTTTGAACCAGATGCCGAAGAGGCAGGTGAATAAAGCTGACACTCCTACAATCACCGCAGACATGATGGCCAGTTTGCTGCCCTGCTTGGCGATGGCGGAAAAGAAGCGGTTGCCCGCGCTGAGGCCCACGCAGTACACAAAGAGCGCCAGACCCAGCTGCCCTACGCCGTCGGGAATGGCCAGGCGGTAGTGGCCGGCGGCCAGAGCCACGAAAAGAACGCCGGAAAGGCCCAGGTTCAGTCCGTATATTTTAATGCTGCCGAGAGCGATGCCGAAAAAGATGATTCCGAAAAGAACCAGGGTACTGTGATGGAGCAGGATATCAAACATAAAGGCGGTTAGCGGTTTTGTTCCCTCCCTTGACGAAGGGAGGGGGAATGCCCGTCAGGATGAAAATGCGTGCGTTGAAAAAGTAGAGGGTGCGGCGTATGCCTTCCAGCCCCGTCAGTTTCTCCGCAGGTAATCCAGCAGAGTGACCTGGTCCAGGCAGGACATATAGGGCATGTGGTCGATGCCCTTGTCCATGATGAACCTGGTCAGCAGTTTGCGGGCGGTCGCAAGGAGAACGGCGGGATCCCAGGGTTTTTCCAGATAGTTGTCAATGTGTGCGTCATTGACGGCCTGGATGGTGTCCGCGTGGGTGGCCTGGCCGGTCAGCAGGATTTTGCGTGTCCCGGCAAAACGGTCGTCTTTGGCGATGCCTCCAAGCAATTCTACTCCTGAACCTCCCGGCATGACGTGGTCGGAAATAATCAGTCCCGTCAGTTCTCCGTCCTGGTCGAATTCTTCCAATAGCTCGCGGCATTCGGATGCGGATTCCACCCCTTCCAGGCGGAAGCAGGAATTCAGCGGACGAAGGTCGCGCAAAACGCTGTCCAGGACTTCCGGCTGGTCGTCCACGCAAATGATGTTAATTTTTTCCATGATTGTTGATGGTTGGTATGACTATCGTAAAAACAGTATGGCCCGGAACGCTCTCCAGGCGGATGCGGCCGCCGTAGCTGTCCACAATGCGCCGGACGATGGTGAGCCCCAGCCCCAGGCCGAAGGAAAGACCTTTCTTTTTGGTAGTGAAGTTGGGACGGAAAATTTTTTCATGCAGGTCCTTTGGGACGCCGGGGCCGTTGTCTGTGACGGAGACCAGAATTTCACGGGTGGTATGGGATGTCTGGTCCTTGCTGCTGATTTTTTCCACCCGGCATTCTACGTGGATGGAAGGGTTGGGGGTATTTTCTATTTTCAGAGCGTCGCAGGCGTTCTGAAGCAGGTTGATCCAAATTTGAACGAGCTCCGTCATATCTGCGAAGATGCCGGGCACGGAGTCTCTGGGGGGCAGGACCATTTCAAAATCAACGCCGCGCAGACTGGACTTGACCAGAGCAACAGCTTCCGTAAGGGAGTCCGTCACGTTTACGCCTTCTTCCCGTCTGGTGTTGCCTCCTCCCAGCAGGCGAACGGAACGGACAATGGCTGTAGCATGCCTGACAGCCAGTTTCATATCGTGCAGGTCGTGTCCCAATTCCCAATAAGGGAGGTTTTGTTCCAGCTGGCTGAGGAATGGCTTGTTCAGCAACTCCGGCTGATTCTGTATGTCCGGAATCAGGGCCAGGGCCTTGGCCACGTCCTGGGAAAGCCCGTAATTTTTTTCAAACTGGCGCGCCAGCCTGCGCTGTTCGGAAGTGGATGCGGAGGAAGCTCCTTCCAACCCTTTGTTGTACAGGGTGTAACGGAAGGCGTTTTCCTGGCGGAACATGTTGTCCAGGGTTTCCAGAACAAAGTCTGTTTTACGGGACAGGACTCCCAGGGAATTGTTGAGCTCATGGGCTATTCCGGCGGATAATTGCCCCAGGGTGGCGGCCATTTCAGAACGGTGGAGCATCCGCAGCGCTTCTTCCTTTTCCGCAGTGCGGTCAAAGACGCGGGTATTGCGCGCCGCCAGTTCATGGACAATGGCGGGAACAAACTGTTCCAGGAGCGTGCCGTAGTGTTCCACGTCCACGGCAGGGGTGGCGGTGTCGATATAGGCCAGTTCCAAATCAGTTTCCGCAATGAGATCGGAGGAGCTGCGGAACCATCCGGAAAAGAAACTCTGCACTCCCAAATAGTCTCCGGGACCGGCCCGGAACGCCTTGTAGATTTTGTGGGAAGTGGAAGCTGTTTCCGGGTCTTCTTTAACGACGTGGCGGTAGGAAACCACGCTGCCGGATAAAATCAGGTAAAGCCTTTTGTTCTGTTCCCCCTGGCGGACGACGCTGTTTCCCCTGCTGATGGCAATAATTCGGTCCGGATCGGAGAAGTACGCCAGATTGATGCGTTTTAGTTTTTTCTGGAATTCTTCCTGTTCAATGATCATAGGGCGCTTTTCCCGTTGATGTTGGCCATGCCGGGGCAACATGTCCCGGCATGGAACATTACCTTACTTAAAAAGCATGGCATTGGGCAAGAATCATCATCATGACGTAGGTTAAAATCATGCCCAGGATGCCCAGGATGACGCCGGAAATGGCCATTCCCTTGGAGCTGACCAGGCCGGTGGCATAGGCCAGGGCGTTGGGGGGAGTGCTGATGGGAAGGCTCATGCCCAGGGAGGAGGCGAAGGCCACGGATACCAGCAGGGCGGTAACGCCGCCCAGGGGGGCCAGGTTGTCACCCATGTTGACGCCGACAACGGCAATAATCGGAATGAGCAGGGAGGCCGTAGCCGTATGGCTCATGAAGGTGGCCATGAACAGGCAGATGATTCCCGTACCCACCATGAGCGGGAAGGGGGACCATTCGGCAAAGGGAATGGAGCCGATCAGGTTTTTTGCCAGTCCGGTGTCTTGCAGGGCCAGCCCCAGGGCAAAGCCGCCGGCTACCAGCCAGAGCACGTCCCAGCCCATTTTCTTCAAGTCTTCCTTGGTGATGGTTTCCGTAATGGCAAAGACGGCAATGGGAATCATGGCGATGGTATTGGAGTCCAGCCCGTGTACTCCCTTGCCCGTTACCCACAGCAGGACGGTAACGGCAAAGGTGACGTAAACGATAATGGCCTTGGGGGTTTTCAGGAATTTCCCTCCCACCTGCAGTTCCAGTTTCTTTTGGGAGATGGGGAACAGCCACAGCAGGAGAAGCCATGCAATCAGAATCATGACGATGACGAAAGGAATGCCGAACATGAGCCATTTGCCGAAGGAGACGTCCAGCCCCATACCCTGCAGCGCCTTCAGCGCGATTGCGTTGGGGGGCGTGCCGATAGGCGTTCCAATGCCGCCGAGGTTGGCGGCGATGGGGATGGCCAGGGCAAAGGCGGCGCGGCCTTTGTCTTCCGGAGTGAACAGGGCCAGCACCGGAGTCAGGATGGCGAGCATCATGGCGGCCGTAGCTGTGTTGCTCATAAACATGGAGAAAAGAGCCGTTACGGACATCAGCCCCAGAAGTACGAATTTGGGATTGGTGCCGAAGGGTTTTAAAAGTACTTTGGCCAGGTTCATGTCCAGCCTGTATTTGGTTGCGGCCGCAGCCAGGAAAAAGCCGCCCAGGAAAAGCATGATGATGGGATCCGCGAAGGTGGCCATCGTGGATTTTTGCTGCATGGTGTTGACAAATTGCAGCCCCTGGATGCGCGCGGTTATTTCCTTGCTGTACAGGCGCCCGGCCGCGGTCTTGAGCTGGGCGGCTATGGATTCCTGCCCGGCGGCTTCTTCCGTTTTTCCTTCACGGGACAGTTCCTGTGCGTTCAAGTCTATTTTTTCATAAGCATCCATGAGCTGGAACCCCAGGGTCATCCTCACTTCTTCCGCGTCCAGCTTGGTTTTCTTATTTAACCGGTTTTCGACATTTTCCTTCAATTTGCCGACTATCTCCGGATTGATCCCTTTGCCTATGGCGTCATCCAGAATGGAGGATACCGCCGCCTTGTCATAGCGCTCCGGCATCAAGAATGAGAGAGAGCCGTTGGAGACGCACAGCAGGGACAGGGTAATGACCATCACGGAGGTGGTCCAGATAGGGATGGGTTCCAAAATCCAGAAGAGCGCCGCCATGACAAACATGGCGATGACGCGGATTTCAATAGGGCTTAATTGGATTCCCCATGAAGCGAAAGGCAGGAAGAAGACGACTCCTGCGGCGGCCAGGCTGATAGCTGCCTTGAGCAGCTTGTTTTGGGTTTCACTCATGAATAATAGCTGGTAATATGGTTGGCGGGCGGAAGGGTACTTCCCGATTTTACAAATAGAAACTTTTATTTAAAAAAATTATGTCAGAGGGGACGGCTGCCGTTTCCCGGAGCTGGAGCCGGGAGCTTTCTCCGTGATGGGAAAATTGCGCAACCCTATGGGGATATGTGTGTTTAGCAGAGATAAGTCAATCATCCGTTCGGGAGCGCCGATTTGGCCGAGTGTTTCCTCTGTATTAAAAAAATTCTGAAGGTAGTAGGTTCCTCTATAGCCGCGCGACGTCAAATCCCCGCTGATCTGGTTGATTTCCTTTTCCCCGAGAAGGCCGGAGTGGATTGTCGTTCGAACCTCAAACGGGAAATTTCTGTTGATCAGATAATCCAGCGTTTGAGTGAAGCAGGGGAATAAGTCCGGACGCCCGGTAATGGAGCCGAACAGTTTTTCCGGCGCTTTGTAATCCAGGGCAATATAATCGCAAAGCCCTTCCTCCACCAGCGTTTTCACCACGCCGGGCCGGGTGCCGTTGGTGTCTATTTTGACTGCGAAGCCAAGCTGCCGTATATTGCGGCAGATAGGGATAAGGTCGGGACACAGCGTGCACTCGCCTCCGGACAGAACCACCCCATCCAGAAATCCCACCCGATCTCTGAGAAAATCAAGATAGTCCGTCCGGTCTCCGGCAGGAGAATCCGTTCCCCTGACCAGGGAGACGTTGTAACAGTACTGACAAAACAAATTACAGCCTCTCAGCCAGAAGATGCAGGCCACCTTATTTGGAAAATCCAGCAAGGTGAGCGGCGTGATGTCTGCTATGCCCCGACCCGTTCCCATCGACTTCGCATATGTTGTTGGGAGAATTATCGCGGCTGTTCCGTTTGGGCGGAGCAGGAGCAGGGGCGGCCCGGTTCCACGAAGTGGACGCGGTCATGGAACTCGCCCTGTTTGCCGGCGTTGAAAGTTTCTACAGGGCGGTGATAGCCCATGACGCGCGTGTAAACGGTGCAGCGGGTCCGGTCCTGTGCGTATTTGCTTAATATTTCCTGTTTGGTCATTGTCGTATTAATGGTTGGGTTTGAAGTCGGGAGCCTATTGGAAAAGGGATTTTATTCATGCCTGTGGATGTGGAGCAGCTCCTCATCGCAGAAGGGGCAGTATTCGTGCTCCCCGCGCAGATAGCCGTGCTTCTCGCAAACGGAAAAGAGCGGGGTGACGGTGAGGTACGGCATGCGGAAGCGGGTCAGCACTTTGCGGACAATGTCCCGGCAGGCTTCCGGGGAGCTGATGGCTTCGTTCATGTACATGTGGAAGACGGTTCCTCCCGTGTAGCAGCATTGAAGTTCATCCTGAAGCTGGAGCGCCCGGAACAGATCACTTGTGTGGTCCACGGGAAGCTGGGAGCTGTTCGTGTAATAACGCTGCCCCACGGGGCCGGCCTGGATGATGTCAGGATAGCGTTTCTGGTCTTCGCGGGCGAAGCGGTGCGTGGTGCCTTCCGCGGGCGTGGCTTCCAGGTTGTACAGGTTGCCGGTTTCCTCCTGGTACTCCTGCATGCGCAAGCGGATGAATTCCAGGATCTCTTCAGCAAAGGCCCTGCCTTCTTCAGAGGTAATGTCCATCGTATCGTTGGAGAAATTGCGCAACAGCTCGTTCATGCCGTTGACGCCGATGGTGGAGAAATGGTTGCGGAAGGTGGGCAGGTAGCGTTTGGTGTAGGGGTACAGGCCGCGGTCATACATTTCCTGAACGAAGGCCCTTTTCTTTTCCAGGCAGGATTTGGCCAGGTCCAGCAGTTCTCCCAGCCTGGCGAACAGGGCCTCCCGGTTTTGCTTGAACAGGTAGCCCAGCCGGGCCAGGTTGATGGTCACCACGCCGATGGAGCCGGTCATTTCCGCGGAGCCGAAGAGACCGCCGCCGCGTTTGAGCAGTTCCCGCAGGTCCAGCTGGAGGCGGCAGCACATGGAACGCACGGCATCCGGCTTGTAGGCCCGTTCGTCAGGCACGCGTTCCCCGTGTTCATTGACGGTGTACTGGCTGCCGATGAAGTTCTGGAAGTAAGAGGAACCGATTTTAGCGGCGTTTTCAAACAGGAGAGGCACGTTTTCCCCTTCCCAGTCAAAGTCTTCCGTGATGTTGACGGTGGGGATGGGGAAGGTAAAGGGCTGTCCGGTGCTGTCCCCTTCCGTGAGAACTTCGTAGAAGGCCTTGTTGATCAGGTTCATTTCCTTCTGGAAATGCTTGTAGGTCAGTTCCGTCAGCTTGTTTGCCCCGCGTTCCCTCGCCAGGGCGAGCAGGTTCGCGTCTTCTATTCCTTCAAAGAGGTGTTCCCCTCCGCTGAAGGGGGCCTGGTCCCGCAGGTCGCGCGGCACAGTCCAGTCGATCGTGACATTGGTAAAGGGAGACTGTCCCCAGCGTGAGGGTACGTTCAGGTTGTAAACGAAACTGCGGATGTCTTTCTTGATGCGGGGGAAGTCCGTCTGGTCCTTGAAAACGTAGGGCGCCAGGAAGGTGTCAAAGGAGCTGAAGGCCTGGGCACCGGCCCATTCGCTTTGCAGAATGCCCAGAAAGTTCGCCATCTGGCCCAGGGCTTCCCGGAAGTGGCGGGGCGGCCTGCTGTTCACGCGCACGCCGTTGAATCCTTCATTGAGCAGGTTGCGGAGGCTCCATCCGGCGCAGTATCCGGTCAGGCAATCCAGGTCATGGATGTGGTAATCCCCTTCCCGGTGCGCGGCTCCTTCCCGTGCGGAGTAAACCTGGTCCAGCCAATAGTTGGCGATTACCTTGCCCGCCGTGTTGTTGATGAGCCCCGCATTGGAATACGTGGTATTGGAGTTGGCGGCAATGCGCCAGTCGCTTTGCCCGATATATTCCTCTACCGTCTGCTTGCAGTCCACGTAGGTATTGCCGGAATAAAGGCCGCCAAGCTGTTCGCGCTGCATTTTGTGCAGGAAACGGTAGGTGATGAAGGCCTTGGCCGTGTCAAAATATCCGGAGCGGAACAGGGCGCGTTCAATCATGTCCTGAATCTCTTCCACATGCGCGCTGTCCTGATGGCTCAGCTTGGCTTCCACCTCTTCATAGATGGAACGGTTGTAGGCGGTCCCGGAACTGTGGAAGGCTTTTCTAATGGCCTCTTCAATCTTATAGCCCTGGTATTGTTCCTTTTTCCCGGAACGTTTGATGATGCTTGTTGCCATGATGGGTGTCTCGCTTGGAAAGGGTGGTGACCGCTCATCCGCGAGCCTGGGCAAAAGCCTGGAAAAACCATAGGCAGGGGCCGACCGCATGCGCGCATTCCCGGAAAGGGGGGCATGCCGAAGACCTGTGCGTATGTTCATCCTGTCCGCGGGATGGGAATACGGCAGCATCAGGTCGTCTTCTGGCTTCCGGTGCGACATGTGATGGGGACTTCCCGGCTGCCTGGGCAGCCAGTGTCCGGTCCATCGTCTACCGGTTACAGCGGCGCGTCCGCGACGGATTTTCACCGTCTTCCGTTACCTGCGCTGGAACGCAATGAACCACAGAAAGAGACCTCCCGCAAGAAAAATGTATAAATAATGTGTTAAATAATTATTTATATGCTATATATGGTATATAACGGTAGAAAAATGATTGATAACACAGCCTTCTTTTCCGTCATGGCACCATATATGCCCTTGCGCCCCTTTCCCGGTCTGGAGGAGCGCGGGAAAAGAAGAATTCTTGTTGCAAGAAAATTCCAGCCTTCTTTTCCCGTATAATATAACATGCGTTTCTTTGCCTTTTCAAAAAATGGATGGAAGAAATACTTTCTGTTGCCGGTCCTTTCCATGCTTTCCGCAGGAACTTCCGTTTCCGGGGCTTCCGCAGACTGGAATGAAAAGACCATCCGGGATAATCTTCAGCTGGTGGCGGAATGGCAGGCGAAGCATCCCAAAAAACGTTCGCCGCTGCATTGGACTTACGGTGCCTTTTATTCCGGCCTGGTGCAATATGGCCTGTCCGTTCCGGAAGGGCCGGGGCTGCCGTTGCTGAGAAAAGCGGGAGAAGAGCAGGGGTGGAAGACCCTGAACCGGCATTATCATGCGGATGACCATGCCGTGGGGCATGCCTGGATGGAGATGGCGATGGAAGACGGCAATCCCGCCGCAGCTGAAAAGATCCGCGCCGTGCTGGACAAGGTGATGAACCGGCCTTCCTCCGCTTCCCTCCAATTCCTGACTCCGGGCTGCCAGGACCGCTGGAGCTGGTCGGACGCCCTGTTTATGTCCCCTCCCGTGTTCGTAAAATTGGCGGCCTATACCGGAGACCGCCGTTATCTGGAGTTTATGGATAGGGAATACAAGCTTACCTGCGACTATCTTTTTGACCGGGAGGAGGGCCTGTTTTTCCGGGATTCCCGCTATTTTACCGTTCCGGCGGCAAATGGGAAAAAGATGTTCTGGAGTCGGGGCAACGGCTGGGTGATTGCCGGATTGCCTCTTATTTTGCAGGACATGCCTGCGGACTGGCCTTCCCGCCCCTTTTATGAAGACTTGCTTAAACGTCTGGCGGCAGCCCTGAAAAAATGCCAGTCGCCCGACGGTTCCTGGCATGCGAGCCTGCTGGATCCGGACGAACCTCCCTTGAAAGAGATGAGCGGCACCCTTTTTATCATGTACGGGATGCTGTGGGGAGTGAACCAGGGATATCTGGATGCGGATGAATACCTTCCCTCCATCCGTAAGGCCTGGAAGGCCGCCTGTGATGCGGTCAGCAAGGAGGGCGCGCTGGGCTGGGTGCAGCCTATTGCGGACAAGCCGGGCCATTATTCCGGGAAAGATACGGAGGTGTACGGCGCAGGGGCCTACCTGATGGCCGGGAGTGAGTTGCGTAAATATGTCATTGGCCGGGATCATCCGCAGAAGAAGATCGTGACCGTTACGAATCCCCTGGGCAGGTTCCGCCCTGCTGAGACTGTGTCGGTTCCATGGCCGTCCGGAGGTTCCGGTGATGCCGCCGGCCTTCGCGTTTTTGACGTCCGTCACGGATGTGTTATCCCGCATCAGCTGGCGGATACGGATGGTGACGGAACAACGGATACCCTTTTGTTCCAGAGCAATTTCCGGCCCGGAACGGTTCGTGATTTCTGGATTCTGGAGAATTCCTGCCTGGGCGAAGCGCCTTCCGCGGATGTCTGTTTCAGCCGTCCGGTACCGGAGCGGCTGGATGATTTCGCGTGGGAAAATGATCTTACGGCGCACCGGATTTACGGTCCGGCCGTCGCCAGGCCAGCCCCTGAGGGAGAGGGCCTGGTTTCCAGTGGGACGGATGTATGGAGCAAGCGCGCGGGCGCTCCCGTTATCAATGAATTTTACAAACGGGGGGATTACCACCGGGATCACGGTCGGGGACTGGATATGTACAATGTAGGTCCGGGGCGGGGCTGCGGCGGCATTGCCGTGTTCAGGGATGGAAAACCGCATGTGTCCGGAAACTGGGCCAGCGCCCGGACATTGTACAATGGCCCGGTCCAGACTGCTTTTGAGGTGGTTTATGCACCGTGGGACATTGGCGGCGGCGTGCGTGTGGCGGAGACGCGAAGGGTGACGCTGGATGCGGGAAACCGTTTCTCCAAAGTCCGCAGCGTCTTGAACGTCCGGGGGACTGAAACGGTGAAGGCCGGTGTGGGAATGGATACCGGAAAGCGCAGAAATGATTATGAAGCGGTTATGGAGGACCGGGAGTCCGGCGGCCTGATGACCGCATGGAGCAGGCCCCGGAAGGATGACGGATGCCTGGGAACCGCCGTAATCGTGCCCTGGGTTCCGGAAGGCCGTGCGGTGGATACGGAAGGCTGTACCTACTTGCTCAGGAAGGTCGCGAACGGAGAACCCTTTGAATGGTACATGGGGGCGGTTTGGGACAAGGCTTCTCCCATTCGGTCCGCTGCCGGCTGGGAAGCGGAGGCTCGCCGTGTCCGGGAGTGCATCGGCCATCCTCTGCAAGTCCGGGTGCGGTAGGAGCCGCCGCATCCTGTTGTTTCTCGCGGAGCGCGTGGCGGCTTCCTTTTGCTACGGCTGCGGCGGTGCGGGAATGGGCTGCCATTCCGCCAGCGTTTCCGGCTGGAGGGGGGCCGGAGTTTCCCGCGCGTCCGGAGAAGCCAGATTCAGGTCGTTCCTGACGATTTCCGACCGGATGGAAGCCAGGGAAAGAAGGGTATGGAAGATGTGGTCGTGGGAGACGGCTTTCAGCCGGTTGGCTTTCAGGGCGCGCACCATGTCCGGATAGCGTGAGGCGAAGGCGTCCGAATACCAGATGAACATGGCAGGCCGGTAAACAGGCGGCAGGATATGGCCCTGGAACATTTTTCCTTCCTCTCCCAGCGCTACGCCGTGGTCGGAGCAGTAAAAATAAATGGCGGGCCTGTTCTTCAACAGTGCGATCATGCGGTGGATGGAGGCATCCAGGTCGACGATGGAATTGTCATAGGCATTGACGGTTTCTTCCAGACGGGCCTTGGGGTCGTCCATATTGCAGGATGCCGGGGTAAAACGTTCCGCCTGCGCGGGATAGCTGAACGCCATATGGCTCCCGTTATTGTAAATGATATAAAGCTGCCTGTTGCGGCCGAAGTTTTTCAGGGATTCCTCCATGACCAGGGAAGTTCGTTCCTGCATCATTCCGGGCGTCTGGTGCTGGAGCGGCGTCTGTCTCCGTTCACGGCAGTTCCGTGTCAGGATGCCCAGGGAATAATCATGAATGGAATCTCCGCTCAGGTCCATGATACGGACGGTGCGGAATCCGTGTTTGTTGAACAGGTCAATGAAGGAGGAGTGACCGGGAGTGCGGCGGCACAGTTCCGCATCCGTAAACATGCCGATGGCGGAAATTCTGGTCACGATGCCGAAGGAAGTGGCGTGGGGGAAGGAAACGACGTTGGGTTCTTTGGAAAGCCGGGGCATTGTGTTCCGATGGTAACCGTTCAGGGGAAGATGGTCCCCCCGGACACTCTCCCCCATGTGGAAAACCACGGCCAGGTCGTCTGGGGCTTCGCACTGGGAAAGGGGCTCCGCGCAGGACGGAAGGTTCCGCAATGTGTTGAAACGCCCCGCATCCTGGGTGATGTATTCGTCCGCCAGTTTGCACGTCATTGCAATATCCACGAGAGGCCAGCCTTTGGCTTTGTCAGACGTGTAGTAAAGATAAAGGGGTTCCGAGCTGTAGGAGGCTGCCGGAATGCTCAGCAGCAGAAGGGCCGCGTACAGGCCCCAAATGCATGCCAGTGCGCCCCACGTGGCTTTTTGGCGCAGGGAACGGCGGCTCCAGTAGATGGCCAGGTAGATAAACCCGGCCAGAAGCAGGGTTCCTGCAATGGAAGCGGGGGTGCAGAAGGCGCAGGCTTCCTGGAAATTGGTCTCCGCCATGCTGGAAAGCACGGAAAGGTTCAGGACCAATCCGTACCGCATCTGCATCATGTACAGGCCCGCATTGAACAGAATGATGGCGGGAAGAAGGACATAGGCGGTGAAGCGGTATTTCAGGCAGAGAAGAATGGTGCCCACCAGGATCACCAGGGCAAAACTCAAACAGATTACACGCAGCGGCTGGGAAAAGAAGGAGCGTTTTTTACGGTTCTC
>OGRF01000725.1_pt1 | contig 26081 bp, 20 predicted proteins | sample 1553381 | NCBI WGS metagenome assembly OGRF01 (sample SAMEA2580060, study PRJEB22360) | human gut metagenome | biome: human gut; feature: human-associated habitat; material: faeces | place: Denmark | collected 2008/2010
GCTTTTGGTTGGTTATTGAATTTGACTCACCATTAAGGTCATCATCTCTTGATAAACGCTCATAAAGTGCTGTAATCTTTGAAGTCCTTGACATTCTCTTATCCTCCTTTCTTTATGTAATCTGATTTAGCATTACAGGGATTACTCCCTCTGCTAATAGGAGAAAATAGGGGTGCAAAGCGGAACTGTTTTTCAAGAAAATTAAAAGATTTTTTTGAAGTTCCAAAACCGATTTTGATAGCCTATTTTCAATTTAGGAACGCATTATTTATCGTCCTACTAAATTATATCCTTCGGGTGCTAATTCCAGAGCTGTAACCGTTTCTCCAAAGGTAGAAGCCCAACTGTCAAAATGCTGCAAACCGTTCTGTGCAAGGGTGTCATACTGCAAGTACCTCTGAACGGAGTACAGCTCAACCATCGAATTGCTGACAGGCGTACCCGTTGCGAAAACCGTGCCGCGGTTGCCCGTGATTTCGTCCAGATAGCGGCATTTCATAAATAGGTCGCTTGATTTCTGGGCTTCGGTCTGGGCGATACCGCCCACATTCCGCATCTTGGTGTAGAGGTACAAATTCTTGTAAAAATGGCTCTCATCAATGAAAAGCCTGTCAACGCCGAGCTGTTCAAAGCCGATAACCGTATCCTTACGCTTGGTGTCGTTGAGTTTTTCGAGCTTCGTCTTGATTGCTTTTCGGGTTTTCATTAGCTGTTTAACCGTGAACTGCTCGCCTTTGGAAGCCTGCACATCGTCAATGCCACGCTCAATATCATCAAGCTGCTTCTCCAACTGTTCCCGCTGTCGTTCTATGCTCATCGGGATTTTTTCAAACTGCGAATGCCCGATGATGACTGCATCATAGTCGCCTGTGGCAATCCTGCCGCAGAACTTCTTGCGGTTTCCCGTTTCAAAATCCTGCTTTGTTGTAACAAGGATATTTGCACTCGGATAGAGCCGCAGATATTCGGAAGCCCACTGACCGACAAGATGATTCGGCACCACAAACATTGACTTTTGGCATAAGCCGAGACGTTTGCTTTCCTGTGCGGCGGCTACCATTTCAAAAGTTTTTCCTGCTCCAACCTTATGGGCAAGGAGCGTATTGCCGCCATAAAGGATATGGGCGATAGCGTTGACTTGATGGGGTCTTAGTGTGATTTCTGGGCTGATACCTCCGAAAGTGATATGGCTTCCGTCATACTCACGGGGTCGCACAGAGTTAAAAGTGTCGTTGTAATAACGGACAAGGCGGTTTCGCCGTTCTGGGTCTTTCCATATCCAATCCTGAAACGCCTGCTTGATGACTTCCTGCTTCGCCTGTGCCGCCGTAGTTTCCTTTGCATTGAACACCGCTTTTTTATTGCCGTGTTCATCATACACATAATCAAAGATACGGGTGTCACGCAGGTTTAAGGTGTCCTCAATAATACGATAGGCGGAAGCCCTTTTCGTACCATAGGTGCTGTCCGCCTTTACATTCCCCATATCGGAGCTTTTATTCTCTATGAACCAGTCTCCGTTTATCGGGGTGTATCGTACCTTTAATCTGCCTACGGCATAGCTTGACGGAGTTAAAAGCTCCATCACAAACCGCTGTATATCGTCCTGCGGTATCCAAGTTGCACCCAGACGGACAGAGATTTCCGCCGCCGAGAGGTCTTTGGGAATGACCTTTTTCAAGGCTTCCACATTGACTGCAAGTTCTGGGTCATTCGTCCCAGCAAGCTCCGCAACCGTCAGCTTGTTTCGGACATTGCCCGATAGATACTCGTCTGCGGCTACATAGGAAATAGGCTCACAGTTCGGTACTTTGAAGATAACACCTTGTAAATCCTGCACAAGCTCAGCCTGCGTTTTGCCTGTGAGCTGCTCCATATAAGGCAAATCAACACGAGCTTTCTCTCCGATAGAGAGGGCAAGGGCTTCGCTTGCAGTTTCAACCGAAGTTACTTCTCGGTGGGGTTTGATAGTCCGCTTCGTGAACATATCTGCCTTCCGTTTGAAGTTGCCCTCATCATCAAGCACCTCCAGAGAACATAAAAGGAAGTAGCTCTCATCTGAAGCAAAAGCAAGATAGTTTCCTCGACTGTTGATTAGACCGTATTTTGCGGTATAGACATCATACAGACGGTTGAGGTTTTCCTGCTCGGTGCGTATCATTTCCTCTGGGTAATCCTCGGTCTGATACTCTATGAGCTTACGCACACAGTCACGGATTTGGATAAGCCCTTTGATACGGTTTTCTGCGGTCATCGACACAGAAGCAGGGTGCATACGGTCATTCTCTCGGAAGTAGACCCTTCCGTCCACCAGAGTAAAAGAGAAGTTACGCACATTCGGGTCAGCAGGAACGGAAAGCTCCTGCTCATCGGAGATTTCATCAACCCCATTATCAAGCTCTGGGATTTCGCCGTTTATCCTCTGAACTGCATTGGACAGAAGCTCGGAAAGTGGTATATCCTTACGTGCTTTACAAACAGGCTCAAAAGTACCAAAGCGTGTGCTTTCCATCTTTATTTCACCCAACACCATTTCGGGGTGTTCGACAAAATATCTGTTCATCGTAACACCGTTTCCGTCCGTATCAAGGTGTACCCAGTCTGGCTCTATATCCATCACTCGGTCACGCTTTTGTAGGATAAGAATATCGCTCGTGACCTCCGTGCCTGCGTTTGCCTTAAAGGTGTTGTCTGGCAGACGGATAGCACCTAAAAGTTCGGCTCTCTGGGCAATATACTTACGTACCTCTGGACTTGCTTTATCCATCGTACCCTTTGAGGTAATGAACATCACAACGCCGCCGGCACGGACTTTATCCAGAGCCTTTGCAAAAAAGTAGTCGTGTATGAGAAATTTCTGGGCGTTGTATCGGCTGTCATTGACCCTTATCTCCCCAAAAGGCACATTGCCGAGGACTACATCAAAATGGTCGTCTGGGAGATTTGTTTTCTCAAAGCCCTCAATGGCAATGTTCGCTTTTTGGTAGAGCTGTTTCGCAAGCCTGCCTGTGAGAGAGTCAATTTCCACACCGTGGAGCTTGCTGTTTTGCATACTTTCGGGAAGCAGACCAAAGAAATTGCCTGTGCCGCAGGACGGCTCCAAGATATTGCCCTGTGAAAAGCCCAGGCGGTCAAGTGCGTCATACATCGCCTTGATAACAACAAGCGGCGTATAAAAAGCGGTCAGCGTTGACTCCATAGCGGCACGGTATTCCTCTGGGGAAAGGCTGGCATATAGCTCCTTAAACTCCTCCGCCCACGCCGCATTGTGTTCATCAAATGCCATAGAAAGACCGCCCCAACCGACATACCGAGACAGGACTTCCTGTTCTTCGGGTGTGGCAAGGCGGTTTTCAATTTCAAGCTCGTGCAGCAGGTTGATTGCCGTCATATTGTTACGGAACTTTTCTTTTGCTCCGCCGATACCGATGGCATCATTGGTAATACGGAAATTATGACGGTCAGTAACAGGAACGGCAGGAGCTTCCGTTTTCTCTTCGGGCGGTAATTCGGTTTTTTCCTGTTCCAATAGCTTTTGGATATAGCCGATTTTCTCCACTCGGTTTATCGGAAAACCCACATTGTTCTGGAATGTGATGTCACGCAGGGACACATCGCCGCTGATTTTCCCGATGCTCTCAATAAGATATTTACGGTTATCTATGATGATTTCCCTGCCTATGAGGTCGTCTGTGGATTGCTCCGTTTCAATAGCAGGAGCTTCTGAGCCATTCAGTTTATCGGCATACACCTGTGGTTTTTCTTCGGCTTCCTCGGCTGTCCTGTACCAATCACTTTCGGTAGCCATAATCTCATCAAGGAGCTTTTCGTCCTCTTGGGTCAGCTCGGTGTGCTGTTCCAAGAATGGGATAAACTCATCTCTGCCACGGAGCAGGCTTTCTCGGTCATCTCCATATAGCTGTTCGCCCTTTGGCGATAAGGCATAATCGTAAAAATTCTTAATGTGAGCAATTAAATCTCCCTCACCATCGCCAATATCAAACCGCCCTTCATAGTTAAATTCCTCGCCGCCGATAACAGCCTTGATAACAAAATCTGTCTTGTGATACCACCCGATATTTTTATCGCCCTCACGCTCACGGTGCTGTTTCTCGTCCAAAATACCAAGCAGCTTATTACCCAGAGCAAAGCTCAAATCCGTATAGCGGTCATTAAGCTGTCTGTCATAAAAGGCAGGGTGTTCAGAAAAACCGATAGAAAACTGTATTCCGTCCTGCTTTTTCTCGGACGGTGTTTCTGTCCTCTGTTTCTCGGTTACGACCACTTTCAGATGGTCGTTTGCAGGATTTTCCGTTAGCTTTTCTTCAAAGTCGGCTCGGCTGTATTCCTGCCCCAAGATAGGGAACTCGGCATTTTGCAGATAGACCTTTTCCTCGGTAAGTGTTGCAATCTCATATTTATCCGCACCGATATACACCACATCGCCCTCATTGTAGAGGTAGCAAAGTGGGTGCAGCTCCCTTAATTCCTCGGTGAACTTCCACCCATTACTACGGCTGAAAACTGAGGTCGTTTTCCATTGTACCTGTGCAAGAAAGTCTATGAGCTGTTGAACAGTTGAGGGGTCGGACAGGTGCTGTTCCATTTGCTCGGCGGTAACATCTGCAAGGTCGCCTCGTCCCACAACAGGTAACAGGTCTTTTTCGTACCTGTCCAAGTCACGGATAAAGTCAGATAGCCGCAAAGCAAGGGTATCCCGTTTGTCGGCAGGCGGCAAGTCACGGTGGGCGTCAATAAAACGCTGCCTTGCTATTTTCCTCTGGGTGTCAATCTCATATTGGGGAGCTGACACGCTCTCCAGATAATCGGCATAATGGTCTTTTTCTTTCGGATTAAGATAGCGGTTATCCTTAATCAGCTCACGCAGACGCTTTTCAACCTGTGACCATTTCAACACAAGGTCGTGATTGGTATAAGTGCCGTTTCGGTCAATGGCAAGACCTTTGCTGTCATACCAAGAATGACCGCTGAAACCATCGGGGAAGATGTGCGTACCGCCGCCCGTTCCATACTCATTTTTAAGGAACTCAATATTTTTCTGTCTGTCCACGCCCTTTTGGAATTGGCGGTAGATGCGGTATTTTCCGTCCGCAACACCGCTGCCTTTCTGAAGTACGGAGTCAATATCTTCTTTGGAAATAGCAAAAGCAGAGGCTTTTTCGTCCTCTGCTTTTGCTATCATTTCGATTTGTTCATCTACGGTTGGAAGATTGACCCTAACCTCATCCTCTTTGGCAACGCTTACTTGTAAATCAGTTCGGTCAGTATCACTTCCTCCGCTTGGCTGCGGATGTTGTTCATCAGTCCGACCCACTGCATCGGTGCTTTCTCTTTCAGTTCCTCTGTCACGCCCTGCTCGGCTGAGAGCTGCTTCGTCAGAAGCTCCAACCTCTGGAGTGCTGTCTGCTCTACCTCGTGCAGATGCCCGTTCAGCCTGCCCGATGTCAGCAGATTGAGATAGGTCACTCGCTTGTGCTTCTCCAGATAATCCCTGTGCATCAAAGCGTACCTGCCAAGCGGAAGCTCTGGCTCTGTCGGTAATGTTAGGTCGGGAATAAGATAATCCCCCTGTCTGCTGTAAGTGATTTCGCTCATTGTATTCGCTCCTTTCGGGTTGTTGTCTGTCTTTATCATACTGAGCCTGCGTTCTTTGTGCAAAGGTGCGATTCTGGTCTTTTTCCGCCATTTGCACATTTCGGATAGACTGTGAGATTTCCCGTAACGCCATTTCCGCAATATCGCTCGTGGCAACGCCGATGGCGTTTATCGTTGCAGGGGTATTGAAATTTACAATATCCGCAAAATCCTCTCGGTCAAAAAACTCATTCGTATCCAGACCGCAGCGGCTGATCAGCATAAAAGCAACGCTGTTTGCTGCCAGCCGCCTGTAAATGACTTCTATATTAAAGTCGTCCAGTTCTTCCAAAAAGCTGTCTTTCGTGCAGTCCTTTAACTGAGAAAAATAGTCTTGCAGATTGTCCTCCACGGCGTTCTTTGCCGTTTCCATTAAGGCAGAAGCAAGGTCAGTGCTTCCCACATCTCCAAACCTGTCCGAGAGCCTTTCCATAACAGTCTGCTCGTATCGCTCATCCATCTGCCATATCGGAACAGGGTGGCTGCCATAATAGCCCTCGTGGGTGTCGGACACATCAAAATAGTATTTCAGCGTATTCCTGCGACCTTTCGGGTCAAATACGGCAATACCCTTGCTGTCCTTATTGACCCAACGCTTGAACTGCCTGTTCCAAGTTTCGAGCTTCGCAACGGCGACAGCATCGGGGCGTTGGGCGTATATTAAAAGCTGTTCGTCAAAACGGCATTTATAGTTGCGGCAGGCAGAGGACAGAAAGCCCTGCCACGCCTGCGGATTTTTTGCAACTGCAACGCCTGTACGCCGATACAGCTCTGTGATTAGCTGATACTTCGCAGCCATTCAACCTACACCTCCTTATCGTTTCTGTTTCAAATATTCCTGTTTACTCACTCCGCACCACCGCCAAGAAAAGAAATGACCTTGTTCGATTTAATGCTCTTTTGCAGGTCATTGATGAGGGTAATATCCGCAACCGTAATGCCCTGCATAGAAAGAATATCGTCCATAGTCATAGCGGCAATCGCTTTTTCATCGGTAAAGCCTGCTTCCAAGACTTTATTCAAGACCTTGACGGCTTTCTGATTAACAGCCATATTCTAAATCCTCCTTATCGTTCTAAATCCTTGTGCTTCGGTGTTTTCTGCGGCGTTTGTTCCGCAGGTTTCGGCTCATAGGTCGCCCCGTTTTTCTGCATACGCTCGGCAAACTCGCAGATGTGGTACAGATTGCTGCCGACTTCGGTATGGTATTCATCAATAAAGCGGCAGGGATACTCCCGTTTCTCTCCCCAAGAGGTCGTGACAATGACCTTTCCGCCGTCTGGGATACGGAACAGTTCTTTATATTGAGGGTCAATAAAGCGGATACCTTGTTCCGCTTTCTGGATATGCTTATCAAGCCATTCCTTCACATAACAATAGCAGTAAAAATTATAGTCGCCTTTGGTGGGATTGCACCGAAGCAGAAAAGCGTGTTTCTCCGTATCCACACGGAAACCGTACTCAGTACAATAGTTGCCCTTTATCGCACTTTCGGGAAAATGCCTTGCAAACGCACTCATATCATAGCGGTTATGCAAAAGCCCTTTATCCTCCCGTAAAGCATTGATGACCGTATCAAGGTCTGCCTTAAATTCGTCAGATTTCCATTGGGGTCTGGTATCAAACCAAGTGGTGTAAAAGCCATAGCCCGTTGTGGCAAAGTCTCCACGCAGATGCCCGATAGTGCCTGTCTGCCCCTCAAGCTGCATACTTTGGGCATAGGTGTATTTCTGTTCTGTCGGGGTTAAAGATCTTGTCTTTATTTCATTACTCATTCGGCTGCTCCTTTCTTTCCTTTTTCTCCTTTTGCTCGTCTAAAATCTTGCGGATACAGACATCGCAGAAAATAACTGACCCGTCCTTATATCGGGGATAAGGACAGGTCGTGCAGTCATATTTTATTTTATCGCTCACGGTCATCACCGTTTTTCTGCTTCTGGGCAGGCTGATTATAGGGCATACGGCACTCTGACTGGTATCGTTCATTCAGCTTTTGCCGTGCAGCATCAAGCTCATTCGTGTAATAACCCCAGAAATAATTTGAGCCGCCCTTGCAGTACCAACACACATAAGGGTTGGGTGCGTTGGGATTGTGACCGATGACAAGCTCTGTACTCCCGATAGTACAGCTCTCAATGATTTCATAGTTCTGATTGGAGCGTTTTTCTTCGTCCATAAGCACCTCTCTATTCTTTGGCATAACGCCGATAGGCTTTTTCGCCCGTGGCTCTCATTTTTTGAACAGGGCGGCTCCCTGCAAGCTCTGGATGCTGTGCCTGCAGCTTGCGGCGTGTCCTGCTGACGCTCTCAAAGCTCGGCAGACCAAGATATTTGTGCTGCGTCATTATCTCTGCAAGCGGCATTGCCCCTGCATCCTTCAGACAGGCATTACAAAGTGCAAGATACAGCACCATATCGTCATTTCTGGCATCTTCATTCTTTTCCAGAACAGCTCTGACTTTCTTTTCAATGGTTTTAAGGTTTCTCATTGTTACCTCCATAAAAGAAAGGGCGGCATCTTTCAGCCGCCCAAACCACTTACTTATTCTTTCTGTTACGGATATTCAGCCATACCGCCGCACCCACAATGAACACGACAAGCACGATTGCGATAATGGTTTTAGCGTCCATCAATTAGTCCTCCTTTTTCTTCTTTCTGTTCTTATAGCCGACAAATCCGAGAACGCCCGCACCGACAACAGACAAAACCGCAAGGCTTACCCATAAGCCCAGATTGAAATCATCGCCTGTTTTCGGGGTATCCCTGAACTCATTGTGCATCTGCACGATAGCCGTAGCGTCCACCTTTACCGTTACCTGTTTATCGGCAGGAAGGATATATCCTGCGGAAGCCTTGTCGTTTACTTCGGATACGGTATAGTCGCCAATCCGCAAGCCCTCAATCACGATTTCTCCGTTCTTATCTGTCTTAAAGGTCTTGTCATAGTCCACGCCTGTCACACGGAAAGAGAAGTCCTCCACCTTACCGTCAGAGGAAGTCTTTACGATTTTAAGAGAGCCTTTCTGTGCTGCATTGATAAAGCCAACACCCGCCTTGTTTTCCACGGTGTAGGTCTTGCCGTTCTCTTCGATGGATACGGCATAAACATCTTCATCAAGCACAAAGCCTGTCGGAGCTTTGCTTTCCTTTACCAGATATTTGCCGTAGCGGAGTTCACTCATCTGGTAAACGCCGCCGTCAAGTTCTTTCATTTCGCCAAGCAGCGTATCGTCTTTATCCAGTTTCCCATCGCCATTAGTATCGGAGTAAACCTCAAATACCGCACCAGACAGCTTGTTGTCGGGATAATCCTCATCAACCTTTGTCAAAGCGATATTGCCCTTAATGAAGTAGTTGACAAGTTCAATTTCCACAACTTCGTCCACCTTGCCGATTGTCACGGCGATTTCTTCCTCGGAGAGTACATATCCCTTCGGGCTTTCGATTTCACAGATTATCCAAGTTCCATACGGCACTTTGGCAAAAGAAAAACTACCATCATCTTTTGATGTGGTAGCTGCAATCGCATTTTCCTTTGTAAACTCGGTAGTTCCTGTCTTAAAGATACCGATAACTGCACCGCCCAGAGCTTTTCCATCCTCATCAGATTTCTTACCGCTTACAGAGCCGTAAATAATGTCATTTGTGATAGCTTCGCCCTCGTTGGCTGTAATGCGGACAGTTTCGGTATCCTGTCCTGCGTATTCAAAAATAACAGGGTATTTTGCATCGCTGACAATATATGCGGAGTTGGTCGAGATTTCCTGCACATAATAGCTGCCCATCGGCAGGTCGCTGATAGCTTTCCCGTGACCGCTTTCATCAAGGGAAATGACCTCAATCAGACCGTCCGCAGGAATGGTCTTTCCATCTGCGGCTGTGAGTTCCTCCGCCGCATACAAGCCAAAGGTCACATCAAAGATTTCTCCATTCTTGCCAATGCCGTAGGCTTCATCAATGGCAAGGCTCTTGATGAGGTCGATTTCAACACGCTGTCTTTCATTATAGAAAGAAGTAGCCGTTTCCGTTACATCAACATTCTGTCCTGCATACACAAGCTCAACAGAATGGACTTCCTCATTCAGCACCATTCCATACGGAGCTGTAATTTCCTTAACCTCATATTTTCCGAGATACAGTTCTTTGGATTTTGCTGTACCGTCCTTTCCTGTCGTAACGGTATCCACAACCTCGCCCTTTTTGGCTCTGACCGTTCCGTCCAGAGTGACAATATCCTCGGCTGCGGTAATCTCATAGACTGCACCCTCAAGACCGCTGACAGAGAAAATCGGCTGATACAATCCCTTATCGCCTGCCACGGAGCTGAATACCTCGCCAGACTTTTCTACGGTAATTGTACCTTTCTGTGCCATATTGGAGCGTACTACCTCAATAACGGTAATGCCGCTTTCTTCCTCGGAATTTTCCTGCACCACATCAAAATAAACAGGCTCGGAATTTAAGACATACCCATACGGGGCTTGTACTTCCACAAGGGAATAGCCTTTGCCGTATTCCAATGTCTGCGGTGTGATAAGGTCGCCGTCTGCCGTAGTATAGAAGGTGTCAATGGTCGTCACTTCGGGATAAGTGAAAGTCATAGTCACAAGCTTTCCATTCGGGTCGTAAATCTGGAAGCCTGCACCTGCATACGGGATTGTATTGCCTGTTTCTGCATCTTTCTTTACGATTTTGATATAGCTCTCAAAGTTAGCGTTGTTGATAAGGTAGCGGTAGGTCTGACCGTCCTTGCTAATAAACACATCAAAGTCTTTCATCAGTTCACGCCCCTCCCAACCAGAGGTCTGGCGGACGGTATAAATGCCATACGGCATATCCTTTGTCTGGGCAAAACCGTTCTCGTCACATGTCAGCACATCACGCTCGGTTTCCTTTGCATTTTCATAGCTGCCTGCGGATTTGAGGAACACTTCAAATACCGCACCTTCTTCGGGTGTTTCAATCTGGGTTTCCCCGTTATCCGTATGCTTGATGAGTGCGATATTGCCTTTGATGACCTGTTCATTCACATCGTTTGCGGTACTGTTCAGCTCTACCGTGTATAGCTTTGGTTCTGCACCTACCTTGTGGATTGCGGTATCCAGAAGATACCCCTCGGACGGGCTGATTTCACGGACAGTCCAATCATTGTCACAGATATAATACTTGGTCGTAAACTGACCGTTTTCATCAGTCGTGTAGGTGTCAATCAGTTCCTCACCCTTATAGATGGCGTAAACCGCACCTGCAAGGGAAGCGTCGCCCTGCGGAGAACCTGTTTCTGCATCGGTCTTTGTCACAGTCACTTGGAATTTCTTCAATACATTGTCGAAGCTGCGTTTTGTGACCTTGTTCCATTCAATCGGAGCTGTCTGGGAAGCAGGAACGACATAGCGGACTGCGGTATCCACTTCCTCAACCACATACGGGGTATCGCCGCTGATAAGGACATTTTCAAACTTAGCCAGACCGTTTTTATCAGTCACGGCATACTCGTCAACAGGCAAGCCGCTTAAAGATGTGCCGTAAAGGTGGAATTTCATTCCCTCCACCAGATTGTCCTCGGAAGTCTTGACGATTTCCAGACTGCCACGCTTCAAAGTATTGCTGAAGGTCACAGTAGAGGTTTTTCCTCCAATAAGGGTCACGGTCTGGGTTTTCTGCGGCTCATAACGGTCAATGGACTGTTCTGTGACGGTATAAGTGCCAGGGAATAATCCCTCCACGGAGACAGAGCCGTCCTTTCCTGTCTTAACTGTCTTATTGAAGTTATCACCTTTGATTGTAAAAGAGATGCCCTCCACAACTCCGTCCTCCGAAGTCTTTTTGAGGGCAATCGTGCCTGTCGGCGTTTCGATATTGATATATGCAGACACGGTATCAGCATTCTCCACACCTGTTACCAAATCCTGCAAGTTCGGGTCGCCATAGGCAATGAGCTTTGCACTGTTGCTGACAGTCGGCACATTGTTCCTCTTTGCCGTAATGCGGACAGAACCGCTGATAGCTACGGTGGAGCTGATTGTCAGCTTATTTCCAGACTTCGATACACTCACATTGCTGTCAGAGCTTGAAAAGCTGTAATCGGAAAGGACGCCGTTGCTGTCCGTCAATGTGATGCTGTACTTTCCGTCCTTGTAGGCAAGCTCCTTTGTGATGTCATTCTTACCGCCCGACATAAAGCTCGGAATGGTGTTATGCTCACGCAGCATTGCAACAATCTGGTCATACACTGCCCTTGCTCCGCTGTTGGCATAATTTGAACCGAAGTGCAGGCTGTAAACGGTAGTGCTTGTCTGGTTATATGAGCCTGTGGCTTCACGGCAGCCTGTGACAAACTCCCAAACGAGTGTCTGCGTGGCAAGCCATTTTTCATCATCACTTCCCGACAGATTATTTCGGTTGCCCTGATACCCATAGAGCAGGGCAAGCCCAACCGCCTTTTTCTGATTGGCTGAAAGGGCGTTCCAAGTATCAGAGGAAGCCTTTTTCAAGGTGTTTCCTGTTTTCAGCGGTACTCCCGGCTGAATACAAAACGCATTCTCTCCGTCCACAAACATACGGTACTTGTAATTTCCCGTTCCGCCTGCGGTATAGCCGCCGATATTCGCACTGGAATTGTACCTCATCGCATTACCGTTGCTGTCATAGGTGTGGGAAAAGGAAATCGTCCCGATGTCACCCGCAGCAAACGCCGTCGCAGGCATTATGGATAATGCCGTGACCGCAGCCATTACAAAAGCCGCAGCCTTTTTGAACAATTTAGGGATTTTCATAGTTACCTCCTGTAATTTGGATTGAATATTTTGCCTTACTGACCGAAAAAAGCTGCCCGTTATGGACAGCCTAAAGTATTTCTTTTCTCGGATAGTTACTGGCAGTAGTTAGGGGGTGAGGTGTGGAGAGGGGGAAGCCGAAATAATGGCTATCCACTCAAATGGGCAGACCTCGCCCTCGATGTGTGGCTATCTCTCGTGAGCCTTGTTCCGCTGCAAGTGTCGGTTATAAAACTCCAACGCCTTGACAACAAAATCCGTTTCCTGCCCTTTTGGAACAGTCTTGGGAATGAGCTTGGTTATCCTCTCGTCACGGAAAGCAGGTTTTTCCTTCTGGTTGGGCTTTTCTTCCTCCATAATGGACTGGATAACCTCGGAAGTGAGCTTGCCGTCTTGGTTATACTTCTTCATTTTGATAGCCTGTGCCAATGACGGGGTAGCATCGTTGTACTCCATTGCTTCAAGCAGGGTGTATTGCTGTTCCTCGGTCAGATAGGAAATTTCAACCGCAGGACGGAATGCAATCTGCCTTTCATCTACCATTTGCAGGATTTCGGGTACAAGCTCCGTTAGACGGATATAGCGGCGGATTTGCTCACGGCTTTCTCCAACCTCTTTACCCAGTTTCTCATTTGTTCGAGTAGTATCTAAATCTGACACCATTGGTGTCAAATTATCTTTGCTCGGTCTGCCTGCTTGCCTGTTCATAGCTTCCAACCGCATTTTATACGCAAAGGCTTTTTCACTCGGTAGAATAACAGAGCGTTGGAGATTACTTTCCACCATCACAATAATGGCTTCGTCACGGGTAAGCTCTTTAACCTCGCATTTCAGCGTTTCAAGCCCCGCAAGTTCACAAGCCTTTTTTCGCCTGTGACCGCTGATAAGCTCATACCGTCCGTCCTCTTTTAAGCGAACTGTCGCAGGGGTCATTACACCGTTTCGCTTGATACTCTCGACAAGCTGTTCCATATCTTCGTCCATTAAAACCTTGAACGGGTGGTCTGGAAACTCGTCAATCTCCGATATGGGAATATCCCTTATCTTAGAGAGCTTTTCTTCCTCACGGCTTTCGTCCGTTTGGAAAAGGTCATCGTATGCGGTCAGCTCGATTTTGGTTTCTCTGCTTCTCGCCAATCTCTGCCACCTCCTTTCCGAACTGCTCATAGGCTGCGGCAACCTTGCCGCTTTTGTCGTAGGCAAAGATACTTTTGCCTTCTGCGGTAGCTTCCACCGCACGGATAGAATGAGGTATCTCGGTATCAAATACCTTGATTTTCTTACCGTATGCACTTTTGACCGTTGCCGTAATTTCCTTAGAAATGTTGGTACGGGGCATTACCATAGTCATTAAGATACCGTCTATCCGCAGCTTGGGGTTGATTTGCCGCTTGACCATTGATACGGAGCGAAGTAAAAGCTCCAGACCTTTAGCCGAGAGATAGTGGGGCTGTGTAGGGATAATCACGCTGTCAGCCGCCGCCAGAGCATTGATGGTTATCATACCTAAGCTCGGCATACAATCAATAAGCACATAATCGTAATTCTTTTTAACCTCATTGACATAGGTTTTCAGCACACGCTCACGGCTCATTGCATTGATTAGCCTTACCTCAAAGCCAGACAGCTCAATGTTTGACGGAAGCAGGTCAACGCCCTCTCTGTGGTGGATAATACCCTGTGAAACATCAAGCGTTTTATCGTCTATGATGTTCTGCATCACAGTAGAGAGCGTTATGGGAATATCGTCTGGTCTGTTATAACCCAGAGCCATCGTGAGATTTGCCTGTGCATCGGCATCAATCAGCAGGACTTTTTTACCCTGTTGCACCAGACTTACGCCCAGATTGACCGCTGTGGTTGTTTTTCCGACACCGCCTTTCTGGTTAGTCAGAGCAATCACTTTGCAATTTGACATAGATGCGTCCTCCTTTCACATAGATTTAGCCACTTTGTCAAGGTGGCTATGTAAACAGTACCAGAGAACGCAAAAAAGCCGCCTACTCTTAAAATCAATAAGAATAAGCGGCTTTGAAATTTGCCCTAGACATATTCAATTTTCATTCTCTTGGTCGGTGCATTTATGACCTTAAAAACAAGCTCATCAACACAATCCGTATATCTGCCTTGCTGAATGAGCTGATTTTTTAACTCTACAAGGCTATGTATTAAAAGTTTTCTTTCGTGGCTATCCAAATACAGATGATTAAATTTCTCTCTCATAAGCACACCTCCACTTCTTTAGCTTCATTATATTGGAAAGCAGGGGAAAGGACAAATCTGCAAAAAGGGACAAAAATAAGCGTACCACTATTTCTAATGATACGCCTATCCTCATTAAATCACTTCAAAATGCTTCAACGCATCCTTTATGGCTTCCACTTTCTCTGCTGTCGGATGCTTCCTCGGCTGTTTCAATTCCTCTACCGCATTAGGAGCATCGTACATTGGCAAGCCTAAATCTCTCTTTACCTCTGCGATATATGCGGTATGTACCTTGAAACCGTATTTAGCTTCTATGTACTCCTTTATCATTTTGTAGGTCACTCGTTCTTTGGGCTTATATTCTTCGGCTCTTTTAGCGATATTATCAAGCGGAACTTTTCCCTCACCCTCGCCAAACTCAACTTTTACGTTGATATGTCCGTCTGGCTTTTTGTGGGAAAGCAGTACTACCGTCTCCACATGCGGTGTCGTTTTTCACTGCTTTAACAGTACGCGAACCCGCATAGTTACTGAGTTTTTACACCCTTTGACAGGTTGCTAATATCTGCAATCATAAGGTTAAGACATGGCGTACAGACCGTTTGACTTTGTAAACGTGTGGCGGGTACGCCGATATTTTGTAACACTTTTATAATACAAAATTATTCTAAATACTGCTACCATATTTGGTAATATATCAGTACGCCGATTTGTTTTGGGCATTTTTGCGAATGGCATTAACACCCTTTCAATGTTCACTTTTATTGAAACCGATATTTTCCTTTTCCATGTCCTGTTACAAGTACGATTACCTCACTATCAACCAACAGTTTTATTAACTTGGAAGCTCTTGATGGCTTTAATCCAGTAATTTCTTCAACTATCGTTCTTCCGAAACAATTTTCTTTTCCACATTTTGAAAATATTTCTACTGTATGATTTATTGTTTTTTCTGAAATCGTATCTGAGAAAGAAAGTAATTTATTTCGAATGTCCACTTTTGTGCTTTCAATGTCCACTTCTCCACTCTTAATGTCCACTTTTACTCTTTCAATGTCCACTTCTTCTGTATATACTTTTGCCATGGATGCCGTTCTCCTTTATCTGATGTTCCTATTGTAACGCAAAGATAAAGAAAAAGCGAATCAGGCAGACAGGGTATTCGTCATTTTTACTAATAGATGAATACTCTGAAAAACTCAAAAAACTATTAGTTTTTCGGGCTTTTCAGAGTACTTATCCACAAGCCCTGTAAAGGGGCCTGAAAGTACTCCTGAATAAATGAAGGCAGCGGAATTATGAAAAGTGGATAACTCTTTTTCGGGACTTATGATGATTGGAAGATGTTTTTTTATTTTCTCTGTTTTGTCAATAGCCGCATTTTCTGTGCAAGATGCACAATCCGCAGGCTTTTCTGCCGGTGGAAAACTCCCCTGCCCCGCTTTTGCAGAGGTAGTATGGGCTGTTCTGTCGCTTTTATACATATATAATAAATATAATAAAAAGCAGGGCCGGAGCACTACCGTCCTCGCCCTCTCAGTCAAAGCCTGTCGGCTTTGCCAGATTCCCCTTTTTGTCGCTTACGCACCATCTTCCCCCGGCGCGGGGGAAGTCTTTCCTCAAAGTGGGAGCCCTTGGCAGTCCACGCAAACTTCATCTCTTTGCCAAGGCCTCTCCCCTTGGGAGAGGTGGATGCGAACGTAGTGAGCAGACGGAGAGGGCGAGGTTGCTTCCCTGCCGCGCGGCCGTTTTCGAAGGAAACAAGCGTCGGCAAGCTGCCGCTTCCCTCTACGACCCCTTCCCGTGAAAAAGCAAACCGGCAAAGCCCGCAGGCTTTGCCGGTTTGCAAACATTAAAAATAATTTTTCCTCTAATATTGTCAGAGCGAAGCGGAGACAATTTCAAATCGTCACTTCTTCTTCAGCTGCTCCTCCAGCCCATCCCGGGGCGTGACGTAGACCGTGGTGTACACCTCGTACAGCACCATGCCGGGTTTGGCACCGCTGGCTTTCCAGATGTTCTTCACCTCGGTGGTGTCCACCGCCACCTTGGCACCGGTGCCCGCCTTGTAGGTGCTGGAGTAGATGACTGCCAGCTCTGCGGCCTCCTGCCTGGTGGTGTCCGGGATCTCCTCGCCCCGGCTCATGACCACAACGTGGCTGCCGGGGGCCTTCTGCACATGGAACCACAGGTCTTTGCCCCGGGCGGTGTGCAGGGTGAGCTTGTCGTTCTGGGCATTGTTCCGGCCCACCAGGATCTCAAAGCCATCGGTGGAAGTGAACCGCCAGAAGTCTGCAGGCTTCTGGCGCTTATCCCGCTGCTTGTAGTATTTCAGGTAGCCCTGACTCTTCAGCTCTGCCCGGATCTCGTTGAGGGCCGCCTCACCGGAAGCCGACTCCACCTCGTAGAGCACCGTTTCCAGGTAGGCGATCTCCTTTTCACCCTCTGCCAGCAGATCCACCAGCATCCGGGCGGCGGTCTGCTTCTTTTTATAGTTCTTGAAGAAGTTCTGGGCGTTCTGGCTGGGGGTAAAGCGCAGATCCAGCGGGATGGTCACCTCTTTGCCCTCGTCGTACCAGTTGGGCACGGTGATGCTCTTCATGCCCTTCTGGGCCAGATAGAGGTTTGCCGAGAGCAGCTCACCGTACAGACGCAGCTTTTCGCTCTTGCCGCTGGCAGCAAGCTCTTCCTGACGGGCGGCCTGCTTGCGCACGGCGCGCTCGTACATATTGTGCACGGCCTTGTGCAGCTCCTTGCTTTTGGTGCGCAGGCGTTCCGCGCGGTCCTTCTCAGCGTAGTAGCCCTCCAGCATGGCGTTGAAGGAGGGCCACTCCTTTATAATATATTTTTCGCCGTACTGCTGCGGGCGGAAGAAGGTATACTCGATGGGCTTTCCGCTGGGGTCGGTGACGCTGCAGGGCGTACCGCCGGTTGCGTGCTCTTCCTTCAGCTCGTCGATGGCAGCCATAAGCTTGCGCTTCTGTTCCTCGGTCAGCTCATTGGCGGGCAGATGTTCGCCGTCAAAGGCACGCCATGCAGCTTCGCGGCAGATCACCGGGCCAACACCGGCCACGGTCTTGTTGAGGGCATCTGCCACCGGCAGATCTCTCTGGCAGGCTGCTGCCACGATGGACGCACTGCTCACCAGCAGGAAGTCCGGTCTTGCAGGCTTGGGCGGCGTGGTGTAGGGCAGGCCCGGCAGCAGCTGGCGCACATCGCTGTCCTCAAAATCCACGCGCTTGAGTGCGTCAATGATCTTGCCGTTCTGCACCAGAACCAGATTGGAGTAGCGGCCCATCAATTCGGCACACAGGGTGTTGCGCACAAGGTCGCCCATCTCGTTGGTGCACTGGAAATCAAAATACACGATGCGGTCTCCCGGCTCCATGTGCACATCCAGCAGCCTGCCGCCGGTCAGGTGCTTGCGCATCAGCATACAGAAGGAGGGCGGCGTTTCCGGGTTTTCAAAGCTTTCTTCGGTCAGGCACACGCGGGCGGAACCGCTGCGGGCTGAAAGCAGCAGCGCATAGGTATCCGTGCGGGTACGCAGGGTGAGCACCAGCTCATCACGGGTGGGTTCAAATAGTTTTGCGATCTTGGCGTCGGTCAGCGTTGCTTTGAGCTCTGCTGCCGTAAGGGCCAGTGTCGCGGCATCCAATGCCATAGTGTTTACCTCATTTAACGATTTTAAATGGCCGCCGCATTCGCTTTGGCCATAATCAGCGGAATTTTTATTTGTATTTGTAATTCGGCCAAGCCTGCGGGCTTTGCCGAATTACTCTTTCACAGAAGAGGCTGCAGCGGCAATCTTCATCTCAGCCGGAAAATCGCCGCAAGAAAAAGCAGCGGCTTTTCCTTACAAATACGTATACGGATCCCGGTTTTCAGTGCTCACCAGCACTTCCAGCTCCGGCAGGGCGGCGCGCAGCTTTGCAGCCACGGCGGCAGTCACCGGAAATTCGGTGGCATAGTGGCCCGCCGCAATGAGCGAAAGGCCCAGCCGCTTGGCATCGATGGCGTGGTGGTGGTTGGCTTCACCGGTCAGCAGGCAGTCCGCGCCCATAGCAATGGCATCTGCAAACAGGCTTCCGCCCGCACCGCTGATGACCGCCAAGCGCTTGACCGGCTTACCCGCATCCACAAACTTCACCTGCACCGCCGGGCCGTTCTTCGGCTGGTTGCAGCGCGCAGCAAGCTCCTGCTGTGCCTTGCGGGCAAGCTCCGGAACCGCGATTTCTTCAATGGCTCCCACACGGCCGCAGCCCTCGGCAAAGGTTTCCATATTCTTCATGTCAAAGATGCCTGCCAGCACTTCGTTCACGCCGCCCTCGGCAGCATCCAGATTGGTGTGCATACAGATGGCAGAAATGCCCGCCTGCACCAGCTGGAAAGGCACATCCTGCGGGCCGATCTTTTTGAGCGGATCAAAAATGACCGGGTGGTGGGACACGATCATCTCACACTGCTTTGCGGCGGCTTCGGCCACCACCTCGGGGGTGATATCCAGTGCTGCCAGCACCCGGTGCATCTGCCCGCCGCAGTCCACCAGCAGGCCGGGATTATCCCAGTGTTCCGCCAGCTCCAGCGGCGCGATGGCCTGCATTGCTTCGTATACCTGATTAACTGTTATCATATCTTCACCATCCTCGCCCTCTCCGTCATTGCTTACGCAATGCCACCTCTCCCATGGTGAGAGGCCTTGGCATTCCATGCAGCGTTCATCATTTTGCCAAAGGCTCTCCCTTTGGGAGAGCTGGACGCGAAGCGGCCTGAGAGGGCAAGCCAGCTAATAAACTATCGATTTCCTGCGCCAGTGCGCTGCCATCCGGCACGCCAAGGCGCATCCGGGGCAGCTTTGCCTTCTGCCAGTCGGCGTAGCCTTTTCCCTCGGGCCACTCTCCCGTACTGCCAAACAGGCACTCGGCAAAGGTGGGCGCATACACCCTGCCGGTGTACTCCGCCGCCATCACCGCGTACCAGCGGCCCGCCGCCTGCACCGGGCGGTCGGCTGCAAAGGAGAAGCCATGCTCCCACAACCAGCGGCGCAGCGCGTCGTGGCGGGTGGCCGGGATCATGATGATCCGCGGCCCTCCCACGGTGAACACCCACGGGGCTTTCTCTAAAATTTCCCAAGTGGTCTGGGCGGAAACGCCCGCCAACACGATGCTGCCTACTTCGTTCTCCGTAAGCACAGAAAGACCGTCGCCAAGCCGAAGCTCAGCGCGGTCTTTACAGCCTGCATGTTCCAGCGTCTGCTCTGCCTTTGCCAGCGGGCCGGGCCGCAGGTCGGCACCGATCACCTTCGGGTATTTTCCCGAAGCCGCCAGCACCGCCGTCAGCTTGCCGTGGTCGCAGCCGATGTCCGCCACCGGCTCTCCCGGCCGCACAAGCTCTGCGGCGGCAGCCAGACGCGCATCCAATGTGGGCAGCAATTTATGCCTTCTTTGCGGCCAGATGCTCGTTCAGCTTCTCGATCAGCTCATCGCAGTCCACGCCGTGGACAGCACAGGCCTCCTCGATGCTCTCGCCGCGGGATGCAGGGCAGCCCAGGCAGTGCATGCCGATCTCCATGAAGTAGGGAGCGGTGGTCTGGTCCATATCCAGGATATCGCCGATGATGGTCTCGCGGGTCACCTGCTTTGCGTCCTTGTGTTCTTCCTTCTTGAGCATATTGAAAATATCAAACATGATGTTTTTCCTTTCCTGTTGGGTAAAATCACGGCATAACCTACCGTTCTTCTATACTATACCCTAAACCGGTACTGTTTTTCAAGTATCTGCTGGGATTTTCAGCGTTTACTGGTAATTCTTATCCAGCGAGAAGCCGCGCCCGCTCACCTCGGTCACATGGCTCACGATCATAAAGCAGGTGGGGTCGATGGCATGGGCCAGCTTTTCCAGCTTCGGCAGCTGGCGGTTGCTCACGATGCTCAGCAGCACCTGCTCCGGCTCGTGGCTGTAGCCTCCCTCGCCATGCAGCACGGTCACACCGCGGTCCAGCTGGGTGAAGATGGCCTCGCGGATATCATCGGCGTGCTGACTGATAATCTTTACCTCGGTGCGGGTAGTGCCGAAGATGAGCACCTTGTCCAGCACCACCGTATACACGATCACCATCACGATGCCGTACAGACACTGCTGCAGCGGGCTGAACGCCGCCTGCAGGCAGAGGATGAGCATATCGAACACCAGCATACTGGCCGACACCGGGATGTGGAAATATTTGTTCAGCACCAGCGGAGGGATGTCCATGCCGCCGGTGGATGCGCCTGCCCGGATGGTGATGCCCAGCGAAACGCCTACGCCGAGGCCTGCAAAAATGGTGTTGAGCACCAGATCATCGGTGAGCACAAAGCCTGTGAACACCCGCTCCCACAGGGCCAGAAACAGGGGGCTGAGCACGGTGCTGGCAATGGTGGTGATGGCAAAGCGCCGCCCCAGCAGCACCCAGCCCACCGTAAGCATGGTCATGTTGATGACGAACAGCACACCGGACACCGGCAGTCCCAATGCACGGTTGATGCCCAGTGCGATGCCGGTGGCACCGCCGGTGATCAGGCCTGACGGCACAAGAAACAGCACCACCGTGAGTGCATACAGTGCATTGCCCACGATGATGGACAGCGAATTGAATGCGATCTGCTGCTCATATGAAAGCTTTATCATCTTTTGTCCCTCATTCTTGAATTTCTTTCTTCTATGATAACGAAAAAATCCGCATTTATCAAGCGTTTCGCCCATAAATGCGGAATAATCCCGGAATAAATTACATTTTGTTGTTTACTGCGCAGAGGTCTCCTGCACCGGTTCCTCGTCCTCCAGCAGACGCAGACCGGCGGTATCCGTCACCGGCAGCGAGAACACGATCGCGCCCGCCTTTGGCCCGGCACCGTCCATGATGGCTTTCATGATGCGGATCTTTTCCGGCGTGCGGGCCACGATGAGCACCAGCTCTTTTTCATTCACCAGCTCCACGCCAAGGAACTGGGCTGCGCCTTCCATGCCGGTACCCTTGGCGTGGATCACCGTGCCACCGCCGGCACCTGCGGCGCGGGCGGCATCCATAATAGTGCCGGTGTGGCCCTGATTGGCGATTACCAGCAGCAGTTCGTAATGGGTATCCTTCAAGGTGCTCTCCTCCTTCAATGTCAGCGGCTGGTGCTGGGTGAGGAACATCAGCGCCCTTCTGCCGCCGATGCTGCTCAGCGGCACCGTGAACGCAATGCCGGTGCCCGGCACGTCGATGCGCATTTTGCGGCGCAGGTCTGTCCGGACGGCCTTCCATGTATCCTCTGTCACCACCGCCAGCAGCACCGCCTTCTCGGTCTTTTCCAGACCCAGCGTGGCCAGAGTCTCCCGCACCGCTGTGCCGCTGCCCACCGTGCGCAGGTTCACATCCACGCCGCGCTGCTGGTACAGCTGCAAAAAGGCATCGGTGGAGCGGCGGTCGGTGATGGTCACCATCAAAAACAACGAACTCATGCCACGCCCTCCTTACAGTTCAATGATATCATCGTCCGGCAGACCGGCAAAGGCCGCACCCATGGCCGCAGGCTGCAGCCGCCGGGCCTTGCGGGTGCGCAGCTGTGCCACAAGGCCCATCAGCTGCACCGTAATGAGCGGGGTCATGGCCACCATGGCCACCACGCCGAAAGCGTCGGTGACGATATTGCCGCCCACGGCCACGCAGGCACCCTGTGCCAGCGGCAGCAGGAAGGTGGCTGTCATGGGGCCGGATGCCACGCCGCCCGCGTCAAATGCAATGGCGGTGAACAGCTTTGGCACCACAAAGGAGATGCCGATGGCAAACACATAGCCCGGCACGAGGAACCACAGGATGGAAACGCCGGTGAGCACCCGCACCATGGCAAGGCCCACCGAGATGGAAACACCTGCCGAGAGTGCCATGCCCATGGCCTTGGCCGAAATGGCACCGTCGGTCACCTCTTCCACCTGCTTGTTCAGCACATAGACGGCCGGCTCGGCCTTGACGATGAAGTAACCGATGAGCATTCCAATGGGAATGATGATCCAGCGGAAGCTCTGCCCGGCCAGCACCTGACCCAGATAATTACCGGCGGGCATAAAGCCCACATTTGCGCCGGTGAGGAACAGCACAAGGCCCACGTAGGTATACGCAAGACCCACCGCAATGCGGCCCAGCGACCGGCGGTCCATGTGCAGAGCCACAAATTGAAAAATGCCGAACATCACGATGATGGGCAGCAGCGAGACAGCGATCTCTTCCAGATACGTAGGCAGGCTGACATGGAACAGCTGCCACAGCTCCACCGAGTCGCTCACCTCCGGCAGCACCGGCGGGATATAGGTGCTGTCCGATGCGCGGAACACGATGCCCAGAATGAGCACGGCCAGAATGGGGCCGATGGAGCACATGGCCACCAGACCAAAGCTGTCGTCCGCCGCGTGGCGGTCGCCGCGGATGGACGAAACACCCACGCCCAGCGCCATGATAAAGGGCACAGTCATGGGGCCGGTGGTCACACCGCCGGAGTCAAAGGCCACAGCAAGAAATTCCTTGGGCACAAACGCCGCCAGAAGAAAGATCATGCCGTAGAACAGCACCAGCAGCTTTGGCAGCGAGATGCCAATGAGCATACGCAGGAAGGCAAACACCAGAAACAGGCCCACGCCCGCCGCCACCGATAAAATAAGGGTGCGGTTCGGGATGGAGGGCACCTGATTTGCCAGCACCTGCAGGTCCGGCTCCGAAATGGTGATGAGGAAGCCCAGCAGAAAGCCGATGCCCAAGATCACCGGCAGCTTCCGGCTTTTGGTGATCACCGCACCCACGCGCTCACCCATGGGGGTCATGCTCATCTCCGCGCCCAGTGTGAAGAACATGATGCCCACCACGATCATGGCGGCCCCCAGCAAAAAGCACAGCAGGATGCTGGGCGACACCGGCGCAATGGTAAAGCAGAGCACCAGCACGATGGCTGCAATGGGCAGCACTGCCTGCAGCGCTTCCAATAGTTTTTCCCGCAGTTTCGGGAGGGATGCTTTCAGGATAGCGTCCACCGCCTTTCACCGTTTTATATCCAGTTTGTACAAATCAGAAGCAAGTATATGAATAGTATACAAGGCAAAAGCCGCCCCGTCAACAAACGGAGCGGCAAAGATCGGCAAAGACGCAGAAGCTTTACAGTTTCTTCCAAGTTTGTCTTTATTTCGTCAGATCTCCTGCTTTGCCAGCACGTCCGAGGTGGGGGTCTGGAACACCGGGATATTGGCATAGGGGTCAGCCACTTCTTCTGCAGGCAGGCTCTTCATGTAGGCATCCATGCTCTCGGCCACCTTCTTGGCCACAGCCACCGCCTCCACCACGGTGCGTGCGCCCATCACGGCATCACCGCCGGCAAATACGCCCTCGCGGGTGGTGCTGCCGTCCTCGCTGACGGTGAGCAGACCCTTCTGGTTGGTCTCGATGCCGGTAGTGGTCTTGACGAGGTTGCTCTCCGAGCCCTGGCTGACCGACACGATCACGCCGGTGTGGGGGTAGAAAATCTCACTGCCCTCCACCTGAGTGAACCTGCCATCTTCGCCCTTGACGGTATCGCGGCAGATCAGGCCGTTCTCGCGGATCTCCACCGGTGCTTTGCAGAAGCGGAAGCCCACGCCCTCCAGCTTTGCATAGCTCACCTCGTACTCGGAGGCGCTGATGCAGCTCTCGTCGCGGCGGGCATAGCAGGTGACGTGGCGGGCACCGTTGCGGATGGCGGTGCGGGCGCAGTCCATGGCAGAGTTGCCCACGCCGATCACGGCAATATCGCTGCCCAGACGGAACGCCTTGGAGTTTGCCAGATAATCGATGCCAAAGGCTACATTTCCCAAAGTTTCGCCCTTGATATGCATGGCGTTGGCCTTCCACAGACCGGCACCGATGAACACGCTCTTGTAGCCGTCGCGGAACAGATCATCGATGGTGATGGTCTTGCCGATGGTGGTGTTGGGCCGCACCTTGATGCCCTTCAGCTCCAGATGGCGGTACTGGAAATCGTCCAGCACGCTGTCCGGCAGGCGATAGTTGGGGATACCGTAGCGCATGACGCCGCCAATTTTATCGCGGGCATCAAAGATGGTCACATCGTAGCCCCAGCGTGCCAGCAGCACCGCAATGGTCAGGCCCGCCGGGCCGGAGCCAACGACTGCCGCCTTCATGCCGTTTTTGGGGGCAGGGCCGGCGGTCATTTTGTTGGCGTAGGTCGTGGAAATGTAGTCTTCAATAATGGAGAAGTGCACCGGGTCGTGGCTGGGCATCCGGTTGCGCACGCAGTGGCCCTCGCACTGGTTCTCGTGGTTGCACACCAACGCACAAACGGTGGTCAGTGGGTTATTCTCAAACAGCATCCTGCCAGCTTCGTCCATCTGGTTTGCCTTGAGCAGCCGAATGACCTCCGGGATGTTGGTGTGGATGGGGCAGCCCTGCTGGCACATCGGCTTTTTGCAGCCGAGGCAGCGGTTGGCTTCGTCCAGAACGTGAAGTGCCATGGTTCCTCCTTGTACCTGTCGAACAGGCGGTGTTGTATCCAAGTATCTTTACTATAATACACCGAAACTGTCTCAGCATACAAGTGCCGAAATGACAAAATTTGCAGAAAATTTTCTGTCATTACGTCAAAAAGATATTTTTTTGACGAAGTAGACCGCCCATGGCCTCCGGCGAAACGCGGCAGAGCGTACCAAAATCAGCGGCGGCAAGCTGCGCCTCGGCCATCCGAGCGGAGGCACCGCCTGATCCCCGCAGACGGGCCAGCGAGTGGGAGACAGGGAGGGTGCAATTTTTTAAGAAAGGAAGGGCATCCTTCTTTCCTCCCAGCAGGTGGAGATAGGGCGGAAGGGCGGGGAGACTGTCGGCGGTGAAGCCCAGCGCGGCGTCCATGGCGAGGCGGCGCATCCGCGCCCGGGGGTAGCGGACGGTGGTGAGAGCGTCCAGAAGTTCGTCGTAGGTGGTGCTGGTACGGACGGCGGCTTCCAGACGGTGCTCCAGCCCTTCGGAGACGCCGCGGATGTCTGCAAAGGGCGCTTTGCCCCGGCAGGCAGACCGGAGAAGGGCCAGCTCGCACCGCCCGGCGGCGGAAAAATCGGTGTACTGCCCGGCGGCGTAAGCCTCCTGATAAAGCGGGAAGACCGCCTCGGGAACGTAAGGTGCGACGGCGTCCGCTCCACCCTCGGCCCAGAGCTTGCGAAGTGCGCTGGCGCTGGCGAACTGCCCGTGGGCAGAGTGGAGCGCCTCACCGTGGTTCGCGCCTTGCCGGGGCAGGGGATAAGCCTCCATCCGAGGCGCAAGGCTGCGGATGGCCCGGCAGTATTCGACAGCGAGGTTGTTGTTGGGCTTGTCCAGCAGGGCAGCGACCCGCTCGTCAGATGCAAGCTGAGCCGCGGCGGCCTGCCGCGCGGCGGCAAAGCTCCGTGCGCCGCCC